>ERZ773070.1863-NODE-1863-length-12428-cov-4.690536_pt1 | contig 12428 bp, 9 predicted proteins | sample MGYA00580618_ERZ773070 | MGnify/ENA primary metagenome ERZ773070 (study PRJEB29015, sample SAMEA2738023) | human oral metagenome | biome: human oral; feature: human-associated habitat; material: dental | place: China | collected 2019 ...
TGAACAGGTTGCGGATGGTCCGTTCGACGCTGAACATCTTGCCGCTGGAGGAGTTGCCGAGCAGCATGCCCCACTTGTTGGAGACGCCGCCTGCCTTGCCGGTCTGCAGCAGCACGGTGTTCATGAGCTGGGAGCCTTCTTCACCGAGCATGATTGCCATGACCATGGAGCGGGCGGTTTCGGCGTCATGTACGTGCACGCCGTGCAGTTCTGCGACTGCCTGGGCGTAGAGTGCGGTGCGTTCGAGGTAGCCGCCGACTGCGAGCGCGGACAGGCTCATGGAGGTGACGGTACCGACGGGCACGAATGCGGATGCGCCGGTGACGCCGCCGATGGCGGTGATGTCGCGCAGGTAGGTGCGGTCGAGGCGCTTGTGGATTTGTTCGGGGGTTTCGTCGGGGTGCGCTTCACGCAGTTTTTTGACGATGGACAGCGCGAGCGGTCGTTGCATGCGCAGTACGTTGTCGAGGGTGGTGGTTAGCGCGGGACGGGGGTTGCCGTCATTGTCAAAAAGTGACTTTTTAGCGTCTAGCATGTTCACCAGTAAAGCATGTTTGGCTGAGTGTTTGATGTGGGGTGCGCGCATGGCGAACCCGTAAACCCGGAGGTTTACCGGTGTGCGCACCCGTGTTTTTCGGGGGACGCCACGCCAGCGCCACTAGTTTACGGTCATTAGTACACTTACAACCCGTTAGCGCGTAGAATTGAGCTAGATTACATGACGCACACAGGGTGATGCCCGCAGTTGAGCATCCCACACCCCGCGGCTGGGGCGCACCGGCCGCGGTTTTCTGAACGTAAAGGAACCTATATGTCTGCTCCCGCTTCGGCTTCAGCACCAGCGCGTTCTCCCCTGGCAACGCAGGGTTTGGGCATGGCGTATGCCATTGGTGCCATTATTTCAATGCAGTTCGGTTCGGCGCTGGCTAAAACCATGATGGGTGATTTGGGCGCATGGGGTGTGGTCACCCTGCGCCTGATTACGTCTTCACTACTGCTGTACGTGTTTTTCCGCTGTTTTGGCGCGCTGGGGCCGTTTTTGCTGGGGCAGTTGTGCGTGGCGCTGGCGCTGTGGCTGACATGGCGGCTGGGGCGGCGGGTGCTTGAGCCGCCGCAGGCGGCGCTGGGCAGCGCGCTGCTGCTGGCGGTGTTCTATTACACGCTGCCCTCGCTGGAGTTCAACCACAACCTGGCGCAGCTGCCCGTGTGGGCGGGTTTTCTGTGGGCCTTTCATGTGGCGCTGACGGAGAGAAACCCGGCTTTCTGGCTGCTGCTGGGCGCGCTGGCGGGGCTGGGGCTGATGGTGAAGTATTCGGTGGCGGTGCTGCTGGCCGCCGCCGGGCTGTTCATGCTGGCCACGCCCGCGCGCCGCCTGTTGCGCACGCCGGGGCCGTGGCTGGCGCTGGCAGCGGCGGCGCTGGTTTTTTCGCCCCATGCGCTGTGGCTGGCGCAGCATGACTGGCTGCCTTTTGTTTATGCGCATGAGCGCGCCTTGGAGGCGGGGCACGGCGGCGGGCGCGGCAGCGCGCTGAATTTCCTGGGCGCGCAGGCCGCCAGCCATGCGCCGCTGGCGCTGCTGGCCTTGCTGGCGCGGGCACGTTTGCGCTGGCCTGCGGCGGGCGGGGCTGATTCACGGCCACGGCGCGCACGCGAGGATTTGCTGTTCGTGTGGTTCATGGGGCTGGCCCCGGCCTTGCTGCTGACGCTGGCGGGGCTGGCGCTCAACGTGGGGCTGCATGACCAGTGGGGCATGCCGATGTGGGGCTTGTCGGGCCTGATGCTGGCCAGCCTGCTGCCGCGCGATCCGCAGGCTCTGGCGCGGCAGGGCCGCCGCCTGCTGGCGGGGCTGGCCGTGTGGCTGGCGGCGCTGACGGCGGCGATGGCGGCCCTGCTGTCCTGGGGCGCGCAGTGGCGCGGCAAGCCTTCGCGCATGGACTGGCCGCAGGCCGCGCTGGCGCAGGCCATGCAGGCCCAGTGGCAGGCCTTGAGCCGCTGCCCGCTGGACAGCGTGAGCGGCGACGGCTGGCTGTCGGGCTTGGCGGCTTCGGCCCTGCCCGGCCCGCCTTCGGTGATGGTGGAAGACGATCCGGCCTACTCTCCGTGGATGAACGCGCGGCGCGTGCAGCGCTGCGGCAGCCTGATGTTGTGGCCCGGCGGCGGCAAGACGCCTTCGGCGCCGCTGCTGGAGGAGGTGCGCGGCCTGGCCGTGCGCGAGGGCCAGTGGCAGCTGCCGTGGGGCAAGCTGCCGGGGCGCGAGCCGCTGCGGGTGCGCTGGCGCGCCTATATTCCGCCTGCCTGCCTGAAGCAGGACTGAGCGCTTGTTCCAGGGGCAGGCTGTGAGCGCGGCCTTTATTTGCTCCTTCTTCCATAGCATGATGTCCTAGTGGAATCTGCGCAAACGCCATTTTCAGACTCTTTAATTTGCTCCTGTTTCTGATGCTGCCAAGCTCCCGCTCCGGCCTTTCTTTGCCGCTTCGCCTGGCAGGCCGGCGCCTGCCATTGAGTCGCTGCGCCGTGTCATTGCATTGCGCCCTTGCCGCCTCCGGAGCTTTCGCCGCCCTGCCCTGCCATGATTGCCCTTTCCGTCATCCTGCCCGTCTATAACGATGCCCAGGCGCTGGCTGCGTTTTTGCCCGTTTTGTGCGAGTGGCTGGGGCAGCGGCCGGGGCGGCAAGAAGTCATCGTGGTCAATGACGGCAGCCGTGACGCGGTGGATGCCGCCTGCCGCGCCCAGCAGGCGCGCCTGCCCGCCCATGTGGCGCTGCGCTTCATTGCCTTTTCGCGCAATTTCGGCAAGGAAGCGGCCTTGAGCGCGGGGCTGGCCGCCGCACAAGGCGATTGGGTGGCCATGATGGACGCCGACGGCCAGCACCCCGTACCCGTGCTGGCGCAAATGCTCCAGCTGGGCGAGGGCGGCGCGGACATGGTGGCCGCCATTCAGGCCGAGCGCCCGCACGAAGGCGGGCTGATGCGCCTGCTCAAGCGCGGCTTTTACCGCTTCATGCAGGACAACGCGCGCTATGAAATCAGGCCCAGCGCGGGCGACTTCCGCCTGATGCGCCGCAAGGTGGTCAATGCCCTGCTGGCGCTGCCCGAGCGCCAGCGCTTCATGAAGGGGCTGTATGCCTGGGTGGGTTTCAACACCGTGTATCTGCCCTTTGCCGCCCCGCCGCGCGCGCAGGGGCGCAGCAAGTTCAACTACGCCAGCCTGATGGAGCTGGCGCTGGTGGGCATCACCTCTTTTTCGCAAAAGCCGCTGCGCTGGATTTCGCGCACGGGGCTGCTGGTGTCGCTCGCTTCCATGCTCTACGGCCTGTTCATCGTGGCCGACACGCTGCTGTTCGGGCGCGACGTGCCCGGCTGGGCCACGGTGGTGGCGGGCATCATGTTTTCCGCTGGCGTGCAGCTCATCTGCCTGGGTGTGATGGGCGAATACGTGGGCCGCATTTATGAAGAAGTGAAGCAGCGCCCCATCTACGTGATTGACTACGAATGGCAAAGCGGCGGGCCGGACAACGCGCCAGGCCGTGCGCCAGACGCGCCGCCGCCGGAGCCGCTGCCGTGAGCGCCGCCTTGAGCGCTGCCATGAACGCCGCCGCCCGGCAGGCGGGCTGCTTCGCGCTGGTGGGCGCAGCGGCGGCGGCCACGCACTTTGCGGCGCTGGTGCTGCTGGTGCGCGCCGGGCTGGCGCCGCAGTGGGGCAACGTGGGCGCGTTTGCCGTGGCCTTTGCCGTCAGCTTTGCGGGGCATTACCGGTTCACCTTCCGGCAGTCCCGCGCGGATGCAAATGCGGGCGCGCGCGGGCGCTGGCTCGCCAGCCTGTGGCGCTGGCTGGCCAGCTCGCTGTGCGGCTTTGCGCTCAATCACGCGCTGTTTCTGGCGGGCCTGCGCCTGCTGGGGCCGGCGGCCTATCAAGCGGCGTGGCTGGCCGCCACCGCGCTGGTCACGCTCGCCACCTTTGCGCTCGGCAAGTTCTGGGCCTTCAGGCATGAAACACATCACCCTCAACGTGGATGACCTGGGCCTGTCGCCCGCCGTCAATCAGGCCGTGTGCCGCCTGGCCGCGCTGGGGCGCGTGCACGCGGCCAGCTTCATGAGCCTGGGCCGCATCGCGCCCGATGAGCTGGCCGCCTTGCGGCAGGCGGGCATCGACATCGGCCTGCACTTTGACCTCACGGGCCTGGCGCGGCAAGGCACGCTCGGGCAGGTGATGGCCCGCAGCTGGCTGCGCGCCTGGCCCGCCGCCGCGCTGCAAGAAACCATCGCGCGGCAGATGGACGCCTTTGAAGACCAGATCGGCCAGCCCCCCGCCTTCATCGACGGCCACCAGCACGTGCACCAGTTTCCGCAAGTGCGCGAGCGCCTGCTGGCCGAAGCGCGCCGCCGCTACGGCCCGCCCGTGGCCCTGCGCAGCACGCGCCCGCTGCTGGCCGACGCCAAATCACGCCTCATCCACGCCCTGGGCGGCCGCTGGGTGGACCGCCACTGCATGCACTGGCGGCAAAACGCCTGCCTGGGCGGCGTCTATGCCTTCGACGGCGACGCCGCCGCCCTGGCCCGCCGCTGGCAAACCTGGCTGGCCGCCGCCCCCGCGCAAGGCGCGCTCATCATGTGCCACCCCGCCGTGCCCGATGCCGGCTGGCAGGACGAAATCCGCCCCGCCCGCGAACGCGAATGGCACTGGCTCGCCAGCGACGCCTTCGCCGAACTTTGGCAGCAGCACGGCTGCCGGGGGCAGGCGTGGGGGGAAATGCCTGCAGAAATAATTTGAAAACGCTTCAAAATAAAGCAGCAATCATCTATTCGTCTTTAGCGGGCAAATGAAATACCACCATCAATATTTTACTATTTTAAAATAAATATAGAAATACAACTTATTTTAACAATCCACCAAATCCAATCATGACTCAAAAATTATCACTAGAAATTAAACACAAGATAAACCTTCGCAAAGAAAACGAGTGCATGTGAAGACTAAATAAAACCGGCAGAGGGATTATTTAGCACTCCACTCATGCGATTCAAATTTTTATCTGTGGCAGTAACTTTTCAGTTTTTATTAACCCAGCCATCCCGTACACCGCAACATTTAATTTCATATTATTTATTTCAGGGAAGTGCTTCAGCTGCGTGATCAATGCATATGCTTCCACAAAATTATTAGATTGCGTTAGAGTGAGCGGGAAAACTATCTTCTCTCGATTTCTATTTAACAGCAGAAAATCCATGTTCCATTCGCTATCTTCATCTTCAAAAGAAATTTTATCTATTACAAAATCCCTATACCCATTATTCACTACAACTATCCTATAAGCATATGGAACACCATTTTCATAATTAATTCTATTATGAATTGAGCATTGCACACTATCGCGCATTTTTTCTAAATTTAACGTTTGACTGGCCATATATGCCGAACAAAGGGCAGCTAGTGCCGAACAAAGGGCAGCAATCATATTAAAAAAGGTAGCCCATTCAGCAATTTTTCCTGTGCAAATATAGTTTGCTGCCGTAAAAATAACAATCACAGCAATAGTCAAGTAAATTAATATTTTTTATCTTTTGCCTTTGCAATGAATTTTGCCAATATACTCATATTAAATCATTATCCTTGCTGTAATTCAACCGTGGTACATAATGTTCATTATTTGAATTCAAAACTAATGATATTTAATGTTTCCACAGGCGCTTCCAACTGTGTTAAAAATTTCATCCTTTAGAAAAGATTTGATGATACCCATGCCCGCCACCCAGCCTGCCCGCCCCATTCGCGAACTGCCCGACGAACTCATCAGCCAGATTGCGGCTGGCGAAGTCATCGAGCGCCCCGCCTCGGTCGTGCGCGAGCTGCTGGACAACGCGCTGGACGCCGGGGCCACGCAAATTGCCGTGCGCCTGCTGGCCGGCGGCGTGCGGCTCATTGCCGTGGAAGACGACGGCAGCGGCATCGAAGCCGCGCAGCTGCCCACGGCGCTCAAGCGCCACGCCACCAGCAAGGTCGCCAGCCTGGGCGACCTGGAATCGGTCGGCACGATGGGATTTCGCGGCGAAGCGCTGGCGGCCATTGCCTCCGTGGCCGAAACAACGCTGCTCTCGCGCACCGAAGGGGCCGACAGCGCCTGGCAGCTTCAGGCGCGCACGGGCGAGCTGCAGCAGGCCGCACGCGCGCGCGGCACCACCGTGCAAGTCAAAGAACTTTTCTTCAGCGTGCCCGCGCGGCGCAAATTCCTCAAGGCCGACGCCACCGAACTGGCGCACTGCGTGGAAGCTTTGCGCCGCCACGCGCTGGCGCGGCCCGACGTGGGCTTTGCCCTGTGGCACGAAGGCAAGCTGCTGGAGCAATGGCGCGCGCAGCCCGCCAGCCTGCCGCCGCAGCAGGCGCTGGCGCGGCGCATGGCCGACGTGCTGGGCGAAGACTTTCTGGCCCGCAGCCTGCCCGTGGCGCATGAAGAAGGCGGCGTGCGCGTGACGGGCCGCGCGGGCCTGCCCGATGCCGCCCGCAGCCGCGCCGACCAGCAATACGCCTGGGTCAATGGCCGCTACGTGCGCGACAAAGTCATCAGCCACGCCGCCCGCAGCGCCTATGAAGACGTGCTGCACGGCCACCGCCAGCCCGTATGGCTGCTGCACGTGCAAGTCGATGCCGCCCGCGTGGACGTGAACGTGCACCCCACCAAAATCGAAGTGCGCTTTCGCGACAGCCGCCAAGTGCACCAGGCCGTGCGCCACGCCGTGGAAAACGCGCTGGCCGCCAGCCGCGCCGCGCAAGCGGGCGGCGCCAGCGTTGGACACAACGCCCCGGATGCCGCCCCGGCCAGCGCCCAAGCGGGCGAACAGCGCCCCTTGGCGCTGCACACGGCCCCGCATGCCGCGCGGCCAGCGGCCTGGCCGCACGAACCGCGCGTGCCGCCGCAGCGCATGGCCGAAGCCTGGGTTGCCATGAGCGCTGGCCCCCGGCACGAAGTGAACGAGCCGCCCGCCTTCCCGCCAGCCGCCGCAGCGCCGCAACAACCGGGCGAGGCAGGCCCCGAAGCAGACGGCCTCGAAGCAGACGGCCCATTAGGCCGCGCCGTCGCGCAAATCCACGGCATCTACGTGCTGGCCGAAAACGCCGCTGGCATGGTCATCGTGGACATGCACGCCGCGCACGAACGCATCGTTTACGAGCGCATGAAAGCGCAACTGGCCGCCTCGCGCGTGCAAAGCCAGCCGCTGCTGATTCCCGCCACCTTCGCCGCCACCCTGCAAGAAGCCGCCGCTGCGGAAGAGCACGCCGCCACGCTCGCCTTGCTGGGCATGGAAATCACGCCCTTCTCGCCCAAAACCCTGGCCGTGCGCGCCGTGCCCGCCCCGCTGGCCGCAGGCAATCCCGTGGCGCTGGCGCGCGCCGTACTAGCCGAACTCATCCAGCACGGCCCCCTGCCCGAAGGCAGCGCCGTGCTGCAACGCGCCCACCACGAAATCCTGGCCACCATGGCCTGCCACGGCGCCATCCGCGCCAACCGCCGCCTCACCCTGCCGGAAATGAACGCCCTGCTGCGCCAGATGGAAGCCACCGACCGCGCCGACCAATGCAACCACGGCCGCCCCACCTGGCGGCAACTCTCCATGAAAGAGCTGGACGCGCTCTTTCTGCGCGGGCGCTAGAAAGCTGTTCGCCGCCTGGTCTTGATGGGCGATGGGCCGGATGAGCCGAGATGGGCCGCCAGGCGGCAGACCCTGCGCCCGGTTGCATCAAAAACAAGAGCGAATTTGAGGGAGTCGAAATGCCATTCTGCGCCCGTTTCACTAGGACGTTCTGCTATGGATCAAGGAGCGAATTCAGGCCCTCCTTTCCTTCTCTTCTACGCCGTGCGGGCCATTCGCATTCCCCCCCCGCCTGCGCGGGCGCGGGAATCATCAGAAACGGCGGGATCGACGAACGGGCTGCCTTCGCCCTGCCCTTTTGCGCAGAAAACGGCGCGAAGCGAAGGCCAGGCGGCCCTGGCTGGCTGCGCCGCCATGCCTTCGCGCGCCTTGCGGATCCGCCATGAGAAGGCAGAGCGGTATCAAAATCAGGAGCGGATTCAAGGGCTGAAAATGCCGCTCGGCGCAGGTTCCACTAGGACCATGCGCTATGAAAACAGAAGCGAAATAACGCCCTTGCGCCTTGTCTTCTGCTCATGCCTTGCGCATTCCAAATGCCTGCATTCCGGCTCGCAGCCCCTTGCGGCCCGCTTGCAGGCGCGGGCGGCGGGTGGGCCGTCAGCGGCTGAGCGACTTCATGGCGCGCTGCGCTTCGCGCTTGCCTTCGCGTTCCTTGATGGTGTCGCGTTTGTCATGCTCGGCCTTGCCCTTGGCCAGGGCAATTTCGCACTTCACGCGGCCATTTTTCCAGTGCAGGTTCAGCGGAATGAGCGTGTAGCCCCTTTGCTCCACCTTGCCGATCAGGCGGCGGATTTCGTCGCGGTGCATGAGCAGCTTTTTGGTGCGCGCCGCCTCGGGGCGCACATGCGTGCTGGCGGTGCCCAGCGGGTTGATCTGGCAGCCAATGACAAACAGCTCCCCGCCGCGAATGACCACGTAGCCGTCGGTCAGCTGCGCCTTGCCCGCGCGCAGCGCCTTCACTTCCCAGCCTTGCAGCACCATGCCCGCTTCGTGGCGCTCTTCAAAAAAGTAATTGAAGGCGGCCTTTTTATTGCTGGCAATGACGGGGTTGGGCGTTTTGGAAGCAGTTTTTTTCTTGGCGGCCATGCGTGAAGGAAGGCTGAATGAAAAGCGGGAGGGAAGGCAGGAAAAAGGCTGAACCCCTGCGGGTTTCTAGAATTTGCGGCTTGACGCCCAAGCCAGCCGAAGGCCAGGCGCGCGAAAAACGCAAGATTTTCCATGAAAACCGTCCGCAAATCCGTTCTTATCTGGTATAGCGCCCACGAGATGTTCGAGCTGGTGCGGGACGTGGCCCGCTACCCTGAATTTCTGCCCTGGTGCAGCCTGGGCCGCGTCATCGGACAAGACGCGGACGGCAAGGGCATGACCGCCGAAGTCGGCATCGCCTTCAAGGGCCTGAAACAAAGCTTTGTCACCTACAACACGCACATTGCGGACCGCGAGCTGCGCATCCAGCTGGTCAAAGGCCCCTTTTCCACGCTCAATGGCCTGTGGACTTTCACCCCCGTGGGGCAGGCGGGCGAGCGCGCCTGCCGCGTGACGCTGGCGCTGGACTACGGCTTTGACAGCAAGGCGCTGTCGGCGCTGGTCGGCCCCGTGTTCGACAAGATCGCCGCCACGATGGTGGACGCCTTCATCCAGCGCGCCGAGCAGGTGTACGGCCAGCCATGACGAACGCCGCGCCGCCTTCATCCGCCTCACCCGCCGCCAGCGGCCTCATTGGCGTCACCGTCGCCTGGGCCAGCGCCGCGCGCCAGGTGCAGCTGGCCCGCCTGCAACTGCCCGCAGACGCCACCCTGGCGCAGGCCGTGCAGGCCAGTGGCCTGCTGCAAGGGCTGCCTGAAAACGCGCGCGCCGCGCTGGCCTACGGCATCTGGGGCCGCCCCTGCACGCCCGGCGCGGCCTTGCAAGACGGCGATCGCGTGGAAATCTGGCGGCCCCTGCGCGTCGATCCCAAACGGGCGCGCCGCGAGCGTTTTGCCAGCCAGGGCGCGCGCACAGCAGGCCTGTTCGCCCACCGCAGACCCGGCGGCAAAGCCGGGTATTGAGAGCCTATTGGCAATCCGGCGTCCGGCGCGCCGCTTATCCCTGCACGATTTCGCACGATTCCGCCCGGCTCGTTCCACTTGCTCCATTTGTCCCCATCGCCCAGGCCCAAGCCTGTGGAAAAGCCGTGGGCAAACCGGTATGGCGCGCGCAAGTGCCTGCGCGGCAAGGCAGCGCATGATTTGCCTGAAAAATGGGCGGGGCGCACCAGCCAGGCGCGGCGGTTTTGCACACGCGCCGGGCGCAAAGCTGTGGGCAAGCCGTGGACAAGCCGGTACGGCGCGCGCAAGTGACTGAAAGCCAAGGATTCGCCGCCGCTGCCTTCTTTTTTGGCAGCGCCGCGCTCGCGGCCCCAGGCGCGAGAACCTGTTCAAAGCAAACCGGCTTTTTCACACCCTGCGGGCGCAAAGCTGTGGAAAAGCCGGGGGCAAACGTGTATGCCGCGCGCAAGTGCCTGACGGACAAGGAAATGGCCGCCGTGCCTCGTTTTTCAGCACCTTTTGCCACTGGCGGCCCGCCGCCATCCGTTCACCAAGCGGAAAAGACGGACGAGGCAGCAAACCCTGCGCAAACATTATTAAAAATGCCGCTCTGCGCCTATCCGAAAGTGGCAGCGTATAAAGAAAGAGACGGCTATCGCTGCCAATAGTCATCTCGGGTTATTTCGAATCCTTCCCAAAACCGCCGCACCAGCGAATGCTGTCTGCGGTGGCTCCTCAAGCAATCCAACGGAATTCCCGCGAGGAAAAAGCTTTTTTCTTGCGGTGATGGCGAGGTTCATGGAACTTCTTGGAGACTGATTGGGAATAAGAGAAGGCTCGCTTTATCGTGTGCAGGCTGCTTATTTCAGACCTTTTTTCTTCCAACCAGCTTTCCAGCACATCAGCGATTTCCACGTTGTTTGCTTCGGTAAAGGCGAAATGACTGTTGCCGCGTATGCCGATGTCAGGCAGGCGCACAACGCTGGCATCGCCGCCGTGGCGGTTGACACAGTCGGCGAAGGCTTGCGCCATACGGACACGCTCAATCCACCGCTGCGATGCCCAATGCGGGTTGTCTGCCGAGATGTAATCACCGTAATAGATGACGATGGGCATTTGGGTCAGCAGGGCGAAACGTTCGGCACTGATAGGCTGCGGGAGTGAAATGTTGGCGGCGTCGTTAGCGGGTGTGGCAACGCTCGGCATTTCGTTTTCGGGGAAAACAAACTCGGTGCCGGGTTCGTAGGAAACCACGGCTTTCACTTTTTCAGGATTTTTCAGCACGGTCTGCCAACCGGGGCCGTCGCCTTGTGAGTGGGCAATCAACACGCCTTCGCCAATGCGGTCGAACACGGCGGCAACGGCATCGGATACCACGCCCAAATCATACGCACCGGTGTTGGGCGTGATTTGGCGCAAAAAATGGTTCAGGCTGGCGGCATCTTTGAGAAACTGACCGTCTGCAAACAGATTCGGGAAGATGCCCATGCGGCAGTTTTCAAACCAGAATTGATCGTTAGGCAAAACGGGGGCAGCAGGATGATGGCTCCGTTGTAAGCCCGAGCAAGGGCGGGTAATGGCTTCGGCAGAGCAGAAGCAAATTCAGGGGGTATGAAATGCCGTTTTGCGCACTTTCCACTAGGGATTGTTGAAAATCACCTCTTATGGCTGCAATCCCGCCATGGAAAGATGAGTATCAAACGACAAGCAGTGAGCGCTAATGACCCCGCACTGCCTGGGCACGCCTGGCGATGCAGTGCCAAGAGGCGCGAATAAGCGCTTGATTTGCAGAGGCCGTGCCGTGGATCGTGTGCACAGGCAGCCCCTGGCGCGATTGGCCTGAAGAATTTGGCAAATGCAACACCGTCTTCAAGCGCTTTCGCGACGGGGGCAAGGCAAAAACTCTTTGATGCCGTCAGCGACCAGCCCCGGCTTCTTGGAGGACAGCTGCGGCACCCACTTGCCGACGAGGTCCGTGGTCACGGAGGGGCGGTCATGGTCGACCTGCCAACGCAGAGAACCGCCCGCCGCACTCTCCTCGGAGGCCGGGTCCTTGCTCGTCGTGGACGCCGTCGCCGACGACGGGCCGGAGGAGCTCGTGGAATCCGGCGTCGCCCCGCTCGGCCCGGAATCGCGGTCCGGCGCGCATGCTGCCACGACGTTCTTGACGTCCACGTCATCGGCCGCGCGGAAGAAGTGCCCACTGCCGAAATGGAGCGTGAGCGTCGTCTCCGCATCCGAGAGCACCAGCGGCGAGCTCGAGAAGTCGAAGTCGCCCGACGCTATGACCGCATCGGCCGACCCGGTGCCGTCGGTGCGCGAGGGCCCCTTCACCTCGATGTGGTTGGCGGCTCCGCCCAGGACGTCGCCGTCGGCGCAGGAAGCGGTCATCTTGACCTCCACCTTGAGCTCGCCGTCTCCGTTCGTGAGGGAGGTGGGGGTGAGGGTGGGAGCGGTCCCGCACGCCGTCACGTAGTTCGCCGTCCTGGCACTCGTGACGGAGGCCGAGGCCGAGGCGGACGCCTTGCGCTTGTCGAGGCGGGACTTGCCGCCCTTACCGGTATCGGTCGAGGCAACGGAGCTGTGGGTGTCGAAGAAGCGCATCAGGTACCACCCGCCCGGTCCGCCGATGAGCAGCAGCCCCAGAACGATCAGGACCACGACCATCGTGCGGGATTTCGAGCGCCGGGGCGTCGGAAGCGGCTGGGCCGCAAGCATCTGTCCCTGCACCGGCATGAACTGCGCGGCGGGGGC
>ERZ773070.1864-NODE-1864-length-12424-cov-6.293718_pt1 | contig 12424 bp, 10 predicted proteins | sample MGYA00580618_ERZ773070 | MGnify/ENA primary metagenome ERZ773070 (study PRJEB29015, sample SAMEA2738023) | human oral metagenome | biome: human oral; feature: human-associated habitat; material: dental | place: China | collected 2019 ...
GTACCAGTCTGCAAATGGTAGCTTTGGCTTTCTTGGGAGTCCTGCTACGAAGACTGTGAACACGTTCTTAATGAACTTGCAGGCGCGCCAGCTCCTGCTCGACGCTGGCATGGGTTTGCAGCATGGCGGCAGAGGGCCGGCCCAGACGGCTGACGCCAAGCGTGGCGGCCCAGCCGAGGATGAAGCCGGGCACGATTTCATACAGGCCGAACCAGCCGAACTGCTTCCACACCAGCACGGTGACCGCGCCTGTGACGATGCCCGCCAGCGCGCCGTCGCGCGTGACGCGGCTGCAAAAGAGCGAGAGGATGATGACGGGGCCAAAAGCCGCGCCAAAGCCCGCCCAGGCGTAGCTGACCATGCCGAGCACGCGTGATTCGGGATTGCGGGCGATTGAAATGGCGATCAGCGCGACCACCAGCACCATCGCGCGGCCAAACCACACCAGCTCCTTCTGGCTGGCTTGCTTGCGCAAGAAGGTGCGGTAGATGTCTTCCGTCAGCGCGCTGGAGCACACGAGCAGCTGGCATGAGAGCGTGCTCATCACCGCCGCCAGAATGGCCGCCAGCAGCGCGCCCGCAATCCACGGGTTGAACAGCTGCTTGGCCAGCTCCATGAACACGGTTTCGGCATTGGCATTGACGGCATCCGCGCCCGCCGGGCTGACGGCGAAGTAGGCAATGCCCACAAAGCCCACGGCCACCGCGCCGCCCAGGCACAGCACCATCCAGGTCATGCCGATGCGGCGGGCGTTGGGAATGTGCCGCACCGAGGCGGCGGCCATGAAGCGCACCAGAATGTGCGGCTGGCCGAAGTAGCCCAGCCCCCAGGCGGCCAAGGAGAGGATGCCGATGGCCGTCTGCCCCTTGAAAAGGTCGAACTTGTCAGCGTCAATGAGGCTGTGCCAGTCCTGCCCCGGCTGCAACTGACCCTGCACGGCCAGGTAAGCGATGACGGGCGCCAGCAGCAGCGCCGTGATCATCATGGCCGCCTGAATGGTGTCCGTCCAGCTCACGGCCAGAAAGCCGCCCACGAACACGTAGGCAATGGTGCACAGCGCCCCCACCCACAGCGCCGTTTCGTAAGGCATGCCGAACATGTTCTCGAACAGGCGCGCGCCCGCCACCACGCCCGAGGCGCAGTACACCGTGAAGAAAACCAGAATGACCATCGCCGTGACGATGCGCAGGATGTTGTTCTCGTCTTCAAAGCGGTGCGCGAAATAGTCCGGCAGCGTCAGCGCGTTGCCCGCGCGCTCGGTGTACAGGCGCAGGCGGCCCGCCACCAGCCGCCAGTTCAGCCAGGCGCCCGCAATCAGGCCGATGGCAATCCATGACTCTGACAGCCCCGACAGATACACCGCGCCCGGCAGCCCCATGAGCAGCCAGCCGCTCATGTCGGATGCGCCCGCCGACAGCGCCGTGACCACGCTGCCCAGGCTGCGCCCGCCCAGGATGTAGTCCGACAAATTCTTGGTGCCCAGATAGCCCAGCGCGCCAATGCCAAGCATGGCGGCCAGATAGACGGCAAACATGATGACCGTGGGGTCAGTCCAGGTGAATGGCATGAATGGCTTTCCCGGGAAACGAGGCGCAGAAGGCGGCTTTGCGCGCTGCCAGCCCCATTTTTTGGCAAAAGGCCGAATGCTACCGGCGCAGCCCGCCCGCGCATGCCGGGCGGGCAGGGACTGTGGGGTGCGGCCGCCTGTCTATGCCATCAAAAACAGGAGCTAATTTGATGGGGCATGAATGCCGCCCGGCGCAGTTTCCACTAGGACCTCATGCTATGGATACGGTAGCGAAATAAGTCGGTGAGACAGTCCTTCCCGCTGGCCAAGTGCGCGGCCAGGCCTTGAACAGACCCTCAGCGCAACACCACCAGCCCCACGCTGCGTAGCCAGGCTTCGGCCTCGGCCAGCGCGCCGGCATGCCGCGCGCCCAGGGGCGCAGCGCATCCAGGGCGGCAGGCCATTGGCCTGATTCCATCGCCCTGGAAAGCGGAACGGGCAGGCGGTTCATCAGCTCTTCTTCTTCACGCAGCAGGCCCAGCGTGCGCGCCGCCAGCGCGTGCTGGGCCAGCAGGCTGATTTGCACGGGCGCGCTGGCATCCGCTCCGGCAGCGGCATCGCGCATCTGCTCGAATTGCCTTTGCGCTTCATTCCAGCGGCCCTGGCGGGCCAGCCAGGCAATTTGGCTTTGCAGGGCTTCGGCGCGGGCCATTCGCAGCTGCTCTTGCAGCATCGTTTTGTGCGGCGCTGGCGCGTCGCGCATGGCTGCCTGCGCCTCGTTGGCAAAAGCCGCGTTTTGCTCGTAGAAGGCAGGCTGCGCGAGCGAGAGTTGGCGGTAGGCGGCCAGCCATGCTTGCGCCCGCTCAAAAGCGCCGGGCAGAGCCTGGATTTGCCTTTGCAGCGTTTGCAAAGCAGCCAGATCGCGGCTGTCCGGGTTGCGGGCCAGCACGGCGGCTTGCAAGCCCAGCTTCAGCGCTCGCAGGCCAGGGCTGTCCGGCAAGCTTTGCAGCGCCTGCATGGCGCGGCCCGCCTGTCCGGCGCGCGCCATGTCATTGGCCACGCGGCCAATGATTTGCAGCCGCTGTGGCTCAGGCAGCTGGCGGAAGGCGTCGCGCCAGGCGTGGTTGCCGCCCTGGCTGGCTTCGTATTCCGCCATGGGTGCGGCCGCCAGGCTGGCTTCGCCGCCGCTTGCGGCCAGCAGCTCCACCGCGCTGCTGGCGGGCTGCGGCCCCAGGCCCTGCGTGGCGGCCAGGGCCTGATTGGTCAGCACGTCTTCACGGTGCCATTCTTCGGGCGTGAGCTGGCGGGCCAGCGCCAGCGCGGTGCGCTCATCGGGCGGCGCGCCCTTCTGGTAGCGGGCGTAGCCGTAGCCTGCGCTCACGAAAGCCACGGCGGCCAGCAGCGCGAGGCCCGCCTGGAAGAAGATGCGCTGCCGCTGGCGCCTGGGGTCCAGCCCCATTTCCTTCATCAGCTCCGCGCGAATCTGCTCGCGCAGGCGTTTTTTCAGCCGGGCCATTTCCAGGCCCTTTTCGCGGTTGGCACTGGCGGCCAGGCTTAGAACCGGCATCAGCTCCACGCGCAGGCCCACGGACTCCAGCCGCTTTTGCAAATCGCGGGCTTTGCTCTCCGGCGTTTTCTTGCCAATCACCACATCGGGCGCAGACTTCAGGCACTGCGCCAGCAGCACGCCAAGGCAAGTCTTGGCATTGACATGGTTGAGAAAGGCAAGAAGGTTGAACAAAAGCGGTGGCAGGTGATCTTATGCAACATGTTTTTACACAAAAGCCCTGCTTGCAACAGGTACACAATCCGCGCCTGCTTTCCGTTCCCTCGCCTGCCATGTCCGCGCCGCCTGCCGTCACCCGCTTCATCCTGATTGAACCCAGCCATGCCGGCAATGTGGGCGCGGTGGCGCGCGCCATGAAGGTGATGGGCTTTCATGACCTGGCGCTGGTGCGCCCGCGCTGGCCCGATGTGCTGACCCGCCCCGAAGCCGTGGAGCGCGCCAGCGGCGCTGATGATGTGCTGCGCGCCGCCCGCGTGACGGGCACGCTGCAAGAGGCGCTGGAGGGCGTGACGCATCTGTGCGCCACGGCCATGACGCCGCGCGACTTCGGCCCGCCTGTCTGCGCGCCGCGCGAGCACTTCAGCCAGCTGCTCAATCCGGCGCGGCCCGCGCCCAGCGGCCCCTGGGGCGTGGCTTTTCTGTTTGGCTGCGAGCGCTACGGCATGCGCAACGCGGATGTGTGGCGCTGCCATGCCTGCCTGAGCATTCCGGCCAATTCGGCCTACGGCTCGCTCAACCTGGCCGCCGCCGCGCAGCTCATCGCCTACGACTGGCGGCAGGCGCTGCTGGCGTGCTTTGGCGAGGCAGCGTTTGCAGGCGCCTTTGCCGTGCGGCCCGCCGCCAGCCTGGCCGATCAGGCCGATGCAGAGCAGGTGGCCGCCATGCTGGCCCATCTGGAGCAGGCGCTCGTCGCCGTGGGCTTTCTCGACCCGGCCGCGCCCAAAAAGCTCATGCCCCGCCTGCAACAGCTCTTCAACCGCGCCCAGCCCACGCAGCAAGACATTCACATCCTGCGCGGCATCGCCCGCGCCATGCAGCAGGCGGCCAGGCGCGGCCATGAAGAGGATTGAGACGGGCGCGCGGCAGTCAGCCAGCGCGTGAAATCTGGCTTCGCTTGCCAGGGGGGCTTAAAAACAGGAGCAAATCCAAGGGGCACAAAACCCGCTTCGCACAATTTCCACTAGGACATCATGCTATGGATAAGGTAGCGAAATAGGGCCGTGCATCCAGCTGCGCATGGGGCTTGGACGGCAAGGGGCGCGCCAGGGCGTTCGCCCCTACACTTTCGCCCCTTATGTTTCAACGCATTCGCTCTTACGCCCAGTCCATTCTGGAGCGCGATCCAGCCGCCCGCAGCGTGTGGGATGTGGTGTTTTCCTACCCCGGCTTTCACGCCCTGGCGTTGCACCGCGTGGCGCATGCACTGTGGCGGCGCGGCTGGCTGTGGCTGGCGCGCTGGATTTCGCACTGGGGGCGCTTTCTCACGGGCATTGAAATCCACCCCGGCGCCCGCATTGGCGCGCGTGTGTTCATCGACCACGGCATGGGCGTGGTGATTGGCGAGACGGCGGAAATCGGCGATGACTGCACGATTTACCAGGGCGTCACGCTCGGCGGCACTTCGCTGGACAAAGGGGCCAAGCGCCATCCCACGCTGGGCAAGGGCGTGATCGTGGGGGCCAATTCGCAGGTGCTGGGCAGCTTCACGGTGGGAGACGGCGCCAAGATCGGCTCGGGCGCGGTGGTCACCAAGCCCGTGCCCGCCGGGGCCACGGCCGTGGGCAACCCGGCCCGCATCATTCAGGAGGGCGAGGCCGCGCGCCGCGAGGCCGCCGCCGCCAAAATGGGTTTTTCCGCCTACGGCGTGACGCAAAGCGATGATCCCGTCAGCCAGGCGCTGCGCGGGCTGATTGACGGCACGGCCGCGCAAGACCACCAGATTGCCCTGCTGTGGCAGGCCATCGAGAAGCTGGCCTGCAAGATTGACCCGGACTGCGTGCCCGACAACGCCGCCTTGCATGAGCAGTTCGAGGCGCAAAAGCTCAACAAGCTGGTGGGCGACTGAGAGCAGGCTCCGGCAAGCGCCGCTTCTGAAAAGAATGATGGCTGCAAGGCCCGCTGGCGCTTGCGGCCGGCCTGGCGCCCGAACCGGGTTTTTCCGTTTTTTCTTCCGGTTTTTCTTCCGCACCTTCCATCATGAACATGCTGCGTTCCGAGGCTCTCAAGCACCTGCATCCCGGCTGGTTTTCCATCGTCATGGGGCTGGCCGGGCTGTCGCTGGCGTGGGCGCAGGCCGCGCGCAGCATGGGAGGCATCGCCGGGGCGCTGGCGCTGGCGCTGGGGGCGCTGGCAGCGCTGGCGTTTGTGGCGCTGCTGGGGCTGTCGTGGTGGCGCTGGCTGCGCCAGCCGGAGGCGCTGGCGGCTGATCTGGCGCATCCGGTGCGCCATGCCTTTGTGGCGGCCCTGCCCATTTCCCTGATGCTGCTGGCGGGCGTGGCCGTGAGCGCGCTGGGGCAAACGGGCGGCTGGGCGGCGGCGCTGTGGTGGCTGGGTTCGCTGGGGCAAATGGGCGCCACGGTCTGGGCGCTGGGCCGCTGGATCAACAACGCGCAGGCGGGCGGCTGGGCGCAGCTCACGCCATCGCTTTTTCTGCCCGCCGTGGGCAATGTGGTGGCCGCGCTGGCAGGCGGGGCTGTGGGCGCGGGGCCGTGGGCGGCAGCCCAGTTCGGCGTGGGCGTGACGCTGTGGCTGGCGCTGCTGACGCTGCTGCTGGCGCGGCTGGCCGTGCATGGCGTGTGGACGCAGCGGCTGCTGCCGCTGACTTTCATCACCATCGCGCCGCCAGCGGTGGCGGGCATGGCCTTGCTGCAACTGGGCGGGCCTGCTGTGCTGGCCTGGATGGCCTGGGGCGTGGCGCTGATGTTTCTGCTCTGGAGCCTGAACGTGATGCCGCGCATGCTCGCGCAGCCGGCTTCCGTCACCTGGTGGGCGCTGTCGTTTCCGCTGGCGGCCTTTGCCGCCCTTTCCCTGCGGCTGGCCGGGCACGATTCGGGCGTGATGGGCGCGCTGGCGCTGCTGGCGCTGGCTTTCGCCTCGCTGACGGTGGCGGCGCTGGTGCTGGCCACGCTCCAGGGTTTGCGCGATGGCGCGTGGCTGGCGCCCGAACAGGTGGCGCTCAGCGTGGCCGCGCCGCCTGATCACTGAAAGGCTGGCCAGCCCATGCTCAATACTGAAAAAGCCCCTGCCGCCGATTCGCCCCCTTTCAGCCCCTGGCGCCTGTGCGTGGCGCCCATGCTGGACTGGACGGACAAGCACTGCCGCCATCTGCACCGCCTGATCACGCGCCACGCGCGGCTCTACACCGAAATGGTGACCTGCGGCGCGCTGCTGCACGGCTCGCTGCGGCGACATCTGCGGCGCGACGAGATGGAGCGCCCCGTGGCGCTGCAACTGGGCGGCAGCGACCCGGCCGAGCTGGCGCAATGCGCGCGGCTGGGCCAGCAATGGGGCTATGACGAAATCAACCTCAACTGCGGCTGCCCCAGCCCGCGCGTGCAGCGCGGCGCATTCGGCGCGTGCCTGATGACCCAGCCGCGCCTGGTGGCCGACTGCGTGAAAGCCATGCGCGATGCGGTGCACATTCCCGTCACCGTCAAGCACCGCATCGGCATTGACCGCGAAGAAAGCCACGCCTTCGTGCGCGACTTCGTGGGCGAAGTGGCGCAAGCGGGCTGCAGTGTGTTCATCGTGCACGCCCGCAATGCCTGGCTGGAGGGCCTCAGCCCCAAGGAAAACCGCGAAGTGCCGCCGCTGCGCTACGAGCGGGTCTGGCAGCTCAAGCGCGACTTTCCGCAGCTGACCATCTGCCTGAACGGCGGCGTGAGCAGCAACGAACAAATCGCCGCGCACCTGGCGCACGTGGACGGCGTGATGCTGGGCCGCGCCGCCTACCACCACCCCTGGCTGATGAGCGAGTGGGACGCGCGCTTTTTCGGCGATGCAGGCCGTGATACAGGCCGCGATGCCGCCCCGCCCCTCACGCGCGAGGCCGTGGAGCGCGCCATGCTCGCCTACATGCAGGCCGAGGCCGCGCAAGACGGCACGCCTTGGTACGCCATTGCCCGCCACATGCTGGGCCTGCGCCACGGCCTGCGCGGCGCGCGCGCCTGGCGGCAGGTGTGGAGCGACCACCGCCTCAAGCCCCTGCCGCCCGAAGCAGTGTGGCAGCGCGCGCGCCAGCACACGGAGCCTGACGCGCCAGAAGGCCCGGGCCAGGCCGCAGACGGCGCGCGCGCCGTGTGAGTGCCTGTTCGCAATTTGTCCGTGGCGCGAAAGGCGCGAACCCGGGCGCTCGTGGGCGCTGCAAACCCTTGCCGGGTTACAAGACTCGCCTGCGCCTTGCAGCCCCTCACGGCCAGACGCTGAAAAGGCTCTCAGAAAAAGGAGCAAATCCAGATGGGTGAAAAACGGCTTTCGCGCCCTTTCCACTAGGACGTCGTGCTATGAATCAAGGAGCGAATTTCCCCGTTTCACGCAGGCTATCGCTTCGTGTGAGCGGCTGGTGCACGGCGCCTTGCCGCAAGGCGGTTGAACAGCCTCTCAGCCCTTGAGAAACAGCGCGTAGGCCGGGTTGCCGGTTTCGTCAATCCAGGCGTAGCCCAGCTTGTCCAGAAAGGCGTGCAGGGCCGGGCCGTCGCTTTCGGGCGCCTGGATGCCCACGAGCACGTGGCCGAAATCGGCGCCCTGGTTGCGGTAGTGAAACAGGCTGATGTTCCAGGCCGGCTGCATGAGGCTGAGAAATTGCAGCAGCGCGCCAGGGCGCTCCGGGAAGATAAAGCGCAGCAGCCGCTCGTGGCTGGCCAGCGGCGAGTGGCCGCCCACCATGTAGCGCACGTGTTGCTTGGCCAGCTCGTCGTGGGTGAGGTCCAGCGCCGAAAAGCCTGCCTGCTCGAAGGCGGCGGCCAGCATGGGCGATTCGCCGCGCGCGGCGGTGGTCAGGCCCACGAAGACGTGCGCCCGGGCGCGGTCGCTGATGCGGTAGTTGAACTCGGTGACGTTGCGCGCGCCGCCGGGCAGGCGGCCCACGGTTTCGCAAAAGCGGCGAAAGCTGCCGCGCTCTTCGGGAATGGTGATGGCAAACAGCGCCTCGCTTTCCTCGCCCACGGCGGCGCGCTCGGCCACAAAGCGCAGGCGGTCAAAGTTCATGTTCGCGCCGCAGAGAATGGCCGCCAGCGTCTGCCCGGGCGCCGTGCCTTCGCGCGCGGCGTATTGCTTGAGGGCGGCCACGGCCATTGCGCCCGATGGCTCGACGATGCTGCGCGTGTCGATGAACACGTCCTTGATGGCGGCGCACACGGCGTCGGTGTCCACGGTGATGAATTCGTCCACCAGCTCGCGGGCGATGCGGAAGGTTTCTTCGCCCACTTGCTTGACGGCGGTGCCATCGGCAAACAGGCCCACATCGCGCAAGGCCACGCGCTCGCCGCGCGCCACCGATTGCGCCATGGCGTCCGAGTCGTTCATCTGCACGCCGATGATTTTGATTTCGGGCCGCAAGGCCTTGATGTAGGCCGCCACGCCGCTGATCAGGCCGCCGCCGCCCACGGCCACGAACACGGCGTGCAGCGGGCCGGCGTGCTGGCGCAGCAGCTCCATGCCGATGGTGCCCTGCCCGGCGATGACGAGCGGATCGTCAAACGGGTGAATGAAGGTCAGCCCCTGCTGGGCCTGCAATTGCAGCGAATGGGCGTAGGCGTCGGAATAGCTCTCGCCGGCCAGCACGACTTCGCCGCCCAGCGCCCGCACGGCGTCCACCTTCACGCGCGGCGTGGTCACGGGCATGACGATGACGGCGCGCGCGCCCAGCTTGCGCGCGCCCAGCGCCACACCCTGCGCGTGGTTGCCCGCGCTGGCGCAAATCACGCCCTTGTGCAGCTGGCCGGGCGTCAGGTGCGCCATCTTGTTGTAGGCGCCGCGCAGCTTGAAGCTGAAAACGGGCTGCTGGTCTTCGCGCTTGAGCAGCACGGTGTGGCCGGTGCGGCGGCTGAGCGCGGGCGCTTCATCCAGCGCGGATTCCATCGCCACGTCATACACGCGCGAGGTGAGCACCTGGCGCAGGTAATCCAGGCGGGAAGGCAAAGGGGCCGGAGCGTTTTGCAGGGTGTTTTGCGGGGCGGTTTGCGGGGCAGGCCGCGAGGCGCTTTGCTGAATATCGTGCGGGGTCGTCATGGGGCGGCGATCATAAATTTGCTTACGATTGCTCCCTTTCTGGCTCCCTTTCCGTTCATCCTTTCGCCCCGTTTTTCTCATGAACCATCCCTCCAAACGCCTTGCGCTCAAGCTGGCCGCCGCCGCGCTGGCCGCCGCCGCCCTTGCCGCCTGCGGCAAGAAAGAAGAAGCCGCCCCGCAAGCGGCTGAACAGCCTGCCGGATCGCCCGCGCCCGCCGCCAGCGCCCCCGCGCCCAGGCAAGAGCCGCTCAAAGTCGCCTTCGCCTACATCGGCCCCGTGGGCGACGGCGGCTGGAGCTTTGCGCACGACAACGCCCGCAAAGCCGTTGAAAAAGAATTTGGCGACAAGGTGCAAACCTCTTACGTGGAAAGCGTGCCCGTGAGCGCCGACGCCGAGCGCGTGCTGCGCGACATGGCCCAGCAGGGCAACCAGCTGGTGTTCGGCACCACCTTCGGCTACATGGAGCAAATGCTGAAAGTGGCCGCCGACTTTCCGCAAGTGAAGTTCGAGCACGCCACCGGCTACAAAACCGCCGCCAACCTGGGCACGTATGACACGCGCACCTACGAAGGCGCTTACATGGCCGGCCTGCTGGCCGGCGCCATGACGGAAACCGGCACGCTGGGCGTGGTGGCCTCCGTGCCCATCCCTGAAGTCATGCGCAACATCAACAGCTTCGCCCTGGGCGCGCGCAGCACCAACCCCAAGGCCAGCGTGAAAATCGTGTGGGTCAATGAGTGGTTCAACCCGCCCAAGGAAACCGAAGCGGCCACCGCCCTCATCAACAGCGGCGCGGACATCCTCATGCAAAACACCGACTCTTCTGCCGTGCTGCAAACAGCCGAAAAGCTGGGCAAGCGCGGCTTCGGCTGGGACAGCGACATGACGCACTACGGCCCCAAGGCGCACATCGCCTCCGCCGCCATCAACTGGACGCCGTTTTACGTCAAGACCATCCGCGAAGTGATGGACGGCACCTGGAAGCCCGAGCGCCACTGGTGGGGCGTGAAAGAAGGCGCGATCGACCTCGTTTCCCTGGCCGAAGACGTGCCCGAAAGCGCCCGCGCCCGGCTGGCCGAAGTGAAAGAGGGCCTCAAGGCCGGCACCTTCCACATCTGGCAAGGCCCCATTGCCGACAACACCGGCAAGCAGGTGCTGGCCGAAGGCCAGGTGGCCGATGACGCCTTTCTGGGCGGCATCAACTTCTTCGTGGAAGGCGTGGAAGGGCAGGCGCCAGGCCAATAAGCAGCGACCCACAGTGGCGCGCCATGCAAAAAAGCCGGATGCTGCCCGGCTTTTTTTGCGCGCGGTTGCCTGAAGCGCCAGCGCGCGGGAAAGCGGTTTTTGCGAGCAGCCTGCGAGCCGGTTCCGCTGTCAGGCTGAATCAAAAAAAGGAGCGAATTCAGAGGGGTAAAAATACCGTATCGCGCAATTCCGACTGGGATGTCATGCTATGAATAGAGGAGCGTGAAAAAGCCTTTCTGCGCCAGTCTTTCAAGGCTGAGCCATGCGCAGATACAGGGCATCAGCGAAGCAGGCCGCCTGGGCGGTTTTTCAGCGTACGCGCGGCGCGTGCTCGGGGCGGGCGGGCGCTTCTTCGTCCAGCGCGGCTTCCAGCCACAAGGCGGCGACGAAGCGTTTGTCAAACCACAGCCACAGCAGGATGGGCGCCACGGGCGTGAGCATGAGAAAGCCGAACTGGTAGCCGTAGGCAATCACTTCATTGGCCCAGGCGGGGTAGCCCAGATAGGCCATTGCATTGCCGCCGGGGGTCAGGGCCACGTCGCGCAGCCACTGAAAGCACAGGCCCCAGGCCTGCGCGGGCAGCAGCAGCACGCTGCCCCACGCCATCTTCAGGGGCCACCAGCGCGGGCGCGAGGCCAGCAGCATGGCCCACAGCAGCACCTGGCCGTAGCCGTAGGTGGGGTAGCTCACTTCGGGCGTGAGTTCGGCCAGCATCTGCCGACCGCCGGGGCCGGGCATGAGCACTTGCACGCGCGTGAGCAGCGTGCCTGTCACGCCATCTATCTCGAAACCCTCCACCCACGCGAACAGCAGCTTCATCACGGTGCCAGCCAGCCACAGCGGCGGCGCGGCGAACCATTCGCGCGCCCAATACCACAGCGGCAGCAAAACGACAAGGCCGGCAAGGGCCAGCAGAAGAAATCGGCCAATGAGCGTGGCGCGCATGGGTGCTCTCCAGGGCAAGGGGCGGGGTTCAGGTAGCGGGCGCCGAAGGCTGTTTGGCGGGACTGGCCCGCTTTTCGTGCCGCGCCACGTAGCGCATCCACAGCAGCCAGACGATGAGCACATCCAGCATGATGAGCGCCTGCCACATGTACAGGTGCGCAAATTCAAACACCTGCAAGTTCCACTGCCCCAGGAAAAACAGGCTGACCACGCGCAGCAGGTTCACGCCCTGCACGGCCATGAAACCCAGCCCCAGGCCCCAGAGCTTCATCTTCCAGCTCGAAGGAAAGGCCAGCACCGCCGCCAGCAGCACGATGGCCGCCTCCACGCCGTTGCAGCCCGGCTCGATGGAGATGCCAAAGCCCGACTGCGCGCTTTGCACCACGCGTCCGTGGGAAATGGCCGAGGGATCAAAAAACTGGATGATGGCCGCGCTGGCGCTGGCCACCAGCCCCGTCCAGGGCTGCACCACAGCGGCTTGCACGGGAGCAAGCATTTCCATGCCAAACAGCACGGCCTGAACGGAAAGAAAAACAAGAAAGAAACGGGTCACGGATTCGGTATTCGGAAAAGAAATGCCAGGGCGCGGATGGTAACGGCACAGGGCATTTGCCTGCCTCCCATTCACCCGCGCCGATTATTTGCGCCATGAGCCGCGCGTGGATTTCAAACGGGGTGCATTGTGGACACCCCTTAATCTTTAGGGTCGCGCCCAGCGCCTGAAGCGCCTGCCAGGGCGAATCAAAAACAGGAGCAAATCCAAGGCCATTGAAATGCTTCTTTGCGCAGTTTCCACTAGGACACAATGCTACGAATAGAAGAGCAAAAAACTGCCCGTTCGCCGTTCCGCCTTCAGCCTCAGGCGCCCATCCGGAACAAATGCCGGCCAGGCAGGCCGCTTCACAGGCTGGCGCGCTACCATGCGCGCCCT
>ERZ773070.1865-NODE-1865-length-12424-cov-3.771202_pt1 | contig 12424 bp, 10 predicted proteins | sample MGYA00580618_ERZ773070 | MGnify/ENA primary metagenome ERZ773070 (study PRJEB29015, sample SAMEA2738023) | human oral metagenome | biome: human oral; feature: human-associated habitat; material: dental | place: China | collected 2019 ...
TAGCGTGCAACTTGTTGCACGAATGATTAACCTCGATACGTAATTCACAATTTCGTGCAACACGTTGCACGCTACAGAAGAGATGATTAATTGCTTTAGGCGGTTTTTGTATGTAACGTCTTGTGGGAGGAAAAACGCCAATGGTAGAGGCTGTTTAACATTAACAACAGCAATCCGCTCCAAATGAAAAAATAGGTTAAATAGGCGGATTCATTCACCGGTGTGTGTAAGAACCAAATGGCGAATAAAAAAAGCAGGCTTGGTTCAAGATAGCTCATCATGGAAAATAAACTCACCGGCAACAATAGACCGGATTTTAGATTGGCAGTCACGGAAACAGCGCTAATTAATCCCAATAATGGCACGAACAACCAATAGCGCGAATCACTGACCAGTAAATCTGTTACATTCGGTTGAAATGCCAAGTAAATAAAGCAAGGAATCGAAATAAAAATAATATCTAACGTTAGGCCTTGCAACGCCGGTGTTTTCATGGCGCGACGGCTTAAATAATACGGTGGATAACCCAAGCAGACCCATAGGCTGGTCCAAGAGAAGGTTTGTGTCGTCCACAACTCATGAGCAACACCCAGTGCGGCTAAAAAGAGTGCCATTTTTTGTAATAAGGTTAAGCGTTCTTTAAACCACAAATAACCGCCGAATGCCATCACTAAGGGAAATAAAAAGTAGCCCACCGCCACATTTACGCCTTCGCCATTCACCGGCGCCCACATAAATAACCAAAACTGACTACCTGCCAAGGCGCTACCCATTAAAAAGGTTAACCAGCGTTTCCAACTTGACCCTAATTCATTGCGAATAAAGGTTTTCAAACCGGATAAGCCCATTATGGGTAATAAGATCGCTAATATGGCAAATAATGATCCGATCATGCGCAAAACAAAAACATCCGTACCATTTAACGGCAACATCCATGCGCTGAATAAATACATAATGCCAAATAAACTTTGCGAAAAAATACACAGCCACACGCCTTTGGATACCGTTTGCATTGCTCTCCCCCACCCTTAGTTGATTTTAGGGAAATTATACTTAAAGCGCTAAATAACCCATTTCAATTAATCGGGAATAATGAGATAATTTCTCAAAATTTACATTAATTTTGGTAAAAATTCTTAAATGGTGAAATTATGTACCACTTAGATAAACTCGATCAGGCGATTCTTAATGAATTACAGACTGACGCGACTATTCCGTTAAAAGAACTCGCTGATCGAGTTAACAGCACGATTGCCACATGCCAACGCCGTATTCAGTTACTTAAACAACATCACGTCATCACTAAACAAGTGGCTATTGTCTCCCCTTCTGCCGTAGGGAAATCCATTAGCGTATTTGTGTTGGTGGAGTTAGATAATCAACAATCTCATTATCAAGCTGAATTTGAACGCAAAATGCGCGGGGAGAAGGATGTGATCGCCTGTTATGAAATTTCCGGTGATTATGATTATTTGCTGTTGGTGCATACGGAAGATATGACAAGCTACCACCGTTTTATTCACAAAGTGCTAATCGGCGGTGCCCATGTGAAAGGTTACAAAAGCCAGTTTGTGATGAATTTCTTTAAGGCGGAAAGCAAAATTATTCTGTAGCGTACCTTACCAAAGGCTCATTTGTTCTGAGACTTTTTCTTCCGGCAAGGTGACGTGCAAGCCGATTAAGCGAATGCTTCTCCCCTGCCGACGTGCCCAAATTTGCCCCAGCAATTGTTGAAAATTTTCATGTGAAAATTCCACCGCACTTTTCTCTAAAGTGGTTACTTGGAAATCTTCAAATTTGAGTTTCACACCAATTTTTCTTAATTGCGCCAAAGGCATCTCCGGGCAAGCACGTTGCACGCGCTTAACCAGTTGCGGATACAGGGTTGCCAATACGCCAATGCCCTCCTCCAACTGATGAATATTACTTAATAGCGTGGTTTCCACGCCCACAGACTTGCGCTCACGGTGCGGCTGAATTTCCCGCTCATCAATACCGTGGCTATACTGCCAAATACGTTGCCCCATTTTGCCGAATAAATTTAATAACAGGTGACGCTCTGTTTTCTGTACATCGGCACAGCACACCAATCCCATTTGCCGTAATTTTTCCGCGGTGACTTTGCCCACACCGGGAATTTTCTTTAAAGGCAAATTGGCGACAAAATCGCTCACCTCTTTGGGCTCAATCACAAATTGTCCGTTAGGTTTATTTTGATCAGAGGCGATTTTGGCGAGGAATTTTAATGGCGCAACGCCAGCGGATGCCGTGAGGTGCAATTCATTGAAAATCGCCTGACGAATTTCCTGCGCAATCCATGTGGCGGAACCGGCGCATTTATCACAATCGGTGACATCTAAATAAGCCTCATCCAGCGAAAGTGGCTCAATAATAGACGTATAACGTTGAAAGATTTGATGAATTTGTTGAGAAACCGCACGATACAACGGCATATTCACCGGCAACAACACCAAATTTGGGCAGTGTTTTAAGGCTTGGGCAGTAGGCATTGCACTATGTAACCCAAATTGACGAGCAATATAATTACAGGTGCTCAATACTCCTCGTTGTTCGGCGCGTCCACCCACCGCAACCGGCTTATCGGCTAATGCGGGATTTTCGCGTATTTCAACAGAGGCATAAAAACAATCCATATCAATATGGATAATTTTTCTGGGTTTGCCATTCAACATATCAGACATAACTAAAGTTCAGACAACTAAAGTGCGGTGACTTTTTGCGATGTTTCTTGAGGCGGTATTTCAGGTTGATAAGAAAAAGTGCGATAAAAGAATGCAATCAGTAATATTATCAACATGATAAGAATCTGAATTAAGCGTTTTTTCGTGAGTTTTTCGGCAGCCATAAATCCTCGCTCGGTGTTTTATACTTCTTAAATTGACCATTTAGTGGTATTATTGAGGCAGATCAATTTTACACCATTTTTAATACGTTTTCTTTGAATTTGGGGAACAGATGAAAATTCTAACGACAGAGACAAAATTAGGACGTCGAGTTCAATCAGGAGGATGTGCTATCCATTGTCAAAACTGCAGTATTAGTCAGTTGTGTATTCCTTTTACACTCAATGAGCACGAGTTGAACCAGTTAGACAATATTATTGAGCGCAAGAAGCCTATTCAGAAATCCCAAGTCCTTTTCAAAGCCGGTGATGAACTGACGTCAATCTACGCAATTCGTTCCGGCACGATTAAATCTTATACCATTAGCGAAACCGGTGAAGAGCAGATTACTTCATTTCACTTACCCGGTGATTTGGTTGGCTTTGATGCCATTATGAATATGCAGCATCCTAGTTTTGCGCAAGCGTTAGAAACAGCGATGGTGTGTGAAATTCCCTTTGATATTTTAGATGATTTATCCGGCAAAATGCCGAAATTACGCCAACAAATTATGCGTTTGATGAGTAACGAAATCAAAAGCGATCAAGAAATGATTTTATTATTGTCGAAAATGAACGCAGAGGAACGCTTGGCCGCCTTTATTTATAACCTCTCCCAGCGTTATTCCGCTCGCGGTTTTTCTGCCCGCGAATTCCGTTTAACCATGACGCGTGGTGATATTGGTAACTATCTTGGTTTAACGGTTGAAACCATCAGTCGGTTGTTAGGCCGCTTCCAGAAATTGGGTATTCTATCGGTTCAAGGTAAATACATTACGATTAATAATATGGCTGAATTAATCGAATTATCCGGTACCAATAAAACAAAAATCAAAATGGTTATCTAAGCCAGCCTTATTACTAGTGCAGCAAAAATGTTGCACTAGATCACCTTTTTAAAGACCGTACCTTGTTATTTCAGCAAATATGTTCTACCCTATTTGTCATCGCAATAATGGAGGTTGTGTATGAAATTCAATAATATACTGGTGGTCTTAAATCCGGAAAATGACAAACAATACGCCCTTGCGAGAGCCGTTCGCTTAGCACAAGAGCAAAAAAGCCCAAACCCCGTCAATATTACCCTATTCCTTGCCATTTATGACTTATCTTACGAAATGTCGGCGCTCCTTTCTTCTGAAGAACGGACAGAAATGCGCCATAACGTCATTGAACAGCGCAAGTTAGCGATTCAACCGTATATTGAAAAATACGCCTCTGACGGCATCCAATTCTCCTCTACTGTGGTTTGGCACAGCAATGAAGCAGAAGCCATTACTCGCGAAGTGGAAACCCATAATTATGATTTAGTGGTGAAATACACGAAAGCAGAAGAAAGCTTGAAATCTTTAATTGTTACCCCGGTAGATTGGCAAATTTTGCGTAAATGTCCTACGCCAATTTTGGTGGTAAAAGACGGTGACTGGAAACATCAACGTCGTATTTTGGTCGCGGTAAACGTTTCTGATGATGAAAACGAGGCACATAGCTCATTTAATGATGAATTGGTTTCACTCAGTATGGACCTAGCCGATTCCTTGGACCGAGGCAATATTCATCTGGTTACCGCCTATCCGCCAACCCCGATTAATATGGCGATTGACTTACCGGAATTTAGCACTGGCGACTGCAATAGCGGATTACGCGGACAGTATTTGTTAAATATGAAAGCATTACGCCAGAAATATGGGATAAGCGATGATCATACGCATGTTCTAGAAGGTTTCCCGGAAGACGTTATTCCTCAAGTAGCAGAACAACTAGAAGCGGAGTTGGTTATTCTTGGAACGATTGGACGAACAGGCCTATCCGCGGCTTTCTTAGGTAACACGGCAGAACACGTAATTAGTAAATTAAACTGCAATTTATTAGCCATAAAGCCATCAAAAAAGGACAATTAAGATAAATTTTTGGAGTAGTGCATATTTTTATTGACTACTCCTTTTTTTTACATTACTTTTTTCACACTACGAAATTACTTTTTATTTTGATTTTTAATTAATCACCCATCAAAAAGGAAACAAAGAATGAGAAAATCATTACTGATCACATTATTAGGATTAGCCGGTTTAGTACAAGCACATGAAGTTTGGGTTGTCGCGCCGGCACATATTGACACAAAAGAAGCACTTAATGCGGAATTAGCCTACGGTCATCATTTTCCGTATGCTGAGAAAATTGCAGCAGATCGCTTGCATTTTTTTGCACCACTTGAATTAACCGATAAAAATGGCATGACCAGCGAGCTCAAACAACAAGGGGAAAATTACCAATACACTACAGAAAAGCCATTGGCAGAAGGTTCGTATTGGGTAAGCGCGACCTATAAACCAACATTTTGGTCGCAAAATGCAAAGGGCTGGAAGCAAGAAAATATGCAACAAATGACGGATGCCACGTATTGTGAACAAACGCAAATGTTTGGTAAAAGCTTAGTGACCGTCGGTGATAAAGCTGATTCAACGGTATTTAAAGAAAAATTAGGTCAAGAATTAGAAATTGTGCCACTCAAAAATCCTGCTGAACTCAAAGAAGGTGAAGTTTTCCCATTACAGATTTTCTATAAAGGTAAACCGTTGGCTGGTGAAACCGTAATTGCAACAGCAGACACCGTGGTTGTTAAAGATATTGAATCTGCTGAAGATCACCGTGAAATTCAGGGTTTTTCCAGCAAAACGGATAAAGACGGCAAAGTGAATTTCTTACCATTAATTGAAGGATTATGGAAAGTCAAAGTGGTACATAAAACAGCCTTTAGCGACCCTAAAGTGTGCCAACATTCAGCCAGTTATGCAACATTGGTCTTGCCGGTGGGTGAAAAACGCGCGCAATATACCCCGCACGAACATCATCACTAGTGGCATTATCACAACTTAATGAGCATTTCCGCTAACGCAAGTGGAAATGCTTTTTTATTCTCTGCCAATAAGAATGTCAGCATAATAAGCATAAAATAAGAGTTTCCTTTTTAGCGATATTTTTTCTAAGCGGGAAACTCTTCTTTTTTGCGATGATTTAATCATCGTGATGTTAATCGGCTTTATTATTTTTTCTTCGCTTTAGCATTTGGAAGGTCAGTAATTGAACCTTCAAACACTTCAGCCGCAAGACCAACAGATTCATGAAGTGTTGGGTGGGCATGAATCGTTAATGCAATATCTTCTGCATCACAACCCATTTCAATCGCAAGACCAATTTCACCTAATAATTCACCACCGTTCACACCCACAATGGCGCCACCAAGTATGCGATGAGTATCTTTATCAAAGATTAATTTGGTCATCCCTTCTGAACATTCAGAGGCAATCGCACGACCGGATGCCGCCCAAGGGAATTTAGCCACTTCGTAGTTTAAGCCTTCTTGTTTACATTCTTTCTCAGTTTTACCCACCCAAGCCACTTCTGGTTCAGTATAAGCGATAGATGGAATCACTTTCGGATCGAAGTAATGTTTTTGTCCGGCAATAACTTCCGCTGCAACGTGACCTTCATGAACACCTTTATGCGCCAACATCGGTTGACCCACAATATCACCAATTGCGAAAATATGAGGCACATTGGTACGCATTTGTTTATCCACATGAATGAAACCACGCTCATCCACTTCAACGCCTGCTTTGCCGGCATCGATTAGTTTGCCGTTTGGTGTACGGCCAATCGCCACTAACACTGCATCATAACGTTTAGTATCGTTACAGGCTTTGCCTTCCATTGAAACATAGATGCCATCATCTTTTGCTTCAACCGCGGTAACTTTGGTTTCAAGCATTAACTTGAATTTTTTCTCGATTTGTTTGGTATAAATTGCCACAACATCTTTATCCGCAGCAGGGATAACTTGGTCGAACATTTCTACCACTTCAATTTCCGATCCTAATGCGTGATAAACTGTCCCCATTTCCAAACCGATAATACCACCGCCCATAATAAGAAGTTTTTTCGGCACTTCTTTTAATTTAAGCGCATCTGTTGAATCCCAAATACGTGGATCTTCATGTGGAATGAAAGGTAATTGAATTGGACGAGAACCGGCTGCAATAATTGCGTTATCAAATTTGATTGTTGTTGGGTGACCATCACGATCGCGTGCCACTAACGTATGCGGATCAGTAAATGCCGCCAAACCTTCAACCACAGTGACTTTACGTGCTTTAGCCATCCCGGCTAAACCACCGGTTAATTTTGCTACAACCGCTTCTTTACCAGCACGTACTTCATCTAAATCAATACGTGGTTCACCGAAGTAAATACCATTTTTTGTTGCGTGTTTTGCTTCTTCAATCACTTTTGCAACGTGCAATAATGCTTTAGAAGGAATACAACCCACGTTTAAACATACCCCACCAAGGGTTGAATAACGCTCAACTAATACGGTTTCTAAGCCTAAATCCGCACAACGGAACGCCGCTGAATAACCAGCAGGGCCGGCACCAAGCACCACGACTTGGGTTTTAATTTCTTTACTCATTTTTACCTCGTAAAAACGTTCAAATTTTTGACCGCACTTTGCGATCTTTGTAGGGTGGGCTTTTAGCCCACCAAGAGATCTCATTAATCGGTGGGCTGAAACCCACCCTACAGATTACATCACTAAGCGACGTAAATCCGCTAATACGCCATTAATATAGCTTAAGAAACGCGCACCATCTGCACCGTCGATCACGCGGTGGTCGAAGGATAATGATAACGGAAGCATTAAGCGAGGCTCGAACTCTTTACCGTTCCAAACCGGTTGCATTTCAGACTTGGATACACCCAAAATGGCTACTTCAGGCGCATTCACGATAGGCGTAAAGTGCGTTGTACCAATACCGCCTAAGCTTGAAATGGTGAAACAACCGCCTTGCATATCAGAACCGGAAAGTTTACCGTCACGGGCTTTTTTAGAGACTTCCATTAATTCGCGAGAAAGCTCGATAATGCCTTTTTTGTTCACATTTTTAAAGACAGGCACGACTAAACCGTTTGGTGTATCTACTGCCACACCAATGTTGATGTATTTTTTCAGCGTTAATTTTTGGCCATCTTCAGAAATAGAACTGTTGAAACGCGGGAACGCTTCTAATGCTTTGGCAACCGCTTTCATAATGAACACCACTGGTGTGATTTTCACGTCTAATTTTTGTTTTTCAACAATCTTGTTCTGCTCTTTACGGAAAGCTTCTAAGTCGGTGATGTCGGTGCGATCAAAGTGCGTCACATGTGGAATCATGACCCAGTTACGGTGTAAATTCGCGCCGGAAATTTTGTTAATACGGCTTAACTCAACTTCTTCTACTTCACCAAATTTGCTGAAGTCCACTTTCGGCCATGGTAACAAGCCTAAACCTGCACCATTCGCTACACCATTACCTGCGGCTGCAGCAGAAACCGTACCGGTTTCAAATGCTTTTACAGCAGTTTTCACATAGGCTTGAATATCTTCTTTAACGATACGACCTTTACGACCGGTACCTTTTACTTTATCAAGATTTACACCGAATTCACGTGCAAGACGACGAATCACCGGGGTGGCGTGTGCATAGCCTGCGCTTGCAACCACTTGATCTTGGCTCAAACCGGATACATTGCCTGATTGTGCTGCCGGCGCGGCTGCGGATACGGCTTGAGGCGCTGGCGCTGCGGCTTGTGGTGCAGCTGCGGCAACCGGTGCGGCACCTGCCACTTCAAATTTCATAATTAATGAACCGGTAGAGACTTTGTCACCCGCTTTCACTAAAATTTCTTTAACGACACCGGCAAATGGTGCAGGCACTTCCATCGAAGCTTTGTCACCTTCAACGGTAATTAACGATTGCTCTTCTGTGATGCTATCGCCTACTTTGACCATAATTTCAGTCACGTTAACTTCGTCACCACCAATATCCGGAACGTTTACATCCTTCACACCACCGGCAACCGGTGCTGCAGGTGCAGCAGCTGGCGCAGAGGCCGCTGGTGCTGAAGCAGACGCACTGCCGGCAACTTCAAAACGCATAATCAATGTGCCGGTGGACACTTTATCGCCCGCTTTAATGATGATTTCTTTCACGATACCGGCAACAGGTGCCGGCACTTCCATAGACGCTTTATCGCCTTCAACGTTAATAATGGATTGATCCACTTCAACGCGATCACCCACTTTTACCATAACATCAGTAACGTTGACTTCATCAGAACCGATATCCGGCACGTTCACATCAACTACTTGTGCAGTAGCCGGCGCAGCGGCAGGTGCTGCGGCCGGTTGAGCAGCTTGTGCAGGCGCTGCATCAGCGCTATCTAATACCAACATAGGCGTGCCGGTGGTCACTTTATCTCCCACTTTCACTAACACTTCTTTAACCACGCCTGCTTCAGGTGCCGGCACTTCCATAGATGCTTTATCACCTTCAACATTGATGATGGATTGATCCGCAGTAATCGTATCTCCAACTTTTACCATCACTTCGGTAACGGTCACTTCATCACTACCGATATCCGGAATTTGAATTTGTTTAGCCATTTCTTTTTACCTTTTAAACGTTTGGAAAACCAACCGCACTTTTATCAAGTGCGGTCGTTTTTTTCGTTATTTTTTATGCGTATAACGGATTCAATCTTTCAGGATCGATACCGTATTTTGCGATTGCTTCGGCAACCACTTTCTTGTCAACTGTGCCTTCTTGTGCCAACACATGTAATGCGGCAACCACAACGTGGTGTGCATCTACTTCAAAGTGGTCACGCAAGTTCGCACGGCTATCGGAACGACCAAAACCATCCGTACCCAACACATGATAATGTTTAGCCGGTACATAAGCGCGGATTTGCTCAGCAAAAAGCTTCATGTAGTCGGTTGCTGCAACAGCAGGCTTGTCGTTCATCACTTGAGCGACGTATGGCACACGTGGTGTTTCGGTTGGATGTAACATATTCCAACGAACCGCATCCGCCCCTTCGCGAGCCGCTTCAGTGAAGGATGGCGCACTATAAACATCAGAGCTGATGCCGTAGTCGTTCGCCAAGATTTGAGCGGCTTCACGTACATGACGCAAGATCGCACCGGAACCAAGTAATTGCACTTCGCCTTTACCTTTTCCTTGTACGCGTTCAAATTTATAAAGACCTTTACGAATACCTTCTTCTGAGCCTGCAGGCATTGCCGGTTGATCGTAAATTTCGTTTAACGTGGTGATGTAATAGAACACATCTTCTTGTTTTTCACCATACATACGGTTAATACCATCTTGCATGATAACCGCCACTTCATAAGCAAATGCCGGGTCATAAGAGACACAGTTCGGAATCGTTAAAGATTGAATGTGGCTGTGACCATCTTCGTGTTGTAAACCTTCACCGTTTAATGTTGTACGGCCTGACGTACCACCGATCATGAAACCACGAGCCAATTGGTCACCGGCTGCCCACATTAAGTCACCCACACGTTGGAAACCGAACATGGAGTAGTAAATGAAGAATGGGATCATCGGCATATTGCTCACAGAATAAGAGGTTGCTGCCGCTAACCAAGAAGAGGTTGCCCCTAATTCGTTGATCCCTTCTTGTAAGACTTGACCGTCTTTCGCTTCGCGATAGTAAGCCACTAAATCACGGTCGGATGGGACATAATTTTGACCATGCGGGTTGTAAATACCGATTTGACGGAATAACCCTTCCATACCGAAAGTCCGCGCTTCGTCTGCCACGATTGGAACAATATGTTTGCCCACTTCTTTGTCTTTTAACAACGTATTTAAGAAACGAACAAATGCCATTGTGGTTGAAATCGGACGCGGTTGCGCTTCTAACAACGCAGAGAATTCAGAAAGCTCAGGTGCTTTGAAGTTCACAGTAAATTTCGGATGACGTGCCGGCAAATAACCTTGTAAAGCTTTGCGACGTTCGTGCAAGTATTTATATTCTTCAGAACCTTCAGGGAAAGTCACATATGGCAGTTTTTCCAACTCTTCATCTTTCACTGGGATGTGGAAGTAATCGCGGTAAGCTTTGATACTCTCAGCAGACATTTTTTTGGATTGGTGCGCAGTATTTTTACTTTCTGCTTCAGCAATTTTATAGCCTTTCACAGATTGCACTAAGATAACAACCGGTTTACCGGCATTTTGTGCTTTCTTGAATGCAGCAAACACTTTAAGCGGATCATGACCGCCACGTTGTAACGCCCAAATTTCATCATCAGTCATGTCCGCAACTAATGCCGCTGTTTCAGGGTAACGACCGAAGAAGTGTTCACGTACGTAAGCACCGTCTTTAGATTTAAATGTTAAGTAGTCACCATCAACCACTTCCATCATTAATTGGGTGAGTTTACCTGTGGTGTCTTTGGCAAATAATTTATCCCAACGGCTACCCCACATGACTTTGATCACTTCCCAACCGGCGCCCACGAATAAGCCTTCTAATTCTTGAACGATTTTACCGTTACCGTTTACCGGGCCGTCTAAGCGTTGTAAGTTACAGGAAATGACGAAAATTAAGTTATCTAAATGTTCGCGAGCGGCGAAAGTTAATGCACCTTTAGATTCAATTTCATCCATCTCGCCATCGCCTAAGAACGCATACACTTTTTGATCAGCGGTGTCTTTCAAACCACGATTTTGTAAGTATTTTAAGAAACGGGCTTGATAAATGGCGTTCACCGGGCCTAACCCCATAGAAACCGTTGAGAATTGCCAGAAATCCGGCATTAATTTCGGATGAGGGTAAGAAGACAAGCCTTTGCCATGCACTTCTTGACGGAAGTTGTCTAATTGTTCTTCCGTTAAACGTCCTTCTAAGAAAGCACGAGCATACATCCCCGGCGCTGCGTGGCCTTGGAAGAAGACTAAGTCACCGCCGTTTTTCTCTGTTGCCGCTTTGAAGAAATGGTTAAAACCAACTTCATACATCGTCGCAGCAGATTGATAAGTCGATAAGTGACCGCCTAAATCCAAATCTTTTTTCTGACCACGTAACACCATCATCACGGCATTCCAACGAACATAAGAGCGAATGCGACGTTCAATATCTAAATTGCCCGGATACGCCGGTTGTTCTGACACAGGAATGGTATTCACATAATCGGTTGTAATCCCGCTTGGTAAAGAAACGCCACCGGCGCGAGCTTGTTGCATAACTTGATCGATAATGAACTGAGCGCGCTCAATGCCTTCCTCACGAATTAACGAATCAATTGCTGCCAACCAATCGTTAGTCTCGATCGGATCTACGTCATTTTTTAACAATTCTGACATAGTTTTTTCCTTATTTTGTTAAGTTAGAAGTACGTTTAACGCTACTTTTGGTAGCAATTAAACAACGAATTGATAACTAAAAATGGTTTAATTTGCCAAAACCCCTATGTAAACTGTACAAAAAACACACATTACAAATTTTTAACAAATAATGTAAATCTTATTAGATTTTTTGAAAGAATGATAGTGATTTTTATCTCTGCCGCGGAAAATATCTTATCGCCGAGCTCTTTTAAATAACCATTTATATATAAATTTACACAACAATCTGCCACACCAAAGAAAACGCCCCAAAAAACGACCGCTC
>ERZ773070.1866-NODE-1866-length-12409-cov-9.347580_pt1 | contig 12409 bp, 9 predicted proteins | sample MGYA00580618_ERZ773070 | MGnify/ENA primary metagenome ERZ773070 (study PRJEB29015, sample SAMEA2738023) | human oral metagenome | biome: human oral; feature: human-associated habitat; material: dental | place: China | collected 2019 ...
GGAGGTGGGGGGCGTGTCCGTGCAGGGCCGCATCGACGCCGTCTTCGAGCGCACCGGTGGTGGCGGGCCGCGTTTCGTCGTCATCGACTGGAAGTCCGGCAGGGCCGTGGACCGGCGGACGGATCCCGCGAAGTTGCGCTACTTCATCACCCAGCTGCGCCTGTACCGGCGGGCCTGGTCCCAGCGCGCGGGCGTGCCCGAATCGGCCGTCGAGGCGCGCGTCGCCTTCCTGGCGGGCCCGGACTCCTTCACGGTGGAGCAGCTGGAGGCCCGCTGCGGCGCGGACCCCGGCGCGTCCTTGGACGGCCTGGTGAGGGGCGCGCTCGGAGCGGAGGAATAGGGTTGTGCAGTAAATAAAGTGGTGATGTGTGCAACAATTCCGCGAGTGCTGGCGCCGGATTTCCGTCGGAAAGCGGTTGGAATCCGGCAGGCCGGGAGCTGATTCGGGTGTCGGTGGCGACCCTTGTGTTCCCAAAGAAAAGTCCCCTAAACTGGGCCCGTGCTCACCGGCCGGAGGACTCCCTGTTCGGCCACTGACGATCCGGCATGGAGTTCGCGCAGGTCAGCTGCCATTCGACACGCCGAGGAGTCAGGGAGCACCCAGCACCATCAGGTGCATTGAGACTATACATGTAGATATAGACGTGGATATGCTCGTGAATGTGTCAGGGAGCACCCAGCACCATCAGGTGCATTGAGACTGTAGGTCACGCCGGCCTCAGTGGGGGCGACCACGGTGGCGTCAGGGAGCACCCAGCACCATCAGGTGCATTGAGACCCGTACTGGCAAAAGTACTGGGCGGCATCGCACATGTCAGGGAGCACCCAGCACCATCAGGTGCATTGAGACATTCCCGTGGGAGCATTGAAGATAGCCCATCCTCTGTCAGGGAGCACCCAGCACCATCAGGTGCATTGAGACCAGCGGTACAAATCATCATCGACCATGATGTACACGCCGGTCAGGGAGCACCCAGCACCATCAGGTGCATTGAGACCTTCTACTACGTAAGTGGCTCCCGACGTGTAAACGGTCAGGGAGCACCCAGCACCATCAGGTGCATTGAGACGCTCGCAGGACAGTGCCTCCATCGCGGGGCGCCACACCCCTGGTCAGCGGGCACCCAGCACCATCAGGTGCATTGAGACCGCTGCAAGCACATACCATCACGCGCGTAATGGTCCTGGTCAGCGGGCACCCAGCACCATCAGGTGCATTGAGGCGGGGCCATAGCCAACGTTTATGGCCCCGTTGGGGGAACGTCAAGGGGGTCCCTGGCGCCGCCAGGTGCTCCAGCTGCCGACGGCCGTTGCCGGGTGGTCCTAGAAAATCCGGCGTTCTTCACAGTGAGAATCCTGCGTTTTTCACATTTGAAACCCTGCGTTTTTTGCAGTAGAAGTCCTGCGTTCTTCGCATTGGGCGTCGTCTGGCGTATGATGGAACCGTGGAATACCAGCGCAGAATCGTTGATGATGAGCTCGACGAGCTCTTCCCCGAGATCGCTGCGATCTCACTTGATGGCCCGAAGGCCGTTGGGAAGACGACGACAGCCGAACAACGGGTGCGCGCGGTCGTCCGCCTCGACGAGTCGGAGCACCAGACGCTCGTCCGCGCCTCGCCATCGATGATTCTGGACTATCCGCGCCCAACGCTCGTCGATGAGTGGCAGCGGGTCCCCGAGGTGTGGGACAGGATCCGCCGCGCCATCGACCATGACCCCAAGGGCGGCCAGTTCCTCCTGGCGGGCAGCGCGTCCCCGCACCCGGGTTCCGTGACGCACTCGGGCGCGGGCCGTATCGGACGAATGCGAATGCGGCCGATGACACTGGCGGAGCGCGGGGTCGAGGAACCGACGGTGAGCCTGCGGGCGCTGCTATCGGGCACTCGCCCAGAACTGCGAGGGTCCACCGATGTCGGGCTCAAGCAGTACGCGGAAGAGATCGTTGCCTCGGGATTTCCGGGAATCCGTGGTTTCGGCCCGCGCGGACGCCGATTCCACCTCGACTCCTACATCGCCACCACCGTTGAGAAAGAGATCGCCACCAGCGCCGCCCCGGTGAAGCGCCCGCAGGCGATGACGGCCTGGCTCCGCGCCTACGCCGCCGCCGAATCGACCACCGCCTCGTACACGCGGATCCTCGATGCTGCGACTCCTGGGCAGACGGACAAACCCTCTCGCGGGGCTGCGGACGCGTACCGCGACGCGCTCACCGCGCTGTGGCTCTTGGACCCGTTGCCAGCATGGGTCCCGGTCGGCAGCGCCCTCAACCGCCTCGCCGCCAAGCCGAAACACCACTTGGCGGACCCGGCGCTGTCGGCCCGCCTGCTCGGGCTGGACTCCCGGGCGCTGCTCACAGGAGCCGGACGAGTGATGAACCCCGGTGCGGGAGTCGCCCTCGGCGCCTTGTTCGAAGCGCTGGCGACGCTGAGCGTCCGCGTCTCCGCCCAGGCCGACGAGGCGGGGGCCGGCCATCTGCGCACGCGGAACGGCGACCATGAGGTGGACCTCATCGTCGAGCGCGCCGACGGGGCAGTGGTCGCCTGCGAAGTGAAACTCGCGTCCTCGGTGCAAGACTCCGACACGAAGCACCTGCACTGGTTGAAGAAGACGATCGGCGACCGCCTGCTCGACGCCATCGTGATCAACACTGGGCCGCGCGCCTACCGCAGGCCCGACGGGATCGGCGTCGTTCCGTTGGCGTTGCTGGGGGTTTAGAGCCTGCCGCGCGCGAGTGGACAAGTGCGTCCACAGTTTTCCGAGACTGTCCACGAGGCGCCGAGGCCCGTGCGCCCCTGGTGGTCCCGCCGGGGGTGTTGCCGCAATCGGCCAGCAGGACTACAGTAGGGGAAGGCAAGGGCTGAAATGGACGCGCGGCAGCGAAAACTGCGGCGTGTGACCGCGAAACCCGGTGAATCAGAGCCCAGTGTTAATAGCCTTCGTGGCGGCAGGCTGACACCACGCCTACGTTGGGGTCCTGCGCGCCGCGCAGGATCCCAACGCTTATCGGAGCATGTGGTTGCTGGCAGTTTCGACAGCACATCGTGTTTCGAAAACGACGGACGTTTGAGGTGTCCATAATGCCAAGGAGTTCGCGCAGTACCTGCGCCGAGAATGCGAGGTCTCTTGAAACGTCCGCATTGTGCAGTGCGACGCGTCGATATGGGAGTGGACTCGTGAACGTTATTATCCAATCCGTTATTCTTGGGACTGTGGGCGGTGGGGTGCTTAAGGCGTTCTATTCGATGGTCAAACGTGAGTCGCCGATGTCGTACACGTACGACGCATCCCATCTTGAGCGCGCCAGAGGGCTAACTGCTTTGCGTTATCTAGCATTTCGCGTCGTTCCTGTGTTCTGCGTGTCTCTTGCGGTCGTTGTTACCGCTCGTCGTTTGGAGCTGGCGGACTCCGTTGCGCTGGTTTCGTGCGCCCTTGTGTTCATACTCCTGTCTTCAGTCAGATCGATTATCGACAGGGTCCGAGGTCCTGGTAATGGAGCTGGGTTTCACTCATTCCTGCAGGTGCTCAGTATTATCGGAACGGCTGTTATTGCGTGCGTTGCGTACATGCTTTCCTATAGACTTTCTTTCCTCATTCCGGAACCTGAAGAATTTGTGGGAGCGGTATGGACCGCAGTGTTCGTAGGGGTTGTAGCTCACTGTGCAAGTGGATTCAGTAAAAAGCCCGACCACGTGGGTCCGAAGGACTATGTTCAGCTGGTTATCGACGATGTTGGGAAGGGGGTTTGGGAGTGGGCCAAGGGTGCTGCGCGGGAAGCGGGCGTTCCTTGGTGCGTGCTTTCGGCAATCATTATGGTGGAGGTTGGCGAGCGGCCGAGGTGGATGCGCAAGTTGGAGCGCGGTGTATCTGCTGTAAGCTTTCATCGGGTTACTATGAGTTTTGGCGTCACTCAAGAGCGGTCTAGAAGCCCGCTGTCTGATGAGGAGTCGATTGAGAAGACTATTCTGTGGATCCGAGAAGGCCTATCTAAAGGGAGTGCTCAAGTCTTAATGGGTGTGAATAATGGGAGCAGGGAGAGTGATGTCGCTTTTGGGGAGGTCAAGCGTCTTGCGGACTCTCGTAATCCTGATGGGCGTTACGGGGAGATGGTCAGTTATCGGGCCCGGGAAGTATATTATGGGGGACTGTGAGACTGCGGACATCTCCGTTCGTTCGTTACTGGCTCTTCGAAACTGGCGTTCCGGAAGGACACCACGCGAGCAGTTTTACAAGTGATGTCACGCTTTGAAAGGGAAAGCGTCACTTTGCAAGCGGTATAACACTTGCGAAGTGTGGTACCGCTGTGAAAGCGGCGGCATCGCTGTGCAACTGGAGGCTTCCCTTTGAGATCGCGGGGATCGGGCATAGGGACGGGCTGGTCGGCACGCCGCGCAAGGGCAGAGCCTCGGAATCGCGGGGATCGGGGGCGCCGAGGCGGGGGCGCGGGCAAATGATCCACGGGCGGATAAGCGGGAGCGGCGCCGGGTGGATGATCCCGCGCGTGGTTAAACGGGAGCGGCACCGGGCGGCCTCACAGCACCAGCGGAACGGCGGCGATGATGGTGGTCGCGATGACCAGGGGCTCGAAGACGCGCAGAGGCAGGCGGGCGGCGAGGCGGCGTCCGGCCAGGGCCGCCAGGACGACAACGGGCGCCAGCGCCAGGTCCAGGGCCAGGTGCTCGGGGCGGATCAGGCCCATGGAAACCGTGAAGGGCAGCTTCACCAGGTTCACCGCGAAGAAGAACCAGGCCGTCGTCCCCAGGAAGGCGGCCACAGAGAAACGGCACGCCAGGAAGTACATGCTGGTCACAGGGCCCCCGGCGTTGGCAACCATCGTCGTGAAACCGGCCAGCGCCCCGTAGGCGGTGCGGACCGGGGCCGGGGCCCGGCCCCGCCGGCGCTGGAACACGGTGAGGGCCACTAGGGCCAGCAGGACCACGCCGATGCCGCGCCTGGTCTGGTCCTGCGTGCTCCACCGCAGGAACGTGGCGCCCGCCAGGACCCCCAGCACCACCGAGGGCACCAGGCGGGCCAGCAGCGCACGGTCCGCGTCGCGCCGGTACGCCCACACGGCCAGCACGTCGCCCACCAGCAGCAGCACCAGCATGACGCCCGTGGACTCCTTCGCGGGCAGCACCAGGGCGCACAGGGCGACCGCTATCGAGGCGAGCCCCGGCACCGCCGTCTTCGCCAGCCCGGTGAGGACGGCGGCGGCCAGGACGGCCAGCCAGTCGGTGGGGCTCAGGCCCAGCACGGACCGCACCCCGGTGTGCGCGGCCCCTTCGCCGCCCGGGCGCGCCGGGTCCTCACCGCTCCAGGCCCTCGGCCGCCGCCAGCAGGTTCGAGGCGGAGATCCTCAGGCCCTCGACGTTGCCGTACTCGGCGTCCTCGTGCTCGATATTGACGTTCATGTCCGGGTCGATCCGGGCGATCTCGGCCAGGAAGCGCGTCCAGTACCCGGTGCCGTGCCCCAGTCCGAAGGCCATGAAGCGCCACGCGGGGTCGGTGGGCCACGAGTTGCACCAGTAGCCGATGGCGACGGGGACCTTGCCCTCCGCCTCGGCGGGCACGCGCCCGAAGTCCGTGTCGAGCACACCCCGGTAGGCGGCGCCGGGGAGGATCTTCGTGTCCTTGGCGTGGACGTGGCCCACCAGGGCACCCAGGCGCTTCGTCGCCTCGATGGGCTCCATCTGCTGCCAGAACAGGTGGGAGGGGTCCATATTGACCCGCAGGTTCGTGGATCCGGTCCGCTCGACGAGGCGCTCGAAGGAGGGGACGGTGAACACGAGGTTGCGCGGGTGCAGTTCCAGGCAGACCTTCACGCCCCGGTCGCGGGCGAACTCGTCGACCCGCTTGAAGAAGGGCACCACCACCGACCACTGGTAGTCGAGGATCTCCATGTCGATGCCGTTCCACGGGTTGACGACCCACGTCGGGTACTTGGCGCCCGGGTCTGTGCCGGGCGTGCCCGACATGGTGACGATCTCGTCGACGCCCAACAGGGACGCCAACTCGATCACTTTGAACACGTCCTCGGCGTGCTTGAGGCCCTCGCCCGGCAGGGGCGAGGTGGGGTTCCCGGAGGCGTTGAGGCCGGTGAGCGCCACCCCGGCCTCGTCGAACACGCCCAGGTAGTCGTCGCGCGCGGCCTTGGAGGCCAGCAGCGCGTCGACGGGGCAGTGGGGGGAGGGGATGAAGCCGCCCGCGTTGACCTCCGCACCGGACAGTCCGGCGTCTTTGAGGACTGCGAGCGCGTCGGCCAGTGGGCGGTCGTGCAGGCACGCGGTGTACGCGCCGTAGGTGAGGGCCATGGTGTTCTCCTTCGGGTTCGTCGGTGGTGGTTCGGTCGGGGCGGGCAATGGCGGAGGCGGGCCGGCGGCGGGGGCACGAGGCGGGGGCCGCGTTCGCGGGACGGCGGACGGGGGGCGGGCCCCGCCGTCGAGCGCGTGGGAGGGGCCTCGCCGTCGAGCGTGCGGGAGGGGCCGCGTTCGCGGGACGGGCGCCGCCCCTCAGAACGACAGGTCGACGCGCGCGCCACCCGCCTCGGCGGAACGGGCGATCGCGTCCATGATGAGCATCTGCCGGTAGCCGTCGGCGAAGGTCGCGCACGGGGGCAGGCCCTCGACCCCGGCGACCTGCTGGAGGAACGCGTGGGCCTGGTAGGTGAACTGCTCGATCTGCGTGAGGCCCACGCCGCCGAACGCCATGGACGACCCGCGCGCGAAGTACGGGAACCCGGGGTTGGCGAGCACCCGGCGCGGTCCTCCCAGGCCAGCGGGCGAAGTGGTGTCGTCGACCGTGATCTCCCCGCAGCGGGCCAGGTCCCACGCGGCCCGGCCCTTCGTGCCCAGCACGTCCACCATGAACGAGTTCGGCAGGCCCCAGGCGACGCGGGAGCATGAGAAGGTGCCGACGGCCCCGGAGGCGAAGCGCCCCGTGAAGGTGGCGACGTCGTCGTTCTCCACGTCCTCCATGGCCGCGCCCTCCCCGGCGGATGCGGTGCCCCTGGTGACGTAGCCCGTGGCGGCCGGGCGCTGCTTGATGGCCGTCGTCATGGCGGCGCCGGACACGGACACCAGGGGGCCGCAGATCAGTTCGGCGGCGTCGATCAGGTGGGATCCCAGGTCGCCCAGGGCGCCGGATCCCATCGGGCCCTTGTAGCGCCACGCGATGGGGGCGGTGGGGTCGGTGCCGTAGTCGCACCAGTAGCGGCCGTCGAAGTGGACGACTTCGCCCAGGTTCCCGGTGGTCGCCAGTTCCGCGATCTTCGCCAGGGACGCGTTGCGCCGGTACGTGAACCCCACTGCGGTGACGACCTCGGGGTGGGCGGCCTCGAGGTGGGCCATCTCGCGACCGGCTTTGAGGGTGTCGGCCAGGGGCTTCTCGCACAGCACGTGCTTTCCGGCCTTGATCATGGCGGCGGCGATCTCGAGGTGGAGGGCGTTTCCGACCACGATGGAGACGATGTCGATGGTGGGGTCCGCGGCGATGGAGCGCCAGGACGTGGTGGCGGAGGCGTAGCCGTAGCGGGCGGCGGCGTCCTCGGCGGCGCTCTGGTAGGTGTCGGCGATGGTCGCCAGGCGGATTGGCGGCAGTCCGAGGTCGTAGACGGTTCCGACTTGCCTCCACGCGTTGGCGTGGGTGGTGCCGGCCATGCCGGCCCCGATGACTGCGACGGATAGGGGTGTGGGCATGGGGTGCCTCCTGGTCGTCGGTGATCGGTTTTGGGGCGGGTGGGTTGTGCTCGGTAGGGTGTGCGGTGCGGTGCTCCGGGGGAGCTGCTGACGTCCGGGGGCGCTGCTGCGTCAGGCGGAGTTCCCGATTCCGGGGGGTGCCGACGGGCCGGTTTCCGGGGGGCGCCGCTGCCCGGTGTGCCGACGGGCCAGCCCCCGCCTCGTCGGGGCGGGCGTGTTGACGAGGCGGGGGCCGGGGCCGCTCGTCACCGCGGCGGGCGGGCTCAGCGGGGGAGCAGGGTGGATTCGATGTAGGCGCGGGCGGTCTTCGCGTACTCCAACGGGGGCGCGATCTTCGGGTCCTGCTCGGCCTCGACCAGGATCCACTGGTCGTAGCCGTGGGAGACCAGGAAGTCGTAGGGCTCGGTGAAGTCGATGGCGCCGTCGCCGGGCACGGTGAACATCCCGGCCAGGAAGGAGTCCAGGAAGGATCGCTTCGCCTGGCGGGACTCGGCCATCTTGTCGGGGCGCACGTCCTTGAAGTGGACGTGCTTGATGCGGTCGATGGCGCCGCGCAGCAGCCCCATGACATCGCCGTCGCCCACGTAGGCGTGGCCCGTGTCGAAAAGCAGGGACACTACGGCGGGGTCGGTGAGCTCAAGCATTTTCAGGGTCTCGTCCTTGGTCTGCACGACCGTGCCGAGGTGGTGGTGGTAGACCAGCTCCAGGCCGTACTCGTGGGCGATGGCGCCCAGGCGGTTGAGGCCCTCGGCCAGGACGGGCCATTGCTCGTCGGTGAGGACGGGCTTGTTGTCGAAGATGCAGATGTCGCGCGCCCCCTGCACGGACCCGGTCTGCTCGGACACGACGATGCGCGTGGCGCCCAAGTACTGCAGGTACTCGCAGTTGTCCCTGAATGGGGGGACGACGGCGTCGATGCCGTCGCGCACGATGAAGCTGGAGAACCACTGGGCGACGATGGCCAGGCCGTGGGCGTCGGCCTTCTCCTTGACCTCCTCCTTGGGCGGGTACCAGCCGGCGACCTCGGTCCCCGCGTACCCGGTGGCGGCCAGGTCGTCGAACATGACGTCGATGGTGTTCCACTCGCCCACTTCGGGGATGTCGTCGTTGCGCCAAGCGATGGGGTGCATGCCCCAGGTGATGCCGTGGGGATCGTGAATGGGGGTCGTGGTCATTGCAGCTCTCCTATGAGTCGCGGATTCCGGTGCCCCGCGCGCCTTCCGCGGCGCCCGGCGGTGCCTCTATTCTACCGAAGACAGGTTGATTGTCCAGACATTCGGGTGAAGTTGTTCGAGGCGGGGGCGCGGGGCGGGGCCGCGTTTCGTGCGGGCCCGGGGCCGGCCGAGTGCGCGAAGAGCGCGGAGGGCGCGACCTCCCTCGTCAAAGCGCGCCGCCCGCTGCGGGCCCGGGTCCAGCCGGGCTGGGGTTTGTGTTCCCCGGGTGGGGCCATAGACTCTGTCTATACCCTCGCGGGTGGAGTGCGCCGTCCGTCGTGGGGGTGTGCGGTGGAGCACACCGCCCGCTGTGGGCCCGGGTCCGGCCGAGTGTGCGAAGAGCGCGGAGGGCGCGACCTCCCTCGTCAGAGCGCACCGCCCGCTGCGGGCCCGGGTCCGGTGCTGCCGACGGCGTGTCAAAGGCGCGTGCGCAGTGATGACGAGCGCACCACCAGGGAGGGCGTCACCACGCGCGTGCGCGGGCTCTGAACCGGGGGAGTGAGGACCTGCTGCACCGTGAGGGATGCGAGGCGCGCCGGGTTCTGGTCGATGGAGGTCAGCGCGAACTCCGGGCGGGCGGCCATCGCCGTGTTGTCATAGCCCACCACCCCCAGGTCTGGCCCCATCGACCATCCGAGCTGGTAGATGGCTGCGGCGGCCTCGAGGGCGACCAGGTCGTTGAACGCGACCACCGCCGCCTCGCCGCGCCCGCACGAGTCGGTGACCGCGCTGATCGCACCGGCCGCGCCGGGTTCGGCGAGCACCTCGAAGGGAATGCCCGAGGCGGCGGCCGCAGCCCGGCAGTGCCCCAGGCGCTCATCGACGATCGCCTCGTGCGCGTCGGGCTCCGGGCCCAGGAAGAACAACCGCTGGTAGCCCTGCTCCGCCAAGTGGTCCATGACGAGGCGGGCCGCCCGCGCCTCGTCCATGCGGGTCGCCCACACGCTGCCCTCGGCGAGCTCGCGGTCCAGGGTGCACACGGTGACGCGCTCGGCCAGGCCGGCCAGCGCCTCGCTGGGCAGGGAGGTCCCCGCGAAGATCAGTCCCGCGGGGCGCATCGCCACGGCCTCGTCAATGGTCTGCGACTCGATGTCCTCGGTGGAGCCCAGCTCGGAGACGAGGACCACCAGCGAGTACCCGCGCGCGCGGGCGGCCCTGCGCAGCTGCCGTGCCAGGGCGTCGAAGAACGGGTTGATCAGGTAGGGCAGGATGAGGACCAGGCGGTTCGACCGGCCCCCCGCCAATTCGGCGGCCGCGGCGTGGGGGTGGTAGTCGAGGGCGCGGGCCACCTCGAGGATGTGCGCGCGGGTGTCCTCCTTCATCCTCCCCGAACCGGACAGAGCCATGGAGACGAGGCCGCGCGACACCCCTGCGGCGCGCGCGATATCGGCCTGGGTCGTCGGTCGCGTGCGCACTGCCATCGCGTGACTTCCCTTCTGCGCGGCGCGGCGCCGTGGCCGCGCCCGAACGAATGAGGCGGGCCGGTGTGGCGGAGCGGGCCCGCCCCACCGGGGCTCTGTGGGGGCGCCGGGCCCCGCCTCACCGGGTTTCCGACGGTGGTTCCGCGGGGCTGCCGGGTCCCGCCCACCGGGGTTCCGACGGTGGTTCCGCGGGGCTGCCGGGCTCCGCCCACCGGGGTTCCGACGGCGGTTCCGCGGGGCTGCCGGACTCCGCCCGCCGGCGGTTCTACCGGGCCCTGGGGCAGAGCGTGACGGCCTGGCCGGTGCGCGCCGACTCAGTGGCCGCCTCGGCCAGGCGCAGCGCCTCGATGGCGTCCGCGATCGAGGTGGGGGGCGTCCTGCCCTCGGCGACGGCGTCGATGAAGGCGGTGAGCTCGAGGCGGTAGGCGTCGGCGTAGCGCTGCAGGAAGAAGTCCAGGTAGGGCTCCGCGGCGTCGGTGGCCTCGCCGTTCGACAGGCGCACGGTGGTGGCGCGCACGTTGTCGGCGTTGAGGGTCCCCGTGGACCCCTGCGCCTCGAGGCGCTGGTCGTAGCCGGCGGAGCACTTGCGGTTGTTGATGATCGTCGCCACGGCGCCGTCGGCGTTCCGCAGCGTGACCACGGCCGCGTCGAAGTCCCCGGCCTCGGCGATCCCGGGGTCGAAGTTCTGCCCGAAGGCGTGGACCTCGATGATGTCGCCCAGGAAGAAGCGCGCCATGTCGAAGTCGTGGATCGTCATGTCGCGGAAGATGCCGCCGGAGACCTTCACGTACTCGACGGGAGGGGCGGCCGGGTCGCGGCTGATGATGAGCAGGTTCTCCAGGTCGCCGACGCGCCCGTCGGCCACGGCGGCCCGCAGCGCGGCGAACGACGGGTCGAAACGCCGGTTGAAGCCGAACATGACGGGCGTGGTCACCGCGTCCAGCTCCTCGCGCGCCGCCTCGACGTCCGCCATGTCCAGGGCGATGGGCTTCTCGCACAGGACGGCCTTGCCCGCTTTCGCGGCGGCGAGCAGGTGGGGGATGTGCAGGGGAGTGGGGGACCCGATGATGACGGCGTCGATCGAGTCGTCGGTGAAGACGGAGTCGATGTCGGTGGTGTGGCGCGCTCCGTGGACGGCGGCGAGCTTCTCGGCGGCGTCGCCGAAGGGGTCGGCGATGAGGGCGAGGGCGGCGCCGGGGTGGGAGGCGATGGTTCGGGCGTGGACCTGGCCGATGCGGCCGGCGCCGATGACGGCGATGTTGAGCATCGTTGCTTCTCCTTCGTTTCGGGGCCCGGGGCGGCCGGTCGGGCGCACCCGGGGTGGGCGGGGCTGCGGCCCCGCCCGGGGGCGGGGTCACGGCGCGGGGATCACCACGTCGCGGACCAGGGCGTCCAGGTCGGCGTCGGCCTGCAGGAAGCCGCGCAGCGTCTTGGCCGTGGCGCCGAAGGTGTCGAACTCCAGCGGGGTCATGCCGTCGGGCTCGTAGGCGCGGACGAACTCGGGGATGGACAGCAGTGTCTCCATGATGTCGTCGCGCACGGGGATGTCCATGCGCTGCTGCATCTTGTAGCCCGAGTCGTTGATGAGCTTGGCCCACTTGAAGGGCGGGGAGACGACGACGTCGCCGCCGACGAACTCGGACCAGTGCATGACGTTGCGGAAGGCCGCGGAGAGCATGCGGGCGCGCAGGCCCCGCTTGTTGAACTCCTGGTAGGCGCGCTTGAAGGCGGCGATGCCCGCCCACTCGAGGTGGCCCGGGTCCAGGAAGAGCCCGTCGCGCTTGGCCACGTCCTTGATCCAGTCGTCGAGGCGGCCCACCATGAGGGTGACGACGGGGCCCATCGTGGACACGTCCTTGCCCTCGGCCTCGCGGCGCTTGAGGCCGCGCTCGATGGCCTCGCCGGTGACGATGGCCTGGGGGACCGAGAAGGAGACGGTGACGTTGACGGAGACGCCGCGGTAGGTGGCCTCCTCGATGGCCTCGACGCCGACGGAGGTGGCGGGGATCTTCACGATGATGTTGGGGGCCAGGTTGGAGAACTCCTCGGCCTGGTCGGCCAGGGCCTTGGCGCTGCGGGCC
>ERZ773070.1867-NODE-1867-length-12408-cov-9.506921_pt1 | contig 12408 bp, 8 predicted proteins | sample MGYA00580618_ERZ773070 | MGnify/ENA primary metagenome ERZ773070 (study PRJEB29015, sample SAMEA2738023) | human oral metagenome | biome: human oral; feature: human-associated habitat; material: dental | place: China | collected 2019 ...
GACCCGCCTGCCGGGTCCCCACGCCCTGGCGGGGGACCTCAACCTGCGTCCTGAGGAGGTCCGCTCCCTGGGCGTGGGCCGCCTCCTGGGGGAGGGCCCCACCTACCCTGCTGACGGCCCCCGCTACCGTATCGACCACGTCCTCACCGACCCCTGGCCGTTGGACGCCCACGGCCGGCCCCTGGTGCCGGGGCCCCGGGACGCGGGTGGTGCGGGCTGGTCGGGTGCGGGTAGTGCGAGTGCAGTGCCGGGTGCCGCGGGTGCGGTGCCAGGCACCGCGGGCTGGTCGGACGTGGGCGGTGCGGTGCCGGGTGCGGGCGGTGCGCCCGCTGGCGCCCCGTCCCCCGGGGTGCACCTGGTCGCCCGGGACTGGGGGAGTACGACCCTCCTGGTCTCCGACCACGCCGCCACCTGGGTGGACCTGGAGACGGTGGGGGCCTGAGCCGTGAGGAGGCCGGGCCGTGGGTGAGGTCCTGGGCGGGCTGGGCGTCTTCGGCGTGGTCATTGCCGTGGGCTGGGTGCTGGGACGCACGGGTGCCGTGCCCGTCGGCTCGGACCGCGTCCTGACCCGGATCGCCTTCTGGGCTGCTACCCCCGCCCTCCTGGCCACCACCCTGGGACGCGCCGACCTGGGCGCGGTGGCCTCGGGGCGGACGGCCGCGGTCGTCTGCACCGAGCTGGTGGCCGTGACCGGGGCCGCCCTCCTCCAGCGGCTGGTCCTGCGGCGTCCGGCTGCCGACGCGGTCATCGGGGCCCTGGCCTGCTCCTACGTCAACGCCGCGAACCTCGGCATCCCCGTGGCCCTCCTGGTCCTGGGCGACACCACGCCCGTGGCCGCCGTCCTGCTCCTCCAGCTCCTGGTGATCACGCCGGTGTCCTTCGCCCTCCTGGACTGGGTCACCGCCGGCCCCGGCCAGGGTGGGACGGGGGCGGTGCCGGGCGCACCGGGGTCCGGGGGAGCCCTGGGCGGCACGCAGCCGGGTGAAAGACGGTCCTCACGCCGGGCCCGGCTGACGGCCCCGGCGCGCAACCCGCTCCTGGTCGGGGTCCTGTCCGGGGTACTGGTCAATGTCGCGGGCGTGGACCTGGAGCACCTGGGGGGAGGGCACGTCCAGGCGATCCTCGACCTCCTGGGCCGTACGGCCGTGCCCCTCATGATGCTGGCGCTAGGTCTGTCCCTGGCCGACTCCCGGGCCTCGCGCCGCGGCGGGGCGGTGGTGCCCCCGGCCCCTCCCGGCCCAGGCCGGGAGCCCGGGCCCCCCGGGGCAGCGCCCGGACCGCCTGGGAGCGCCGCCCACTCGTCCGACGCCACCGGACTGTCCGGAAGTGCCGCCCACGTGCCCGACGCCGCCGGGCTGCCCGGGGCAGCACCGGCACCTGCGCCAGCTCCTCCGGCCCCGGGGCAGGCGGGCGACGGGGGCGGAGCGGCGTACTCAGGCAGGCGCGGCAGGCACGGGACGTCGTCGGGGGAGCTGGAGGGGCGCCGGACAGGGCCCGGCAGGCCGGACGGGTACGGGCGGCCGGTGCGCGGCCCCGAGGAGCTGGCCCTGTGGTGCGCCGTGGGCTGGAAGCTCCTCGTCTGCCCGCTCCTGGCGGTGCTGGTCGGCAGCCTCCTGGGGCTGCGTGGGGCGGAGTTGCTGGTCCCCGTGACGACCGCGAGCCTGCCTACCGCCCAGAACGTCTTTATGTACGCCTCCCGCTACGAGCGCGGCGTGTCCCTGGCGCGCGACGCCGTCCTGCTGACTACTGCCGGATTCGTCCCCGTGGTGCTCCTGGCGACGGCGCTCCTGCGGTGAGACGGCCGGGGTGCGGGATCCCCGCCGAGGACGTGTCGTCAGCTGCCCCGGGGACTGCGCGCCCCGGCAGGTGAGGGCCCCGCGCCCGTGGTCGGCCGCCCATCCCGACGGCTTGTCACCCCCCGAGGACGGCCGAGGGCCCCGCGCCCGTGATCATCCGCACCCTAATGCAGGGGCCAGCACCCGCTACGTCTCGGGGGCTCCTCGCGCCCGTGATCGCCCGCCCCCTCGGTCCGTGCCCCTCAGTCCGCCCCCTTCGGTCCACGCCCGGCATGGGGTCTTACCTGCGAGGACGCAGGCTCTCAGCACCTATAGGGAAAGCCTCTCGACCTTGTGTCCCAGGACGACGGAATCAATCTTTTCCGTCCCTGGACACCCTCCCCGGGAAGGCGGCGGCCGTGAGGGCGTGGCACGTTATGAAAACGTGACTACAGGAGGCTCCTGCGACGCCGGAAGACCCCAAAAAAAGACTTGCGCAGGACGGCTGGGGGGGGGGTATCGTTCAGCGCATCCCTCCTCGGCGGCTCACAGTGACAAGGAGTATGTCATGGCCCAGCCCACCCAGCCCGACTCGTCTCAGCAGCCACAGGTCGTCTACGTCCAGGCGCCTCCCGAGAAGAAGCCCTTCTGGAAGAAGAAATGGTTCATTGTCCTCGCCGTGATCATCGTCCTGGTCATCGCCGTCCAGGCCACGGGCGACGACTCCAGTAAGTCCGGGCCCGCCGCCGACGCCGGTACGTCGGCCGGTGCGGGGTCCGCCGCGGACGGCGACTCCAAGAAGCCCGAGCCCGCTGCGGGCGAGGCGGCCTCTCCTGCCGCTGCTGCCAACTCCTCGAACGTTCACAACGTCACGTTCACAGTCACGAGCAACACGGCGACCAAGGCTGATGTCACGATCACGAGTCTTGATGCCAAGGGGAATATTCAGCAGCAACAGGAAAATGGTGTTGCACTCCCCTACACAAAGACGATCGAGATTGATGCGTCTGTGATCTTCGATGCTTCGAACGCCAATATTCTGGCGCAGGTGAAGGATGGTGAGGATATTACTGCCTCCGTCCAGATCGACGACAATAAGCCGTCGACCTCGACGTCTACAGGTGAGTACGCGACCGTTGTGGCCAGTGCCTCCAGCTGACGGATCTGGGGCGGCTCGTTAGTCGTCCGAGGGCAGGACGGATGTCATCACCCTCAGGTGCCCTGGTCTTCATCTCGTGTACCAATGCGCGGGTGCGGCTGGCCTCAGCAGGTCTGTCGCACTCGCGTTGCGGTCTCTCGTGGGTCGGTGCATGGTGCAGGTGATTCTGGATGTCCTGGCACGTGCCCCCGCTAGCGTGTCGTACCACGATGGCCTGGTGACGGATCGCGGCCCAGGACCCTCGTGCTCCTGGGATCCACGGTTCACCTGGCTGCCGCCTTTGAGGTGACCATGACCACTGTAAACACGGCGTTCTGCACTGTCATCGTGCGTCTGCTCAATGGCGGTGGGTTCGGTGCCTTCCGGGTAGTGAGAGGGCGGGTAGGCGTGACATCTGGCACCACTGGTGGTACCCCGGTGCGGTGCGGGGGACAATAGGCTACCGATGACATCTCAGACTTTTGCCGACCTGGGCGTGGACGCCGACCTCAGCGCCTCCCTGGCGGCCCGCGGCTTCACCGCCCCCTTCCCTATCCAGACCGCCACCCTGCCCGACACCCTCGCCGGGCGCGACGTCCTGGGACGTGGACGTACCGGCAGCGGTAAGACCCTGGCCTTCGCCCTGCCCCTGGTCCAGCGCCTGGCGCAGCAGGACAAGGCCCGCCCCGGTCACCCCATTGGCCTGGTCCTGGCCCCCACCCGTGAGCTCGCCCTCCAGATCGCCGAGGTCATTGAGCCCCTGGCCCGCGTGGTGGACATGGGAGTCACCACCGTCTTCGGGGGCGTGAGCCAGAAGCCCCAGGAGAGGGCCCTGGCCAAGGGGGTCGACGTCGTCGTGGCCTGTCCCGGCAGGCTCCTGGACCTCATGGGCCAGGGGCTGGTCCACCTTGACGAGGTGGAGACCACCGTCATTGACGAGGCCGACCTCATGGCGGACCTCGGCTTCCTGCCCAGCGTGCGCCGTATCCTGCGTGCCACCCCGGCCGGCGGCCAGCGCCTCCTGTTCTCGGCCACCCTGGACAACGGGGTGGACACCCTGGTCAAGGAGTTCCTCCACGACCCGCTCCACCACGCCGTCGACCCGGCCTCCAGCCCGGTGGCGGCCATGGAGCACCGCGTGTGGCAGGTGGCGGACAAGGCCGCCAAGGACGCCCTGGTGCACCGCCTGGCCTCCGGGACCGGTCAGCGCATCCTGTTCACCCGCACCAAGCACCTGGCGCGCCGCCTGGCCCGCAAGCTCGTCCAGGCGGGCGTGCCCGCCGTCGAGCTCCAGGGCAATATGAGCCAGAACGCGCGTGAGCGGGCCATGCGGGCCTTCTCCAGCGGGGAGGTCCACGTCATGGTGGCCACCGACATCGCCGCGCGCGGCATTGACGTCAGCGGCGTCGAGCTCGTGGTCCACGTGGACCCGCCCGCCGAGCACAAGGCCTACCTGCACCGCTCCGGACGCACCGCCCGCGCCGGGGCGGAGGGGACCGTGGTCACCCTGGTCCTGCCCGAGCAGAGACACGACGTCCAGGTCCTGCTCAACCGGGCCCGCATCCGCGCCGAGATCGAGCGCGTCCGCCCCGAGGACGAGACCGTGTCCCGGCTCGTGGGGCAGGTCGCCCCGACGCTGGCCGTCGCCGACATGCCCCAGGGCGTGGCCGTCAAGGGCCCCGGCGGTGGCACGCGCGCGGGCAAGGGGGTGCACGCCCCATCCGGTCGGGGGGTACGTGCTGCGGGCCGGGGCGCCCACCAGGCAGGCCCGGGGCACGGCCAGCGCCCGGCCGGCGGCGGTCCCCTCTCCCAGGACGGTCCTCAGGCCGCCGGGCCCGCCAAGGGCCGGACCCATCCTGGGGGACGGTCCGGCTCCGGGGCGGGAGCCTCACGCTCGGGCGGTCGTGCCGGTGCGGGTCGTACCTCCTGGCACGGGCGGGCAGGGGCCAACCAGGCTGGTGCCGACCGGGGTGAGGCCGGTCGCCGAGGTGGCGCCAGGCAGGGCGGTGCGCGCCCCCAGTGGGTCCACCATCGCCCTCAGCCGCCCGGCGGCGGAGTACTCGTACGACCAGGCCGCGCCGTCGGGGTCCACGCGGCGGGTCAGCAGGCCCGCGGCGTCGTAGGCGAAGCGCGTCGCGGCCCCCGAGGGCATGATCAGCTCCACGGCCCGCCCGGAGCCGTCGCGCACCACCCGCGTGGTGTTCCCCGCCGCGTCGGTGGAGGCCACCAGGTCGCCGTGCTCGTCGTAGGCGAAGCGCACCCTCACCCCGGTCGGGTCGGTGACCTCCAGCAGCAGGGTCCCGTCCCACACCATGTCGGTGCGCCCGCCCTCGCCGTCGACGATCCGCGAGGGCTGGGACTGCCCGCCCTCGTAGGACATGGTGGTGCGGGCCACCTCGGAGCCGTCCTCCAGGGAGATCATGTCCGTCAGGCGGTCGTGCTCGTCGTAGACCAGTCGCGTCATGGCCCCCGACGGCGCCAGCTCGACCACCAGGCGGCCGCGCTCGTCGAACTGGCGCACGGTCCGCCGCCCCTCCCCGTCCTTGGCCATGACCTGGTTGCCCCACCGGTCGTAGGCCATGGTGGAGCGGTTGCCGTCGGAGTCGGTCACGCTCAGCAGGCGGCCGCGGGCGTCGGCCACCCACGTGTTCGCCCGGCCCCCGTCCGCATCCGACACCGAGGTCACCCGCCCGGGCAGGTAGGCGAAGCGCGTCACCCGCCCGAACCGGGAGGTCTGCGCGGTCACCCGGCCCGACTCGTCGTAGGCGTTGCGGGCCTCGACTACGCCGTCGGCGTCGATCACCGCGCCGATCAGGCCGCTGTCCTCGTCCCACTCGTAGCGGCGCGACCCCAGCGGGCCCGCGGCCTCCACCAGCCGCCCGCATTCGTCGTAGTGGTACTCCACCCGCCGCCCGTCGTCGGCCCGCACCGCGGCGATGAGGTCCCCGTCCCACTCCACGGCGATCTCGTGGCCGCGCACATGGCGGATCCCCACCAGCCGGGCGCCGTCGTAGTCGAACAGGACGGTGGCGCCCTCGGTCAGGGTGAACGACGTCGGCCGCCCCGAGCCGGTGAACTCCCACCGGGCCCCGGTGTTGTTCGTCACCGTCCAGCCGTCCTCGCCGCCCGCCAGCCAGAAGTTCTCGTGCTCGGCGCGGTCGAAGCCCTCCCCCAGGCGGGGGAAGACGACCTCGCGCCCGTCCGCCAGCGTCCAGGCGGCCCCCTCCGCCTCGAAGCGCAGCCCGCACCCGTCCAACGACGCCCACCCGGGCCCGTGCCCACCGGCCCTGCGGCTCAGCGAGGAGTAGGAGCGGACCCAGCCCAGCAGCGCCGTCCCGCCCTCGAAGCGCAGGTCCTCCTCGTTCTCCACGAAATTGCCGGTCGCCGTGTTGACCGGGTCGTTCGAGAATCCCGACGTCGGCGGGTTGCCCACGGCCTGCACCGGCGGGATCTCCAGCTGCGGGCGCTGCTCGGAGATCCCGTTGGCCTCCAGGCTCGCCGAGATCGCCGCGTCCGACACCGTCGAGATCACGCCCGATCCGCCGGCCGCCTCGAAATTCTCCGCCACCACGTCCGTGCGCGTGCAGTCGTTGTCATTCGACGTGATGTAATTGTTGAACCCCACCAGGACCTGGTCGCACGCCAGCTGACCCCACTGGCACTTGGTCCGGAAGTCCTCCACCCGGCCGGACAGCGTCGTGGGCGTGCTGCGGATCTCGTCGGTCGCCGCCCGCTCCTCGGAGGTGAAGCTGCGCAGATCATCGGGCAGCGCCGACGACACCCCGGTCGCGGACGTGCCCACGAACTCCTCGCGCGCGCCCTGGGCCGGGGCCTCGTAGGACTTGACCATCTGCGGAACCGGATCAGCCTTGGGCGCGTTCGAGTCGCTGTGGAACAGATGAAGGAAATCGATGGTCTCGCCGAACTTCTCCAGATCCGAGCGCGAATCCCGCTTGGCCTTCCACTCCCTGGCGGTGTTGATCCTCGCCTGCTCCGCCCGTGCATCGGCCTCCAGGTCGCGCACGCCCTGGGCCACATCCCGCAGACGACTCGCCAGCAGCCCCGCGTCGCTGTTGGCCGTATCGATATTGTGGGACCACAGCTGCGCGTAGTAGCCCTGGAAGTGCGTGCCGTACGTGGTTCTGCGGCTGGTGCGCCCCCCGACCTGGCCCTCCACCGCGCTCGCCGCGGCGTCGAACTTGGCGGCCAGATCGGAACTGACCGTGTAATCCCACACCACGTCCGATGTCGCGTGCAGATCATCCAGGCTCAGGTCGCCCAATACCGGACCCCCTCCGGGTCGACTCAGGGAAGTACGGTCACCCTAACCGCCGCCGTCCCCGCACGCAAGCACCATTTCACGGCCCGGCCGCGCCGCCCGGCGGCCGGGGGCTTCCGTTACCGTTGGCGTCGTCGGCGCCGACGGCGCCGTCGGGCACCGCCGCGGGCGCGCCCGCCTCCGCACCGCCTGCCACAGGAGAGTCATGACGCAGATCGGTTCCGCCCACCCGGAGCACTGGTACAACCTCGCCGCGGACTTCCCCGAGCCCATGCCCCCGGCCCTCAACCCGGTCACGCGCGAGCCCCTGGCCCCCGCCGACCTCGAGCCCCTCTTCCCCCGGGCCCTCATCGCCCAGGAGACCTCCACCGAGCGGTTCATCGAGATCCCGCCGGCCGTGCGCGAGGTGTACGCCAAATGGCGCCCCTCCCCGCTCATCCGCGCCGACCGCCTCGAGCGCGCCGTGGGGACGAGGGCGCGCATCTTCTACAAGTACGAGGGCGTGAGCCCCGCCGGCTCCCACAAGCCCAACACCGCCGTCGCCCAGGCCTGGTACAACGCCCAGGAGGGCACCACCCGCCTGACCACGGAGACCGGCGCCGGGCAGTGGGGCGCCTCCCTGGCCCTGGCCTGCGCCCTGTTCGGCATGACCTGCGAGGTGTGGCAGGTGCGCTCCTCCTACGAGACCAAGCCCTACCGGCGCTACCAGATGGAGGTCTACGGCTCGACCTGCCACTCCTCGCCCTCCGAGCTGACCGGGGCCGGACGGCGGATCCTGGCGGAGGACCCGGAGACGACCGGCAGCCTGGGCATGGCCATCAGCGAGGCCGTCGAGGCGGCCATGGCCCACGACGACGTCCACTACGCCCTGGGCTCGGTGCTCAACCACGTCATGCTCCACCAGAGCGTCATCGGCCGGGAGGCGATCGCCCAGCTGGGCGCCGCCGGCGTCGAGGCGCCCGACGCCGTCTTCGGCTGCGCGGGCGGCGGGTCGAACCTGGCGGGACTGACCTTCCCCTTCATCGGCCGCAACCTCACCGAGGGCACCGCCACCCGCGTCGTCGCCTGCGAACCGGCCGCCTGCCCGTCGCTCACGCGCGGGGAGTACCGCTACGACTACGGGGACGTGGCCGGGCTGACCCCCATGATGAAGATGTACACCCTCGGGGCGGACTTCGTGCCCCCGGCCATCCACGCCGGCGGCCTGCGCTACCACGGCATGTCGCCCATGGTCTCCCACGCCCTGCACCTGGGCCTCATGGAGGCCGTCGCCGTCGAGCAGGACGACGCCTTCGCCGCGGGCCTCCTGTTCGCCCGCACCGAGGGGATCGTGCCCGCGCCCGAGTCCACGCACGCGGTGGCCGGGGCGCTGGCCCGCGCCCGCGACGCGCGCGACGGGGAGGTCATCGTCATCGGCCTGTCCGGCAACGGCGTGCTCGACCTGCCCGCCTACGAGGCCTACCTGTGAGGGCGGGGCCCGCGGCGTCCCCCGCGCCGCGGCCGCCCCCACAGCGCGCGCACAGCAAGGGTCCATAGGCTTGGGCCCATGACAGGCACGCACCACCACAACGGGCTCAAGACGGCCGCCCTCATGGGCGGCCTGTGGAGCCTGCTCCTCCTCGTCGGGTGGCTCCTGGCCCAGGGCACCGGGTCGAGCGTCTGGCTGTTCATCATGCCGCTCATCGGCGTCGCGCAGACCGCCTACTCCTACTGGAACTCCGACAGGCTCGCCGTGCGCTCCATGGGCGCCATCGAGGTCACCGAGGCCCAGCAGCCCGAGATGCACGCCATCGTCCGCGAGCTCTCGGCGGCCGCGGGACAGCCCATGCCGCGCCTGTACGTCGCCCCGACCATGAGCCCCAACGCCTTCGCCACCGGCCGCGACCCGGCCCACGCCGCCGTGTGCTGCACCCAGGGCATCCTCCAGCTGCTCAACGAGCGCGAGCTGCGCGGGGTCCTGGGCCACGAGCTGTCCCACGTCTACAACCGCGACATCCTCACCGGCTCCGTCGCCGCCGGCATCGCCGGCATCATCTCCTCGATATCCACCATCGCGCTGTGGTTCGGCGGCGGCCGGCGCGACCGGGAGGAGGGCGGCAACGTGATCGCCCTGCTCCTGCTGGCCATCCTCGCCCCGCTGGCGGCGAGCCTCACCCAGTTCGCCGTCTCGCGGACCCGCGAGTACGACGCCGACCACGACGGCGCCGTCCTCACGAACGACCCGCTGGCCCTGGCCAGCGCCCTGAGCAAGCTGGACTCGGGGATCTCCCACGTGCCCATGGGCCGGGACCCGCGCATGGAGCCGGTGTCCTCCATGATGATCGCCAACCCCTTCGGGCGGGTGAAGAACCTCTTCGCCACCCACCCGCCCATGGCGGACCGCATCGCCCGTCTGGAGGAAATGGCCGGGTACTGACGCGGCCGCGCGGCCTGCGCCTCGGCAGGGCGGGGCGCTCAGGGGTTCTGGGTGCCCAGGCAGAAGGCGTAGTCGTGCTTCATCGCGAACCGGTTGTAGTCCACCGACGACGTGCGGAAGTAGTCGAAGGACCACACGTACATGCCGTCGTATGAGCCGGTGTCGACGCCGGCCTTCTGACAGGCGTCCTCGGTGAGTGACGTGCCCGTCTCCGCTTCGCTGACATTGTTGAGGATCATGAGGATCGGGTGGGTGCCGCTGGTGCACTCGGAGATGGTGGCCTTCTTGCTGGCGGCGTCGATGTCGAGGCAGTCGCCGACCTTCGCGCTGCTCAGCACCGTGGCCGGGTCCTCCTTGGTGTCGATGAGGCACATGGTCTCGTAGGTCGTCGTCGTGCCCGGGACCTGCGTGCAGGTGCTGCCCGTGGGGGCGCTGACCCTGTAGGCGGCGTCATCGGAGTCGCAGTCGGTGACGACGGGCTTATCGTGCTTCTCCGGGTCCTGGATGCACTGGCCCGCGGCGGCCTGCTTCGCCGGGATCGACTTGTGGAGGAGCGTCTTCACAATGCCGACGGCCGCCGCGGCGGCGAGGGCGAAGACGAGGACGCCGACCAGGGCGGCCCATTTCGAGCGGCTGCGGGCGGGGGCCTGCGCGGGCTGGGAGCCGGGCCGGGGCGCGGGCCCCCAGGCGGAGCGGTCGGCGGGGTCCGACTGGGGCGCGGAGTTCGGCTGGAATGCGGAGTTCGGCTGGGACGTAGGACCTGGCTGGGACACGGGAGCACCTCGGTGATGGGGGCAGGGGAGCGGCGAACGGGACTGGACCGGCGGGTCCCGTCGCATAACAGCGGCGGGAATCGCCCATAAGAGGGTAAACGAGCAGGCGACCCGTCCACAAGCCCCGCCTCCTCCCTCGCCGGAACCGGCGGAGAAGACACGCGAGACCGGCGGAAACGGCACGCGAATCGATGCGCGTCGACGGGGCGGCGGCCCCTCCGCCGGTCCGCCGGCCGTTCGGACCGACCTCGGAGGGCCGCGCGGCCCGCCGCCCGGCTACTGGGGGTCCTCGCCCGCCAGGATGAGCTCGACGTCGTCGTCGGTGAGCTGGTATCCGAGGTACTCGGCGTAGAAGTCCTTCGTCCGCTCCGAGATGTCGAAGTCGGGGAACAGGTCCGGGTGGAGCAGGTGGGCGGCCCACGGCACCTGGAGGATCTCCTCCGCGCCGTAGCCGTCCCAGCCGAAGACGCCCCTGGGGTTGACGTAGACCTTCTTGTCCTGGACGGCCTTGATGGAGGCCCAGGCGGAGTCGGCGAGGATCTGCTCGGGCTCGCCCGCCTCGCCGGTGATGATGACCTCCGGGTTCCAGGCGATGATCTGCTCCAGGGTGAACTGCGCCTGGGCGTTGCCCTTGGTGGACTGGTCGACGGCGTTGCGGCCGCCGGCCGCCTTGATCCAGTCGTCGATGATCGTCTCCGTGCCGTCGAGGGTGAGGGTGTAGACGCTGGCGCCGTGCATGACGGCGGGACGGGCGTCGTCGGTCAGGGAGTCGGTCTGGGCCTTGACCGCGCTGAGGACCTCGTCGAGATCGGCGTTGTACTTCTCGGCGGTGGCCGGGGCGTTGCCGCCGAAGACCTGGGCCGACAGGGTGATGGACTTCTTCATCTCGTCGTAGGTCTGGAAATTGCAGTTGACCAGCGGGATGCCGACCTCGGCGGCCTTGTCGCGCAGCGTCTCCTCGGAGTCGAAGATGACCTGCGGGCCCAGGGCCACGAGATCCTCGAAGTTGAAGCCGTCGCCGAAGGTGGAGGTCGCGCTGCTCATGGCCGGGCAGACCCTGTACATCCAGGGGAACCTCTTGGGGTCGCAGTGCGTGGCGACCAGGCCCCTGGCCCCGGTGAGCATGATGGTGACCTCGTTGTGGGCGTACCAGCCGTCGGCGTAGGTCGTCGGGTTGACGGGCACCTCCACGGCGGTGCCGTTCATGTCGGTCACCGTCTGGGTGCCCGGGGCGGCGCCGGATGCGCCGGCGGATCCGGAGGCCGACGACGGACCCTTGGAGGACGAGCCGCAGGCGGCCAGGGAGGGCAGGGCGGCGGGGCCGGCGCCCAGACCGGTCAGTGCGAGCAGGTCGCGGCGGGACAAGCGGGTGTTCATGGGGCGGTTCTCCAGGTGACGGGCGGAGCCGCGACGATCGCCGGCCCCTTCACCGTGGGATCGGGGGAGTATTCGGCCGGACCCCGCTGTTATATGCGTGATATCACAGTACCCTGAGGGAGGGTGCGCAGGTGCGTGTGGGCGCGCCGTCGTCGTCGACCGCGGAGACCACGCGGACCCGGGTCCCGTAGGCGGCCCGGAGGCTGCCCTCGGTGAGCGCCTCGTCGACCTGCCCGGCGAGCACCGGGGCGGCCGCCCCGCGAGCCGAGCCCCTCGGGCGGCGCCCTGTGAGCAGGGTCCTACCGCCCGGGTTGGCGTCCCGGGGCGTCGACTTGCTATTCTTCCACGGCGTCCAGCGACGGCTGCGAGCCGGAGCGCGAAGCGAGGCGGGTTGCCCGAGCGGCCAATGGGAGCTGACTGTAAATCAGCCGCTGTAATGCTACGGGGGTTCGAATCCCTCACCCGCCACTATGGTCATCGGGTCCTCGGGCCGGGTGGTCAGAACCGTTCCCCCCGGGGAACACCCTGCGGTGAGCGAGGACACGGGGGCCGGAGTTGCAGTAGCGATTCCCGTCCGCCTAGAGTTACGCTCGTCGCCCCGATAGCTCAGTCGGCAGAGCGTCTCCATGGTAAGGAGAAGGTCAAGGGTT
>ERZ773070.1869-NODE-1869-length-12400-cov-17.235156_pt1 | contig 12400 bp, 8 predicted proteins | sample MGYA00580618_ERZ773070 | MGnify/ENA primary metagenome ERZ773070 (study PRJEB29015, sample SAMEA2738023) | human oral metagenome | biome: human oral; feature: human-associated habitat; material: dental | place: China | collected 2019 ...
TGGCCGAGCACCCCTTCGGCGGCTCCTGGGGCTACCAGGTCACCAGCTACTACGCGCCCACCTCGCGCTTCGGCACCCCGGACGACTTCCGCTACCTGGTGGACCAGCTCCACCAGGCCGGCATCGGCGTCATTCTGGACTGGGTGCCGGCCCACTTCCCCAAGGACGAGTGGGCCCTGGCCCGCTTCGACGGCACCCCCCTGTACGAGGACCCCGACCCGCAGCGCGGCGAGCACCCCGACTGGGGCACCTACGTGTTCAACTTCGGACGCAACGAGGTGCGCAACTTCCTGGTCGCCAACGCCCTGTACTGGATGGAGGAGTTCCACGCCGACGGGCTGCGCGTGGACGCCGTCGCCTCGATGCTGTACCTGGACTACTCGCGCAAGGAGGGCCAGTGGCACCCCAACCAGTTCGGGGGCCGGGAGAACCTGGAGGCGATCAGCTTCCTCCAGGAGGCGACGGCGACGGCGTACCGGAAGAACCCCGGCACGGTCATGATCGCCGAGGAGTCCACCGCCTGGCCCGGCGTGACCGCCCCCACCGAGTACGGCGGGCTCGGCTTCGGGCTGAAGTGGAACATGGGGTGGATGAACGACACCCTGCGCTACCTGGCCGAGGAGCCCATCAACCGGCGCTACCACCACGGGGAGCTGACCTTCTCCCTGGTCTACGCCTTCTCCGAGCAGTTCATCCTGCCGATGAGCCACGACGAGGTCGTCTACGGCAAGGGCTCCCTGCTGTCCAAGATGCCCGGCGACCCCTGGCAGGAGCTGGCGGGCCTGCGCGCCCTGTACGCCTACCAGTGGTCCCACCCCGGCAAGCAGCTGCTGTTCATGGGCCAGGAGTTCGGCCAGGGAACCGAGTGGAACGCGGACAACTCCCTGGACTGGTGGATCCTGGACGACCCGGGCCACCAGGGCCTGCTCCACCTGGTGAGCGACCTCAACCGCTTCTACACCGACTCCCCCGCGCTGTGGGCCGACGACTTCTCCCACCGGGGCTTTGAGTGGATCGAGGCGGGCGACGGCGACCACAACGTCCTGTCCTACCTGCGCAAGGGCACCGGCCCCGACGGTCGCGCCGACCTGGTGGTCTGCGTCGTCAACTTCGCGGGAACCCCGCACGAGGGCTACCGGGTCGGTCTGCCCTTCGCCGGCGGCTGGGACGAGGTCATCAATACCGACGCCCCCGAGTACGGCGGTTCCGGCGTGGGCAACCTGGGCCACCTCGAGGCCGAGGAGCTTCCCTGGAACGGTCGTCCCGCATCGGTGCGGCTGCGCGTGCCCCCGCTCGGCGCGGTGTTCCTGCGCCCGTCGCAGAGCTGAGGAAGGTGCACGGGGCCGACGCGGGCGCTGCACGAAGGCGTCCGTAGGGCCGCAGCAGCCCGAGCGGGCCGACGGCGACCGGATTGCCCGGTCGCCGCTGGCCCATTCTTTCACCGAGATCGGTCGTATTCCGCGTCGAGATCGGTTCACTTCCGCACCGAGATCGGTCGAGTTCCGCGTCGAGATCGGTCCGCCGAGGCCTGCTGGCGGCCCCTGCCGGACCGGCGTCAAGCATCTCGATGGACTGACTCCGGGGCGGGAGAAGCGGGGCTCCGCACGCTTTTAAGTCGACCAATGGTTTCGGATACCACGAGAATCGGCGCGATTTCACGGTTTCGCGACACAGATCGGGTGGTGCGGGGAGCCGAGGGCACGCGGGATGATCGATGATCACCGTCCGAGGCACGGCGGCGTCCGGCGAGCGCCCCGGACCGATCTCGAGCCGAAAGTGAACCGATCTCGAGCCGGAACCGAACCGATCTCGGCGCGGAAGTGAACCGATCTCGGCGCGGAGATCTACCGATCTCGGCGGAGCGGGGACGCGGGCTGCGAGGGTCCCGAGGCCTTCGAGGATTCTGAGGGCCCGCTGATCCCGTACGCTCGCCTGACGTACCTGCGGTACACGCCCCGGTAGAGCCCGGGGCGCGCCTTGAACGCGAGCGCTGCGGCGCCGAGAGCCGGCCTGATGCGCAGGGTGCGTACGATGTCGCCCCACGCGATCCTCCCCCTGTACTTCTCAAGGTCGTGAGTCACTCGCGACCCGTCGATCGTCATGGCCTGCTGCGCGTTGTTGAGGTAGGTCAGGGTCGTCGAGCTGGCCAGCGCGCGGCGCAGCCGGGCGTCCTGCGGCATCTCCCGCGAGGCGCGCGCCATCGCCGAGACCAGCCGGTCGCTCTCCTCGATGGGCGTGACATGACCCCAGGTCAGGCCGCCGGTGTCCACCGTGTAGTCGTACAGGGGGTCCGTGATGACGACGACGGACCGTGCGCGGATCAGCGTCTCCAGGACGACCAGCGCGTCCTCCGCCCGCCTGATGTCCGTGGCGAAGCGGACGTCGTCGAACAGCGTGGCCCTGAACAGCTTGTCCCACACGTAGGGGGTCAGGGTGTCGGTGAGCAGTCGGAGCGCCGCCTCGCGTCCCGTCATGCGCCCCGGGGCGACGCGGACGCGCGTGCGGTGCGTCTCCTCGCCGATGGCCTTGATCCGGTGAGCGCACAGCACCATGTCGGTCTCCAGGGCGTCGCCCGACCCGGCGCCCGACCCGGCATCCGATTTCCCGCCGGCCGCGGCCCGGTGCATGGAGGCGAGGAACTCGGGGCGGTAGGCGTCGTCGGAGTCGATGAAGGCGATCCACCTGCCGCGGGCGGCCTCGAGCCCCTGGTTGCGGACCGCCGACACCCCGCGGTTGACCGCGTTGTCGAAGACCCGCACGCGGGCGTCCGGGCTGCGCGACAGGAACCGGGCGACGCGGTCGGAGGCGTCGTCGGGGGACGCGTCGATCAGGACGAGGAGCTCGAAGTCCCCGTCGGTCTGGGCCAGGACGGAGCGGATCGAGTCGACGACCCGTTCGCCGGTGTTGTAGACGGGCATAATGACCGAGGTTCTAGGTGTTCGAGGCGCGTGCGCCATGAGCCCTCCTGGGAGCAGTGTCGAGCATGAGGCTGTCTGTCGCTGATCGAGGTCCGCCGGGGCGCCGGGCGATCACCGCCCGCCACCGGCGCTCACGATCGCGCGCAGGTGGACGCAGATCCCGCTCAGGGGCGCGAGCCCCAGCGCGAGCACCGCGCGGGGGCTCACGCTCAGGGGCAGGAGCCACAGGAGGAGGACGGCCGTGAGCGCCGCCAGGACCCAGCCGAGCGTGTAGGCGCGGTGGTTGTTGAGCGCGATGGTCGAGGCGCCCGTGAGCACGAGGGAGGCCATGCTCACGGCGGCGAGCGTGAGGAGCCCGAGCAGCCAGGGCGAGGGGTCGTACCGGGGCCCGTAGACGGTCCGGACGAGCCACGGGCCGGCCAGCGCCGCGGCCGCGGCCAGCACCGTGCCGCCGGCCAGGAGGGTGCCGAGGATCCTGGTCACGCCGGCCAGGCGCCTGGACGGCTCGGTGTCGGCGATGGTGGTGATGAGCACGCCCTGGAAGGCCTGCAGGGGGATCATGATCGGCGAGCGCGTCAGGCTGACGGCCAGGATGACGATCGCCACCTCGGCGGCGTCCGCCCCGGGGGAGGTGATCTCCAGCAGCGTAGGGAACCCGGTGACCAGAACCGCCCAGGAGGCCGAGCTGAGCATGGCCTGGAGGCTGAAGGACGTCAGGCGGGCCGCCCCGACGTCGGCGCGCGAGCCCGCGAGCGCCCGGGCGGCCGGGATGAGGAGGAAGAGGAGCCACACCAGGGCGGGCGCCGCGGCGGCGGCCTCCAGGCCGATGAGGCTGGAGACGACGACGGCGACCAGCAGCGTGAGCAGCAGACGCAGCAGCGCCTCGGCCGCCATGAGGGCCGAGTAGAGGTTCCAGCTCCGGGTCCCGGCCAGCACCCCGGACAGCGAGGCCTGGCCGGCGTACCCCCACACGCCCGCGGCGATGAGCGCCGCGGTCAGCGGGCCGGTCGACGGGGTCAGGCTCGGCACCCACGCCGGAGCCGTCAGCAGCGTGAGGGCGGCGATGACCAGGCCGAGCAGCAGGGCGGTCGCCAGGATGCGGGCACGACGGCGAGCCGGCGCGGCGGGCCCTGGGGGGCCGGAGGGCTCAGCGGACTCGACGGGCTCAGCGGGCTCAGCCGCCGTCTTCCGGCCGGCCAGGGCGGCGCGGGTGGACTCGGTCTGGATTCCCGAGATCACCCCGAAGATGCCGAACATGAACCCCCAGAAGACCAGGAACTCCTTGTTCTGCGCGACCGTGAGCGTCCGGGCGGAGATCACCGTGATGAGCAGGCTCGACGCCGCGGCGGTGACCGACGCCGCCATGATTCCAGTGGCGTGCCCTGCGGTGACTCTGGTCCGGGACTCCGTGTCCTCGGTGGTGGCCGAGGAGCCGTGGTGAACCGTCACGATCCCACAGTAGGCTTCAGGGGGACGGGGCGGGTGAACGGGCACTGTGATGCTCTATGAAAGGACTGTGCGGCTGGCCTCCGCCGGCGGGTCCGGCGGGCCGGCCGGCGCCCGCGCGCGGGGCCCGGCTGCGGCGCCCGCGCGAAGCGGGGCGGCGCGCGATGCTAACCTAGCCGCAGAATCGTTCGCTTCGTGGAAGGCCCCTTCATGACTGTTGACATCCTCTTCCCCTTCTACGGCGATGTGGCCATGATGAAGGAGGCTGTCAGGTCCGTCCTGCGTCAGACGAATCCCAACTGGCGGCTGATCGTCGTCGACGACGGCTACCCGGACGAGTCGATCCCCGGCTGGTTCGACTCTCTGAAGGACTCCCGCGTCACCTACATGCGCAACGAGACCAACCTCGGAGCCAACGGCAATTACCGCAAGTGCCTGACCTTCGTGGAGAATCCGCTCGTGCAGGTCATGGGGGCCGACGACGTCATGCTTCCCAACTACGTCGACTGGCTCGTCGGGGCGGGCGCGCGTCACCCGGACGCGACCATCTTCCAACCGGGCGTCTTCGTGATCGACGAGCACGGTGCGCCGTCCCACACTCTGGTCGAGAGGATCAAGGGCTTCTACATGCCCTCCAAGAAGGTCCCTCAGGTTCTGCGCGGCGAGACGCTCGCGATCTCGATCCTGCGCGGCGACTGGCTCTACTTCCCATCGCTGGCCTGGCGGGCGGAGACGATCCTCGGCATCGGCTTCCGGGAGGGCTACGACGTGGTCCAGGACATGGCGCTCGTATGCGACGTCGCCATGAAGGGCGGCGGCCTGCTCTACGATCCGATCGCCGCCTTCCTCTACCGCCGCCATTCGGGCTCCGATTCCTCCTGGCGCGCCCTGGAGGGCACCAGGTTCGATGAGGAGCGCCGGTTCTTCCTCCAGATGGCCGCCGAGATGGACCGACTCGGCTGGAAGCGCGCCGCGCGCGTCGCCCGTCTTCACGTCTCCTCGCGCCTGCATGCGGGGTCCCTCCTCCCCAAGGCCGCCCTGACCGGGAACTGGGCCGGGGTGAAGAACCTGGGGCGCCACGTCGTCGCATGATCGCCGCATCCGCTTCCCCGGGGCCGGGGCCCTTGGCCGTCCGGTCGACGCCGATCCCCGGCTTCCTGCGCCTGGACCTGACCGTTCACGGGGACAACCGCGGGTGGTTCAAGGAGAACTGGCAGCGCGAGAAGATGATGGCCCTCGGCCTGCCGGATTTCGGCCCCGTTCAGAACAACATCTCCTTCAATGATGAGGTCGGCGTGACCCGCGGTATTCACGCCGAGCCGTGGGACAAGTTCATCTCGGTGGCCACCGGCCGCGTCTTCGGCGCCTGGGTCGACCTGCGCGAGGGTTCTTCCTTCGGGACGGTCTACACCACGGTGATCGACCCGTCAGTGGCCGTCTACGTGCCGGCGGGCGTGGGCAACGCCTATCAGACGCTCGAACCGGCTACGGCCTACACCTACCTCGTCAACGATCATTGGTCGCCCGACGGCGACTACACCTTCCTCAACCTCGCCGATGAGACTGCGGCCATCCCGTGGCCGATTCCGCTGGATGACGCGATCGTGTCCGACAAGGACCGGACCCACCCCCGCCTGAGGGATGTGACGCCCGTTTCCGCGACCTCCCGGTTCGGGGGCGGGGGGCAGGGACGACGCGTGCTGGTCACCGGTGCGAACGGCCAGCTGGGCCGGGAGCTCCTGGCCCGCCTGCCGAGGGCGGGATTCACCGCTACCGGCGTCGATCTGCCCGACGTCGACATCTCGGAGGCGGCCGCCGTGGCCGCCATCGACTGGTCGGCTCACGACGTCGTCGTCAACGCCGCCGCGTGGACCGATGTCGACGGCGCCGAAACGCCCGAAGGGCGTCGCCTGGCCTGGCGGGCCAACGCCACGGGGCCCGCCAATCTCGCCCGCGAGGCGGTCCGCCACGATCTGACTCTCGTGCACATTTCCAGCGAGTACACCTTCGACGGCACCATCGAACCTCATACCGAGGACGAGGCCCCCAGCCCCCTGGGCGTTTACGGCCAGTCCAAGGCCGGCGGCGACGCCGCCGTCGAGGCCGTCCCCGAGCACTACCTTGTGCGCACCAGCTGGGTGGTCGGTGACGGGGGGAACTTCGTGCGCACCATGGCCTCGCTCGCCGGGCGCGGCGCCGCCCCGAGCGTCGTGGCGGATCAGACCGGTCGTCTGACTTTCACGGTCGACCTGGCCGCCGGCATCATCCACCTGCTGTCCGCGGGCGCCGAGTACGGCACCTACAACATTTCCGGTCGGGGCCCGGTCGTCTCCTGGTGCGATGTGGCCGGGCGCGTCTACGAGCTCCTCGGACACCGCCCCGACGAGGTGTCCCCGGTCACCACCGCCGAGTATTTCGCCGGCCGGGAGGGCGTCGCGCCCCGGCCCCTGCACTCCGCTCTGGACTTGTCCAAGATCGAGGCGGCCGGGTTCACCCCCGGCGACTCCATGGAGCGGCTGGAATCCTACGTGCGCGCGCTGTAATACGCCCTTTCCCGCCCCGGGGTGATCCGTATCGCCGGGCAGCGCTCAGGCGTCGGAGGCCTCGGGGAGCTTGGAGCTTCTGGGAGCGCTCGACGACGGCCCGCGGCGCCGCAGCGCCACGTACATCTCCAGCATGAAGACGGCGACGAGACTCGTCATCGCCCCCGTGTACGCGAGGGAGGCCCCCAGCAGGGCGTAGGCGGGGACGAGCAGGAAGCACAGGAGGGTGATCGCGGCAGCCGCGATCATGTACCCGACGAAGACGAGTCTCTGGAGCCGCATGGTCGTCAGCGCGTAGTAGAGAATGACGCTGGCCGCGTTCATCGCCCCTCCGGTGACCAGCACGATGAGTTCGAGCATGGAGCCGGAGACGTCCGTGCCGTAGACGAAGCGGAGGATCGGGGCGCCGACCGTGTAAGTGACCAGTGCGACCGCCGCGAAGGCGGCGATCGTGCCCAGCAGGCCGCGTCTGACGATCGCCGTGAACCCCGACCGGTCCGCACCGACCCACCGGTCGGCCATCTGCGTCAGCAGCGGGCGGAAGATGACGAAGGAGAGCAGATTGATGGTGAAGGCCGGCATGAAGATGATCGCGAAGTAGCCCTGTCGCGCATTGTCGAGATAGCGGTCGATGGCGAACCGCGGCGCATTGGCGAGGTACAGCGCGATGAATGAGGCGAGGGCCAGCGGCAGGCACTCCGTCAGGACCTTCCCGACCGAACGCGGGTCCCACAGGGGACGCAGGGAGAATCTGCGTCCGGCGGGCGGGAGGTAGGCGCCCAGCAATGCGATTGTCGAGGCGATCAGGGTGATGACCGCGGCCATGAGCATGCTTCCGCCGAGCGCGAGCACCCCGGAGAAGACGCAGATGGTGACCAGGGTGCGCAGGAAGCAGGCCTTCCCGGCGATGTCCAGCCGGCCCACCCTCTGGAGTTCGCAGTAGAAGACGTCCTCCGAGGCGTCGAATACGCGCAGGCAGGCGATCATGGCGATGAGCACTGCGGCCATGAGATCGTCCGCGGAGAATGCTGCGTACACGATGATGCCGATGATCATTGCGGCCACGGTCACGATCCGGGCGGCCAGGTAGGTGCCGAAGGAGAATCGGTGGCGGGTGTCGGTGACATGGTACGTGCGCACCTCGTACATGCCCAGGGCCTGGAATTGCTGGCCGACGGTGTTGGCGATGGTGAACACTCCGGCGGCTTCGAGCCCGGCCGTGCGCTTGACGACCAGGAGCAGGACCGCCGTCGTCAGGGACAGCATGAGGGAGGCGGTGGTGTTCCAGAAGTAGTCGCGGGCCTGCGACGTCTCCGGTGCGGACATGCTCGTGTCTCCTGAGGGCGGGGGGCCGGGGCGGGGCCTGTGGCGATGGCGCGGGCCGCCGTGACTCGCGGACGCCGCGGGGCGTCGTCGCGGCGAACTCCCTCAGGGGAGGGTACTCGCGTAGGGTCCGAAGTCGATAACGTGCGGCTTGTGGTTCCTGCGCTGGTCCGGCGGTGGCAGCTCCATGTAGTCGCCGTAGCCGCGGCGCAGCAGGACGTCGTACTTGTGCGGCAGCATGACGGTGATGTCCTCGAAGGGCGCCTCGATGAGGGGGAAGAGCTCGTCCTTCGTCAGCGCCCAGTTCTCCGGGTCGCGCATGGAGAAGTCCGCCATGCGGTCGGTGTCCGCGTGCTCGTAGCGGCGGGCCGCCTTCTCCCAGCGGGACTGGAGGAGGCGGGGGGTGATCCCCAGGCCGCGCATGATCCAGTGGATGGTCGAGGTGGCGGCGTAGATCGCCGTTCGTCGCGGTCCCGTGATTCCGATGAGGTAGGGCCGGGGCGTGCCGCGCAGGAACAGCAGGCGCCCCCACAGCCAGGTGCTTCGGCTCATGGCGCGGAAGGCGCGCGGAGAGGCGGGGACGTTGTCGACCGGGAGGATGTCGAGGGAGATCGGCATGCGGTAGGTCGAGTCCTTGGCGAACTCGGGGATCAGCAGCGTGTCCTTGAGGACCAGCTTGGAGAACATGAAGGGGTAGTCGCGGATCGTGCGGGTGTTGTCCACCCGGAATCGCTCGCCGAGCAGGTCGGGCGCCTGGCTGAGGAATCGCTCGTAGTCGCGCCGCGGCATCAGGACGTCGACATCGTCGTCCCAGGGTATGAAGCCCTTGTGCCTGACCGCGCCGATGGCCGTTCCGCCGTATGCGGCGTAGGAGACCTCGAGCCTCCTGCAGACGCGATCGAGCTCTGCGAGCATTCTCGTCAGCAGCACGTGGATCCTGCGCAGCATCTGCGGGTCGGCGCTGTCATCAGGCGTCATCCGTGCGGCTCCCATCGATGTCGATCGGCCCCGACTTCGAGGGGCACCGGCGACTATCCTCTCACAGGATCCTCACAGCGGCCTAACCGGGGCGGCCCACGCCGACTGACGAGGGCCGCCCCGGTCCGGATCCGGTGCGCGGTCAGGACCGCACGGGCGAGGAGGATGCCGCGCTGGGGTCGGTCTGTTGCGATCCGGTCTCGTCCGGCGGACGGCGGGTGATCAGCTCCTTCCAGTCGGGGGTGGCGGCGAGCACAGTACCGACGAGGATGACGATGCAGCAGACTATCTGGAGGATGGAGGGCACCGACCCCTGGAGCACGAGCTCGAAGACGACGGCCCATGCGGAATAGGAGATGTTCAGAGCCATCCCGCGTGAGGCGCCGATGACATCGATGGCCTTGTAGTAGAAAAGGTAGGACACCGCTCCGCACAGCGCCGCGAGGACGACGACGGCGGTGGCCGGTGTGGGGATGGCTCCCACGGCGAACCGGAACGCGCCTGCCAGGGGGAGCACGACGAACAGGTAGGTCAGGCCCGAGGTGGTCTGGCGGATGTGGAGCGCTGTCTCATTGTCGACGGTCTCGTCCCTCATCCCCCAGGCCAGGAGGACCGCCTCCGAGCCCCAGCCGATCACGCACGCCAGTGCCGCGAGCACGCCGATGATCGGCGACCCCGGGGTCTCGGCGCTGGAGGACGACCAGCCGATGAGGATCACAGCGGCCAGCGCTGTCATGAGCGCGACGATCTGACGCGACCGCATGCGCTCCCCCAGCAGGAGGAAGGCGAACAGCGTACCGACCGCCGGGTAGAACGAGGAGATGATCGCCGTGTAGCCCGGTCCGATGTTGTTGATGGCGATGAGGTATCCGGTCATGCCGACCGGCCCGCCCAGCAGGGCCGCCAGCATGACGGCCTTGCCGCTGCGCGTTCTGACCGCCGCCGCCGTGTCCCGCAGCCGGCCGCGCACCCCCATGTAGGTCAGGAGGATGAGCGCGCTGGAGGCGTCGTGGAGGCATGCGCTCGCCAGTGAGGCCTGATCCGAGCCGAGGAACGGCGCGAGCAGGATGGCCATGCTGAGGACGACCGTGTCCAGGCCCCACAGCATGCCGCTGAAGACTCCGTACTTCATGATGCGCTCCTCACTCCGACGGCGCAGCGGGCTCGGCGGCCTGCGCGTAGGCGGACAGGAGGCGATCGATATGATCGACGGCGTGGCGGTAGTAGATCAGAAGCCACTCGCCGACGTCGTCGCCTTCGGCCTCCTTGGCCAGAGCCCACACGTACCAGCACCAGCCGGCGAAGACCACGTAGGACCAGAAGTGGCGGTTCTCGAGCTCGGTGGGCGTACGGCCGAAGTAGAACCCGAGCGCCTGGTCGGCCTTTTCACGGGGGAGCTGGGCGCACACCACCATGGTGCCGAAGTCGGCGGCGACGTCGGACATGCCGGCGTATTCCCAGTCGATGAGATCGAGATGGCCGGTGGAGTCGACGAGGAAGTTCAAGGGGAAGAAGTCGTTGTGACTCGGCGCCTTGGCGAACCCATCGGCGTCGGCGAGCTCCTTCAAGCGCAGGACCTTCTCGCGCAGTTCGTCGTAGCCGGGCACGTCGATGGGGCCGTACTGTTTGAGGATCCGCTCGTACTTGATGCCTTCGGTGATGAAGTCGAAGTTCCGGGACAGCGCGGTGCCGGATTCGTGCAGGCTCCTGTCCATGCGCATGGCCTGCTCGAGCTCGTCGGGACGGGATGCGTCCAGGTTCCGCGAGTCGGAGATGAAACGGGAGATCTTCCAGCCCTTGTCGGGGTCCCCGGTGACGAAGGTGCGGTCGATGCCGAGGTCCCGGGCCAGGCTCAGAGCTTCGAGCTCGGCGCGGCGGTCGACGATCTTGTCTGTTCCGATGCCCGGGTGCCGGTAGACGTACTCGGCCGCGTCCTCGGCGTCGCCCACGGTGAAGTGGCATGAGAGGTTCGTGATGCCCTGCTTGAGCGGGTAGAAGTCGTGCACGTCGCTCTTGCGGCACCCCAGGACCGCGGAGATGTTCTCGAAGATCTCCGAGTCGAGGTTCTCCATGAACATGGGGTCGAAGCCACGGACTTCATCGAGGGAGTCGAACTCGTTGATTACCCCCGACGGGTAGCGGCGGATGACCATGTCGAGCTCCTTGATGTGGTCGATGTAGATCGATTCCCACAGCTTCGGCTCGGTCTCGGGCAGCGCATAGACGTCCTCGAGGATGCGTCGGAAGGAGGTTGAGAACGCCCGGTCGAAGTAGACGTGGCCCAGCATCGTCCAGGCGTCGGCGCCGCCGACCGTCACCCCGGTGATCCGTCCGCCGGGGCCGGTGGTCAGGCACCACTCCTGGGTGGGACCCTCGACGTACTGGGCCGAGTAGTAGGCCTGGTAGACGTGGGAGTCGAAGGGATTGGTTGTGAAGTAGTCGTCGGAGGAGCACACGTAGGTGTTGCCCAGCTTCTCGCGCACCGCCCACAGCGAGCCGTTGTTGTTGCGGTTCACGTAGTCGTCGTTGACGGCGATGGCGACCCCGAATCGGTCGGCTAGATGGAAGAAGTACTCCTTCTTGTAGCCGACGATGACGGTGATGTCCGTGATCCCGGCGGCGTGCAGCTGCTCGATCTGCCGCTCGACGAGGACCTCCCCGCGCACGCGCAGCATGCCCTTGGGACGCTCGTAGGAGATGGGGGCGAAGCGCTGGGACAGGCCGGCGGCCATGATGACCGCGTTGTTGACCCGATAGGGTTCCAGAGCCTCGATGCCGGCCGGTGTGATGCGCCGATCGGCGATGTACCCGGCCGCCTCGCAGGTGCGCACGGCGGTGTTGACGCCGCCCAGGGACATCCCGGTCGATTCCTGGATCTGTCGCTGCGTCAGCGGGGCGTCCGCCCGGTGGAGGGCGTACAGGACGTCGAACTGCGGCTGTGAGAGCGTGTCGATGGCCGATTCCACCATTGTTCACTTTCTTGTCGAGGATCGATGCGTTCGATCATAACAAGATGATCAAGAATCATGAACTCAGGGGGAGGTGGGCTCCTGAGGCACTGGTCACTGCCGAGCGCGGTCCAGCAGTCCTAGAAGGTAGCGGCCGTAGCCCGACCTGGCCAGCGGTTCGGCTCGGGAGCGCAGGCCGTCGTCGTCGATGAAGCCCATGCGCCAGGCGACCTCCTCGGGGCAG
>ERZ773070.1872-NODE-1872-length-12383-cov-9.777174_pt1 | contig 12383 bp, 10 predicted proteins | sample MGYA00580618_ERZ773070 | MGnify/ENA primary metagenome ERZ773070 (study PRJEB29015, sample SAMEA2738023) | human oral metagenome | biome: human oral; feature: human-associated habitat; material: dental | place: China | collected 2019 ...
AGAAGATCATCGAGGGCGTGCGGTCGGCCTCGATCATGGAGCGCAGGGCCTTGCCGGGCCCGATCTGGTGGGACTGGCCCACCACCTCGTCAAGGGAGGCGGGGCGCATCCGGTCGGCGAGGGGGCGCGCCTCGTCGGCCGCCTCGTCGAACAGGGAGTGCTGCTGGCCTGCCATCGATCGTGCCTCCTGCGTGGGTGCGGGCTGCGCGCCCGCGTCTGCCCCTAGGGTAAGGCCCTCTGCACCCACTTGCGTGCCCGTGCGCTCCGCCGGGCGCTGCCGCCCGCGCAGGAGGGCATCCGGGCCCCGCTGGCGCTGGCTGTGCGACGGGCTTGGCCTCGATGGCTCCGGGCCCCGCTGGCGCGGCGCTGTCGTTCGCTGGCCGCCTCGCCTCTGGTTGCCGCCAGTGGCGGTACGGCACAGGCGGCGAGTGCTTAGTGGGCCTACGGCTCCTGGTGCCTCATGAGTGGGTGTTCCTGCGGTGGCCGACGGAGAAGGCCTCGATGATGAGCCGATCGTCTTCGATGACGCACAGGGCCCGGTAGCTTCCGATGCGGTAGCGCCATTCGCCGGAGCGGTTGGCCGTCAGGCCCTTCCCGTGGGCGCGCGGGTCGGTGCGGCCCTCAAGGTTCTTGCCGATCCACGACAGGATGAGGCGGGCGTCGAACCGGCGGAGGCGGGCATGTGGCCGTTCGGCGGAGGCCCGGGAAGTGGCCGTCGGCCGCGCGCCGATGGGCCCGCGCCCATAAGACTCCTGTGCGCTCCGCCATGCGGGCTCAGTGCTCCCGCGAGACCCCCATCGCCCGTTTCACGGCATCGAAATGGTCGGCGACCAACATCGTGGCCCCCACACGCCCGCCTTCGACGACCAGGGCGCGGTCGCACGCGCACGCCACCAACTCGAGGTCGTGCGTGATCACCAGGACCGTGCGCCCCTGCGCGGCCAGTTCCCGCAGCAGGCGGGCGACGCGCCGCATCCCGTCCAAGTCGAGGCCGCTGGTGGGCTCGTCGAACACCAGCACCTGTTTGTGCGCGGCCACGCACGCGGCGACTGCGAGTCGCTGCTTCTGGCCGCCGGACAGCGTCGCCGGGTGGCGCTCCTCCAGCCCGTCCAAGTCGAGGCCGACGAGCAGAGCGGCGACGTCCACCGCCCGCGCGTCCCGGCGCGGCAGTCCGAAGACCACCTCGTCGGCGACCGACTCCGCGAACAGCTGGTAGTTGACGTCTTGGAAGACCATCGACGAGGCGCGGACGCGCGCCGAACGGGACGCGGCGCGCCCGGCCAGTGACACGGTCCCCCGGGTCCGGCGCTCGAAACCGCACAACGCCCGGCACAGCGTCGTCTTGCCGGCCCCGTTCGCGCCGATCACTGCGCACACCTCCCCCTCGCGCAAATCCACGTCCGCGCCGCGCAGGACGGTTCGCTCCCCGAAGCGCACGGCGAGGCCCCGCGCCGACAACAGGGGAGCATGCGCCCCAGCGGGCCGGGCCGCGCGTCGGGGGCCCGCCCTGCGCGCGGGGGCGACGCCGACGGGGCCCCCGTCGCCTGCGGGGGCCGCGCCACCACCTGACGCCCCGTGCGCGGGCTCACCCGCGTTGGGCGCTCCGCGGACGGGAGGCCGGATAGCGGGGCGCGCCTCGTCGGCACTGCGCATCCGCAGCCCCATGCGGCGCACCTCCTCCGCACTGAGGGCGGCGAACTCGTCGGCGCCCCACACGCGGTCCACGCGCCCGGCTTCCATGCGCACGTACCTGTCGGCGATCCCCGTCAACCACGACAGGCGGTGCTCGGCGACCAGCACCGCGCACCCCGCCTCCTTCGCGCGCGCCACGAATACCGCCATGTCCGCCACCGCCGGCAGATCGAGGTTGCTCGTCGGCTCGTCCAACAGCAGATTCGCGGGGCGCGCTGCCCAAAGACTCGCGAACGCCACCTTCTGCCGCTCCCCTCCCGAAAGGCGGAAGAGGTCGCGCCCCGCCAAGGCGCTCATGCCCAGCTCCTCGAAAGTGGCGCCGACGCGCTGGCGGATGTCCTCCGGGGGCCAGCCCGCGTTCTCCAGGGCGAATGCGACCTCCCCAGTGGAGTCGGCGCTGAAGAACTGGGTGCGCGGATTCTGGAACAGCGAACCCGCCCGCTGGGCGATCTCCCACGTTTCCAGGGCGTCCACGGCCCGGCCGTCGAGGCTGACGCGTCCGTGCGCGGTTCCGGGGAAGAACCGGGGCGCCAAACCCCCGGCCAGGCGCAGTGCGGTCGACTTGCCGCACCCCGAGCGCCCGCACAGCACAACCACCTCGCCGGAGCGCACCGTCAGCGACACGTCCACGGCCCCGGCGCGCCCCTCGTCGACCTGCGCGCGGTAGGTGAAAGAGGCGTGGTCGAACTCGATCATGCCAGCGCCCGCAGAGCCAACGAGCCGACGGCGGTGGCCCCGAAGACCGCGAGCACGGCGTAGTCCGCGCCGCCCATGGCGATGGGCAGGTAGCAGGTGCGGCGGACCGGGTTCTCGATGCCGCGCGCTATCGAGGCCACCGCCAGTTCGTCGGCGACCCGCCCCGCTCCCAGGAGCAGCGGCGCGTAGACGCAGTCGATTGTGCGCATCGGCGCCCGGAGGAACCCCGCGGGGCTCGGCGAGACCCCGCGCATCCGCATGGCCGTCGTGATGGCGCGCCAGTCCTCGCGGACGACGGGCAGGTACCGCAGGGCCACGGCCAAGGGGACCACCAGCGATCGGGGGGCGCGGGCTTTCACGAGCGCGCCCATGAACTCGTTCACGGGAGTGGTCCGCACGGTGGCGTAGGCGATGAGCCCGCAGGCGAACATCTTGCGCACGAGCACGAGGAACGCGGTCAGCGCGGTGCGCAGTGCGACGCCGTCCAGGTCGGGGACGAACCGCGCGGCGACCACAGCGCTGATCCCGAGGACGAGCGCGACAGCGGACCCCCACCTCACGCCGACCACGACGCCGAAGGCGGAGGCCACGCACATGAGGGCGACCTCGCAGGAAGTGCTGGGGGCGAGCGCCACCGCCACCGCCATGGCGGCGATGGACAGGAGCTTCGTGCGGGGGTCGAGATGCACGCTGTTCCTCACGACGCGCCTTTCTGCGGACGGGGCTGGGCTGGGGATCGCCGCACGGGGCCGGGCGGGAACCGGGGCGGATGCTGTGGCCGGGGGCGGGGGAGGGCCTGGGCGGTGCTGCTCAGGCTGTGATCCCCGCGCGCTCGAACTGCCTGCGCAGCAACCGCAGGCCGACCAGGCCGCTCACCACGGCGCACGCGATCGTGGACAGGACCATCGCGGGGAGCATCCATCCCGTGGCCGTCGCCATCATCGTGTCCATGTACGCCTGCTCGCCCCCTTTTCCGGTCAGGTACGAGGCGTAAGCGGCGGGGTCCACCCACAGGGCCAGGTACGAGCCCATGGGCGCCAGAGAGTACACGACGAACGCGCAGAAAGCCAGCGCCCTGCTGCGGAACCCGCCCAGGCCGGCGATGAGGTCGGCGAGGACCGCCAGCACCACGCAGGCCACGGACCACCCCCAGTACATCCCCGTCACGAAGAGGATGATGCCCTCGATGGCGCCGAGGATGATGAGGGGCCCGTGTTTGGGGACCCTGGCGATCAGCAGCAGGTAGACGGGGCCGGTCAGCAGGGCGGCTGCTGCGGGCATCCAGAACGTGAGTACGGGGTTCGTCGCGAAAAGGCCGCCCCCGACCATTGTGAACACGAAGTACAATGCCGTGAACACGCCCGTGGTGACCAAGTCCCGGGTGTCGAGCCTCGTCGGCTTCGTATCGGTGGAGTGCTTCACCGTTCCCCGTCCTTCCCTATCAGGTTAGGGTCGCCTTCCCTTTTCTTCGTTAGTATATGAGTTGGGGCGGGACTGGCGTGATCCGCCGGGGAACTCCGTCCGATCCGCACGGATCCGCGTCCGATTGGAATAGGAAGAAAGGACGGGATGATGAAGGAGGCGTTCCAAGCCGCGCTCCTCGCGGGGGCGTCGTTCGCGCCGACGGAGCCGCCCGACGGTTTCGGCCCATTGTGGAACTCCTACAAGTCCGATGGCCAGCGGTGCCGGGGCTGGTTCCACCACCTGTCCCCGGAGCGCGCCGAATGGAGCATCAGCATCCACGACTTCGTGATGGAGGGGGACTTCGTCATGGACTCGGCCCCGCACCGGTACCTCACGGTCACGTGGTTCAAATCGATTTGCGGCGAGGAGTTCCAGCCCTATCGCAGGCTCAGGCCGGGCGCCGTCTGGGGGCTGAGCATCGGGGGCGGCCCCTGGCGCGGAGTCGCCCATGGGAGCTCCCCCGTCCAATGCGTTTCCATCGAGGTCACGCCCGGCTTCGCGCAGAACTGCCTGGCGGGAGAACTCGCGGGAGACGACGGCGCCGGGGCCCGGGAGGAGGAGGTCGAGAGGGCGTTCACCGCGTTGGGCGACAGCGGTCCCTTCCCGGAGATGAGCGCCCTCCTGTCCGGGCTGTGGCCACGCCCGCGGGACGGCGCGCGCAGCGCGCTGCACTACGAGGGCAAGGTCCTCGAGGCGATGGGCCTCATCGTCGAGCGCTCGCGTTCCGCCACCACCGGCGAGGCCAAACTGGTGGCCGCCGTCGACCGTGAACGCATGCGCGAGGTGGCGCTCTACATCGACGACCACTGCTCGGCGCGCCTGCGCCTGGCGGATCTGGCGGCGATCGCGTGCATGAGCCCCACGAAGTTCAAGGAGACCTTCAAGAGGGTGAACGGTAAGACGCTCACCCAGTACGTCCAAGAGCGGAGGATGAGCCACGCGGAGGCACTGCTGCGGCACAGCGACCTCACGATCGAGCAGGTGGGGCGCGCCGTGGGCTACACCTGTCCGAGCCGGTTCTCCGCGCTGTTCAAACGCGAAGTCGGCGTTCGCCCCAGTGACCTCCGCAAGGCGCTGAGCGCCTGGCCGTGAAACACTCCCCGCCCCTCAGTCCTGGCTGGGCCCGCCACGCGGCTCGGGTGGCCGCCGGGCCGTATGTCCGCCCGGCGGAGCTATAAGCATTGCTTATACCCCCTGCCCTCCAGGGCCCGGCGGCGCGCCTGGTCGGCGGGTGAAGCGCTGGCGGAACCCGTCCACGTCCGTGCGGACAGCGCGGTCGGGCTTGAGCGGGGATGCCACGGCCCGTGGGGCGCCCGAGCGCGTGGAACCGGTGGTGCGGTGCCGGCGCGGCATCGCAGGTCGCGGATGGCCAAGGGGTGCGCCTCGCCGGCCGGATCCTCGAACAGGGAGTGCTGCTGGCCCGCCGTCGATCGTGCCTCCTCATCATTACCGCCAGTGGCGGTATAATTGTGGCGGTAATGGGAGGGTGGTCATGGTCTACGAACCGCCGTTTGAGCGCACCAATGCGATCGATGCGCTCTGCATGGAGATTGCTGAGCTGGTCGGCATGCTCTCGCCGCAGGCGCCCCTGGCGACGAACCCCACGCTGCGCCGCGAGCTGAGGATCCAGACGATCTACTCCTCGCTCATGATTGAAGGGAACAGTCTGGATGAGCGGGCGGTGAGCGCTGTCCTTGACGGACAGCGGGTGCTTGGGGATCCGCGCGACATCCTGGAGGTGCAGAACGCGCGAGCGGCCTACGACCTCATTCCCGACCTGGACCCCCACTCCGTCGACGATCTTCTTCGTGTTCACCGCGTGATGATGGACGGCCTCGTCGCCGATGCCGGGCGCTTCCGCTCCGGCAACGTCGGCGTGTTCGATGGGGGAGTCCTGATCCACGCCGGTACCCCGGCCACCTACGTCTCCGACGTGATGGGGGACCTCTTCGACTGGCTGCGCTCCACCAGCATGCACCCGCTCCTAGCCTCGTGCGTTTTCCACTTCGAGTTCGAGTTCTGCCACCCCTTCTCCGATGGGAACGGCAGGACGGGAAGGCTCTGGCACACCCTGCTCCTGTCGAAGTGGCGGCCGGTGCTGGCATGGCTCCCCGTGGAGTCCACGATCAGGAGGAAGCAAGCGGGCTACTACGCGGCCCTCGCTCAGTCGGGCGCGAGCGGGTCGAGTGAGCGATTCGTTGAGTTCATGCTCGAGGCGATCCACGAGTCGGTACTCCCGTTTGCTAAGCCCACGAGTGAACGCGGCGTTGCCCGGTCCCGTGCCCTCGGGTTCTTCCGTGAGAATTCGCGCGCGACGGTTGCCCAGCTCGGAGAGTATCTCGGCTGTTCGAAGCGAAGCGCTGAGCGCGTGGTCGCGCAGCTGAAGGAAGAAGGCACACTCGTGCGCCAGGGGAGCGCGCGGGCGGGCGTGTGGGTGGTCCGGGATCCTGGGCTCTAGCCTCGCGGTCCGAAAGCGACGTACTGGTGGGTGGGGCCTCATTCCTCAGGGGCGTCGATGTAGCTATGGCTGTCGTGGGAGTCTTGGGCGCAGCAGCCGACTTGTGCTATTGCGCCGGCGGCAGCAGGAGCGGCAGGCTGTGCGCGACCTGGTTCTGGACGGACTCCATGGAGTGGGTCTCGCCCTCGTCCACCCACAGCTGCAGGCTGTCGGGGCTCATCAGCTCCGGGTAGTCGAGGCGCAGCTCGTCCAGCTGGGGGCTCATGTCCCCCAGGGCCGGGTCGTCCGATCCGACCGAGGCCAGGATCCGGAAGTCCCCGGCCCCGTAGTCGGCGCGCTCGGAACCCGCGGTGAGGAGCTGTGCGATCTGGTCGAGGTCGGCGTCCGTCGCGCGCCCGATCCACGACTCGCCGGCCATCGGCATGTACCCGTAGAAGTACTGGGGGCGCATGGAGAAGACGTCCCACGTGGTGGTCGCCCCCATTGAGAAGCCGCCGAAAGCGCGGTGCGTGCGGGAGTCCCGCAGGGACTGGTCCGAGGTGTCGCCGTGGGCGAACGTCGTGTAGGTGGACTCGACGCGGTCGATGACCGTGTCGATCTCAGTCGTCGCGAAGAAGCGGTTGAGCTCGTAGTCGTCCTCGTAATCGTCTGTCGCGAAGGAGCGGTCCGGGTAGTAGGTCGCGAACACGACGAGCGTGGGGGAGAGTTGGCCGGAGTCCGTGAGGTGGTCGACCACGGGGGCGATGCCCTCCGCCAGCCCTTCGGCGCTGCCCTGCCAGCCGTGCGTCAGGTAGACGATGTTCGCGGGGGAGCCTGGGGAGTAGGTGTCGGGGACGTAGACGTACGCTTCCTTGTCGTAGGTGGTGCCGCGGTAGGCCTGCTGGTAGGCGACCGTGTCGATGGAGCCGTGCAGCTGCGAGGCCGTGGCCGAGAAGGCCGTGAGCACCGACAGGGAGCTCTCCTCGTCGTCCTCGTAGGCGATCGGCGAGGGATCCCGCTCCGTGGGCGCCCCGTCGAAGGCGTGGGAAGCCAGGCCGACAGCGCTCAGCAGGGAGACGGAGACAGCGAGTGCCGAGCCGATCAGGGTTGCTCGGCCGATGGACGGCCTCAGGATTCTGATGTTCATCGATTGTGTCCCGTGCCCTTCGTCCTCATGGCTCCCACTGTAGTTCCCATTTCCCCGTCACTGCTAACGGGTGTGGGGTGTTCCGCTCGCACGGACGAGGGGGCGGCCTCGTGCGCCGCTTCGCCACGGCCCACTGGCGGTTCGCCGTGCGGGCGGGGCGTCCGCGCGCGCGTCCGTCATTTCCTCAGCTTTTGTGCGCGGTGATGGCGAACTGCAGGGGGAGTCGTTCGGGCCGGTCCCGCAGGCGCCAGCCCCCGTCGGAGTCCTGTTCCATGAGCCGCGGCCACGGGCACCACGCGGCGCGGGCGGCCTCCTCGACGCTGCCGATGACCAGGCCCGCGTCGATGAGCGCGGTGATGGTCTGGCCGAGGGAGTGGTTCCACTGGTGGTTCGTCGTGTGGACGATGCGGGGCGCTCCGGGGGTGTCCACGTAGCTGGAGTCGTCGTCCCAGGTGGCGGGCTCCTCCAGCTGGAAGTAAGGCTGTTCCACCTTCAGGCCGTCGGAGATGTCCTCGCCGATCGCCATGAACATGGGGTGGTCGTCGCGGATGAAGAAGGTGCCGCCGGGTTTGAGCAAGGACGCCACGACCCGTGCCCACTCCCCGACGTCGGGCAACCAGCACAGGACGCCGATCGACGTGTAGACCAGGTCGAAGTCGCCGGACACCGCCCGCCTGGCGTCGTAGACGTTGGCGTGGACGTACTCGATGCCGGCGCCCGCCCTCTCGGCGATGCTGCGCGCGTGTGCGAGCGACGCCTCGGACAGGTCGAGGCCCACGACCCGCGAGGCGCCCAGGCGCGCGAAGCCGATGGTGTCCGTGCCGACGTGGCACTGCAGATGGATGACGTGCCTGTCGGTGAGGTCTCCGAAGCGCCCGACGTCCTGGGCGAGCTCCGCGCTGATGGCCGCCGGATCCGCGAGCAGGCGCTGATAGCCGCAGTAGTCGCCCGCCATGTGCAGTTCCGCGCGGTCGTCCCAGTTCTTCGCATTGTCGGAGAACCACCGTGCTCGTCCGGTTGTTTCGCTCATCGGGGATCCTCCTGGTCCGCATCGTGCCCTGCCCGGCCGGCGCTCGCGGCGCGGTGGCGCGCGCTGCGCCTGCCGCGCGGTGGCGCCTCCGCAAGGCCGGTTGCCCACGAGGCGCGCCCCGCCATGGTACGCCATGGTGCGGCCGACCGGTCCGGCACTGATCGCCACGCGGATCTTCGCGCCCAGTGTCGGCGGCAGCCCGTGCCCGGCCCCTCCTAGCCGGAAGGAATGTCCGCGCCCTATGACCCCACCGCGGGGTGCTAGTCTTCAGGCGTCGGAACGCAAGGATGCGCAGCGGATCGTGCGGGTGTTCTCCAGGCCCTTGGCATCCGCGTCGCACTGGCCGGGACGAAGTGAGGAATAATCATGGATGATGGTGGGGAGAAGGATGAATACGGGCTCCCCGTCCCCTCTCCTTATCAAGGGGAGGACGACTTCAACGCGCTCGAATACTATACGGATGAGTACAGCGCAGCGCGGACTCTCGACGAGGCGATAGAAATGCGGGGCTACAAGTCTTTCGCCAAACGTGTCGAGCCGGAGGACTTCGCGGAGAACGGGGCGCGGATCGGCGCCAAAATCGGCCCGGCGGAGTTGTGGGCGGACTTCACCTACCCGTCGAATGATCGGAAGGCGGGTGCGGACCGCGAGAAAATAGCCGACGGAGTGCGGGAGGGCGACGAGTTAGCGGTCTTCCGCTGTTCCACGGACGTGTCCCCGTGGGGCTATGTCTTCGTGGACTCGAACGGGGTGAGGCTGCCCTTCGAGCCTTATCATGACTTCGACGACTTGTTCCTCCAGCGCGCTCTGGACAGCATGACGTTGGGCCAGGAACTGGTGTGCGTCGTCCTGGAGACCTCGTGCCACGGCGGTTCCGGCGTGCCCGGCGACCCGGACTTCACGTGGCGCGTTTACTCGTGCCGAGTAATGGTGTTCAAAGTCGGGTAAACCCTTTCGCGGGCGCGCCCCGCCATCGTACGCCATGGTGCGGGTGGGCCGTGTGCAGGTGGTCTGGCGACGCCCGGCCCCGGGGAATGCGATCGCCGGACCGCGGTCGTCGGGTCGTGTGTCCGCCATCGGTCCGCCGCCACCGGGGTTCGGGTCGTGTGTTCGCCCGGCGGGGCCATAGACGTTGTCTATACCCCCGCGGCCCGGGAACAGCACGGGTCGGGGGAATGGAGCCGCCCTGGGGGCGGGCTCGCGGGTTGGGGTTGTGGGCCGGGTCCTCCTCCTGTCCTCGTCTGTCTGGTGGGTGGGGCCGCCGCGCAGTGCTCGGGTGGGTTGTGGGGTTAGTGGCCGTCTTGTTCGTCGGCGGTGTCGGTCAGGTCGATGCGCAGGTGGGACACGGGGAAGGGGTCGGACCTCTCGGTGGTGGTGATGATCGATGGGAGGGTCAGTGTCTCGCCGGTGAAGGGGTTGGTGGTGGTGGCGTCCCACGTCGTCGTCAGCGTGATGGTCCGCCTCTCGTCCCCGCGGGTGACCTCCTCGTAATGATGGGTCAGTCTCGCCTCCTTGTTGCCCCTCCTCCACGGCTCCCCCGCCCGGGAGGTCACCAGGGGCGCGGTGCCGTCCCCGAAGTCGTACGAGTACTGCGACGCGGTCAGGGTGATCGACACTTCCCTGCCGAACAACGACGTGGTGTGCGATTGGGTGGGGCTGGCGGCGTAGACGATGGTGGGCACCCCTGCGTTCGTGTACGACTTCTTGCGCGGCTGCCACGACAGGCCCGCCCCCGACACCGGCACCCGCGCCAGCGCGGTGCGCACAATCGTCTCCGTGGACGGGGGCTCCCCCTCACCCCCGCTGCCGTCGTCTGCGGGCTCGCCCTCGTCCGCCGGGGGTGTGGTGGGGGCGGTGCCGGGAACGTACTGGCAGTGGGCCGACGCCGCACCCGCATCCCCCGGCCTAGCCGCAGACCCCGGGATCCCCTCACGCTCACCCGTGCACACCATCTCCAACGGACCCCCCGCCGCACGCCCACCCCCAGAAGAACCACCACCAGACACGCCAGACCCACCGGACGCCGCCGGAACCGCCGGAACCGCCGGAACACCCCCACCAGCGGAACCCCCACCAGAACCACCCACAACCGACGACGACGGCGAACCACCATGAGCAGCAGACGACCTCTGACTCGCCTCTACAGTAATAGCCGGACCACTCCCGCCATCGTCGCGTTCGCCCTTCATGGAGAAGTCTGGGTCGTCCGCCACTGCGGGTGGGGCGAACAGTGTGAGGGCCAGGGCCACTGCCGCGAAGGCGGTGCCAGCGCGCCCCCGCGCATCACTTGACGTCTTCAGCATTCTCTGCCGCCCCTTCCATGACCCGCCAGGCGGACCCGTCCCAGTGCACGTGCAATTTGATAATGGTGTCGCGGACTGTGGCATCCACATAACCGTTGCTCGTGTAGCCCTTGGGCATGTGCTCGTCGAAGCGGAGTTGGATCGCGTAGGCGCCGGGCCCGAACTCGTTCTCGTCCAAGCTCCTGACGATCTGCGTTTCTGTGACATCGTTGTACCCGCCCGTCCCCCAGTAGCCGTGGGCGTAGAACTCCTCGACATGGGTGATCGCGTTCTGGCAGTGCACGCAGCTCTCTTCGCTGATGGACTTCAGGGGCCCGGTGTCCCCCGTGTTCCACGCGTAGGCCCGGGCCTTGAGGTAGTAGCGGGCCGTGGCTTTCGCTCCCGCCTCACCACCAGCGCCCATCTCGGCGGGCTGCTCGGGCGCCTTGTCGGTGACGGGCGGGCGCTTGAGGCTCCCGTCGGACTGGACCTGGTAGCCGTGGCTCATCCCGTAATCGGGCTCCCCCCGGAAGAACACCACATACGCGCCCACCGACACCGCCGCGACCACCAGGACGACCAGCGCCGCCAGGGCAGCCGCGCCCAGCCGCCGGCGGGGCTCCTCATCCACGGGAGTCCCCTTGTACGGGTCGATGCCCCGCGCCCGCAACTCCGCGTCCCGAGCCAACGCCTCGCTCCGCAACCGCTCCACGTACTCGCGCACCACAGGCGACATGCCTTCACCGTCAGCAACAGCGGGCAGGTCATCGACAGGATCATCAACGGGCAGGTCATCGACGGGACCCTCAGCAGGCAGGTCGTCAACGGAGCCGCCCGCGGGTCCCAGTCCGGAGCCGGGCAGGTCATCAACAGGACTATCAGCGGACAACTCGCCGACCGGATCGCCGGCCAACCGGCTGCCGTTGGAGGCTCCGTCAGCTGACTGGTCGCCGACGCTGGGTTCGGTGTTGTCCACGGCGTGCTCATCGTCTGTGTTCACGCGGTACCACATCCTCGTGCCAACCCCAGGCCGCAGTGGTGGCCTGCTTCACTTGCTTTCGATGCTAACGTCTCGCGCACCCCAGCGCCAGACCCCCGTCATGGTCTGTGGATAACCATTCCGCCTGTCGTGGACGGAATCAGGTTCCGCCCGACCAGGAACCGGAAGGCGTCGAACCTGGGGCGCCCTCAATAGATGATTCCAGTTCGCCTATACCAAGAAAGACCGCAGTCAACAATGTCGGGTCTCAATGCACCTGATGGTGCTGGGTGCTTCCCGACAGAAAGATGGAGTGATGAACTTCCTCAAGAGTCTTGTCTCAATGCGCCTGGTGGTGCTGGGTGCTTCCCGACCCCTCGGCGTGTTGTCCGTTGTCCCGCCTGGGGGAACGGGCCCCGGGTCGCCACCGGCCTGAGAGCGTCCCTTGGACCGGGCCGCGCACCGCTCATTGAACCAGGATTTGCCCAGTTCTCGCAAGGGTCGCCACCGACGGACCTGCCGGGGCTCCGCGCCACCAGGATGTCGACGCGGCCATGCGGATCCGGGGCCGTGCCGTGTTCTTCCGATACCAGCGCGCAGGCGCGGGCCACGAACCGGGAAGCCCTGGCTCGCCGACCGCCGGGCGGGCGGAGGCG
>ERZ773070.1873-NODE-1873-length-12366-cov-3.139388_pt1 | contig 12366 bp, 9 predicted proteins | sample MGYA00580618_ERZ773070 | MGnify/ENA primary metagenome ERZ773070 (study PRJEB29015, sample SAMEA2738023) | human oral metagenome | biome: human oral; feature: human-associated habitat; material: dental | place: China | collected 2019 ...
AGTCAACCGTAATGCCTTGCGTGTGCGCCGCAGCCATCGCCAAAACGGTAATGGTAATTGCCGCACCGGCCATATTAATGGTCGCGCCTAACGGAATAGACACAGAATAAGTTTCTTCGTCTAAATTCAAACGTTTTGCCAAATTAATATTCACCGGAATATTTGCTGCTGAACTACGGGTAAAAAATGCGGTTAATCCACTTTCACGCAAACAAGTCCAAACAAGTGGATAAGGGTTACGACGAATTTTCCAGAAAACTAAAATTGGATTCACGACAAAGGCGACAAATAGCATTGCACCAATTAAAACACTTAATAACTGAGCATAACCGCCTAACGCTACTAATCCTTTATCTGCAAGTGTTTGAGCAACCAAGCCAAATACACCAATAGGAGCAAATGTAATGATGACATAAACAATCTTAGACACGGCTTCAGAAAAATCCGATACCACATTTTTTGTTGTGTCTGAGGCGTGACGAAGTGCTAAGCCTAAACCAATTGACCACGCCAATACACCAATAAAATTCGCTTTAAAAATGGCATTTAATGGGTTGTCCACGACATTAAATACAAGATCTAATAACACTGTGCCAACCCCTTTAGGTGCCGACGCGATATCTTCTTTGACAGAAAGTGCCACTTCCACCGGAAATAAGAAAGAGGCAATCACAGCGACTAATGCGGCCAAGAAAGTACCGAGCAAATAAAGCACAATGATGGATTTCATGCTGGTTTGTGTTCCCACCTTTTTATTGGCAATTGCCGCCATGACTAAAACAAAAATTAATAATGGCGCAACTGCGCGGAGTGAGCGCACGAAGATCTGGCCAAGTACGCCGACTTCGCTTGCCAAGTTAAAACCGAGTGATGGTTCCAAAATAGGCGTAACGAGAGCAACAACGATACCTAAAACCAAGCCAATGGCAATCCGTTTGACCAAATTGCCCTGAAAAAATAAAGAAATTAAACGTGATGTTTTCATATTAAATTAATGATGTTGTGCAAATAAAGTTGCGATGAGTCTTTGAATCACATGTGATTCCCCTGAGGGAATTAAAGATAGCCTAAATTTCAATTAAAGAAAACAGAACAGATCAAATTTTTATTGGCATAAGCAAGATGAGAAAGCACAGCAACACGTTGACATACTGTACATAAACACAGTAAAATTGAGATATAGAAAATTTAGGCTTACGCTAAGGAATTACCATGAATAACAATAATACGCTTGTTTCAATGAACTACAGCGGTTCATCCTATCAACCGCTTCCTTTTTTTGAAGAACAAAAATCAGAAAAATTCCACTATCGCAAAAAACTCGACCTCAACTTGTATTGTGTAAAACACCCAAAACAGACATGTTTTATTCATATCTCCAATCCCAATCTATTAGCATGGGGAATTGAAGCGGGTGATATGTTAGTCGTTGAAAAGAGTGATAAGGTATTTATCGGAGAATTCGTGGTGATGGAAATTGAAAATAATTTTTGTCTTTATGAATTGATCGCGTATACAGACGGCGAATTCGTCTTTTTGTCGTTAGATAAAGGCAAAGAAAATATTAAAACGTCTAACTGGCATAATCTTCCTATCGTTGGGGTGGTTACAAACATTATTCACCAACTCCCTCGAAAAAGAACGCATTTTATTGCGTAAATCTTCCTTTCTTATGGCTTATTAAATCACTGCCTTCACAAGGAATACATAAGCCTTGTGAAGGCAGCTAAACTAAGCGAAATACTCGCTATTTAGATTCTTCCCAGCCTGCCGGCGGTGTGACCGGTTGGCGATTCATCAACTGTTTGATTTGCTCTTCTTCAATGGTTTCATATTTTACTAACGCATCTTTCATGGCGTGTAAAATATCCATATTGTCGATCAAAATTTGTCTTGCACGAGCATAATTACGTGTCACAATCGCACGGACTTCCTCATCAATCACATGCGCAGTTTCATCAGACATATGTTTTGCTTTCGCCATGGAACGGCCCAAGAACACTTCCCCATCATCCTCAGTATAAAGAATTGGACCAAGTTTATCGGAGAAACCCCATTGAGTAACCATGTTACGAGCAATATTGGTGGCCACTTTAATATCGTTAGAAGCACCTGTCGAAATATTTTCTTCGCCGTAAATCAAGTCTTCTGCTAAACGCCCTGCATACAATGTAGAAAGTTTACTTTCCAATTGTTTTTGACTGATGCTGACTTGGTCGCCTTCCGGTAAGAAGAAGGTTACACCTAAAGCACGTCCGCGCGGAATGATTGTCACTTTATGCACAGGATCATGTTCCGGCACTAAATAACCAACAATGGCATGACCCGCTTCATGATATGCGGTGGACTCTTTTTGCTTATCAGTCATGATCATGGTGCGACGTTCAGGTCCCATGTTGATTTTATCTTTGGCTTTTTCAAACTCAACCATTGTCACGGTACGTTTATTGGTACGTGCAGCAAATAACGCCGCCTCATTCACCAAGTTTGCCAAATCCGCACCGGAATAACCTGGCGTACCACGCGCAAGCGTCATTGCATCCACATCCGGCCCAATAGGTACTTTTCGCATATGCACTTTTAAGATTTGCTCACGGCCTTTCACATCAGGCAATCCAACCACAACTTGACGGTCGAAACGTCCCGGGCGGGTTAACGCTGGGTCTAAAACATCCGGACGGTTAGTTGCAGCAATCACGATAACGCCTTCATTACCTTCAAAGCCATCCATTTCAACCAACATTTGGTTTAAGGTTTGCTCGCGTTCATCATGACCACCACCAAGCCCAGCACCACGTTGGCGACCAACGGCATCGATTTCGTCGATAAAAATCAAACAAGGTGCATTTTTCTTCGCTTGTTCAAACATATCGCGCACACGAGAAGCCCCGACCCCCACAAACATTTCAACGAAATCAGAACCGGAAATCGTAAAGAAAGGCACTTTTGCTTCCCCGGCAATGGCTTTCGCCAATAAGGTTTTACCGGTACCTGGAGGCCCCACCATTAAAATCCCTTTTGGAATTTTACCGCCAAGATTTTGGAATTTTTTTGGCTCACGCAAGAAATCAACAATTTCAGCCACTTCTTCTTTTGCTTCATCACAACCGGCTACATCGGCAAAAGTAGTTTTGATTTGCTCCTGTGTCATCATACGCGCGCGGCTTTTACCAAAGCTCATGGCTTTACCGCCACCACCTTGCATTTGACGCATGAAGAAAACCCAAACGCCAATTAATAACAGCATCGGGAACCAAGCAATCAAGATTTGAGATAATAATCCTCTTCTTTCCGGAGGCGTACCTTCTACTTTGACTTTTTTATTTAATAAATCATTCAGTAAGTTTTTATCTTCTAAAGGAATGACTGTTGTATATCTAGAACCGTCTGCTTTGGTAACTAAAATTTCATTGTCTTCAAACTTAGCCTGACGCACCTGACTATTTTCAACATCAGTAATAAAAGTTGTATAGTCCGTTACACTGCCGGTAGAAGTCGAATTAAAACTTTGATATGCCGTCATCATTACAACAGCAACAACAACCCAAAGAATTAAATTTTTTACCATATCGTTCAAGGCATTACCCCATACTTATAAAGTTAATAAAATGTTGCAAGGTTACTATATTTGTTTCGAAAGTTAAAGTTATCAAATTGATTGCCTTTCTTTGTTACTTAACCCATTAAAACTTATAGCCACTTGCAACGATATAAACTTCCCGAGAGCGATCTCGAGAGGCCTCAGGTTTCCGAACTTTTACCACACTAAAGAGAGAACGAATCTCTTTTAAGTATTCATCAAAACCTTCACCCTGAAAAACTTTTACAACAAAACTGCCTTTGTTCGCCAACACCTGTTCGCACATATCCAATGCAAGCTCGACCAAATACATTGCGCGTGGAATATCCACTGATGGCATTCCACTGAAATTCGGTGCCATATCCGACATCACCACATCGACTTTTTCTTCACCAACGCGTTCTAGCAAAGTACTCAGGACATTTTCATCACGGAAATCCCCTTGTAGGAAATCAACCCCTACAATGGGATCCATCTCCAAAATATCGCATGCGATAACGCGTCCATTCCGACCAATTTGGCTGACGACATACTGCGACCAACCACCCGGAGCGGCACCAAGATCGACCACTGTCATACCCGGTTTAAATAAACGGTCTGTTTGCTGGATTTCATCAAGTTTGAAATATGCACGGGAACGCAGTTTTTGTTTATGCGCTTTTTGTACAAAAGGATCTTTAAAATGTTCGTTTAACCAGCGAGTAGAACTCGCCGAGCGTTTTTTCTTTCCCATAACCTGTCTTGTATTTTGTAATGTCGTTGTATATGAAGGCTTAAGCTTTACTTTTCAAGCCTTAAATCATCATTAATAAAAAATCCACCTTTCCTCGATTTTTGGCGGAAAGGTGGCTTAAATCAGAATGGTGCTTATTGTAGCAATTAAAGTGCGGTCTATAAAACGATCGTTTTATTTTTATAAACGAAAATACGATCGTGCAATGCCAAATCTAAGGCTCGGCTCAATACTGTTTTTTCTACATCACGACCAGCTTTCATCATAGCTTCCGCGCTATAAGTATGGTCAATATTGATCACATTCTGCATAATAATCGGTCCTTGATCCAACTCATTATTAATAAAATGCGCTGTTGCACCAATAATTTTCACGCCGCGTTCATAAGCCTGTTGATACGGTCTCGCACCAATAAATGCCGGTAAGAATGAGTGGTGAATATTAATAACTCGATTAGGATAACGAGCCACAAATTTTGGATTTAGCACACGCATATACTTCGCAAGCACAATGTAATCCGGTGTAAATTCATCAATTTTTTCGGCGAGCAACTGATCGTGTTCTTCACGGGTTAAATTTTGATGACTAATGCAGAAAAACGGTACATCAAAACGTTCTGCCAACGTACGTAATGAATCATGATTTCCAATCACTGCAGCAATCTCCACATCAAGACCACCATAGTAATTTTTCATCAAAATATCGCCTAAACAATGCGCTTCTTTCGTAACTAAAATCACAATTCGTTTACGTTTTGTACTGAGTAGGCGGCAATTCGTCCCTTCAGGTAAACTCAATGCCAAATCAGCCAACAAAGTTTCTTCATTAAAAATGCCTTGGAGTTCCGTACGCATGAAAAAATGCTTAGTTTCAAAATCAACAAATTCATTATTATGCACAATATTTAATTGGTGCTTATAACAAATATTGGTAATTTTGGAGATTAGCCCAATCGCATCCGAACAGTCGGTTAATAGTATTTTATTCTCAATCATAAATTCTGTGTCATCTTGATAAAAAAAGAAACCCATAAAAATGGGTCTCTTTTAGTCATTATTATCAATTAAATTTCAAAAGAGGACAAAGGCTTTCCTTGATCTAATTGCGCCTGAATTGCCTTCGGTGTTCTGCCTTGACCGGTCCACGTTTTTGTTACGCCATTTTCATCAACATATTGATATTTTGCGGGTCTTGCTGAACGTTTTTTAGAAACACCGCTGACTTTTTCAGAGACATCCAAGCCTAAAATTTCAGCTAATTCTTGTCTAGAAATTCCTTCTTTTTCAAGTAATTCTTTATATTTTGCGATCCGTTCTTGGCGTGCATTTTCTTCTTCTTGAGCTTTCGCTAACTCTACTTTTTTCTCAGAAACAAGCGTCTCAATCTTTTCAAGAAGATTTTCTAATTGCTCTACAGAAAAATCACGCGTAGCAAGACGCAAGCTACGAATATTAGACAATACTTTCAATACTTCACTCATTAATTTTCTCCTCTGGTATTAATATAAGTAAACTGGAATCTGAATTATGATAAACAAATTATATACCAAGGTAAATATCTATTTCTGAAATTATTTTATATCAATGACATCTCTTTTATATTGGCATTTCTCTGTTTTTATTGTAGTCTTATAGCGTCCTATACATACGTAGAGGTGCAAACGTTATAAGTATATTTTCAGAGTGGATAACGATGAAGAAAATGGAAAGGAACGTTTGCCGAAATCAGTTAAGAGTCGTTTTAGCTGGTTGGTGGCGTCTTCGAAAGAACCGTCACTGTCATAGTCAATCAAACTATGGAGCGCTACTGGTTAGGTTAGGTCTTTATTTGCCTGCCTTTTTAAATTATTTCTAGTTATTCTAAGTATTTAAAGTCAGTGGTTCTCCCTTAATTTTAGGTAGAACACCATATGGAACTCATCGATTACTCATCGTCAATTTGGTCAATTATTCCCCCATTGCTTGCATTAGCATTAGCGATTATTACACGTAAAGTGCTCCTTTCTTTAAGCGTGGGTATCTTAGTCGGCGCCGCCATGCTGGCAAATTTTGAACCGTTAAATACCTTAGTGTATTTAAAAAATAATATTGCTTCCCTCTTCATTAAAGAAGATGGATTAAATAGCAACAACATTAATATTCTTCTTTTCTTATTATTGCTTGGCGTTTTGACCGCACTTTTAAGCATGTCCGGCAGTAACCGAGCCTTTGCTGAATGGGCGCAAAAGCACATCAAAGGTCGCCGTGGTGCTAAATTAGTGGCAGCCTCTTTAGTTTTTATCACCTTTATTGATGATTATTTCCACAGCTTAGCGGTGGGTGCAATTGCACGTCCAATTACCGATAAATTCAAAGTTTCTCGCGCGAAATTAGCTTATATTTTAGATTCGACTGCTGCGCCAATGTGCGTATTAATGCCGGTATCCAGCTGGGGCGCTTACATTATTACGCTTATTGCAGGTTTATTAGCCACCTACTCCATTACCGGCTACTCACCCATTGGAGCGTTTATGGCAATGAGCGCCATGAACTATTACGCGATTTTCTCAATTATCATGGTCTTTTTTGTTGCCTATTTTTCTTTTGATATCGGTGCGATGGCAAAACATGAAAAATTAGCACTAAGTGCAGAAGAGATTACCGAAACGCAATCTTCTGAGGTAAAAGGCCATGTACGTAATCTTGTATTACCGATTTTAACCTTAATTATCGTGACCGTTTCTGCCATGATGTATACCGGTAATGAAGCCTTAGCGGCTGACGGCAAGCCTTTCTCTATCTTAGGGGCATTTGAAAATACCACTGTTGGCGTGTCATTAGTTACCGGGGGTTTAAGTGCGGTTTTGGTTGCATCACTGTGTATTTTTGCCGATCGTTTGGTGAATGTTCCCGAATATGTCAAAGCTTGGGGCGTGGGAATTAAATCCATGTCCGGTGCAATTCTCATTCTATTCTTCGCATGGACAATTAATAATGTGGTAAGTGATGTGAAAACCGGTGCTTATTTAGCGTCTTTAGTTTCTGATACATTGCCACTTGCCTTATTACCGGCATTGTTATTTATTTTAGCCTCTGTCATGGCGTTCTCTACCGGCACCAGCTGGGGAACATTCGGTATTATGTTGCCAATCGCTGCGGCCATTGCCTCTCACGCCATGCCGGGCTCTGTAGAATTTATGTTGCCTTGCTTATCTGCCGTCATGGCAGGAGCCGTTTGCGGTGACCATTGCTCCCCAGTATCCGATACCACCATTTTGTCTTCCACCGGGGCAAAATGCGACCACATGGATCACGTCACCTCCCAATTGCCTTATGCCCTTACCGTGGCAATAGCAACTATTGCAGGTTATGTTGTAGTAGGGTTCACCTACTCCGGCTTACTTGGTTTTATCACTACGGGTGCCGTGCTCACCTTACTCGTGTTTATCTTTAAAAAGCGATAAATTGTGATCTCGCGCACAAAAATCAAATTTAAAATTAAATTCTGCAATTTTTATAAAATGCGACATAAAGTCGCATTTTTTCAATCAAAACTAAAAATTAATTTATAAAATTTCAAATATGCAAATTTATGCAGAATTTTATATTGCAAAATAGGCTAAAAACCCAAATCCTCGCTTAACTTTTCAATAGACAAGCAAACCTCTTTTCGTTAAGAATAATCCCCATTGAACCGCAATGAACCAAACTTATACTATCGGTATAAAAGTGCGGTCAAAAAAAGCGATACTTTTTAAAGCAAATAGGAAGAGGTAAAAATGAAGAAATTATCGGGAGCAGAAATGGTCGTTCAATCCTTGCGTGATCAAGGTGCTGAATTTTTATTTGGTTATCCAGGTGGGGCGGTTTTAGATATTTACGATGCAATCCATACTTTAGGGGGCATCGAACACATTTTAGTACGCCACGAACAAGCGGCAGTACACATGGCTGACGGCTATGCACGAGCTACCGGCAAAGTGGGTTGTGTTTTAGTCACCTCTGGCCCAGGCGCCACCAATGCCATTACCGGTATTGCCACGGCGTATGCGGATTCCATTCCGTTAGTGGTACTTTCCGGACAAGTGCCATCAGGGTTAATTGGTAGCGATGCCTTCCAAGAATGCGACATGATAGGCATCTCCCGTCCGGTCGTGAAACACAGCTTTTTAGTTAAAAACTCGGAAGACATTCCGACCATTATTAAGAAAGCCTTTTATATTGCCTCCACCGGCCGTCCCGGTCCTGTGGTCATTGATTTACCAAAAGATGTTGTTAATCCATTAAACAAATTTGCCTACACTTATCCGGAAGAAGTCACTTTGCGTTCTTACAGCCCAACAGTGCAAGGTCACAAAGGGCAAATCAAAAAAGCCTTAAAAGCCTTATTGGTGGCAAAAAAACCGGTGCTTTTCGTTGGCGGTGGTGTCATTTCGGCCAACTGCCACGATGCATTAACACGCTTTGCTAAGCAGTTAAATTTGCCGGTTACCTCTTCTCTTATGGGCTTAGGTGCTTTCCCTGGCACGGATAAACAATTCCTCGGTATGCTTGGTATGCACGGCACTTATGAAGCCAATACGGCAATGCATAACAGCGACTTGATTTTAGGTATCGGCGTTCGCTTTGACGATCGCACCACCAATAATCTCGCAAAATATTGCCCACATGCCAAAGTGATTCATGTGGATGTGGATCCAACCTCCATTTCCAAAACTGTACCGGTGGCGATTCCGATTGTCGGCAGCGCAGAAAGCGTATTAGAGGAATTTTTATCATTATTAGAAGATGAAAACCTTGCGAAGTCTCAATCGGATTTAACGGATTGGTGGAAACAAATCGAACAATGGAAAGCAGAGAAATGCTTAGATTTCGATCGTCACAGCGGCGTAATCAAACCTCAGCAAGTGATTGAAACCATCTATCGTTTAACTCAAGGTAATGCTTATGTGGCATCTGATGTAGGACAACACCAAATGTTTGCTGCATTACACTACCCGTTCGACAAACCACGTCGTTGGATCAACTCCGGTGGGCTCGGCACCATGGGCTTCGGTTTGCCTGCAGCTCTTGGCGTCAAACTGGCTGATCCAAAAGCAACGGTAGTTTGTATTACCGGTGATGGGAGTATTCAAATGAATATTCAAGAGCTTTCTACCGCGAAGCAATATGACATTCCTATCGTTATTATTTGTTTGAACAACCATTTCCTCGGCATGGTGAAACAATGGCAAGATTTGATTTATTCCGGTCGCCATTCGCAAACTTACATGAATTCATTGCCGGATTTCGTAAAATTAGCAGAAGCCTACGATCATGTGGGAATTCAAATCGCCAAACCGGAAGAATTAGAAGAAAAGCTTAAACAAGCGTTCAGCATTAAAAATAAACTGGTCTTTGTTGACATCAACGTTGATGCCAACGAACACGTTTACCCAATGCAAGTGCGCGGAGGCGCCATGAATGAAATGATTTTAACTAAACCGGAGAATGCATAATGCGTAGAATTTTATCCGTATTACTCGAAAATGAATCAGGCGCGTTATCCCGCGTCGTCGCCTTATTCTCACAACGCGCTTTCAACATCGAAAGCCTGACTGTGGCCCCCACAGATGATCCAACGTTATCCCGTATGACTATCGAAACCTACGGCGATGAACAAGTGTTGGAGCAAATTGAAAAGCAATTGCACAAATTGGTGGATGTGTTCAAAGTGATTAATTTAAGTGACAGTGAACACGTTGAGCGTGAAGTGATGTTAATTAAAGTTCGTGCGCAAGGCGTAGCGCGGGAAGAACTGAAACGTTTGACGGATATTTTCCGTGCACAAATTGTAGACGTTACCACGAAGTCTTACATTATCCAACTCACTGGCACCAAAGACAAACTGGACGCCTTCGTGAGCACCCTAAAAGAAGAAGCCGTTGTCATCGAAATCGTCCGTTCCGGTTTGGTGAGCTTACCACGTGGAGAAAAAGGCTATTTATAGTCAATAAATAAACACAAAGTGCGGTCAAAATTCGGAATATTTTTTTGCAAAAGAAATTTAATCTATTTTTAACCAAAAAAATTCTGAAAATAGCATAATCATACTTACTTAAGCCCCATTCACGGGGCTTAATAAGTTATAGCTTCTCTCGTTACATACAAACAAAAACTGACAAAACTTTAACAAATCTTTACACTGCCATCCATAATAATCATTGAGTCAATAAGTCATTAAGTATAGAATAAGGAAATTTTTTACATTTCATTTACTTATGCTTAAAAAATTCCTTAAATATCTGAATTCTCGTCTATTTTGGCTATGGTTGTTTTTTGTTTCCTTTCTCACACAGGTAATGTCTCCTGAAGATAGTGTCTATTATGGTATATTTATTATATACATCATCTATTATTTAATTTTTTCATTTAATCAGAAAGTATTTTGGTATTTCCTTACTTTTGTCGCAATCTCATTATCACTTTATTACCCTATATATTTATCGTATGGAAAATTAAATTCAGGCGTAGTCGCTGCATTTTTTGAAACGAATCCTGCTGAATCCTTTGAATTTTTAGGAAAACTTAAATTTGATCAATTTATACTTCCTCTTTTGTTTATCTTTTCAGTTTATATTCTACATAGACTAAAAAAATATGTAATAATCCAAGAAAAACTTCCCCTCAAAGAAATAAAGCAAAAGAGAATATTAAATATTATCCTCTCTATAGTTGTAATATTTAGTACGATTTTAATACCAACTACATTCTACTTTGAAAATACCTCTAAAGATCAAATTGATTCACATTGGACATTGGCTAATAGTCCGGTAAATCTTGTTTCATTTTATGCAAATATTGTCGAAAGTGTATCTGATTATTATCGTGATAAAAATGATCTTGAATCTGTACAAAATATTTCTCCTCCCTGGCATATCATTTCAGCCCAACCTCAATATAAAAACTATGTTTTAATTATTGGTGAAAGCGCCAGAAGAGACTATATGTCAACTTATGGATTTAATTTACCTACTACTCCATTTTTAGATAAAACAACCGGTTACATTAATGCAGGTTATGTTTCCAGCGCACCGGCCACTTACCATTCTCTATTAAACTCATTGCACTTTAAACCTAAGGAAAAAGGTAAAAAAGATTATTCTTACAATATTATTACGTTGGCTAAAATAGCAGGGATAAAAACTTTTTGGCTCTCAAATCAAGGCAGCATTGGTAAATATGATACGCTAGCCAGTCGGTTAGGTGTGGCTGCCGATTTTCATTACTTCACTAAAAAAGGCGGTTTTACGACCAATAATGCCGATGATATGGCATTATTAGATGAACTAAAAACCAGATTCAAGGAAAAAACTTACTCAAATAATGTGAGACTTTTCGTCATTCATTTAATGGGTTCGCACCGTAATTTTTGTCAGCGACTTAAAGAAGAAGAGAAAAAGCTGGAATTTATTAATGAGAGTCTCTCTTGTTATGTAAACACAATTTTAAAAACGGATAAATTCATTGAGGAAACAGTGACTTTATTAAAAGAACAAAATGAGCCTTATTCGTTAATTTATTTTTCAGATCATGGCTTATCACATATTAATAAAGAAGACAAGAAAGAGGTCGATTTAGACTTTGGTGATGAATATAAACAAAACTTTGATGTTCCTTTTGTTAAAATCTCTAGCGATGACGACACAAGAGAAGTAGTTAATATAAAAAGAAGTGCATTTAACTTTATCTATGGGTTCTCTCAATGGCTAGGAATACAAACCAAAGAATTAAATAATCACTACGATTTTTTCTCAAATAAAGACGATGAAGAAATTAAAGTGTTTAACTTCCAAGACAATATTCCTTATGACACATTAAAAACAGATAATATTCCACAACTTTAATCCACAACTTATTTAGGATGACATGATGAATCAATATAGTACTACAACAGTAAAAGCCGTCTTTTTTATGTCCGGCTTTGCCGCATTAATCTATCAAATCGCTTGGCAGAGAATGTTATTCACTGCCTTTGGTGTGGATCTGGAATCTATTACCATTATTATTGCTGTTTTTATGGCTGGTCTTGGTAT
>ERZ773070.1874-NODE-1874-length-12363-cov-27.275512_pt1 | contig 12363 bp, 10 predicted proteins | sample MGYA00580618_ERZ773070 | MGnify/ENA primary metagenome ERZ773070 (study PRJEB29015, sample SAMEA2738023) | human oral metagenome | biome: human oral; feature: human-associated habitat; material: dental | place: China | collected 2019 ...
ACGAGTACCGGGCGGCCTTCCACAAGGACGTCATCATCGACCTGATCTGCTACCGCCGCCGCGGCCACAACGAGGGCGACGACCCGTCGATGACCCAGCCGGTCATGTACCGCCTCATCGACTCCCTGCCGTCGACCCGCGCGGTCTACACCGCCGACCTGGTGGGGCGCGGGGACATCGCGGCCGAGGACGCCCAGCGGATCGAGGAGGAGTTCCACGGCGAGCTGGAGCGGATCTTCGCCGAGACCCGGGCCGCCCACGCGAGCTCCCCCGGCACCGCTCAGAGCGCCTCCAGCGACTCCTTCGACGCCACCGACCCCACGAAGGTCGGCCTGCAGACCACCAGCCTGGAGGTGCCCGCCTCCCAGCGCGCCGGCCAGGGCATGATGATCGGCTGGACCAGCGCGGTCCCGCGCCGCGTCGTCGAGCGCATCGGGGACGCCCAGGTCGCCTACCCGGAGGGCTTCACGGTCCACCCCAAGCTGGGGGCCATGCTCGCCAGGCGCCGGCGCGCCACCCGCGAGGGCGGCATCGACTGGGCCCTGGGCGAGCTCATCGCGCTCGGCTCCCTCCTCATGGAGGGCGTGCCGGTGCGCGTTGCCGGCGAGGACACCCGGCGCGCCACCTTCGCCCAGCGCCACGCCGTCCTGCACGACAACAGCTCGGGCGCCGAGTGGACGCCGCTGGACTTCCTCACCCCGGACCAGGCGCCGCTGAGCATCTACGACTCGCTGCTGAGCGAGTACGCAGCGCTCGCCTTCGAGTACGGCTACGCGGTGGAGCGCCCGGAGGGGCTGACGGTCTGGGAGGCGCAGTTCGGCGACTTCGCCAACGGCGCCCAGAGCGTGATCGACGAGTACATCGTCTCCGCCGGGCAGAAGTGGGGCCAGCGCTCCGGCCTGGTCATGCTTCTGCCGCACGGCCAGGAAGGGCAGGGGCCCGACCACTCCTCGGCCCGCATCGAGCGCTACCTGCAGATGTGCGCCCAGGGGAACATGCGGGTGGTCATGCCCTCGACGCCCGCCAACCACTTCCACCTGCTGCGCGAGCACGCCTACTCCCGTCCGCGCCGCCCGCTCATCGTGTTCACCCCCAAGCAGCTGCTGCGCCTGAAGGCCGCGACCTCCCGGGTGGAGGACCTCACCGCCGGGGCCTTCCTGCCGGTCGTCGGCGAGACCGACGAGCGGATCGCCACGGGCACGGGCGTCGACCGGGTGCTGCTGTGCTCGGGCCGGGTGTACTACGCGCTGGCCGAGGAGCGGGCCGAGCGGGGCGACGCGTCCACCGCGATCCTCCGCCTCGAGCAGCTCTACCCCCTGCCCGAGACCGAGCTCGCCGAGGCCCTGGCCCCCTACGCGGATGCCGAGCTCGTCTTCGTCCAGGACGAGGCCGCCAACCAGGGCATCTGGCCGTGGCTGGCCCTGCACGTGCCCGCCTCCCTCACCGGGGGCAGGCAGATGCGGCTCGTCTCGCCGCCCGAGGCGGCCTCCCCGGCGGTCGGCAGCGCCAGCGCCTACCGGGCGCAGCAGGCGGCGCTCAGGGCGGCTGCCTTCGATCGCGACTGACCGGCCACGACGGGTACCGGCCCCTCCTGAGCCGGCCCGACCGGCCGGCCCGAGAACCGGCACCGCACCCTCCTGGGCAGGCGCTCCCGAGACGCTCCGCTCCCCGGGGACGCGCCGTCGTTGACGCGTCCGGGCCCGGGGCGCGGTAGCGTCTCCTTCAGGAGGCACCGCACGACGTCGGGTCACGCCCGTCGGCGACCGGGTCCGGTCCGGAGCGCCGACGGGGAGAAAGGAGCGATGTGGACGAGACCCGGATCCACTTCATCGGCGACGAGCTCGTAGCCGGCTACGGCGACCCTCGGGCCCTGGGGTGGGCCGGGCGCGTCATGGCCCGCACCCCCCGGGAGCTGGAGGCCTTCTGGGCGACGCTGGCCGTGCCCCGGGAGACGACGGTCCAGCTCGCCGACCGCTGGCCCTCCGAGGTGGCCCTGCGCTCCACCCGCACCGGGGTGAACCGCCTGGTCATCGGGCTGGGCGCCGCCGACGTCGGCTCCGGCATCTCGCCCGCGCGCAGCCGCCTGGCGCTGGCCAACATCCTGGACGAGGCCGCCAGCGAGCAGCGGTCCTGCTTCGTGGTCGGGCCCCCGCCGCTGCCCAGCGTCAGCCCCGAAGCCACGGCGGCCCTGTCGCGCGCCGCGACCGAGGTGTGCCACCGGCGCAGGGTCCCCTACGTGGAGACCTTCGAGCCGCTGCGCAACCACGACCAGTGGATCACCGACGTCGCCGCGGCCGGCGGCGACCACCCCGGCCAGGCCGGCTACGGCTTGCTCGCCTGGCTGGTGCTGCACCGCGGCTGGTACGAGTGGCTGGGCGTGTCCCAGCCCTCCTGAGCGCCGCCCCCGCGCCGAGATCGGTTCACTTCCGCGTCGAGATCGGTTCATCTCCGGCTCGAGATCGGTTCATCTCCGGCTCGACGAGCACGACGGGCTCGCTGCCGATGACGCGGTGTCGGCAGCGGGTGAGCGGGAGAACGGCGGGGACGGCAATGAGGTCGAGCTCGTCGTCGTCAAGCGCGGCACACAGCTCGGACAGATCGGCCTCGCGCAGGACGAGGGAGTCCTTCCCGCGGCCGGGGAGGGCGGCGACGGCGCGCTGGGCGCGAGCTACGACGCCCGCGCTGATGAGCGGGGAGACGCCGACGCGCACGGGGCGCGGTTCGGGAGCGTGCCAGTGGCGGGCCTCGGCGGTGACGGCGTCGAGCGCGACCAGCGCGGCATCGACCCTGGGCAGGATCGCCGCGCCGGCAGTCTACGGAGGGACCGGCCCCGGCGACTCGCCGACCAGGCGGCTGGAGATCCCCGAGTTGCACAGGCCGATGACCGGGCCGAGGAAGAAGCCCATGACGATCGTCCCGACGGCCACGATCCCCAGGGAGAGGTCGAAGCCGGTCAGGACGAGCGCGAGGACGATGGCGAGAATGTCCTGGGTCACGCGGAAGGCGCGGTAGCTCACCCGCGGGAGCTCCCGGTTGACCGCGGGGGCGATGCCGTCGTAGGGCCCCTGCCCCAGATCGCAGGTGATGTACATCGATACGCCCAGGCTGAACAGGCTCATCCCGATGAGCAGGCACACGAGCATTCCGGCAATGGTGTACGTGAAGGTGAAATACTCGGCGTAGACGGCCTGGAAGAAATCGACCAGCACCCCCACCATGGTGAAGTTGAGGACGGTTCCCAGGCCGAAGATCGTCCTGTCGAAGGGGACGACCACGACGAGCAGGAGGATATTGACGATCGGGACGACCACGGCGAACGAGAGGCCGGAAAGGTGGGCCACGCCCTGCAGGAAGGCGGTATAGGGGTCGACGCCGGCGTGCCCGATGAGGAGGATCGCGATCCCGAGCGAGGTGATGACCTCCCCGACGACGCACACCAGGACGCGGCGCAGGAGGGAGCCGCCCCGCAGGGTCCACTGCTCCTTGTCCGTCAAGCGTCCCAAAGGCATCTCGCAACGTCTCCATGAAGGCTGTCGCCCCTGCCGCGGCGCGAGGCGGCGGCCCCGCCGCCGGCTCCGTCGTCGTCGAGGGGGCCTGTCACCTGCCGAGGGTACCGCCCGGGACGCCGTCACTCCTGACCGAGGACGACGGGAACCGACCGGTAGCCCACACCCATGCGGTCAATCCCCATGTCGATCAGGCGCAGGAAGTGCTCGCGGTCGCGGATGGCGCCGGAGCCCTTGACCCTGGCCCGCCCGGCGGCCGCGTCCTGCATGAGGCGGACCATGTCGTCGAAGGCGCCGGTGCGCTCGCCGTGGGTCGGCGTGCCGGTGTAGAAGCCGGTCGAGGTCTTGATGAAGTCGGTGCCGGCGGCGATGGCGGCCTCGGCCGCCGCGCGGATCTCGTCATCGGTCAGCGCGTCCGTCTCCATGATGGTCTTGACGATGACGCCCTTGGCGTGGCACAGCTCGACGACGGCCCTGAGGTCCTCGGTGACGCGCTCGATCTCGCCGCCGCGCAGCCGGCCGTAGCTCATCACGATGTCGAGGTCCTCGATCGGGTGCTCCAGGGCGATCTCGGCCTGAGCCACCTTGGAGCGCGTGCTCGAGGCGCCGAAGGGGAAGTCGATGACGACGCAGATGCCGGTGTCAGTGCCCGCCACGAGGGGAAGAGCGGTCTCGATGTGGGCGGGATTGATGCACACCGTCTTGCAGCGGAGATCGACGGCGGTGCGGACCTCGCGCTCGACGTCCGCGGTGGTGAACTCGGGCTTGAGGATCGAGTAGTCGATGTAGGCGGCGAGCTCGTCCCGGGTCATCTCGACGGCGGGCTTGGTGGGGTGCATGACGTGCCTTCTCTCTTGCAAGGTCTCACGGATACGGGAGACGGGGGCGCTTCCCCGCCCGTCTCACCGAGGATTCTATCGGTATATACAACCCGTTGGACAAGATGTAGGCGCGCGATCTGCGCCACTGCGCGTGCGCCCTCCCCGGCTCCCGGACGCAGAGGCGGGGCGTCCGTCACGAGCACCCCACCGGATTCGGCAACGCAGGGGCGTCAGCCCACCGAGCCGAGGGTGTCGATCGCCCAGCGCGCGCCGATGTAGGCGGTCTCGGTCGTCTCGACGGGGGTGCCCTCCGGATCGGTGACCGTCCGGGTCTCGACCAGCAGCGCGGTCGGCTCGTCGACCAGCAGGAGCCTGCACTCCTCTGCTGTCGCCAGGCGCGAGGTCACCACGCCACTGGTCCGGGCCAGTACGGCGCCAACGCCCCTGAGGGCGGCGTGCAGGGAGCCGCCGGCCAGGTCGGCCTCGAGGACGGCGCGGTACCTCTCGGGAAGATGCACCCGCTCCCGGGCCACGGGCGTGCCGTCGGCGCAGCGGACGCGGTCGATGAAGACCAGCGTGGACTTGGGATCCAGACCGAGCGCCCGCGCCTCGACGGGCCGGACGACGAGGCCCGCCTCGAGGACGGTCGATGAGGCGGCCATGCCGCGGGCGCGAAGTTCCTCGGTGAAGGAGCGCAGAAGCGCGTCGGGACGGTGGAGGTGCGGTTCGGCCACGAAGCTGCCGACGCCGCGCCGGCGCTCGATCCGTCCGCTCTCGCGCAGCCTCTCCAGCGCGTGCCGGGCGGTCATGCGGCTGACGCCGAACCTGTCGGCGAGCTGGGACTCCGAGGGCAGCAGGGCGCCTACCGGCAGTCTCCCGCACTCCTTCTCCAGCCACTCGCCGATCTCCCGGTAGCGGGGCCTGTCCTGCTCGTCAGCGGTCGCCTTGACTGGCATGCGCTCCTCCTGCGGAGATCCTGGGACTGGAAACCGATCCGCGGTAGTATATACAAGAGCGGGTCCTCTTGCCGTCGCGCAGAGCGCCGCGGCGGCGTGCGCACGACCGCGCCGGCCCGCCGGCGGCCCGACAACGCCTCGGAGCCCGCGCACCCGTGCCGTAACAACGACGAGCGCGGCCGGTCACCGCAGGAGTGACCAGCCGCGCTATCGGCTGCCCGGGACGGACCCGGCTCAGGCGTTGGGACGCTTGCCGTGGTTGGCGCTGTTCTTGGCGCGTGCACGACGCTTACGACCGCGCTTGCTCATATCTGGCCTCCTCGTGTCTGGACCGCCCCACGAGGGGGCATGAAACATGAACTATTTTTGCACACGGGCGGGAACGCGGACCACACGACCTCCAGTTGCCCCGGTCACGCGCACAGGCCCGCCCCTCGCCGCCTCTTCACCGATCTCGACGCGGCGCACCAGGACCAGTCACCTGAGTCGATAGTGGACGACCTGGCTGCGGACCGTTGTCGTGCCGTCGGCCGTGGTCGCGGTGGTCACCGAGGTCGCAGCCCGCATGACCGACAGCCGCCCCAGCACCCGGGCGCGCAGCTCGGGCGGGGCCTGCTCGGCGCAGCGCGACCGTAGGATCTCGCGCAGGTGGGTCTCGGCGTCGGCAATGCGGGAGCAGTGCTCGCAGGTCGCCACGTGCTCGGCGAGGCGCGCGGTCAGGTCGCCGTCGCACTCGTGGTCGAGGAAGCGCTCCAGGTGCGCGCGGGCCTCCGAACAGGAGCAGCGCTCGTCCCTCTCACTCGAACCGTCCATCAGCGGGCCTCCCGAGTCGTGGTGTAGCCCAGCTGACGGGCATGGTCTGCCAGGAGCTCGCGCAGCTGGCGGCGTCCGCGGTGCAGACGCGACATGACGGTGCCGATGGGCGTGTCCATGATCTCGGCGATCTCCTTGTAGGAGAAGCCCTCGACATCGGCAAGGTAGACGGCCAGGCGGCGGTCCTCGCTCAGCTCGGAGAATGCCGCCTTGATCTCCTCGTCGGGCAGCTCGTCCAGGGCGATGTTCTCGGCGCTGGGCAGCCCGGTGGAGTCGTGGGACGCGGCGCGGTGCAGCTGCCAGTCCTCGACGGCGTCGGCGTCGGACTGGAGCGGCTCGCGCTGCTTCTTGCGATAGGAGTTGATGAAGGTGTTGGTCAGGATCCGGTACAGCCAGGCCTTGAGATTCGTGCCGGGGCGGTACTGGTGGAAGGAGGCGAAGGCCCTGGCGTAAGCGTCCTGCACCAGGTCCTCGGCGTCGGCCGGGTTGCGCGTCATCCGCATGGCCGCGCCGTAGAGCTGGTCGAGGTAGGGCAGGGCGTCGGCCTCGAAGCGCGCGGCCCGCTCCTCCTCGGACTCGTCCTCGGGGGCCCGGTCGAAGTCGCCGGAGCCATCGGGGTCGATATCGGTCAGGAGGTCGGCGGTCGCGTCGCCGTCTTCACGCGAGGCGCCGTCGGAGTGCGAGTCGTCGGTGTCCGTCATCGCCCACGAGCCTAGCGCCCCCGGGCGCCCGCGGCTGCCGCCTGCGCCGCCCGGCCCACTCGGACGACCGTCCCCGTCCGTCGCGCCCGCGCGCAGGCGAGGCTCCGGACGGACCGATCGGGTCTCTCGACGCCGCGGCCCGCCCGCCGGCACGCGAGTGCGAGACAGGCGCGCACGGCACGAGGCCGTCGGGGCGGGCGGTCTGGTCGGCAGTTTCGCAGTCACGTCCTGGCCAACAGAAAGGCACCCCGGTTTCATTCCCTGTCTCCTGGTCGCCGTGGCGCGCCCCGCTGCCCCACAGGGATGCCCCACAGGGAACGGACGGGCGGCCCCCTCGGGGGCGTCGCCGGTCCAGGAGCCCCGCCATCACGCGGAGAACGGGCGGACGGCTCCGCACCGGGCGGCGCCGCGCCGCTCCCGGCCCGTCTGCAGCGAACGCGCCGACGAGGCCATTGCCTCTTCCATCAGGGGCTGGTGCACCGCCCCTCGCTCTCTGGTACCCTCGCCCTCACCAGGCTTGTTCCCCTCTCATATCTTCTTCGCGGAATCAGGCAGATCTCATGACAGAATCTCCATCCTCTCAGCACCTCGGCAACACCTACATACTGGACGAGCAGATCGGATCGGGGGCTCAGGGAGAAGTCTGGAAAGGTCATGCGAAAGAGTCTCCGCAACCGCTCGCCTTCAAGATCCTGCACAAGTCTATAACCGACGAGGGCAGCGTCATAGATGCTTTCCTCAAGGAGCGAAGCGCCCTCAAGAAGGCCGCGGGACCGAACGTCATCGAGGTGCACGACATCGTCGTCGAGCGAAATACGCTCGCACTCGTCATGGACTACGTCAACGGCGGCAGCCTCCGGGACCTCATCAAGTCGCACGGCGCTATGCCCCCTCAAACGGTGGCCTGGCTGGGATCCCAGGTATCGGCCGGAATCGCGGCCGTGCACAACGCAGGAGTGGTCCACCGGGACATCAAGCCCGAGAACATTCTCATCGACTCCTCCACATCCCCCGGAACACCGAAGATCGCGGACTTCGGCGTCGCATCCATCTGCGACTCGGCAGCGGCGACGCGCACCGCCACAGACGCGGGAACGCCCCTGTACATGGCTCCGGAGGTGAACAACGGGACCCCTCCGTCCTTCGCCATGGACGTCTACTCCCTGGGAGTCATACTGTACGAGATGTCCTGCGGAGTCACCCCCTTCAACGGGCCATATAACTATGTCACCGCCGCCCACGCCCTCATGGTGCCCACACGTCCCGAGGGCATTCCCGACCCCCTGTGGGCCCTCATCAGCAAGATGCTGGACAAGAGCCCGGAGTCGCGCCCCGAGATAAACGCGGTGCGGGAGACACTGAATGGTTTCTCAACCACACTTTCGGGAATTCCCGCAGCACCCACCCTGTCGTCCTCGCCCTGCACGCCAAAGGACTCGCCCCTGTCCGTGGCGCCGAATATCGCGCCCGCACCTCACTCCCCGGAGGTCAGCAAAACCCTCGCCACGTCGAGCCTCCCGCCGCCGCCCCGGCCCAGTGCCCCGCCCCCGTACCCCGGGCAGCCGCGCGTGGAGGGCGACAAGAGCTGGCGGGAGGTCGCCCCGCCCCCGTACCTCGGGCAGCCGGGGCGCCGCGCTCCCGCACCGTCGCGCCCCAGGCGCTCACCGCTGACGCAGGCGGCCGCCGTGGTCGTGGTGGGCATCCTGGCGGTCGTCGGCGGCATCGGGGTCGGGGTTCTCGCCCACACCCGCCTGCCCGGCAGCGACAGCAAGGCGAGCGGCACCAGGGCGGCGGGCTCCGAGCAGCAGCAGCCGGGTCCTGCCGCACCGCAGGAGAGCGCCGAGGCGCCCGCAGGTGGTGGCGCCGTCACGACAGACGGCAAGGACGCCGCGACAATCGAGTTCGTCGAGTCGCTCAGGCAGGCCGACGAGACAGGCGTATGGCGCCAGACCACCCCTCAGTCGCGTCAGCAGCTGGAGGACCCGGCACCGGCCCCCGGCTATCAGACGGCTCGCGACTACATCGTCCACAACGCGTCGGTCAACTACAACGTCGGCACCTGCATGAACAATGCCGACGCGAAGGCAGCCGGAATCGAGGTGACCGAGAACCAGGTCGCATGTCGGATAGACTTCTCGTGCCAGGCGAGCTGCCCCGCACCCGTAGTGGTCCTGGAGGCGGACAAGGTCGACTCCATCAGCTTCATCAGCCACTGAGCGCCAAGGCAGCAGCCGTCCGAAGCCGTCCGACCATTACCCCACTTATCACCGCCCGCACTCCCATGTGAGGATCGAGCCCCATGGATCCACGCCCTCGCCGCATCCTCTCGACCGCCTGCGTCGCGGTGCTCGCACTGACCAGCGCCTGCTCATGGGGAGGGAGCGACGACGGCGCCCCGGCCGACGGGTCGGCGGAGCCCACCGCGGGGACCGCAGCCGAGGCGGCGCCCGAGGGAGCGGGCTCCTCCGGCGCCGAAACGCCGGACCTGCCGCTGCAGGACGCCCCGGGCGCTCCGGACCTGAGGAACGCGAGCCTGCCACTGCCCAAGGGGTGCGTCACCAACGACGGCACGACGGCGTCGTTCGCGAACAGCTACGCGTCGGCATCCGACTCCACCGGCATGAGCGCCTTCGTCTACCTCCGCCACCCAGCCACCGTCATGAGCACGACCGCCGGCCCCCTGACCCTGGTCCCGCTCGAGTGCCACCGCGGGGGCACGGCCCTCTTCCACACGGATATCGCGGCCTACACGGAGACCCTGTCCCTGGCGGGCAGCATCAGTCTTCGCGACATCGACTCCGGAGCGGAGGCGGGCATGATCACCTCGATCACGACCTCCGAGGGAGCCGCCCACCTCGAGTGGGTCAATCAGGAGATCAGCGGAGACCGCGAGTGCCACCTGTGCTCCACCGGGGTCGGCAACGTCGACCTGTCGTGGAAAGGAGACGGGTTCACGGCGAGCGGTCTCAGAACGGGCCACTGATACCGGTGCGGCGGCCACAGCCACCCGGCGCCCCGCACGCCGCCTCCCCGCGCTCGCGCGCCCTCCCGACGGACCCTGGCGGGAACCGGAACGGGTCGGCGGACATGCGGCGAGATCCTGGCCGCGAGCGCTCCCGTAGGTCAGGATGGTGTCATGAACATTCTGCGCGTCTTCGCCCGCCCGATGCTCGCCACGTCCTTCGTCCTGGACGGGATCGACGCCCTCACCCGGCCCGCCCGCCATGTGGAGCGTTTCGAGAGGGTCTCGCCGCTGCTGGAGAGGGCGGGCCTGCCGCCGGTGCTCGCCTCGGACGCCCGCATACTCACCCGGGCCTGCGGGGCGGTGAGCGTCGCCGCCGGCCTGGGGCTGGCGACCAGCCGCGCCCCGCGCACCTGTGCGGCCGTGCTGGCGGCCATCAACCTCCCCCTGACCCTGATCAACAACCCGGTGTGGGCGGTCAAGGGCGGGCAGGCGCGCAAGGAGGCCCTGTCGGGCCTCGCCCGCGGCGGCGCGGTCGGGGCCGGGCTCCTGCTGGCCGCCGTCGACCGGGAGGGTCGCCCGTCCCTGGCCTGGCGGGCCGAGAACCACAAGCGGCAGCGCAAGGCTATCGCCGCGGCCTGGGCGGCCGGGCGCGCCAGTCGGGCCTGACGGGCGGAGCGCCCAGCGGGCGTCCCGGGCGGCCGCGGCCAGGCGTGGCTTTTCGACGTCGAGCCGGAATCGCCACCGGGGCGTCCCGGGCGGCCGGGTACATAAGGCCCCCACCCGTCTCCCCCGGCGGTCGCCGTCCCACGGGCCGGGGGCGGCGCGCTAGGGTGAGCCCGTAATCGCCACCAGGCCACCAGCGAAGGACATGCGCATGAGCGACCAGCCCGACGTCATCTACACCTGGACGGATGAGGCGCCCATGCTGGCGACCCACTCCCTGCTGCCGATCGTCGAGGGGTTCACCCGCGCCGCGGGCGTGAGCGTCGGCACCGCGGACATCTCGCTGGCGCACCGCGTCCTGGCCGCCTTCGACCTGGCCGAGGACGACCTCGCCGCCCTCGGGGCGCTGACCCGGTCCCCCGACGCCACGATCATCAAGCTCCCCAACATCTCCGCGTCCCTGCCCCAGCTCAGGGCCGCGATCGCCGAGCTGCAGGCCCAGGGCGCGGGCCTGCCCGACTACCCCGACTCCCCGTCCACCGCCGCCGAGCGCGAGGCCCGCGCCCGCTACGACGCCGTCAAGGGCAGCGCCGTCAACCCGGTCCTGCGCGAGGGCAACTCCGACCGGCGCGCCCCGAGGGCCGTCAAGGCCTACGCCCGCTCCCACCCGCACGCCATGGGCGCGTGGAGCCCCGACTCACGCACCCGCGTGGCCACCATGGAGGCCGGCGACTTCCGGCACAACGAGCGCTCCGTCGTCGTCCCCGAGGCCGGGAGCCTGCAGATCCGCCTCGTGCCTGCCGACGGCGGGGCGCCGGTCGTCCTGCGCGAGTCGCTGCCGGTGACTGCCGGCGAGGTCGTGGACGCCACCTGCATGTCCGCCGCCGCGCTGGACGCCTTCCTGACCGCCCAGCTCGCCGCCGCCAGGGCCGAGGGCATCCTGTTCTCCATCCACCTCAAGGCCACCATGATGAAGGTCTCCGACCCGCTCATCTTCGGCCACGCCGTGCGCGCCGCCCTGCCGCGGACCTTCGCCGCCCACGGCGAGGCCCTGGCCGCCGCCGGCCTGCGCGCCGAGGACGGGCTGGCCTCCATCCTGGCCGGGCTGGACGCCCTGGAGGACGGCGAGGCGGTCCGCGCCTCCATCCAGGCCGACCTGGCGGCGGGCCCCCGCCTGTCCATGGTCGACTCCGAGCGCGGCATCACCAACCTGCACGTGCCCAGCGACGTCATTATCGACGCCTCCATGCCCGCCATGATCAGGAACGGCGGCAAGCTGTGGGACGCGGCGGGGAACAGGGCCGACACCCTGGCCGTCATCCCCGACTCCTCCTACGCGGGCGTCTACGAGGCCGTCATCGAGGACTGCCGCGCCCACGGCGCCCTGGACCCCGCCACCATGGGCTCGGTGCCCAACGTCGGGCTCATGGCGCGCCGGGCGGAGGAGTACGGCAGCCACGACAAGACCTTCCTCATTCCGGCGCCCGGAACCGTCGAGGTCGTCGTGACCGACGGCGCCGGGGCGTCGCCGGGCACGGTCCTGCTGTCCCACGACGTGCGGGCCGGCGACATCTGGCGCGCCTGCACCACCCAGGACGAGCCCGTGCGCGACTGGGTGCGCCTGGCCGTGGCCCGCGCCCGGGCCACCGGGGCGCCCGCGGTCTTCTGGCTGGATCCCGCCCGCAGCCACGACCGCATCATCTCCGAGCTGGTCCGGCGCTACCTCGCCGAGGAGGACACCGAGGGCCTGGACATCCGCATCCTGGACCCGGTGGCGGCCACGCGCCTGTCCCTGGAGCGAGCGCGCCGCGGCCAGGACACGATCTCGGTGACCGGCAACGTGCTGCGCGACTACAACACGGACCTGTTCCCCATCCTGGAGGTGGGCACGAGCGCCAAGATGCTCTCGGTGGTGCCGCTGATGAACGGCGGCGGCCT
>ERZ773070.1875-NODE-1875-length-12362-cov-8.427724_pt1 | contig 12362 bp, 8 predicted proteins | sample MGYA00580618_ERZ773070 | MGnify/ENA primary metagenome ERZ773070 (study PRJEB29015, sample SAMEA2738023) | human oral metagenome | biome: human oral; feature: human-associated habitat; material: dental | place: China | collected 2019 ...
TCTGCACTGCCTCGCGAACACCGATTTCGTGCATAACCTCTACCTCCCTCGGGGGAACCCCCCACCTTACATCCCGAAACCGCCATCAGCGGTTCCGTCTATCGGCGCGTATCGTCCGCACAATCAGCTGCACCATCATGATCGCGTGCATCAGGAGAAAGCCCCCCACCGCCGCAAAGAAATAGTGCACGCCCGCCGTCGTCGCCGCCCAGAGGACAGCACCGATCAGCACGAGCATCAGCACGAGCCCCACCTGCACCTGCGACGTGCCCGCCGCCCCCAGCCGCGCCGCACGCATGATGCGCTGCGCCAGCTGTGCAAAGTATAGAGCCGCCGCCCCCGCGCCCGCAAGCAGAGCACCCACGAGCCGCAGCTCCCCCATGAGGAGAAGCGTGCCGCCGCCGAGAAACGCCGCCGTCAGGAGCGAGAGGACAATCTGCCTCCGATACGCCGATAAAACCTGCCTCATATTCCTCCTCCGACAGCCCCGCAACGCAAGTATTTCCGCAAAAACGCAAGAAAACTGCCCCCACATCCCGCCTTTGGAATGCAGAGCCATACGCCGCCCGCCATCTTCGTTGAATATCAGAAGGAATCACTGATAAAACGGCATTCGTCACAGTGCTTCCCATACACTTACGACATTCGACGCAAAAGACAAATCCCCTTCCACGACTGTATCCATTTGTGGATTGTATTTCGGGGAAGCACTGATAAATTCAGCCACGCCGTCTTAGCACATCTTTTTCGCCCTGCCTATGTCGACAAATCCTCCACATAGCTCTTGCTATGCGTCCGGTTTGTCTCCTTGGCAGGACAAAAAATCTGCACCAATACGACGGACTTCATTTTATCAGCGATTCCTTGGAATTTTCCGTCAATATCATAAGTTTTGGCTATATTCGCCGCCTATGGCGATTTATAACCCTTATCGCTATTATACGGACTTCCCGGCTTTTATGCAACCTTGTTTTAATAGTTCTTTTCAATTTAATATTGTAATGTGCGATGCGCTTTGCTACAATGGGCGAAATATAGAGGAGCGCGCCTGTCGAATCGCAGGCACATCATGATCAACACAGCAAACACAGCCGAAAGGAGCGCACACATGACCATCGAGGGAGCCGTCATCATCGAGCAGGGCGTCACCTTCGCCATCATCCACGTCGCGCCCGAGGTCACACGCTACACCATCAAATCCACACAGACCAGACGCGCCCTCATGCGCTTCTTTCCCGGCATGCCCATCATCCTCATGAGCCTGACCTCGGACGGACGACCGCAGTACTACGGACGCAAGGACATTGTCGACTTCTTGAGCGGCTTGCGGCTCAACCAGATCCCGTGGAAGAAGTATCATATCGTGTAGGAATCGCTAATAAAACGAAGGTCGTAAAGGAGGGTTCTTCATGAAATACATCTATCCTGCAATCTTTACCGAGGGGGAGGACGGCATTCTCGTTGACTTTCCCGATCTGCCGAGCTGCTACACGGACGGTGCAAATCTCGAGGAGGCATTCGAGAACGCCGAGGACGCGCTCGCTCTTGCACTCTGGCAGCTTGAGGAGAAGCGCGCCGAGATTCCCACGCCATCCGCCCCCGCCGCACTCACTGTACCAAAGGGCGCATCCGTCGCCCTCGTGCGCGCGGATACCCTGCCCGTGCGGCAGATGAACAACACGCGCACCGTGCGCAAGAACGTCACCCTGCCCGGCTGGATGGACACCCTTGCACGCGAGCGCAACATCAACTTCTCGAAACTCCTGCAAAATGCAATCCGTAAAGAGTGCGGCATTGGTGTATAGGAATCGCTGATAAAATAGGCCCTCAGATTGGCGTAGATTTTTTCGTCCGGTTGAGGAGGCAAACCGGACGCAGAGTGGTGCTCTGTGGAGGATTTGCCGACGAAAAGCGGGCAAAAAAGATGCGTCAAGATGATGGTGCTGAATTTATCAGTGGTTCCTTAGATCCAGTTCACGGTCAACAAAGGTGATATCCGCCAGTTCATCGTCCCCCTCGCGCCCCAATATCGCATTGAGAAAGCTGAGTGTAATGCGCTTTCGCTCCTCCCTGCCAAAGACGAATTTGAAGAGGTAATCATTCAACGGATTATACCCCTGCCGATTTATCATACGGATCCCCCCCTCGTTATCACAATTCCTCATTCTCTATTGTAGCGTGTTCCCCCTCCTGATACAAGACATTTTCCCACGCAAAAAGCGCAGCCGTCACGCAGCTGCGCCTTTCTTGTATGTCGATACGAAATTACTCCGCCGGAATGATGAACGAGAGGGAGCTGAAGATCTTCTTCGTCACGTTCGCATCATCCGTCGGGAAGCCGACCTCCACGCCGATGACATTGAGCCCGTTGTTCGCAACGCGCACGTTTACATAGCCGTTCGCATCCGCCTGCGTCTCGGTCGTGAGATCGCCGAGCACATCCGCGATCACGGGCGCGTTCGCGTACGGCTGACCGTCCTTGTAGATGCGCAGACGGAGCGTGTCACCGCGGCGCAGCGTCAGAGGGTTCACCGCCGGCACGATCTGGATCGGCACATTGTAGAGCCCCGCAGGCGTTACCGACGGGCTCCAGTAGTGGACATTGTACTTGTAGGCATAGGTCACGGACACGAGATTCTCGATGTTCGAGTAGTCGCGCGTCGGGATGACCTTGCCGTCCGTCGTCTTGGCAAAATAGCCGTAGTCGAAGAACGTCGCCGTCACGCCGAGATCATCGCCCGGCACGATCATAACATTCTTCTCGCCATCCACGCGCTCCACCGTTGTCGGCTGGAAATTCACATCATAGGCATCGATGCGCTGCACACACGCCGGATCATAGGCGTTGTCCAAGGGGCCCTCTCCGAGAACGAGCGCCTTCGTGTCGACGCGGTTCGCAAAGAAGACACCGTGTGCATCTGCCGGAGCTGCATACATCCCAAGCCCCATCGCCGCGCCGAGCGCTGCCGCCAAAAGTTTTTTCTTCATCGAATATCCTCCCATCAGAAAACAAAACGGATGCGCGGGATACCCACGCCATTCCCTCACATTATAGTATAAGTAATTCTTATTTGCAACTCTTTGAATGTCGTTTTTCCCTGTTCCTCTCATCGAATACTAACTTTTTTCTCATGATTCTCTATTCTTTATTTGCGATATTTCGATTAAGAAGAATCTTAGACTTCAAGGAGGAATATCTATGCACGTTGTAAAATCGATTGCGCTTGCCGTACTCGTGCTCGCGCTTGCCGTCTTCACGACCGGCACGACCGAGGCGGCTGCGGCGTGGGACGGCGGCACAATTCGTGTCGAGGGGCTTGGCATCGCGCCCGCCGGCACGAGCGGAACACAGGCGGAGGCACTTGCCCGCCGCGCGGCGATCAGCGACGCCTACCGCCAGCTTGCCGAGCAGACAAGCGGCGTGAGAGTCGATGCCGTGACCACCGTAGAGAACCTGATGCTCGCGAACATGACTGTCCGCACACAGGTGAGCGCGCTCATCAAGGGCGCGGCGATTGTCGAGGAAAAACAGCAGCGCGACGGCTCCTACACCGTGGCCATTGAGCTGCCCGTCTATGGCGCCGGCTCGCTCGCAAGCACGATTTTTGCGCCGAACAAAACGCCCGAGCCATGGACGATGCCGGAAAGCGTCTACATGCCCTACAAACCCCAGAACTATGACACAACGGGCAACGGCACCTATGACCGCAGCGACCGCAAGGCGGACTGGGGCAAGGATACCGGCAAGACGACAGCGCCCACACCACTCCGTCCGACCACGCCCTCCACACCTGCGGTAATCCCTGCACCCATTCGTCCCGCGACGCCCGCTGCGCCTGCGGTCGAGCCTGCACCGCTCCGTCCGACACATCCGACCCCGACGACGCCCGCTGCACCTGCTGTACCTGTTGCACCGGCGCCTGTGACACCCGCTCTCACCACGCCTCCTGCTGACCTCGTCCCCACAGGTCGCGCGGTCGGCGGCTATACGGGCGTCATCATCGACTGCACGGGCCTTGGCCTGCGCCCCGTCATGAGTCCCGTCATCAAGGCGGAGAACGGCCGCCCCATCTACGGCTACAAGAACCTCGACAGTGACAAGGTCGTCCAGAACGGCATGGCATCCTATGCACGCAGCGAGACGGATGCGACACGCGCGGGCACGAACCCGCTGCGCCTGCGTGCCGTCAGTGTCGATGGCAATGCGAACCCCGTCCTCTCGGCAGCGGACGCGAACCGACTCCTCCTCGAGAACAGCGCGAGCGGCTTCCTCGATGCGACGAACGTCGTATTCCTGCGCTGAGGGAAAACAACTGCAAAGCGTGACTTTCATCGCAAACCACACAAGTATTATGCGCCACGCACAGCATAACCCCCCGCACATCGGACATTTCCGACGTGCGGGGGTTTTTTGCAATCTCACCTACGGAAACATCAACCATTTTTCAGGACACAAAGGGGCTGCCCTACGAAGCTAGAAAACTTCGTAGGGCAGCCCTTTCCTGTCAAACACTGCTCAAAGCATCGCCTTGTACCGTCCCCACTCCGACTGTGGAATGGCAAGCACGTCCATCGCCTTTTCGGCGGTGACCGACAGTTTTTCCATCATGCGGCGAATAGACGAAAGGCGCTCCGTCTCTCTGGCACGCGCCACTTTTTCCTCACTGACTTCCTCAATCAGCTTCTCCAATGCCGCATTCATGCGAATCTCTCCTCTCTCATGCTTCTTAAACGCTCCCGCCTGCTTTGCAAGCACCTCATAGTACATCTCCTCGGACCGTACACACCGAAAATCGTGCATCAGCCGCCCGAGCGGCGTAGTCGTATCCGCCATCGCTCCATTCACATAGATGATATGCGCGCCGTCATCAAAGTGACCGCCGCCGCCCCGAATCACACGCTCAATCACATAGAGCGGCTGCCCCATTCCGAGTACATCCGTCTCCGTAATAAAGATCACATACGACTCCGGCAGCCTCGCATAGTCCGCACCCTCGGGCAGCGCATTCGCGTCCATCATACTGCTGTGGTAGCGCGCTCTGCGCGGCTCCGCGCCCTTCTTTGCACGCTGGATCTCAATATTAAACTCCTGCCCGTCCGCAAATGCGTGAATGTCAAGCCGCAGGTCATGCCCGTGCAAGTTCTTCAGCGTGTCCTGCGTGACGACGCGCGTCGCTCTGAGATTCGGCTTCTCCAAGATGATCTGCAAGACCAAATCAACGCACGGGAGGCTGTCCTGAAACACCGCCGTCATAAAAATGTCGTCCATCAGCGTAAGGCTCTGAATGATTTCCCGGTAGCGTGCACGCCGCGCATCTTCTGTATCAAGCATCGAATCCCTCCTGTCATCATTCTATCGTATTCTCCACGGGATTGCCAACAAAATTCTCCAAAAAAATTTTTCACCCCCAAAATCCCTTCTCCCCTTGAAAATACTGGACTTTCCGGAAAATTAGGACCTTTGACACCTGTCATTTACTACAGTACGCTTTTTTCTGAAATGTGCTACAGTATGATTAGTGCAGTGTGTATTTAGGAAGCACCTCCCTACAAATAGACCGCATCCAGAAAGGAGCAATTCCCATGAAACGACACCACACCCACAAATCCAAATCCCTCACCCCGCGCATCCTCGCTGCGCTCGCGGCGGGTGCATTCACGCTCGGCGGCATGCCGTACGCCCTTGCCGACCCCATGGTCAGCAGCACGGTCACGACGGATACCGTGGCGTCCCAAGGCGTTGCGGGCAGCACGGACGGCACGGCGGCGACCATCACCGTCGGCACGGACGGCGGCGGGGCATCGCCCGAGATCTACTATCTCGCGAGCGGCCATCACCGCCCCACGTTCGTCGCAGGCGCGTGGAGGAGTATCAGCGCGACCGACGGCACGATCCAGTTCACGGGCACGAACGCGGGCGGCAAGGCGATCGTCAACAGCGGCACGATCGGCGGCGCCACCGGCGCATACGCATGGCTGGAGCATGGCGGCACCGCACAGATCTCCGGCGCGGAGGTCGCCATCAAGAACTGCACATTCAAGCTCGACAGCACCACACCTGCGCCTCAGTGGGGCATCATCGGCGGTCTCGCCGTGTCCAAGGAGGGCGACGGCGGCGGCGCGACGCGGGGCGTGGCAGAGGTCGCGCAGAGCAAGGTCACCATCGAGGGCGGCACCTACAACGCGCCCGAGGGCGGTGAGATCACCGTTGCGGGCGGTGCAGCCTATGCACAGACCAAGAGCGTCAACAGCACGGCAGCGGTGACGGACAGCACGGCGTCCGTCACGGGCGGCAGCTTTACCGCAGAGACGTTCCTCTACGGCGGCAGAGCCGAGACAGAAACGGATGCACGCAGCGAGGCGAAGGCGCTGCGCAACAGCCTCACCTTCACCACGGGCGGTACTGTCGCGGAAATCTACGGCGGATATACGTATGCGTTCCCGACCAAGACATCCATCTCCCTGCAGGCAAATGAGAACCACCTGACCCTCAAGGCGGGCGCAGACCATTTCTTCGGCGGCTATGCCGATGGAAAGCAGCAGGCAGGCGCCACGCACGTTCCGCTGAGCACGGCAGAGACGAACGGGAACATCGTCACGATCGCGGCGGGATCCGGCACGTTCAATCTTGACAGTGCAGGCGGATACAACATCCTCAAGGCAAAAAAAGCCGCTGCCGTCACCACTGCGGCAAATGCGAATCAGCTCACCATCGCGGGCGGCACCTTCAAGCAGACCGTCTACGGCGGCATGACGTTGGCGACGAACGACGACGCGACCGGTACTGCCACGGCGACGGCGAGCGGCAACGAGCTATGGGCGAACGGGGGCACGTTCCAGAAGAAAATTGTAGTCGGCTGGGGGAATGCGGTGACAAAGGCGGGAACGGCGACGACGACCGCTTCCGAGAACAAGCTGCATCTCACCGGTGCGGCGGCATTTCCGACGGATGGTACGACCGTCTACATCACGGGCGGCGATGCATCCGTAAGCAGTGAGACGGGCAAGCTCAGCCTGACGACGGAGAAGAACAGCATCGACGGGACGCTCACGAGCGCTACGTCGGTGGTACGCGGCGCCGATGGCAAGCTCGACCAGCTTGCGGCGGCAGGAGGGCAGGCGATCACGGCATCCGCTGCCGAGAATACGGTCACGCTCACGGGCGGCAAGGCGTACCATGTGGACGGCAGTCGGCTGCTCCTGAGCAGGGCGGCCGGCGCGGCAGATCTGCACGCCGCCAAGAACAGTGTCGTCCTCACCAACGCCGCGAGCGAGAGCGATAGCAATGTCACATTCCGCGGCTCCTACATAGAGGCGCACGATGCGAAGGGCAGTCTGCAGATCCGTGCGGAGGAGAATACGGTCACGGCAGATGGCGCGGCGCTCAAGGCCAATGACATGTATGGCAGCCACGTCCGGCTGCGGAACAGCAATGCGGGCACGACAGAGACCACGGTGACGGCGAACCGCGCCCTCATGCGGGGCAAAAGCGTCTCTACGCTTGCCGGCAGCTATGCCGACATCATCTCATCCGAGAATGCCGCCCTCACGGTAAAGCTCACGGGGAATACGGCAGAGGTGCAGAGCGGCACTGCCTACGATGCGTATGGTGCGCTTGCCAAGACAAAGCAGAAAGACGGCGCGGGAGAGGTGACCGCAGAGGGCAACACCATCACCGTGACGAAGCTGACCGACGACGGCGGCAGCTTCACGGGGGCAAAGCTCGTCTATGAGCGCGACGGCGCTGCAACGGCGGCGGGAGATACGACGCTCATCGCTGGGAGCAACAAGGCAGACCTCAACGAGGGCAAGCTGTCCAAACTGTCCGGTGCCGAGATCCGCATCGACAACGCCTTTGGCGGCGCAGCGGCATACACGGCGACCGAGAACGCCGTCACCGTCGCGGCAGCGGGTGTGGTGACAGACAGCGTCGCGGGCGCGCTGATCAACCAGCAGAACACCTCTGCGGACGGCACATCGTTCACGGCGGCCGCCGCAAAGAACACGGTCGCGAATACGGGCGGCACGGTAAAGAAGGTGATGGGTGCCTCCGTGACGCTGCAGGCGAACCATGCAGGGGACGTACAGGCGACACTCACGGAGAACGCCGTCACAGGCACGGGCGGCACATTTGCGAGCGACGTGCGGGGCGGTGTGGCAGACCTCTTTGCAGAGATGGGCACGGCGACCGCCACCCTCACGAAGAGCAGGGTCGATCTCACGAATGCCGCGCTCGATAACGCCCACATCCGCGCGGGCGATGCCTTTGCCCGTACAAGGGCGGCAGGGAAGACCGCATCCGCTGCGGCGAATGAAAATGAGCTGCTGCTAAAGAACGCCTCCGGCACAGCGAGGGATCTCATCGGCGGTAGCGTCTCCGTCGAGGCAGACCTTGGTGGTGCGACGGCTGCCGCAGACAGCAACAGCGTCACCGTAGAGGGCGGTACCCTCACGGCGGCGAACAAGGTCTACGGCGGAAAAACAGAGGCGGTCGGCCAGGACGCCCCCGTCACAGCGGCGGCGACGGCGAACACCGTCACCCTCTCCGCAGCTGCTCCGTGGCAGGCGGTCTACGGTGCGGATGCCTATGCCACTGCCGTGAATGCGGCGGCGACCGCACGGACAGAGGGGAATACGGTCACGGCAGATGCGGGCACGTTCCTGGGGCAGCTCTACGGCGGCGATTCCTACGCAAGCACAGATAGTGCGGGATCCGGCACGCCGGGCACGGCATCCGCCGTCGCCACCGGCAACACGCTGAACCTCGCCGCTGCTGCCGTCACGAACGGGGAGAGCTACGGCGGCTACGCCTCGGCGAGGAGCACGACGGGCGATGTCATCCTCACCGTCACGCAGAACAAGGTGCTTGGCACACATGGCACCACTGCAGAGGTAGATGGCGCCTATGGCTCATTGGAGCAGACGGCGGCGACGACGCGTACCGTCACGGGGACGCTCGCGGAGAATACGCTGACGCTCACGAACGGCAAGGCGGGCAGCGCCTACGGCGGCTTTTTGCGTCTGTTCAAGGCGTTCGGCGCGGCAGAACTGACCGCAGCGAAGAACAGTGCCGCGCTCACGGATGTCGAGAGCAGCACCTCGGCAGCCCTCGCCGGCAGCAGCATCGAGGCGAGGAATGCAGCGGGGAATCTGAAGCTCACCGCCGAGGAGAATACCATCACGGCGCGCGGGGCGGATCTCAGCGCGGACAAAATCTACGGCAGCCATATCTTCGCGCAAAACGCGAACGCCGGCAAGACGGAGATCCTCGCACAGAAGAACCGTGCGAGCGCGGCGGGCAAGGAGATCGCGAATCTTGCGGGCAGCTATGCGCAGCTTGATACGACGGCGGCGGCGGATCTCACGGCGACCTTCCGGGAGAACAGCGCCGAGGGGAGCGGCACGAAGCTCGATGGTGTCTATGGCATAGACACCTCTGTCGGTCAGACAGACGGCACAGCGGCGGTAATCGCTGAGAGGAACGCAGCGACCGTGACGAAGGCGAACGCCGTGGAAAGCATCCGCGGTGCATACATCACCTATCGGCGGGATCCTGGCGCCACGGCGGCGGGCGATACCGCGCTCACGGCGACGGGGAACACGGCGCGGCTCGTGGAGGGCACGGCGGAGTCCATGAGCGGCGCGAGCATGACGGCGACGAACGCCTTTGGCGGCGCGACGACATACACGGCGACCGAGAACACCGCCACCATCGAGGCAAAGGGCGTGGTGACAAATAGCGTCGCGGGCGCAGAGATCGAGCAGCAAACTACCTCTGCGGACGGCGCATCGTTCACGGCGCATATAGCGAAGAACACGGTCACGAGCACGGAGGGCAAGGTAAAGAACGCGGTGGGTGCCTCCGTGAAGCTGCCGGCGGACCATGCAGGGGACGTACAGGCGACACTCACGGAGAACGCCGTCACGGGCACGGGCGGCACATTTGCGGGCGACGTGCGGGGCGGTGTGGCATACGTCTTCGCAGAGACGGGCACGGCGACTGCCACCCTCACGAAGAACACGGTCGATCTCACGGATGCCGCGCTCGATGACGCCCACATCCGCGCGGGCCATGCCGTTGCCCGTACAAGGGCGGCAGGGAAGACCGCATCCGCTGCGGCACATGAAAATGTGCTGCTGCTGAAGAACGCCTCCGGCACAGCGCAGGAGCTCACCGGCGGCGTCGCCGATGGCACGGCAGAGCTCGCGGGCGCAGCGGCTGCGGCAGACAGCAACAGCGTCACCGTAGAGGGCGGCACGCTGACGGCGGCAAGCGCTGTGTACGGCGGCACAGTAGGGGCGATCGGCAAGGATGCCCCCGTTACTGCGTCGGCATCAAAGAATATCGTCACCCTCTCTGCCGTTGCTCCGTGGAAGGAGATTCGCGGCGGCAGGGCCAATGCCAACGCGGAGGGGGCGGCTGCGACGGCGACGGCAAACGAGAACACCCTGAACCTCGCATACGGTACATTTACGTCGGAGATCATCGGCGGCTACGCCATCGCAGACGGCGCGTCGGCACAGGCGACGGCAAACGAGAACACTGTGAACATCAGCGGCGGCATCTATCAGGCCCGCATCTATGCCGGCGCTGCGAACGTGGGCAGTACTGCCGGCTCCGTCGCAACCGTCAAGGATAACCGCATCGTCATCACGGGCACGCCCAACCTCTCTGCGGCGCAGCTCTATGGGTACAAGGCAAACGGCGCGACGGAGAACATCGCAGGCAACGCGCTCGTCGTCAAGGAGACCAAGGGCATCCAGGCAAAGCGCATCGATGGATTCCAAAAACTCGAGTTCTGGCTGCCCGCCGGTATGACGAAGGACGACACGATGCTCTGGCTCTCGTCTGTGAGCAATACCGACCTCACGGGCACGGACATCACGGCGCATCTGCGCGGCGATGAGACCGAGAAGCGCCTGCGCCTCCTCTACACAGAGAATGCGCAGATCCAGAAGGACGGCACGACCACCATGACCGTCTGGAAGGGTGTCTCGGATGTCACCACGGCGAAGATCGGCATCACCAAGGATAATAAGGAGCTGATTGTCAAGACCGACGGCTCCGCCATCGACGAGGGCGGCACACCGACCCCACCGCCGACACCGCCGACACCGCCGCCAACACCACCGACACCGCCAACGCCCCCCACACCACCAACACCGACACCGACACCTACACCGACACCTACACCAACACCGACACCTACGCCAACACCTACGCCAACTCCGACGCCAACGCCGACACCTCCAACACCCGATGACCTCAAGCGGCAGGCAGAGGACAACCGCAAATCCGTCGTCGAGACGATGGCAGGAGCGGCAGCCTTCCTCGGCGCAGGTGCGGATCTCCTCGCGGGCGGCGGCATGACGAGTGCCTCCATCGAGGCGGCGGGCGCACAGGGCTTTGCCCCGTTTGCAGCCATCGGCGGCTCCTCCATGCGGCATGAGACGGGTTCCCACGTCGAGATGAAGGGCATGAACCTCGCCGTCGGCTTCTCACGCGAAGTCCTGCGCGGCGATGAGCGCGTTCTCTTCGGTCCGATCGTCGAGTACGGACGCGGCACCTACGACAGCTATGTGAACGATGCGCACGGCGACGGCTCCGTACGCTACGTCGGCGTCGGCGGCTTCATCCGGCAGGAGCAGAAGGACGGCACGTTCTACGAGGGCAGCCTGCGCTTCGGACGCTCGTCCATGGACTATTCGGCAGTTCTTTCGGGTACGCCGACCTCCTATGATACCGATACGAACTACATCGGCGCACATCTGGGCTTTGGTCAGCGCGTCACGGAGCAGAGCGGCAACGAGCGCGAGCTCTACGTCCGCTACTTCTACACGCGGCAGAACGGCACGGATGCAACGCTCTCCACGGGTGAGCGCTACGAGTTCGACGCCGTGCAGAGTCATCGTCTGCGCACGGGCGCACGCTGGATGATCCCGCAGGGCAGCGGCTCCCTCATCCTCGGCGCCTCCATGCAGTACGAGTTTGGCGGCGAGACAAGCGCCACCGTATATGGCAGAGGATTCACCCATACCACGCCTTCACCATCCCTCAAGGGATTCTCCGGCAGCCTCGAACTCGGCTGGAAAGCCCCCATGGGCAAGAACGCCTCCGCCGACCTCAGCATCGAGGGCTGGGCGGGCAAACAGCGCGGCGTGACCTTTAGAGCAGGATTTGACTGGAAGTTCTAACGCAATCCAAGCCTCCCCCATCACAATGGGGGAGGTGGCACGCGATAGCGTGACGGTAGGGGCGCCTTGGGCGATCCATGACTCTCTATCGTAAGAACGTCATACAAGCCACAGGCGCCCCTTCCACCGCTTCGCGGTCCCCCTCCCCCGTGTCGCACGGGGGAGGC
>ERZ773070.1876-NODE-1876-length-12362-cov-5.739010_pt1 | contig 12362 bp, 15 predicted proteins | sample MGYA00580618_ERZ773070 | MGnify/ENA primary metagenome ERZ773070 (study PRJEB29015, sample SAMEA2738023) | human oral metagenome | biome: human oral; feature: human-associated habitat; material: dental | place: China | collected 2019 ...
GGGCGGGCGGCCCGCCGTCTGGCTCGATCTGGAAGGCCGGCGCTTTTACGTCTTCAGCCTCATCCTCTATCCGCAGGACGTGATTTACCTGGCGGCCATCCTCATCATCTCCGCGATGGCGCTGTTTTTGTTCACCGCCGTCGCGGGCCGCCAGTGGTGCGGCTACGCCTGCCCGCAAACCGTCTATACCGAGATCTACATGTGGATGGAGCGCCTGGCCGAAGGCGAGCGCAACGCCCGCATGAAACTGGACACCGCCCCCATGTCCGCCCGCAAACTGGGCCGCAAGCTCGCCAAGCAGGCCCTGTGGATTGCCTTTGCGCTGTGGTGCGGCATCACCCTCGTGGGCTACTTCACGCCCATCCGCGAGCTGCTGGCCAGCCTGGCGCACGGCACGCCCGGCCCCTGGGAAACCTTCTGGGTCTTTTTCTACGCCTTCGCCACCTACGGCAACGCCGGGCACATGCGCGAGCAAGTCTGCAAATACATGTGCCCCTACGCGCGCTTTCAAAGCGCCATGTTCGACAAAGACACCCTCATCGTCACCTACGACGCCGCCCGTGGCGAGCCGCGCGGCGCACGCGCCAAAAAAGCCGACTACAAGGGGCAGGGCCTGGGCGAATGCATCAACTGCACCCTGTGCGTGCAAGTCTGCCCCGTGGGCATCGACATCCGCAATGGCCTGCAATACGAATGCATCAGCTGCGCCGCCTGCATCGACGCCTGCGACAGCGTGATGGACAAGATGGGCTACCCGCGCGGCCTCATCCGCTACTCCACCGAAAACGGCGTGGCCAACGGCTGGAGCCGCCAGCAGCTGCTGCGCCGCGTGCTGCGCCCGCGCGTGCTGGTCTACACCGCCATCCTGGCCGCCGTCACCATCGCGCTGCTCGCCAGCATCGCGCTGCGCACCCCGTTCAAAGTGGACATCGTGCGCGACCGCGCCGCGCTCGCCCGCATCGTGGCCGGCGGCCGCATCGAAAACATCTACCGCGTGCAAATCATGAACGCCGCCGAAGCCGCCCACACCTTCACCCTGCAAGCCCAGGGCCTGCCCGGCCTGGAAGTGGCCGCCGGACGCACCGTCGAAGTGCCCGCCGCCCAGGCCAAATGGGTCTCCGTGCGTCTGCAAACGCCCTATGACGCCGCCGCCCCCGGCGCGCACCCCGTCACACTGCGCATCAGCGCGCCGCAGCTGGGCGAAGTCACCGAAAAAACCATCTTCATGCTGCCAAGGTAAAGCCCATGAACACGCCGCCAACACCATCAGCCGCACCGCCAGCCGCCCAGCCATCACCCCCCGGCCCGCGCCCTGGCCCGCGCCTGCAAGAGCCGCACTCCGGCCCCTGGTGGCGCTACCGCATCATGTGGCTGGTGGTCGGCGGCCCGGCGCTTGTCGTCATCGCAGGCTTTTTCACCCTCTACCTGGCCATTGCCAACCCCGACTACCTCTACACCGACGAACAATGGCAGCGCCAAACCGCCCCCGGCGCTGCCCGCCACGAACAAGCCGCCCACGCTCCCGCCCTGCAGGCCCGCAACCACGCCGCCACCGGCGGCATGGCGCCAGAAAAAACGGGCGGAAGCGAAAGCGGACAGCCCGCGCCGCGCTGAAAGGCGCGAACGGCCTCTCAATCGGAATGGCAGCTCTTGCGTTCAGGGGCTGCGGCGAATGAAAACACGGGCTGAAACCATTCAGGCCGCAAGCCATCGCCCAACAGACGGAAGGAATCGTTTTTTGCGGGAAAAGGCGCTTGTCCGCTGGCTTGGAGCGCCGCCATGCGCTCCTGGACGTAACGGTGGGCGAAGTCCTCTTTGGCGCTGGAGCAGCGGGTTTTCCAAACCTCTTGCTCTTTGCCGGACAGGCAGCGGGCGTGATCGACGATATGCCCCAATTCGTGCAGCAAGGTGCGCCAAAGCAGCGTGCAACGCAATGCGTCGGGTGAGGGCGTGATAAGCCAGTGGCGGCGGGTGCGCTGCGCGGTGTGGCCGTCAGCGCGCAGGCGGGCCAGTTCGCGCGCCCATTCAGGCGTGAGCGCCAAAGGCCAGCGCCAGCTGGCCAGGCTTTGCGCTTCCAGCACGATGACAGGGCGCGCCGTGGCGCACGAACAATGCGCGGCCCCACGCCCGGCTGAAAATGCGCTGCTTGCGTGTGGGCTGGCGCAGCACGATCGTGCGCACGCGGGCCACGTCATGCGGCGGGCAGCCTGCCAGGACGGCACAGAGGTCATCTACCGTGCAGGGATGAAAAAAACCGCCCGGCAGATGGGGCGGCTCCACGGCGAAACACAGTGAATGGCCCGCCACTTGCCGCCACACGATGACGGGCGAATGCAGCTGTTCATGGAAAGCGCGCGGCTCCCGCTGGCGGCCGAACGGAGCGGGAATTGCGAATGGCGCGCGCCGCTTGTAACCGCTGGCTGCCGTGCCTGTGCGGCGGTTGCGGCGGGCGGGATTCCAGCTGGCGCGTTGATGCATGCAGGGCAGGGGGATTCAGTCTTGCGCGGCGAGCAGCTCCACATCGAATTCGAGCGTGGCATTGGGTGGAATCACTCCGCGAATGCCGTGCACGCCATAGCCAAGCGCAGGCGGAATGATGAGCCTGCGGCGGCCGCCAGCCTTCATGCCCGCCACGCCTTCGTCCCAGCCGGCGATCACCATGCCCTGGCCTAGCACGAAAGTGAAGGGCTGGCCCCGGTTGCGGCTGGAGTCAAACGGCGCGCCCGTCCGGCCCTGTTCATGCAGCCAGCCGGTGTAGTGCACTTGCACGGTCCGGCCGGAGAGCGCCTCGGCGCCCGTGCCGGGGGTGATGTCTTCATATTGAAGGCCGCTGGAAGTCGTGGGCATGAATGGCTTCCTTAAAGAGAAAAAAGCAAAGGCCAAAAAAAAGCGCCCTGCCGGGCGCGTACAGGTGAGTGATTCACTTCTTCTTGGATTGCGATGCAACCCAGCGCACCGCGAAAGCCTGCAAGTCCGACAGGCGCTTGAACAGATCCTGCCCGCTGGGCGTGAGGCTGTAGCCATCGGAGCCGTGGGTGATGAAGCCCGCCGCGCGCAAATCCCTGAGACGGGTGTTGAGCGTGTTGGGGGTGATGCTGCCGACGCTGTCTTGCAGCAGGCGGAAGGTCTGGGCGTGTCCGTCGCGCAGCGCCCATATCACGCGGATGGCGTAGCGCGACTCCAGCAAGGTCAGCAGCTGATTGGTGGCGGCGGTTTCCTTGGAACTCATGACGGGTTTCTCCTGAAAAAGGCCGCAGTAAACAGTTGGTTGCAGGCGTGCGGCGCAAGTGGCGGGCATGATAGCCGAATTCGGCTTTTTGCTAGCAGTTTCATAGCTTCAAATGCAGCGCTGGCGTGGACTGGCCGCTACAAATTCCGGAACGGCCGCTTCATTTTCAGGCTGCCAGCCTGCCGCGCGGAGCCAAGCAGCTTGCGGCCTCCGGGCAGGCGCGGGCAAGCCGCTGCCACAAGCCGCTGCCTACTGGCGGCGCAAGGCGCACCGCTTTCAGCGCCGGTCGGCCAGGGCGTGGGCGATGGTGCCCAGGTCCACATATTCCAGCTCGCTGCCCGCAGGCACGCCGCGCGCCAGGCGGGTCACGGTCAGGCCCTGCGCACGCAAGGCTTGCCCAATGACGTGGGCGGTGGCCTCGCCTTCGGCAGTGAAGTTGGTGGCCAGGATGACTTCGCGCACCGTGCCATCCGTGGCGCGCTCCAGCAGCTTTTGCATGCCGATCTGGCTGGGGCCGATGCCATCGAGCGGCGACAAGCGCCCCATCAGCACGAAATACAGGCCATTGAAGGCGGCGGTGCGCTCCAGCGCGGCCTGATCGGCGGGCGTTTCCACCACGGCCAGCTGCGAGGCATCGCGCCGGGGATCGGCGCAAGTGGCGCAAATTTCTTGCTCGGTGAAGGTGTGACAGCGCGCGCAGTGGCGCATGCGGCTGGTGGCGGCATCCAGCGCGCGGGCCAGTTGCAGCGCGCCTTCGCGGTCGTGCTGGAGCAGGTGAAAGGCCATGCGCTGGGCTGAGCGCACGCCCACGCCGGGCAGGCGGCGCAGGGCTTGCACCAGGGCATCCAGGCTATGGGTATCGCTCATGGGATGGAGAAGATGGGGATGGCAGCGGGCCGGGATGGCGTCAGAACAGGTTCAGCTGCGCGTCATGCCGCACGGGGCGTGCGGCGGGCGAGTGAAGGCATCGGGCGGCACAAGGTACCCGGCCCGCATGGGGATCCAGTTCCCCCCAAGTCTGGCCGTTGCTGCTGTATCGGGCATTGAAGGTGAGTGGGCCAAAAGCGCCCGCAGGCAGCGGCATGACGCACGGGGCAGGATGATGCGGCGGCTTGGCGCCCCACGGGCTGTGCAGGTAGCCAGCCTTGGCGCTTGTTCATTCTGTGATGCGGCGCGCGCAGGCCAGCAGCGCCTGGCAGACAGGCAAAAGCGCGCGGCAAGGCAGCGCGCTTTTCAGAAAGGGAATTTCATGCCGCCGGGCAGACCGGGCATGCCAGCAGGCATGACTTTGCCCATTTTCTCGGCGCTCACTTCCTCGGCCTTGCGCACGGCGGCGTTGAAGGCGGCGGCCACGAGGTCTTCGAGCATGTCCTTGTCGTCAGCCAGCAGGCTGGGGTCAATCGTCACGCGCTTGACGTCGTGCTTGGCCGTCATCAGCACTTTGACCAGGCCCGCGCCCGATTCGCCTTCGACTTCAATATGGGCCAGCTCTTCCTGCGCTTTCTTGAGGTTGTCCTGCATGGCCTGAGCCTGCTTCATGAGGCCGGCGAGTTGTCCTTTGTTGAACATGGGTGGGCTTTCCTTGAGATGTGGCAAAAGTTTTCTATCGTACTCAACAACGCGGCGCAAAGCGCCTGCCGCCAGCCTGCGCCGCATTGCGCCCCCGCGTTCGGAAATGGCTGCCATCAGTATGAAAAGAGGAGCAAATTAATAGGACGGAAAAACGGAATCTCCGCAGTCTGTTCTAGGACTCCCCGCTATGAATCCAGGAGCTGATTCAGGCTTTCCTTCCTTTCAATGGCAGAGGCGCGGCCCGGCGGTTTTCTCTCCTTGCTGGCGAGGGGGCTTTGTTCATCAAGCCAGTTCGGGAAATGCGCGGATGCGCTCGCGCCTGCGGACAAGACGGCTTCCCTGATGGGAGTTGGGGCCTTAGCCTTCATACGTGCCCGCTCATTCCCAAACTGTTCACAGCTTGTTTGCGCGCAGCTTCGGCAGTGGCCTAATTTTGCTTTTTTTTCAATAGCAAAACGTCCTAGTGGAAACAGCGCAGATCGGTCTTTCGACCCCCTTGAATTTGCTCTTGATTTTGATGAAAAATGGCTTTGCGCTAGCTTCTACGTAGCTGCCCAGTCCATTTGCCGCCAGGCGCGCACCCAGGCTGCGAGTGCGCCGGGGATGCTGTCAGCATCGTCCGTGTTGTGAGCGGGCAGGCCCAGCGCCTGCGCGGCGGCGTTCAGCGCGCGCATGGGGTTGGATAAATCCAGCGGGGCAGCGTGGTTTTGCTTGCTGAGCTTTTCGCCATTGGCTGCCAGAACCAGCGGCGTGTGCAGATAAAGGGGCGTGGGCGCGCCGAGGGCGGATTGAAGGAGGATCTGGCGGGGCGTGTTGTCAGCCAGGTCGGCTCCGCGCACGACGTGGGTGATGCCTTGCGCGGCATCGTCCACCACCACGGCGAGCTGGTAGGCCCACAGGCCGTCAGCGCGGCGCAGGATGAAGTCGCCCACGGCATCGGAGACGCTTTGCTGTTGCGCGCCCAGGCGGCGGTCATGCCAGTGCAGCACGCCATTGGTCATGAAGGCGCGGGCGTTTGGTTCGGCAGGCGCTTTTCGCTCGCAGCGCAGGGTGTGCAGCCGCCAGGCGCAGGGGGCTTGGGCGCGCGGGCCGCCGCGCTCCGGGCGGCAAAGGCCGGGATAGGGCAAGGCCTGGCCGCGCACGGGAGCGTGGCCTCGGGCGGCGTGCCAGCTGGCGATGTCTTTGCGTGTGCAGGAGCAGGGGTAGGCCAGGCCCGCGCGTTCCAGCTGCGCGAGCGCGCGTGCGTAGAGCGGGCCCCGGCGGGACTGCCATGCCGGTTCTTCATCCGGCAGCAGCTGGCAGGCGGCCAGCTGGCGCAAGATGGCCTGCCCTGCGCCGGGAATGCAGCGCGGCGCGTCCACATCTTCAATGCGCACCAGCCAGCGGCCTTGGCGCGCGCGCGCGTCCAGCCAGCTGGCCAGGGCCGCCACCAGCGAGCCTGCATGCAGCAAGCCGGTGGGCGAGGGGGCGAAGCGGCCTGTGTAGGAACCTGTCTTCAAAGCCAATTCAACCGGTTGATCACGCGCTGCACGGGTGCATGGACGATGAAAGCCGCAGGGCCTGTTCGCAGCGTGGCCGTGATGGAAAGCAAGCGCGGGTTGAGCCGGGCGTCACCCGGCGGGCTTCATCTTTGCGCGGGCGATATTCGGCGTTGGAACCTGTTCAAAGTCTGGCCGTGAGGGGCTGTGGACTACAAAGGCCCAAGAACGCCCAGGATCGCGCTTCTCGCGCCCGCACACGGATTTTGAACAGGTTCTCAGCGCCGCCGCCCGCTCAGCAGCAAGGCCAGCACGGCGCCTGCGGCAGCAGCCACGGCCATGGACTTGATGGGCTGCTTGACCACGCAGGCGCTGGCGCGGTCGGCATAGACCTGCGCTTGCAGGCACGCCTGCCGGGCAAGGCCGCCCAGCGCCTGCTCGCACTGGCGCACGGCGCTGCGGGCGCAAGCGCCCAGGTCGGGCGGCAGTGCGTCGCCCCGCGCGGCGCGCGTGGATTCGACCACTTCAATTTCAATGGCTTCGGGCTGTTCGCTCATGGCGGTTTTCCTTTCAGAATGTGAATGGGGCTTGGGTCAGAGGGGCATTGTGCCAAGGCCCATAAAATGAGCGCTTTCACAAATTGGCGGCCCTGTCTGGGCCGTTTTTCTTTGCGGCAGAAATGCTGTCATGAAACACATGGATTTTCCCGGCAATCTTTTCGTGGTTTCCGCGCCCAGCGGGGCGGGCAAGTCGAGTCTGGTGCGCGCCTTGCGCGAGGCGGATGGCCGCATCGTGCCTTCGGTGTCGCACACCACGCGCGCGCCGCGCGGGCAGGAGACGCATGGCCGGGAGTATTTTTTTGTGGATGACGCCGAATTCAGCGCCCTGGTGGAGCAAGACGCTTTCGTGGAGTGGGCGCACGTGCATGGCAAGCGCTACGGTACATCGCGCCAGAACGTCGAGTCGCTCTTGCAGGCAGGGCAGGACGTGCTACTTGAAATTGACTGGCAAGGGGCCTTGCAAATCAAGCGGCGCTTTGCGCAGGCCGTGCTGACATTCGTGCTGCCGCCCAGCTGGGGCGAGCTGCGCGCCCGGTTGCAGCGGCGCGGTGAAGATGCACCCGACGTGATTGAAATGCGCCTGGAAAATGCCCGCGCGGAGCTGGCGCAGGCGAAAAACTTTGATTTCGTTATAATTAACGCCGTTTTTTCCAGCGCATTGAAGGACTTGCAATCCATCGTGCACGCCCAGCGCATGCGCTATCGCTGCCAGCAATATATTCATGCCGAGGTTTTCAGGGCGCTGAATATGGGCTGATATTCCGGTTTGTTTTCTTTTTGATATTTCCTGATTTTGGTGATTCATGGCCCGCATTACTGTTGAAGACTGCCTGCAACAAATTCCCAACCGCTTTCAGCTCGTGCTGGCAGCCACTTACCGCGCCCGCATGCTGCATCAGGGGCATGCGCCCAAGCTGGAGTCGTCCAACCGGCCTAATGTGACGGCGCTGCGCGAAATTGCGGCGGGCCACGTGGGGCTGGAGATGCTGAAAAAGGTTTCCTGACTCCCGCAGCCCGGCACAAGCGCCTTCAGGGCGCTTTTTTTATTTGCACACATTCGATGCGGGTGATTAAATCTGACGCCATGAACAACAAAAAAGGCGATTTGTCGCCAGACCGCCGCGCCAGCTGTCAAGACTTTGCCAATGCGCCGCTGGATCAGGCCGCCCAGGCGCGCCTGGCCGCACTGGAGGCGCATGCCGCTTATCTGCCCGAAAACGATCTGGCCCAGCTGCGCCGCGCCTACCGCTTTGCCAACCGCGCGCATGAGGGGCAAATGCGCCAAAGCGGCGAGCCGTACATCACCCACCCCATCGCCGTCACCGTGCAGTGCGCGCAATGGAAGCTGGATGTGCGCGCCCTCATGGCCGCGCTGCTGCACGACGCCATGGAAGACTGCGGCGTCACCAAAGACGACATCGCCCGCGCCTTCGACCCCACCGTGGCCGATTTGGTGGACGGCCTGACCAAGCTCGACAAGCTGCAATTCACCACCCGCGAGGAAAACCAGGCCGAGTCCTTCCGCAAGATGCTGCTGGCCATGTCGCACGACGTGCGCGTCATCCTCATCAAGCTCGCGGATCGTCTGCACAACATGCGCACCATGAGCGACATGCCGCGCAGCAAATGGGGCCGCATTTCGTCAGAAACACTGGACATCTATGCCCCCATCGCCTACCGCCTGGGCCTGCACCATGTGTTCCGCGAGCTGCAAGACCTGGCCTTTCGCCACCTCATGCCCTGGCGTTACGGCGTGCTGGCCAAAGCCGTCAAACGCGCCCAGCAGCGCCGGCGCGACCTCATCCAGAAAGTGATGCAGGAAGTGCAGTCCAGCCTCAACAACGCCGGGCTGAACGCGCGCGTGAGCGACCGCGAGAAAACGCTCTACTCCATCTACAGCCGCATGAACAGCAAGCGCCTGTCATTTGCACAGGTGAGCGACTTCTACAGCGTGCGCATCGTCATGCCCAGCCGCGCCGCCTGCTACACCGCGCTAGGCTACCTGCACCAGCTCTACAAGCCCGTTCCCGGCCAGTTCAACGACTTCATCGCCAACCCCAAAACCAACGGCTACCAATCCCTGCACACCACGCTGGTCGGCCCGGCCAATGTCAGCATCGAATTCCAGATACGCACCGAGCAGATGGACCAGGTTGCCGAAAGCGGCGTGGCCGCCCACTGGCTCTACAGCGGCGGCGCCAAAGCCGACGCGGGCGAAACCGGCGCGCACTGGCTGCAATCGCTGCTCGACATCCAGAACGAAACGCGCGATGCCGCCGAGTTCTGGGACAACGTGAAGGTGGACCTCGCCCCTGACGCCGTTTACGTCTTCACCCCCCACGGCAAAGTCATCTCCCTGCCGCAAGGTGCCACGGTGGTTGATTTCGCCTACGCCATCCACAGCGGCATTGGCGACCGCGCCACGGGCGCCACCATCAACGGCGACCCCGCCCCGCTGCGCGCCGTGCTCAAAAATGGCGACGTCATCGAAGTCATCACCAACCCGCAAGCCGCCCCCAACCCCGCCTGGCTTGCCTTCGTGCGCACGGGGCGCGCGCGCTCGCGCATCCGCCACCACCTGAAAACCCTGGCGCAAAGCGACTCGCAGGCGCTGGGCGAAAAACTGCTCGCGCAGGCCCTTCGCGCCGAAGGCGTGCCCAGCCTGCCTGCGCCTGAACACCCCGCTTGGGCCAACCTGCTGGCCTTCGGCGCCAGCGCCTCGCGCGAAGAGCTGCTGGCCGACATTGGGCAAGGCAAGCGCATTGCCAGCGTGGCCGCCCGCCACATGGCCGGCCAGCTGGCCGCCGCCGGCCAGCGGCGCGACGCTCTGCTGCTCTCGCGCGAGCGCTACACCGCGCATGAACAGCTCTCGCAAGGCACCGTGCTGCTTGACGGCACCGAAGGCCCCGCCGTGCAATACGCCCCCTGCTGCCTGCCCGTGCCGGGCGACGCCCTGCTGGGCTACCTGGAGCGCGGCAAAGGGCTGGTCGTCCACGCCAATGGCTGCGCCATCGCCCGCCGCCTGCAAGCGCATGACAGCGAGCAGTTCATCGCCGTGGACTGGGCCGACGAACCCGCCCGCCCGTTTGAAACCGGCATCTGCGTCACCGTCACCAATGGCAAGGGCGTGCTCGCCCGCGTCACCGGCGAGCTGGCCGCCGCAGGCGTTGACATCGCCCGCGTCGAAATGGATGGCCTGGCCGCCGAAGGTACGGTCGATCTGAACTTCATCATCGCCGTGCGCGACACCGCCCACCTGGAAGCGGCCTTGCGCCAGCTGCGCCGTGCCAGCGCCGTGCTCAAGGCCGTGCGCATCACCGCTGGCGAGGACTGACGACTCCCTGCCTCTTCCGCAGCCTGGCCCGCAGGCGCGAAAAAAGCGGTTCCGAACGGACAAGACGCAAGCCGTGAAAGCCCTGCGCAGGCAAGCGGCGCTGAATGGATGGCGCTGAGCCAGTCATGCTATTTAGCTACTGAATCAATAGCATGATGTCCTAGTGAAACGGGCGCGAAATGGCATTTCAGCCCCCTTTTATTTGCTCCTGTTTCTGATTCATCTCATGCCGTTTGACAGGCAGCTTGCGCCTGCGTAGGGCGGGAATCAGGATGGGCGGCAAGGCGCAAACGGGCTGGATAACCTGCGGAGGATTCACTGAGCCACAGGCCACCCGAAACCACGTTTTTTTGCGAAATGGGTCATGGCGTTGTGTTCAACCAGCCTGGCGGCGCGCGACACGCATGCCAATGCCAGCCACAAGCAAGCCGCCAATCACCAGTGCCAGCGGATGAGTGGCTGGCACAGGCGCCACAGTGGCAGCCACCGGACGTGTTGTGCAAGAAGCAGTGGAGGCTTCCAGTGCGAAGCCGCCCCACTTTCTGGCTGAGGCGGGGTTCACTGTGGCAGAGTTGTTGAACACTTGCACAACCAGTTCGTTTGCGCCGGTCCGCCACTGATTGGCAATCGTAAACGTGGAAGGCACGGAAACATATACGCCGCCTGCCCATGAATCAGCCAGCTGGGAGCCGGGCAGGAGCTGACCATTGAGGAAAACAGCCACAACCTGATCGTCAGCATGCATGGTGGTATGCACTTGGAAGGTAGCCGGATTCACACTGGCGGCCAGATCCACATCCAGCTTGTAGTAGGTGTATTTGGCGGCGCTCATTTCAGTATTGCGGGCCAGCCAGGCTGCCGTGGGTACGTCAGCCCAAGTCCAGGTATTCGGAGGACCTAGCCGGGCCGTCACGGGTGTATCCCAGGCCGCGATAACGCCTAGCGTGGTAACGTCGTCCACGGGTTTGTTGGCCACCTTCCAGCGCGGGTCGGGCGTGCCCAGGGTGGTGATGCGGGCCAGCGAAGCATCCACACCCGTGTTGAAGATGCGGATGTCGTCTCCGCAGGCATAGGGCGCCGCAAAGACTGTCTGCGGCACGGTTAGCAAAGCGGCCAATGCGGCAGAAATGCAAAGGGACAAGCGGGAACGGAGCATAAAAAAGTTCCTATTTTTTCTGTCAAGCGAACGGCAGCCTAACTAGCTGAATGGGGCCAGCCAACTGCAAAAAGGCCAGATGCTAATAGAGGAATGGTGCCTTTGCACAGGCACTCTTTGCCTTCGCCATGGCACCTCCTGGCTGAGCCGCTTTCGCATCATGGCTTGCGCGCCATGGCCTGCGCCACGGCCAGCATGGCGTCGGTCAGGGCCTGCACGGGGTCAGGGGCGTTGTCGCGCAGCACGATGAGGGGCACGCCTGCGGCGGCGATGGCCTGGGCGGCGGCTTCGTCAGGCGCGGTGTGGCTGAGGATGGCGCGGGGGCGATGGGCCTGAATGGCTTTTTGCAGCGCGGCGGGCAGGTCTTCGTCTTTTTCAGGCGCTTGCCAGGGCACAGGCTCCAGTTGCAGCGCGGTGGCCAGCGCTTGCACGCGGGGAGTGAGCAGCAGCACGGGTAGCTCATCAGCCTGGGCCAGCTGGCGGCTGGCTTCGGATTGGGCCTGTTGCAGGCGCTGGCTGATGGCGGCGAGGTTGGCTTGCAGGCGCTCGCGCTGCGGCGGCGCCAGGCGCGAGAGGGAGTCGGCCATGATCATGGCCATGCGCGCGAGGTTGGCGCTGTCTTGCCAGGGCTGGTTGATGAGCACGGTGGCGCTGCCTTTGGCTTCGCGCAGGGTGGATTCGGCCATCCAGAATAAGCCGTTCCAATGCGATACGGGCAATTTCTTTCCGCACCGGATCGAAACAGGAAATAACCACCGCCTCGGGCGTATCATCGATAATAATATCGACACCGGTCAAGGTTTCCAGCGCACGTATATTGCGCCCCTCACGCCCGATAATCCGCCCCTTCATTTCATCACTCGGCAAGCTCACCGTAGAAACGGTTATATCGCTTGTTGTCTCCGTAGTCAGCCGCTGAATGGTCGTAACCAAGATATCACGCGCTTTTTTTTCAGCGGTAAGGTTCGCTTCCTCTTCTATTCTATTAATAAGAACCTGCGCATCCTTTTTCGCCTCATTCGCAAGACTCTGG
>ERZ773070.1883-NODE-1883-length-12327-cov-7.800603_pt1 | contig 12327 bp, 16 predicted proteins | sample MGYA00580618_ERZ773070 | MGnify/ENA primary metagenome ERZ773070 (study PRJEB29015, sample SAMEA2738023) | human oral metagenome | biome: human oral; feature: human-associated habitat; material: dental | place: China | collected 2019 ...
CCCCACCCCCTACGAGGGGCACCCCCACCCCTACCCACCGGTGACCACCTCCGTGATGATCTGCGTGCTCAGCTCAGCTATGACCTGCGCGGCCATGTAGACGCGCAGCTGGGCGCGGCTCATCGAGTGGCCGCTCCCGTTGTCCACGATCTCCGACAGGCGCCGGGCCTGGTCCCTGATGTCCTCCGCAGCGTCGAGGACGAGGATGCCGTTATCCATTGAGCAGCAGCTCCTTCGCGCGCGGGTCGTTGAGTTGGAGGCGCGGCCAACTGTGGTGATTGGTGCCGGGGTGCTTGGCCTTCATGTACTCGACGTAGGCCCGGGGGTACAATTCCTCCCACGGGACCTCGCGGGCCTCCTCGTAGGCCTGGCGTTCGGCTTTGATCTTCGTTGCCTCTTTGACGCGTTCGAGGCGTTGTATCGCCTCGTACTTGCAGCGGTTGCAGCGGTCGGGCGCGAGCCCGCCGTGCGTGCATGTCGTCGCGAGGTAGCGCATGTACTCGGGTTCGTGGCGCATGGGCTGTTTCTCCTTCGGCGGAACGGTTGGTTTCGGGGCGGATGGGCGGGACGTCCGGGCGCCCTTCCTTCCCTCGAAGAGGGGGAGGGATGCGGTGGCTGCCGCATGGGCCTTCCGGGCCCGTTTCCGGCCCCGGCAAAGCCTGTAGCGCACTGTGCGCTTGATGCGGTCCATCGTCGCCGCGGCGCGCTCGCTGATGCGGGCGTCGCACCAGGTGCGGGCCGCCTCGACGAGGTCGGCGAGGATGGTCTTCACAATGCGGATGACGCTCGGGGTGGGGCGGCCCTCGCGGATGCCACCCCGGTGCCACTCGATGATCCCCAGGTCCTCCAGCGCGTACAGGCCCTCGCGGGTCTGGCGTTCGCAGTACCCGGTGAGGCGCGCGAGCTGGGGTGCGGTGGTCGTCGCCGTGCCCTGGCGTCCCTGGTGGGCGTCATAGGACAGGTTCGCCAGCTCGCGCAGCACGAACCGCGCCGCACGGTGATCCGGGCGGCTCAGCATCTCGCCCCACCCCGCGCGGGCCAGGGCGTTCGTCAGATCGAGCACGTCGCGCCCCGGCGAGGGACGCAGGGAAGCCGCTGCGCTCATCGGCGGGTCTCCCTCAACAGATCGTCCGCGAGGGCGCGCAGCTGGTCCGCGTGGGCGGGGCGCCCCATGCCCTCGACCTCATTGGCGAGGGCGTGCATGCGCTTGTGCATGTCCAGTGCCTCGCCCGCCCTGATCCACTCCTCAGCGACCGACCGCACGAGCGCGCGAGCCGCCCGACGGCTGCGCGCCCTATCGTCCCAGCCGCCAGTGCGGTACGGCTCCACCGCCGCCTGAGCAAGATCCCTGGCCGCCGCGCGGCGGTGGCGTTCAATATCATTTCTCATGGCCAAAGTCCTTCCCGGGACGGCGCATCTGCGTCGGCGTGCGGGTCTGCCAATACGCCGCAAGGTCGATCAAGAACCCGGCGATGTCCCGCGGGCCCATCCGGCCCGTCGGGCTGATGATGTGGGCCTCGCCATCGGCCACGACGATGACCAGATCGGCGTCCGTGACATCCCGCGCAAGCGTCGTCACCGGGAATCACCCCCGTCGTGCTCCTCTCGCCGGGCCAGCCACACCGTCGCCGCCGCCAGCGTCACGAGCATGACCGGCGTGGACACCGGCGACGGCGGCACCGGCGCGAAACACAAGAGCAGAACCGCCAGGTACCCGAGGATCATGACCACGGCGGCCACCAGCTGCACCCAATCGACCCGGTACCGGCGTGGACGCGACGGCGCGCTCACTGGTCCTCCCCCTTTCCATCATTGGTGAGGCGATCGAGGATGGTGCTGGCCGCCCACAGCCGGGCTTCCGCCCACAGGATCGAACCCCCGAAGAGCCGCTGAACCTCAGGACCCTGTTCCCACAGGGGTGCGGCCTCATCCCAGGCCCGGGCAAGAATGTCCAGAGCCTTGGAGACCAGGGCCGCGGCCTCCTCGCACAAACTCGCCTCACTCGGGGGTTCTCCTTCGGTAGGCTCGGAGGCGCCAACCACACCCAGGGCCGAAGACGGCTCCGGGGAGCCCACCGAAGGAGAAGAACCATGACGCGCGGACCCGTCACGCGCCGCCTCGAAGAGCGGCTGAAGCGTTCCCTTAGCGCGGCCCTTGGCCGCGATGATCCGATCAGCGTGCTTCCGGGCCTCGTCGACGCACTCGTCGAGGCATTCGACGAACTGGAGCGCGGGCGGCGAGCACCCCGCAATGTCGTGGATGCACTCACTGAGATCGCCCAGCCTGGAGAGGACCTGGAACCGCAAGCGGGCGGCCTCCAAGCCGATAGTGCGCAGAGTGTCGGTGACGGCCGCCTCAAGGGCCTTGTCGCCGAATGGGAACAGCGTCAACACGTCCCCCTCGTCCAGTGGACCGGGAAGAGGATGAAGATAATGCCGTTCACCAAGGATGGTGTTCTGGACCTCGCCCGGCTCCGCAGCCGGGGCGTCGAGTGGGTCCTCCTGCGCTACTCCCGCCGCATGGAGTGCGGCGTCGTCACCCTCATGGACGGCACGCCCATCGGGCGCACCGGCTGGGAACGCACCCACGACGTGCTCCAGATCCTCACTGACGGCGGGGCCCCCGCCGCGCGCGTCCACCTGGTCCTCACCAAAACCGCCGCGCTCATCGGATACTGACATCACAGCACCCCCAACCCAGCCGACACGCCCACTGGGACGCCAGCGGCACGTAGACGGTCGATGTCGCTGAGTGACCATGGGCGGGTGCCCAGCAGCTTCTTGGAGACGGCGGTCTGGTGAATCCCAAGGGCGGTGGCAAGGTCGCCCTGACTGAGCCGCGAGGAGGTCATGAAGCGACGAACCTCACGGCTGATGGTTGCCTGCGATGTACTCATGTGGGCATATTTAATACAAAGCGGATTAGATTGCAACACTTCGACGTGGCGACATTTATGCCAACAGGTAGACGATCAAGCCGCGCCGGATTAGAATTGCCCCATGAGCACACTACTTGAGACCCCGAAGGTCACGACACGCGATGTCGTGGCCGCCAACGTTCGCGCCGAGGCGGCCCGGCGCGGTTTCTCGCAGATGGACCTTGCGCGGGCACTGGGCGCGTCGCAGGGCTCAGTGAACAAGAAATGGCGCGGGCTGCGCAGCTGGCAGCTGGAAGAGCTCGACGCCCTGGCCCTGGTGCTGGAACTGTCCGTGGCCGATCTGGTAACCCCTACCGGGCGTGAGAAATTAGCGCCCCCGACAGGACTCGAACCTGCAACCTCGGGATTAGAAGGCCCTTGCTCTATCCATTGAGCTACGGAGGCGTGGCGCCCCACGGGGCACCGGGTCAAGCGTAGCGGGAACTGCCCCGCTTCACCTAAGCGGGACCGGACGGGTGCCCCTGACAGGACTCGAACCTGCGACCTCGGGATTAGAAGGTCCTTGCCCTATCCATTGGGCTACGGAGGCGTGGCGCGGCCAGGGCGCCCTAGGGGGACAGGCGGACCAACCGGGCGCCGGCGCCCGCGCGGGGCGCGCCGACAGGCACGTGGAAGCCCTCGACCGGAGACGCGCACGGGCTGTGGTTCACTGGTCGCAACCGAATCGGAACGAGGATAGGACACCCCATGACTGCCGAGATCAAAGCCGCGGCCCTGCCGATCCGCTACGGGGCGGAGGTGACGATGCCCGCGGGCATGTACTTCCTCGGGGACCCCTGCTACGCGATCGACGAGGACGGGGTGTGGGACGAGTGGCTGGCCGAGGCCGAAGAGGCGGGAACGCCCGAGGCGAACGACGTGATGGTGGCGGACGTCGACGGGGTCCCCATGCTAGGCTTCCATACCGCCTACGGCGACGGCGGCTACCTCTCCTCCGACGGGGAGCACCTTTTCGGCGTTGATTCCGGGATGATCGGGCTCGTCCCGATCGAGTTGGTCCACCGCTACTTCCGGCGGCCGGTCGCGGACTTGAACGGCCTGGGGACGTTCATCGCGTCGGCCGACCCCATCGTCTGCACACGGATGGGCGGAACCCTCACTTTCGGGAGCACCACGATCGAGACCGCCCCCGACGAGGGCGCGTAGGCGCGCGGCTCCGGGCGGCGGACCCGACCGGTGGACGGGTCTCGGCCTCCCCGCCCCCGCCGGCGGCCGCGGGGACGGAGGGGGCGCAGCCCCCCGCGTCCGTCGAGGCGCGGACCGGCACCGAGGACTCCTCGACCGACGCGCTGCTGGCGGATCTGGCATCCAGCCGCGGACGCAGGCTCGAGGTCGAGCCTCCGCTGGATGACGAGGAGCCCGTGCCCCCGCCCCCCACCTCCCCGCACGGCCAGGCTCAGATCGTCTCGATGTCACAGCGGCGCAGGACGACGACCGGTCAAGGGGCGGGCCGGGCGGCCGGCGCCGGATACCGCGCACCGGCGCCCAGTGTCGCCTCCCCCGCGGCATCCCCACGATCCCCACGATCCCCACAGTCCCCCCAGGCCGCGGCATCCGCCCACAGCGCCCCGACTATGCCGACTGCGCAGGTGGAGGAGACGGCCGGGCAGGAGGCGCGGCGCGAGACGCCCGCCCCGCCCAGACCCAGGCGTCGACGACGCTCGGTCCCCTCCTGGGACGAAATCGTCTTCGGCGCCAAGCCGGAGTAGACCACTGGGCCGGCCACCGTTCCCTCAGCGTGAACCGGCCCGAACCAGAAGCAGCGGAATCGCCGTTTCATCCCGCGTGAGGGAACCGTGCACGCCGACCATGGCAATGGCGGACGCGCTGTGGATGCGCGGATCGACCGCCACCCACGCCCCGCTCATCGCCACCAGGACATCGCCCAGAACGCCGGCGGCCCGTCGACCGACCGGCCCCAGGAGCTGCGCCGCCTCGCCCCGGGTGCCGATCCACAGGGCCCGTTCACCCAGGCGGCTGCGCCACCGCTCGGCGACCTCGGAGGCGAGAACGGGATCCGACCCGGGGACGTGAAGCTGGATGAAGCGGGGCTCCCCGGCCACGGCGACGATGTCACGGGCCAGGACCGGGTCGGCCGAGATATCGATGCGGCAGTCGGGGGCGGTATCGACCATGCCGTGGTCGGCGGTCAGGATGATGCGCGTATCGGCGGGGGCGCGACGCTCGAGCTCGGCCATCGCGGCGTCAAGGCGTTCGAGCTGTTCGAGCCACTGCTCTGAGCGCCAGCCGTGGGAGTGCCCGATATGGTCGAGTTCGCCGACGTAGAGGTAGGCCAAGGGCGTACCGCGTCGCAGCGCGCCGACGGCCAGGGCGGGGCGGTCCTCGAGGCGGTCGGCGCCCAGGTGCGGGGCTCCGCGCAGCCCCGCGCAGGTCAGCCCCGAGCCGGCGAAGCGGGCGGGGCCGACGGTCACCGCCAGAGGCGCGCCCTGTTCGCGGGCGTCGTGAGCAGGTTCGGGCTCGAGACGCTCGAAGATGGTGGGCACATCCTGCCAGCGCCGCGGATCGGGAGCGGGTCCCTCCCAGGAGATGAGGCTCAGGTTCTGCCCGGGTTCGGGGACTGCGCCCGCGGGCAGGTTCCGGCCCAGAAGCGGGTTGAGCACGCAGTACCCCACCATGCCGGTGGCACCCGGCAGAGCGCCGGTACCGAGAGTCGTCAGCGCGGCAGCAGTCGTCGAAGGCACACAGGTCACCGCGGCGGGTCCGGGTCCCGGCTCAGTCCGGGTCGCCGACAGCCAGGAGCGCAGAACGGGCGCGTGTCCCAGGCGCTCGTGCAGCATCTTCAGACCGAGGCCGTCGACGAGCACGACAATGGTCGGGGCGATGTCGCCCGCCAGCCCCCAGGAAGCCGCGTCGGCACGCGCCTGCGCGTCGGACGGCACTGCGGGCAGGTCGACATCGCGCAGGACCAGCCCCGCGCCGATGGCGGCGGCGCCCAGGACCTGGCGTAGGTGCGGCTCACTCATGCGCGCGCCGCGGCCCGGGCAGTCGCCTCGGACAGCATCTGGGCGAAACGGTCCGCGCGAGCCAGTGCGGCATCCCCTTCGACGCCGGCGGCGACCCGGATCACGATGTCGTCCGGCATGGTCATTCCGGTCAGTCCGTGATCGGCCTGGCACGTGGGGTCGTCGCAGGTCGCGGGCTCAAGGTCCAGTCGGCGCACGGCACCCCAGCAGATCGCGATCGTCACTTCGGTCAGCTGCCCGCCGCCGGCGGCGGGCTCGCACACACCCCGGGTCAGCGATACCGAGGAGATACGGGAGATGGGCACCGCTTCGCTCGTGGCCACCGCGCCCGGACGCCCGTCCTCGCGCGGAGAATCATCTGCATGGACGATGATCAGACGACTGGGGGTCAGGGCAAGCACGGTCAGATGGCGGTGGACGGCGTCGTCGAAAGTGGTCTCGGCCTGGACGAGATCGACGACGACCTCCTCCCCCGCCACGGCGACATCGAGCGTGCCCAGCACGAGCTCGGGGTAGTAGCCGGCGCGACGCACCTCCTGCGCCAGGAGCGTTGAGGCGGCGTCGGCGGGTCGGGCCTGGGCAGTCCACTTCATAGGACGATCATGCCATCGACCGGGAACGCGGACCGGTGGCCCCCGCCACGCTCCGCCCCGGCCGGGGGCCGTCGATCCCGTCACCTTCGGGTGTCGCTATTCCGTTACGGATCCTCATCGCGCATCATGCGAGACATGCCCACGTCCGCCACGCAGACGCCCCCACCCGTCAACGGTCTCATCGTCGATCAGGACCTTCCCACGGAAATGCGCACCTCCTTCCTGGAGTACGCCTACTCGGTCATCTACGCCCGCGCCCTGCCGGACGCCCGCGACGGCCTCAAGCCCGTCCAGCGCCGCATCCTGTTCCAGATGGATCGCATGGGGCTGCGTCCCGACCGGCCGCACGTGAAGTGCTCGCGCGTGGTCGGCGACGTCATGGGACGCCTCCACCCGCACGGCGACGTCGCCATCTACGAGGCCCTCGTGCGCCTCGCCCAGCCCTTCACCATGCGTCTGCCCCTGGTCGACGGTCACGGGAACTTCGGGTCGCTCGACGACGGCCCGGCCGCCGCCCGCTACACCGAGGCGAGGCTGGCGGCCAGCGCCCTGGCGCTGACGGCGGACATCGACGAGGACACCGTCGACTTCTCTGCCAACTACGACTACACCCTCACCGAGCCGGGCGTCCTGCCCGCCTCCTTGCCCAACCTCCTGGTCAATGGGGCGTCCGGAATCGCGGTGGGCATGGCCACCAATATGCCGCCGCACAACCTCGTCGAGGTCATCGGCGCCGCACGCCATCTCATCGATCATCCTGAGGCGGACCTGGAGGATCTCATGGCCTTCGTCCCGGGCCCGGATCTACCCGCCGGCGGCATGATCGTGGGACTGGACGGGATCCGGGAGGCCTATCGCACCGGTCGCGGCAAGTTCCTCACGCGGGCCACCGCCCGTATCGAGAACCTGACGCCCCGTAAAAAGGGAATCGTCGTCACCGAACTGCCCTACCTGGTCGGCCCCGAGAAGATCATCACCCGAATCAAGGAGGCGGTCGCCTCCAAGAAACTCCAGGGCATCACTGACGTCGCCGACCTCACGGACCGCAAGAACGGCACGCGTCTGGTCATCGGAGTCAAGAACGGCTATAACCCCGAGGCGGTGCTCACCCAGCTGTACAGGCACACGCCCTTGGAGGACTCCTTCGGCATCAACAACGTGTGCCTGGTCGACGGTCGTCCTCGCACACTGGGTCTGCGCGAGCTGCTGGAAGTCTTCGTGCATCACCGTCTGACGGTGGTGGAGCGCCGCACCCGCTTCCGTCTGGACAAGCGCAAGGAGCGCCAGCACCTGGTCGAGGGCCTGCTCATCGCGATCCTCGACATCGACGAGGTCATCCAGGTCGTGCGCTCCAGCGAGGACGCCGCCACCGCCCGCACCCGTCTCATGCAGGTCTTCGACCTCACCGAGCCGCAGGCGAGCTACATCCTGGAGCTGCAGCTGCGGCGCCTGACCAAGTTCTCGGTCATCGAGCTGGAGAAGGAGCGCGACTCCCTGGCCCAGGAGATCGCCGAGCTCGAGGCCGTCCTGAACGACGAGGCGCTGCTGCGGGGCGTGGTCTCCCGCGAGCTGGCCGCGGTGGCCGAGGAGTTCGGCACGCCGCGGCGGACGGTGCTCCTCGAGGCGCCCGGGGCCGGTGCGCCCACCGGGGGGACGGGCGCGCCCGACGGCGCGGGAGCGGTCGCCTCGGGCGCCACGAAGCAGGCGGCGATGAGCCTCATGGCCGGCGCCTCCGACGTCCCGCTGACCGTCCCGGACGACCCGTGCCGGGTGCTCCTGTCGGCGACCGGCCTGGTGGCGCGCACAGCCGGATCGGAACCCGTCCCCCGCTCAGGGGCACGCCGGCACCACGACGCGATCACCGGCCAGGTCGCCGCGACGGCGCGCGGCCGCATCGGAGTGGTCACCGATGCGGGCCGACTGGTGCGTCTCGATGTCGTGGCGACCCCGGAGGTCCCGCGTTCGGACGGCGCGCTCTCGCTCGCCGGCGGTCAGCCGGCACACCTGCTGGTAGACCTGGGATCCGACGAAAAGGTCGTCGGCCTGGTGCCGATCGGTTCGGCGAGCAACCCGCCGATCGTGCTGGCCACCGCCACGGGCGTCGTCAAGCGCGTCAGGCCGGGCGACGAGCCGGGCCGCGGAGAGGCCTGGGGGGTGATCTCACTGGCCGACGGCGACCGTGTCGTCTTCGCCTCTACCGCTGCGGACTCCGACGTCCTCGCGCTGGTGAGCTCCGACGCCCGGCTGCTGCGCTTCGAGGCGTCCAGAGTGCGTCCCCAGGGGCGCGGTGCCGGCGGTGTGGCAGGCATCTGCCTGCATGAAGGGGCGTGCGTCATCGCGGGCGCCGCCGTTCCGGCCGATCTTCTGGCCGAGGCCGTCGTCGTCACGATCGCCGACGCCGAGGGGGCACTGCCGAGCGCTGGAACGGGCTCGGTCAAGGTGACTCCGTTGGACCGCTATCCCGCCAAGGGCCGGGCCACCAACGGGGTGCGGGCTCAGCGCTTCCTGCGCGGCGAGGACGAGCTCGTCCTCGCCTGGGTCGGCGTCGGGCCGGCCAGGGCCGTCGACGGCGACGGGCGACCCGTCGACCTGCCGGCGGTGAACGAGCGCCGTGACGCGAGCGGTTCGCCGCTGCCAGCACCGGTGGTCGGGATCGGCTGAGCCCGTCCCGGCTGTCGCGCCGCTCGCGGAAAGCGGGCGGTAGACGCTCTAGCGGTCGCGGGCAGGGCCCGGCCGGTGCGTCCACAGACGCATGACGGTGGCCGCGGCCCGCTCGGCGTTCTCCGGAGCTGCGCGGAGCACCTCGGCCAGATTCGCGGTTTCGCCCTGGGAGGTGGAAATGACGGCCACGCAGCCGGCCGCCAGCAGCACGTCCCCATCAGGGCGGACTCGTCCGGCCACGACCACCGTAGGAACGCCCTGACGGGCGGCCGCGCCGGCCACCCCTGCGGGAGTCTTGCCCGCCAGTGTCTGAGCGTCGACCGATCCTTCGCCCGTGAGCACCAGATCGGCCCCGGTGACGGCCTGCATCAGGCCGACCGTACGGACCACCAGCTCGATCCCCGGCTCCAGGCGGGCGTCGAGGAATGCCATGAGCGCGAAGCCCAGACCGCCCGCAGCGCCCGCGCCCGCACGCTCGACGAGGTCCCCGTGGCCGCTCAATCGCGCCCACCTCGCCAGCACCGCGTCGAGATAGCCGACGTCTTGTTCGCTCGCTCCCTTCTGCGGACCGAAAACGGCGCTGGCCCCGCGTTCGCCCAGCAGCGGGTTGTCGACATCGCAGGCGACATCGATCCTCAGCCCTTTCAGGCGCGGGTCGAGGCCGGAGGCGTCGACCCGCGCGAGGGCCTCCAACTCCCGCGGACTCGTCCCGATGGCCCGGCCCGCGCGATCGAGGAAGCGCACACCGAGCTCGGCGAGCATGCCGGCTCCACCGTCGTTGGTGGCCGAACCGCCGATGCCCAGAAGCAAGCGATCGGCGCGGGCATCCAGCACCGCGCGGATCATCCGGCCGACGCCCCGAGTATCCGAGGCGCGCACGTCGCGCATCTCCCGCCCGATCAACTCGAGCCCCGCGGCCGAAGCCATCTCGAGCACCGCCGTACCGCCCGAGTCCCCGCCCAGGGCCAAGCGCCCCGTGACCGGACGTCCCAGCGCATCGATGGTCTCGACATGACGGATCCGTGCGCCGAGCGAGGCGGCCACCGCCTCGGTGAAGCCCTCACCCCCGTCGGACATGGGCACTTCGACGACTTCGGCGTCCGGGACGACGCGACGCACGCCCCGGGCCATGGCGGCCGCCATGGATTCCTTGAAGGAGTCGGGCGCGACGACGACTTTCATGAGGTCGCACCCCGGCCTGAACTCCCGCGCACGAGCGCGAGCCTTTTGGAATCGAAGGTCCAGCCGGGGATGAGGAACCGCATGCCGATCGAATCGTCGCGGGCCCCGACACTCCGGACCTCGTCCAGGTAAAGCTCATGGGCTGCCTCGAGCAGGTTGATGGCCATGGGCTTTCCCATGACTCTGAGGCCGATGAATCCGATCTTCATGATATTCCTTCTGTTCGGTGCGCGGGGTGCCGAATACGATATGAATGGCGCGGATGGTGGGAGGACGGCGGGGAGGAGCGACGGCCAGTGAGATGCCCATGCCGGGAAGCTCGTCCTCGCTGAACTCGCATTCGGAGACCAGAGCCGCGGGGATCTCGGGGGTTGCAGTCCACGAAGCCCAGGCGGGGTCAGATCATCGCGACAAGAATGCCAGCGGGGACTGCGATGATCAGGCTGATGGCCAGGGTGTGGCCGATCGAGGCGCCGTACAGGTCGGCGACGCCGGAGCGGCCGACCAAGGCCGGGCCCACAAGGGCTCGACCCGCAGACGGTCGTCAATGGGCCGGCCCCGGTAGTGGCGCTGCGTACGGGCCTCCGGGCTAGGGCGCCTCATACATCCAAAGCGTAGAGAACCGTGCCCTGAGTGGGCGTGTAGCCCAGCTCCCGGTACAGGTCGACAGCGCCGGCGGGGTTGTCCGAGTCGACACCCGCAGCCGCGTAGTCCATGCCGTCCCGGCGATAGGCGCGCATAGCAGCCGTCAGCAGCGCCGGAGCCACGTCCCGGGACCGGTATTCGGCGAGAACTCCCAGCATGTCCGTGTATCCCTCGCGCCACCCCAGAGCAGCCCAGTCCTGCTCATAGCGGCCCGAACGCAGATATCCCGCCACACGAGCCCGGTCCCCCGAGTGATCCACGGCCACGAAGCTCCATGACGGGGCGAAGTAGGTCCTGCCCGCCTTCCAGTCCTCGCGCGTCATCTGGCTGGCCCCGTACTCGCCGTCGAAGATCTGGTTGTGCGCAATGCGGACGACCTCATCCAGCTCCTCGCTCCACGGCTCGATGGTGAGGAACCCATCGATGTCCACCTCCGGTATCTCCTCGACCAGAGGGCGGCGGACCTCCCGATACCACCGACGGGGCTCGAAGCCGAGCTCGCCGAGGTGCGCCTTCATGCGCTCGTCGTCCTCCAGGACAGTGGTGACCACGTGGGCGGGGGCGGTGGCGGCGGCCGATCCGGGCGCCGCACCCGCGCGCTCGGAGCCGATGAGGTGGCGGGCGCGCTCGGTCTGCCAGTGCAGGAGCGCCCTGCCGATGCCCCGCCTGCGGAAATCGGGGTCGACCACCCCGATCATCGAGGTGTAGATCTCTCCGGCGGGCCGCAACCGCACCAGGGCGAAGGCGCGCATGACGCCCGTGTCGTCGCGTCCGGCCACCCCGGAGTAGGTCGGGTCGACGAAGTATTCGGCCGTCTCCTCCGCGGTGGTCCGGTAGGGCGGGTCGTCGGCTGATTCGGCGCGGGCGATGAGCTCGGCCAGCGCCTGGTTGTCCAGGGGGCTCAGGGGCGTCCAGGACAGGCCGTGCGGCAGAGCCGAGCGTGGCCCGGGGCGCAGCATCGACCAGGGGCCGGTGGAACCGGCTCGACGCGAGGAGCCGTAGACGGGGGCCATGAGCACCTCCTTGCAGGGACCCGTGAAGGGCCCAGTAGAACAGCGGTGGATCTGCCGGCACTTTACCGGACACCGAGATGACTCATAGAGAACTCACGAGAGGATTCACCTACTCCGATACGCCTTCTCTCAGGCGTCGATGCGTTCACGATCGACATCGCGGGCGCCGGCGATGATGAAGCCCCGACGGGGCTCGACACTCGAGCCCATGAGGAGCTCGAAGACGCTCTCCGCCTCCACCAGCTCGGCCTCGTCCCCCAGGGTGATGCGCCGCAGGGTGCGGTGCTCGGGCTCCATGGTGGTCTCGGCGA
>ERZ773070.1888-NODE-1888-length-12289-cov-2.696093_pt1 | contig 12289 bp, 3 predicted proteins | sample MGYA00580618_ERZ773070 | MGnify/ENA primary metagenome ERZ773070 (study PRJEB29015, sample SAMEA2738023) | human oral metagenome | biome: human oral; feature: human-associated habitat; material: dental | place: China | collected 2019 ...
TTACCGACCGCATTGCACTTACGGATGATCTCTTTCTGGATGACGGGCACGTCCTCTGCCGGCACCTCGACACCGAGGTCACCGCGTGCGACCATGATGCCGTCCGAGACTGCGAGGATTTCGTCAAAGTTGTTGACACCCGCGAGATTTTCGATCTTCGGGATGATCTCCATGTGACCGCCGTGCTTTGCGATCAGATGGCGGATCTCCTCCACGTCCGCCGGACGCTGGATGAAGGATGCCGCAACGAAGTCCATGTCGTTCTGGATACCGAAGATGATGTCGCGCTCGTCCTGCTCGGAGATCGCGGGCAGCCCCAGCTCGACCCCCGGCGCCGCCACGCGCTTGCGCGTCGACATCGGCCCTGAGTTCTGCACGGTTGTCACGATGTCCTTGCCGCGAATCTCATCGACGACAAGTCCGACGAGACCGTCCGAGAGGAGCAGCGTGTCGCCCGGCTTTACCTCGTTGTAGAGGTTCTTGTGATTGACGCTGACGTGCGTCGCGTCGCCCGGTGCATCGTCATGGGTTAGCGTGAACTTCTGTCCCTTCTCGAGCTGCACCTTGCCGTCTGCGAACTCGCCGAGACGCATCTCCGGTCCCTTCGTGTCGAGGATGAGCGAGATCACCTTCCCCGAGCGCTCCGCCGCCGCACGCACCTTGTTGATGCGCACGAGATGCTCCTCGTGTGTGCCATGCGAGAAGTTGAAGCGCGCGCAGTTCATCCCGCTCTCGATGAGAGCGTCAACAATTCCGTCGGGATCCGTTGCCGGTCCCTGTGTGCAGATAATCTTTGTCTTTTTCAGCATATCATGTCCCCCGCTTTTTTGGAATCACTGATAAGGTGCTTCCCTTGTCCCTGAAACTTACTACTACTCATATTTTACACTCTTTTTAGAGAGAAGTAAAGGAAGCTGGATATAAAAGTACCTGAATGATTCTCCTTATAAAAGAATACAGGAATGCAATTTGACAAATCTTCGTCCTTTCCATTATCATGTTGCTTATTCTTTTGGAAAGGGTGATTTTATGGATTTCCTCAACTCTGCCGTCGGCTCGATCAATGATTTTCTGTGGACTTATATCATCATTGTTGTGCTTGTTGGCTGCGGTCTGTGGTTCACAATCTCGACCGGACTTATTCAGCTGCGCGCGCTGCCCGAGATGGTGCGCCTGCTCGCGGGGGATCTCGGGCGTCGCCCGAGCGGACGCAAGGCGATCTCCTCGTTTCAGGCGTTCTGCGTCAGCACCGCCTCGCGCGTCGGGGTCGGTAATATCGCGGGCGTTGCGATCGCCATTGTGACGGGCGGTCCCGGGGCTGTGTTCTGGATGTGGGTCATTGCCTTCATTGGGACGGCGACGGGCTTCGTTGAGAGTACACTCGCGCAGATCTACAAGATCCCGCGTGGACACGGGCTCTTTCACGGCGGACCTGCGTACTACATCCAGAACGCACTTGGGCAGCCGGCAGTCGCAAAACTCTTTGCCGTGCTCATCTCGGTCACGTTCGGTCTGATCTATGTCTCGGTGCAGGCAAACACGATTGCCCTCTCAATGGAGAAGGCGTTCGGCATTGATACCTACCTCATGGGCGGCGTGCTCGCCGTGCTCGCGGGTGTGGTCATCTTCGGCGGCATCCAGCGCGTTGCAACGTTCTCCGCACTGCTCGTGCCGATCATGGCGGGCGTCTATCTCCTTATTGCACTCATCATCATCCTCATGCACATCGACCAAGTGCCGGCGATGTTCGCGCTCATCCTGCATGACGCGTTCAGCCCGCAGGCGGCGGTCGGCGGCGGCATCGGCACGGCGATCCTCACGGGCATTCGGCGCGGACTCTTTTCAAACGAGGCAGGCGAGGGCTCGATCCCGAATGCGGCGGCGACGGCGAACGTCACGCACCCCGTCAAACAGGGGCTCGTGCAGGCGTTCGGTGTCTATGTCGATACGTGGATCGTCTGCTCGGCAACGGCATTCATCGTGCTCCTCACGGGGCAGTATACGATTGGCGGTGATACGACGGGCATCGCACTCGCACAGGACTCGCTCGCAAGTGTCTTTGGTCCGTGGGCGTCCAGTCTCCTCGCCGTGCTCATCTTCCTCTTTGCATTCAGCTCCGTCGTCGGCAACTACTACTACGGTGAGATCAACATCCACTTCATCACCGAGAACACGAAGCCCGCGCTCTTTGCCTACCGTCTCGCCGTCGTCGCGATGGTCTTCTTCGGCTGTGTGGCGGCATTCGGACTCGTGTGGAACCTCGCCGACCTCTTCATGGCGATGATCTGCCTCACGAACCTCTACGCCATCGCACGGCTCGCACCGCTTGCACGCATCGCGCTTGCGGACTACTTCGCGCAGAAGGCGGCGGGCAAGAACCCCGTATTCGATCCCTCCATCATGCCCGACCAGCATGGCATCATGGGATGGGACGAGGCGCAGTTCCATGCACAAAAACACTGATGTGAGGCATTTTTCTTAACAAGTGAACACACAAGCATACGTTGCAGAGATGAAAAATCTGCAACGTATTTTTATTTTTTATGATTTGAGTATTCCAATTTATGATAAACTATGGTAGAATTGTCCCAATTAACAAATAGAAGTGATATGTCTTATAGTTTAGATGAATTTAGGAGGCGAACTATTTGTTCAAGGAAATGAAATCACGTCGTCTGGCTCTGCTCGTTGCTGCTGCACTGGGTGGAGGCGGATTCCTTTCGTCTGCACCGAATGTGTCTGCGGCGGATGTGACGATCGATGCGTCGCATGCACCGTCAGATAATGTCTTTGTACCCGGCGGCGGCCCTGCAGTCGGGACGGCGGCTGGGTATGTTGGGGGAGAGAGTGACATCAGCAATGTTGCGGATAATACGCTGACGTTCAACGGCCTCGCACATCCCTATGATAAGTTTTTGTTTGGCGGCATTACGTTCGGCACCGGAAGTGTGACGGGGAACAAGATCTTTGTCAATCCGGCGACGGCACCGCTTACGTCTTCTGTCGAGGCCGTGCATGGCGGTATGGCGAGCGGGGGCGGCAGTGCCGAGAACAATCATGCTGAATTCAACGGAAACAACCTCAATTCTGATTTGAGCGGCGGTACGACCGAGAGAATCGGCACGGGCATCGTCCGGGGCAATACGGTGACGCTCAAAGGCGGCAGCGCATACGGTGACATCTATGGCGGCAATAAGAATGACCTCTACTTGTTCTCACCTAATAAGTTGAATGACGGTTCTATGCAAACCGGAGAGATTCAAATAGAGCTTGCTGACGGAGTGCGTACCTTCGGCTTTTCTCCTACTACAGGAAAGGCTTACGGAAGCAAGGATATATTAGGTAAGAAAACCAACAGGTATTATATTAACGGTTTGAGACTGGATGCAGATGAAGATTACGGTTACGGAGTCGTAGCTGTAACAGAGGAAGTGGCATATAGTCCAAGAATACTGTTCTACCAAGTAGTAGATACCAGCGGTAGAATAGTAAAGGGTAACAAAAAAGTGGTAAAGGATAAGGAAGGTGCATATTTTATAATAATGGACAATAAGCTTGCGGCTTATGAGTCAAGATATACACCGAAGTGGCACACAAAGAACGGAGTTACAGGATACTATCAGTATGATAGTGACAGCAAAAAGTATTTGGATTTAATAGTTGCTGCACCTACTAACTCACCTGATCTTAGTGCTATTCCTACAAAACAAATACTTTACAGACCGTAGAGATAGGAGTGATATGATGAAAAAATTGTTTCAAAAAGGAAAGAGATTCTTAGCTCTGACCCTTGCAGCTGCGCTGTCCCTGAGCGGACTTCCCGCTGTGGGAGGGATGGAAGCCAAGGCGAGTACAGAGCTTACCGATGAGATTATTGATCAAAATGGCGGCGGTACTGTATCCGCTTATGAGTGGAGAGGTTCTACCTTTAATGTTGAAGGTATAAGTAACCCTGCCCTCATCGGATCAGCTAACCCATATACAGGTAGTGGTGTTAAAGCTACATTTGCTAATGGCGGTTATGACACATATTTCAAGGTGGGCGGAGATGATTCATATAGTCTTTCAAGGCAGTTCAGTACAACCAATAACGGTGGTGTAATGCCGGGTAACCCCAGTTCTTCCAATGCAGTAGATAAACTGGAACTTAAGATGAAGGTATATCCGAGCAAGGATGAAAAGCTGATTATAGTAGAGTATTCGGTATATAACCCTACAAATGCACCCATAACCGACATTAAGTTCGGATCAGGTGCTGACGTTATGATAAGTACTCATGATGCGGCTCCGATACAAAGATTTGCAAACAGTATCAAGATGGTAAATGCACGCCCGGGTGACACTGTGCATAACGGTGATACTTTTGAGCTTGTTATGAAAGATCCTTCTTATGGTATTAATAACGAGTGGATTACAGCCGGTGGAGAATTTAAGGCTTGGATGGGAATTTATCATAGCAGGTATTATCACCAATTTGAACACTTTGCAACAGGGTATTTTAACGGTGGCGACTCAGAGCTGACTTACTCTTGGAAGATAGCCTCTCTTGGTGCTTACCAAAGGGCGGTCAGAAAGGTCGGGTTTAAGACCAGAGGTACTTCAGTATATGTAAACTACGCAGCAGGTAATGATGCCAATGACGGTTCATCCAGCTCACCTGTTAAGACATTGAGTAAGGCATTTAGTAAGATAAATGCCAGTATGGGATATATATTTATACAAAACTATCCCGAGATAGGAAGTGCTACAGACACAGTTATACCTGATGTACCGGCAGGTAAGACTATAGTTATACAGTCGGCGGATTACGATATAAGTAATAACCCGACCTCAGCTATAGTTACGCTAAAGCGTGCAGCCGGCTATACGAATCCTCTTATCAATATACCTTCAAGCGGAGCTGTCCGTTTGTCAAATATTATTTTAGACGGTAATAAGGCGGCGGCTACAGGAAATGATTCACCTCTTATTGAGCCAGGCACTTCAGGTAAGGTGTTCTTACAAAAGGGAGCTACACTTCAAAATAATAAGGTTACCTCAGACAATAAGGGTAGTGCAATCAATCTTAACGGTTCAGCAGAACTTGAGATGAACTTTGGTGAGATTACCGGCAATGAATCAAAGAAGGGCGGTGCCGTATATCATAACGGCGGTAAGCTTGCCGTTAAGAATTCAGCTTTGATCAGAGGCAATGTTAATGATGCAAGTAAGGAACTTAACCTTGTGCTTAAAGACGCAACTAAGAATGTTGAAGTCATAGGACCTTTAGTTGATGACGAAGGAAATCAGGCGGACATCAAGGTAACTGTAAACGGTGCACCGGCACCTTCAAATTCAAGCATTACTGCAGCCGATCAGGAAACTGTAGTGGCAAAACCAAGTGCAGCCTATGCACCTTCAGTAGCAGATACTCCGGCATTCCTTTCAAACTTTGCTTTTGACGAGGAAACCGCTATGAATAACAGGGGTTGGACTTTAACAAGCGGTACTACTACTGTAGGACATGCGAAGATGGTTATTGCAAAAAGAACCGGAAGACGTATAACCTTCAATGTAGTTGAGGCTCCGGATGATACTCCTATAGAGGCACAGCTTTGGGATGCAGGTCCTTTACACACCGCACTTACTATTCCGGCAGCTATTGCGCTTGAAAAGAACGATGTGGTTGATTCAAGAAATATCGTGCCTCCTGCATTACCGGCGGATTCCAAGTATACATACTATGATACACAGATAGATATGAACGGTGGAACAGGCTTGACTGTGGGTACACAGGGAGAAGGCTATAAGTTAAAAGGTTCTATGCCTGACTCTGAAGTTACTGTAACTTATAGGTTTAAGAGAAAAGATATGACCCTTAAGTTTGATGTCAACGGCGGTACTCCGGTAGTGCTTGATAAGGTAGGACCTCAGCTTTCAGATCTACAGGACAGATCAGTGCCTTCAGTATCAAAATACGGTTATAACTTTAGGTATTGGGATCCTACACCGGGTTCTTCACCCAGTGGTGATGAGATTCCTGTGACAGGTCAGTTACCTCAAAAATTCCCTATAGGTAAGGTTACAGGACCGGCTGCAGACCGAGATGTGATTACTTATAAGGCTATGTGGGAAGTAAATACCGATCTAAAATCAAAACTTAATGTAACATATAAGAATGTAGCGGGAACTATTGAACTTGCAGAGCCAAGAGAAGATTATCTGCCGGTAGAAGCTCCTATAAGCGAGACTCCTGTAACCATACCGGGATATGTTGTGGATGTAGCGTCATCTAATGCTGTACCGACAATTACAGGCAATACATTCAATCCTTTCGGTGTATTTACAGGACAGATGCCCAGCCAGGATCTTGATGTGAACATTAGATATACACCTGATACTTCACCTGCCGGAAAGAGCAGGGTTACAGTAAAGCATATCAAGAATAGTGATAACTCTGTAATTCAGACGGATACACAGGACTTGGCACCGGAAGATAATATAACCGGTGTAGCACCTCTTACGGGTGCAGTAGTAGCAGGACTTACAGTACTTGGAGGAACTGTTACGGCAGGAAAGGTAACCGATAATATAACTCATAAATACGGAATGGTTGGTGAGAGCTTTGACAGACCTGACCCTGACAACGGTATTGTCGGTACATGGGCATTTACAGGAGTTATGCCTAACCAGGATGTAACTATAGAGTATCGTTACGGTATAACAGGTACAGGACAGACACTTAATGTACATTATATAGATAACGATGCTATAGATCCTAACCTTAAGAAGATAACAGATATTCAGGATAAGCAAGGTAATGATATAACCAACAATCCTAACCAGTTCCCTGTAGCAGCAGGTGATGCTATACAGGATCAGGACGGAATGACAACATATATCCCTATATATGGCTATAATTTATCATCAACAAGTAAGGATCCGGCATCTGTAACACCTGACTTTGATCCTATAACACATGAGTTCAACGGTACTATGCCTCCACAAGACATAGATATCAAGTACACATATACAAGAGATGCTTCAAAGTGGGTAAGAGTTACTTTCAAGACTGTAGACGGAGCTACCTTAGGACGCAGTACGGGACTTACAGCAAGACCGGCAGACCTTGTAACAAGCGGTAGTGACTTCTATGTAGATGTACTTAAGGGTGGAGATGCAAGAAGTTATACTTGGGAGAAGATCAAGGATAAGAATCTGGTACCTGAAGTTACCGTTATAGATAATAATTATTATATCCATGACGGTTGGTTTATAGATGGTAATGACAACGGCATCAAGGAAGATAATGAAAACTTATTAGCTGATGATGCAACATTTAACGGTGCCGGACCAATAGTAGTTCGTCCTAACATAGTTAAGACACCTGGTGCATGGTTTGACATAAAGTTTGAGGTGGGTGACCATATAACTCAAAACTCAGGAGTGAATACTCTTAACACAAGAGCTACAGAAACACTCGGAAGTGCTATAGCAGCAGCAGGTATCACCTATACAATAGAGCAGAACTATCTTGATGATGGTTGGTATATGTTCGGTAATACTACAACATTGGCAGATAATGTTCAAAACGGTGCTACTTACAGAATTGAAGCAAAGCCTGATCCTGCAGTATTCGGACTTGCGCCAAGTGCGAAGCAGGCAGAGGGAAGTCTACTTCCTAACGGTAGAGGTAGAGTAACTGTATACGATACCAAGCCGGGATACAAGTATGTATTGACCGATAAGGACGGCAATGTAGTTAATGTTAAGCCGGGTAATGCTTTGGAAACTACAGTAGTGTTCGACAACTTACAGGCAGGAACACAGTATAAAGTATATGAAGTCAGTGAATCTGTAATTATTACACCGGGTGCATCAATAAACAGTGTACCTGCAGGAGATAAGTCAGATCCTACAAAGGTTACAGTACCTGTACTTGATAACAACTACTCTGTGACACCTGATCCTAATAATGACGGAAAGACCAAGATAACTATTAACCCTGCAGATCCGACACTTGAGTATGCTTTAGTAGATGATGCGGGTAACCTTGTTACCATATCACCTGAGGCACCTAACGGATGGCAGGCAACTAGAGGAAGCAATCCTGCGACAGTAAGTTTCAGCAATCTTCCGCTTGGTAAGAACTTTACAGTAATTACAAGACCTGCAGGATCTAATGCCAGCGTGGCGGATAGGATAGACGGAGGTTCCAAGTTCAACTCAGATCCGGGTTCAGAATTGGAAGTACCTACATATATCTTAGAAACCAGAAAAGCGGGCATGGCTATACAGTCAATAACAAGAGATGGCAATAACATACTTTCAGCTCCTACAGATATCTATGAGGAACTTCATGAAGGTGATAGAGTAAGTCTTTTAGCACCGGCAACCGATGCTCAAGGCAATACCTTCAAAGAGTGGAAAGTTACTATAGGTGCAGCTCAAGAAATTATAGGTACCGCTGCACAGCAAAGAAACATAGATATAACTGTAAGAAAGGCTAACCTTGTAATATCAGCTGTCTACAATGTACAACCGACTGTTCCTAGTCTTGCTAATGTACAGGATGAGGTAAGAGGCGGAAGTTCTAAGCAGATAGCACTTGATCCGGAAGGCATTGAAGCACTTCAGAATAACTTAACTACAACTGAAGACAGAGTGCTTATGGATACAAACCATGTAGATGTAACTTATAAGGTAATCTACAAGAAGTCAGCTGCTACAGCTACAGCATCCGATGCAATTCAAGCAATCTATACACCGGCTGCTCCTGAAGCTTTCACAGCGGCATGGCAGATAGGTGTAAATGTTGAAAGATATGTAAACGGAAGAAAGGTTGAGCTTCCAAGCGGACATCCTTCAAACTATCCTGGTACGCTTACAAGCTATGTACAGCTTGATGACAAGGATATAGATATGCTTGATTACAAGTTATATGAGATAGATGATACTACCGGCAATGTGGTCGGAGAGGTTGCTATGAGCAGAAACCCTGCAGAAGGAAACGGAATTAGCGGACTCTTTACCTTCCAGGCAAGAGTAGGACATTCATATGTGCTTGTATACAATAAGGCATTTAAGTTAAGCTTTGTTAACAACCATGTAGACTTCTATCCTACAGCAAGTCAGAATCCTGCACACAAACTTCATACCGTTAAGGTAAGAAGAGGTTCGGATTCTAATGATGCATTTACAGATTGGATGAATGAGTCTCCTATACTCAGCCCATATGAGAGACTTGGTATAACCTATACCAAGAGAGGTAACGGTTGGAGCTACACAGATACTTTAGCAGTAGGTAAGGCAGGATACAGGGCATACGACCCTACAGCAGCTATACAGAAGAAGACTGTAGTATATGCAGCTTATGATGATGATAGCGAACAAGTTCAGCAGGCAGCAGGAGATTTGGACAGTTTGATAAACAGACTTGTAAATCTTGGAAACGATAACTTCTTAAAGAGAGGCGAGTTCTCAGATATGAAGGCGGGAATTGCTACTCTTAAGAATATAGCTGCAAGACCGGGTATGCTTGCTATACTTAACAGTACTAATCCGGCGGATGCGGCACTTAAGGCTGACTTCGAAAGATATGCAACTATGACAGATGCACAGCTTGATGAAATAGCAGCTACATTGCCACCGGCAATTGCTGATAAGTTGATCAAGAGAAGACCTAACTTAAGAGAGATAGACGCTATCAAGAGATATGAGTCATTTACAGTTACAGATCCTGTAACAAAGCAAAGAGTAAAGAGAGTGCCGGCACTTGCTGAAAGATTCTTCCAGCAACAGCTTAATCCTAGATATGAAGGATATGCAGGCACAGTAAGCAGTAGAAGCAGCGGCGGAAGCAGCGGCAGCGGCGGCGGAACCGGAAGAGGAACTGCTGATAAGCCATTCATACCGACACCACCGAAGACCTACTCTGTAGGCGGCAACGGAAACTGGGTACAGCATGCAGACGGAAGATGGAGCTTTGTGCTTACAGGCGGTATCAGACTTACAAGCAAGTGGGCTAAGTTAGAGTACTCCACTGGTGACCGTTCAGCCGACGGTTGGTACCACTTTAACTCATACGGACTTATGGATACAGGTTGGTTCCTGGATGAGAAGGGTAATTGGTACTATTGCAACACAGAAAAAGATGGTTTCCAGGGTAAGATGAAGACCGGTTGGGTATACAATGATACTGATAAGAATTGGTATTATCTTGATCCTGATACAGGAATGATGAGAACCGGTTGGGTAGAAGTGGCAGGTAAATGGTACTACTTTGCACCCCAGACTTCAGCTCAAACTTATGCATATGATGCTAAGGCGGAGCATTGGAATTACCTTGATAACGGAGTGAAACCAATGGGATCAATGTATGCTAATACAACTACTCCTGACGGATATAGAGTCGGAGCAGATGGTGCATTGATAAATTAAAGGAGGAGTGATAATGAGATTATTGCAAAAAAGCAAAAGAATAATCTCTGCCGGACTTTCAGTCATCATGCTTTCGAGCATGATGACCGGACTTACCGGTAAAGAGGTATATGCAGCGGCAAACCAGGTTATATTTGACCTGGGAGATGGACCGAAGTTCAGATCTGCAACTAATACGGATCTTACTACTAACGGTTACGGTTCTGTTGCTATGGATGGAGCATATTCAGGTAACAGATACACAATAAGCGGAACTGTCTCAACACCTATTAAGAATGCAGCGGCTTTTGCAGGTGTGGCGACAGAAACTGTAGGTTCAGGTGAAAGACCTAAGTTACCGGAGTATAATGCAAATGTCTGGCCGGGTTATGAGCTGGTAGGTTGGTTTGATGAGGACGATGTTCAGTATGATAAGTTACCGTACGCTTTCCAGTTATCAGGAACGACCCTTAAAGCAAAGTGGAGAGGTAGTTCTAATCTCAGCTATATGTATAGGGTAAGACACTATATTGAAAAGCCGGGCAATACTATAAATCTTACCGATACGCTTAACAGTAACGATCCAAGGATCATAGCACTTAGAGCTAACTCTTGGGCAAATGATTTATACACCACACAGACTGCTGCCAACAGTCAAATATCCGCAGCACCTTATACAGATATACCTGGATATAAGGTTTCAAGTGCGACCATGACCAGCGGTTTTAGCTTAAAGGCTGATGGAAGTACTAATTATAAAGAGTTGGCTAAGATGGCTAACAATAAGGTAAGCGGTCTTATGCCTAACCATGACCTTACAGTAGATTATAAGTATTCTGTGGATACTAGCAGGAACTTTACCGTAAGAATTCAGTATATAGGTCCGGGCGGTATTACTCTTCAACCGGAAGATACTGTTAGTGCCAACGTAGGTGCTGAAGTAACACATACTATTCCGGATAGATTAAATACCTTGTACGTACTTAAAAAAGACTCAATTACAAGTATGGTCGACTATGGTACTTTACCGGCTACAGATCTTACCGGAAACGGTACTATGTCTTTACAATTTGTAAATGGTGAGGCTGAAGGTGCGGATATGCACAAGGCACCTTTCTTTAATGCCACTACAGGTGAGTTCAGGTTTAAGATGCCTAACCACAACATCACACTTAAATATAAGTATGATGTTGATACCAGTGTAACCAGACCGGTAGTAGTGCAGTATCTTGATAACTACGGAGTTGCCATACCGAGTCTTGTACAGGAAGGAACTGATGCGAGTGGTGCAAAACAAGTACCTACAACCTACAGTATAGCACTTCCCAGACTTGCCGGATACTTATATCCTCCTAATGTCAGTGTAGTTCCGGCAGGTACTTCAGACTTTGCGATACAAAGAACGGTATCGGCAGGTGATCCGGGTGATCCGCCTCTTAGAAAGTTTGAGTATAAGGTAACAGCTACAGAGCCGACAGGCGGAAGAAAGATACTGGTAAACTATAATGAGAATTGGGCTGATAAGGACTTCTGGACAAAGGTAAGCTTTGAAAAGAAGGGAGTATCAACATATGTACCGCCGACTGCTACTTCATGGAAGAAAGATCCTAAGAATGCAGCGAATGTGTCAGTGCCTAATACATTGGCAACCATACTTGGAACACCGGGAAATCCGGCAACCGCACTTCCTGCAGCTACACCGGGCTCAGATTATATATTTGACTCTGTGTACCTAAAGAGCAATCCTGATGTGAAGTATACCGCTCTTACCGATGTGGTAAACTTAAAGAAAATAGCTGATGGCGGTATAGCTGATACTCAGGGTAACGCGACATTAGTAGTTAACTTTAAAAAGGATCCTACAAAGTGGGCTAGAGTAGAGTTCAAGGCG
>ERZ773070.1891-NODE-1891-length-12283-cov-23.627085_pt1 | contig 12283 bp, 18 predicted proteins | sample MGYA00580618_ERZ773070 | MGnify/ENA primary metagenome ERZ773070 (study PRJEB29015, sample SAMEA2738023) | human oral metagenome | biome: human oral; feature: human-associated habitat; material: dental | place: China | collected 2019 ...
GCCTGCGGCGCCTGGTCAAGGAGGCCCTGCGCATGCGCCCCGACCGCCTCCTCATCGGAGAGGTCCGCGAGGCCGAGGCCCTGGACCTGCTCATCGCCATGAACTCGGGCTTCCCGGCCGACGAAGCAACCTACCAAGTGCGTTCCTGGTCCTCCCGCACACAGCCCAGAGGATCGCGGCATACCCCCACCGAACCACCCATGCCGCTGGGTGGAGCCATCGTTGCGCGGACGACGGCCAGGGCCACGGGAGAGCTCGCCCTCACGAAGAGGACGGGCTACACGTCGTGGGCGAATGTCGCAGAGCGGGGGCGGGGGCAGGCGGGCCGCTTTGGGAGAGGGGACGCTCCGGGAGAGTCAGGCCCGCAGGGGCCGCCTGCAACCACCCACACAGGTACCGCCCCTACGCCACAGCCACGACGGTCACCCCCGGGCATATGGGGTCATGATCGAAGGAACCCCGCGCCCCTGCATCTCCCTTCAATGGCGGCCACCGAGCTCACCCACGCCACTGCCTCCCGGGACTGCCGGCGCCACACCCCGGGGAGAACCGGCCGCATCCCCTCCCCACCGAGCTCTACCGCCGAGACACAGGCGCCCTATCCCGCGCTATAGGACGGGCCTACCCGGCCGCATGGGCGAGGATCTAAGCCAGGCTTAGGACCCACGGCAGGGACGATTTCAGGCCAGTTCTAGCGCACCCGAAACAGCGCACCGACGCCGGGTTTTCCGCATGATTCCGGGGATTTCGGACTCCTGTAAGCGAGAGATGGGCTCTACTTCCCGATCTGTAACTTGCACATATTGTCTCGGCTTATCACGCGAAGCGGTCTGGGAAGGGTGTGGGGGCGGTCACTCCCTGGGGTGTCTGGGTTTCTGTTTTTGGTTCTCGGTTATTTCGGTGGCGTGATGTTTGGTGTTTCCGCTGGTCAGAGCGTTGCGCGAGGTTCGTGCTGCTGCGGTTCGTGCTCATGTCGTCGCGTGCTGTGGTCGTGGTGGCTGGTGCTGTGATGGTTGGTGGTGATGGTCGCGGCGGTGTGGCTGTGCGTGCGTGTGCGGGCCGCTGATGGCTTGTCTGTTGTGGGTGTGTGTGCTGGCTTGGGTGTGGGCTGTAGGGCGCTCAGGTGGGCTCCTGTGGTTTCTGGTGGTGGGGTGCGTGTGGCGCATGTCTTCGGGGCCTGTAGTGGTCGGTGGTGTGGCCCGTGCCTGTCTCTGCCGTGTGTGTGTTGGTGGGTGGTTCTGGTGGCTGTGGTGGTGTCCTGGGTGGGGTGCTGGGGTAGGTGTGCATGGTGGGGGTGGTGGCGCTGTAGGGGGTCGGCGTGATCGATACCCCCTCCCCCCTCCCCCCCCCGTACTTTCGGGTGAGGGTGTGGGGGCTGGCCTTGGGCGCTGTTGCCGGGGGGTGCGAGCTGGGCGCGCCTTGATGGGGCCGGTATGGCTGAGGGCGTCGGGGCGATGGGGTAAGCGTGGCTTAGGGCATCGGCCGATGGTGGCCTGGAACATTGGCGGGGCCGCCATAGTTCCTTCGGTGTCCGTTCGGCCTAGTCCTTTCGGGTACAGGTGCGCCCCCGCGCGAAGGAGAGCGAAACGCGGGGGCGCTGGTTGTTCCCTGAAAGGAGCTCAGCCGATGGTGATCTTCTGGATCGCGGCCGGGTGACCGAACACAGTGGTGACGCGAGCCAGAGCGCGCACGGCCGTAACGTCCGAGGTGTAGTAAACGGAGTCGTTCTTGGTGACCTCGAAGTCCTTGCGCAGGGCAACCACCACGGAATCCTTCGGGATACCCCAGATCGTTCCCTTAGGGCAGGCGGGCGTGATCCAGAGCGGGACGCCCGCGATGGTGGCGGCCGGGGTGACGGTGCCCGCCTCAGTGGTGGGGTCACCCTTGGTGGGGTCAGACTGAAGGAGAGCGCGGTTAGAGTCGGCCTTCTCCTTGATCTTCGCGATAGCCAGCCCGTCATCGGGGTTGGCGACGAAGGCGCTCAGGGTTGAGCCTCCGGCCTTGCTGGCGGCGTAGATGGCGTCCACGAACGGGTCGAGGCTGATGATCTTAGTCCCGGCGGCGATGGTGTTCACGCCGTCGATGTCTCCGAGGCCGCGGGGCGCCTTGGTGTCGGTGCCGCGCTTGCCGAAGAAAGCGGTGTCGAGCTTCAGCGCGAGCGACCGGGCGAGCCCCTTGGTGACAATCTCGGCGACGGCGGGCGAGCTGTCGTTAAGGAACTCACTGGACACGGTGGTCAGGCCCGCGAGCTTATGGAACAGGTCGGTGTCCTCGGCGAGCTTGGCACCCGAGGCGGGAATCTCCTCGCCCTCTGCCACCCACGCGACGGCAGGGTCCTCGGTGACGACGGGCACGCGGAAGCTGTTGGACGCCTCATCGATGCGGACCATGGTGGCTGCGCGCAGGGCGACGGACTGGGCCTGTAGTGGTCGGACGATCAGGTTTCCGACGGCGCTGTTCAGAAAGGCGCGGGGCTGGCTGGTGGTAACCATGTTGGTTGCCATAGGTTTCTCACTTTCCCTAGATGGTTCTGTTGACGTGCTTCCGGTTACGGAATGCGGGGTAGGGGTGTGAGGGGGGGTGGTTTCCTGGTCTTCGGGCAGTATCCGGGGGCACCTACTCGCACGTTCCCGTTCGTGCTTTCGGCGCCCCCGAATCCTTGACCATCCAGAGAAGGAGTAGCACCCCAAATGTAAGCGACGGCAGACAACGCCGCCTACAAGCCTGATTCTATCAGAATCAGATTACGTCGCTGTGGCCTCTGAGGAATTCGTCGGCCGTGAGTTCCTTGTCTTCGGCGAACAGGTCTGCGTCTACCGCGGGGTCGCGGGGGACCGAAATTGCTGGGGCGTTCTCGGCGGCGAATTGCTTCAACAGATCGATCTGCGTGTCCCAGGTGTCGGGGCTGCCCGTGAGTAGCTGGCCGTAGTTGCCCTTGATGCCCGCCGCGTTGAGTGCGTTGGTCTTCTGTTCGGCTTCGATGCGGGCGGCTTCCCGGGCTTCGAGCTCGGCGAGCTTCGCTTCTAGGGCGGCGTACTTCTGTTGAAGGGTGTCCTCCTCCTCGGCGTCCTCCTGAGAGGCGTTCTCCGGCTCCTCAGCGGCCTCGGGGGAGTCGGCCGTGTCGTCCTGAGGGGCAGGCTCTACAGGCCCGTCCTGGGGCTCCTGCTGGCCTTCCTGCTGGGGTTCCTGGACGTCGGCGGCAGTGTCGCCGTCACCGTCCGTCGGGGCCGCGGGCGCATCCTCCTGGTCGCCAGCCGTCAGCCATTCCTTCAAGGCGTCGCCCACCTGCTCGGTAGTGACGTCCTGGTCATCGATGGTGTCGAGGTCCTTGGTCATGTCCTGTCTCCTAAATTGCTCGTTCGGTTGCTCTGTGTGCTGCGGTCAGCGGTATGGGTTGACGACTGCCCAACCCGTGGTTGAGTGACGCTTGGCCTCTCGCTCTAGGGTGGCTGCCTTGGCGCTCAACGTGACGTAATCAGTAAGTAGTGCCTCATGCTTGGCCTTCAGGGCGGCATACTCCCGTTTGAGCTTGCTGAGCTCGGTTTCCATGTCCTGGTCATCGATAGCGTCGAGATGCTTCATGTCATGTCTCCTAGGTTGGTTGTTCGGTGCCCTGTGTGCTGTGGTTCGGAATGCGCTCTGACGGCGATCCAGTCACTAGCCAAGTAACGTATGAGCTTGCGCTTCAGGTGGGCCGCTTCGCTGCTTAACGCGAGATACTCACGGAAGAGCACGTCGTATTTGGCTTTTAAGGCGTCGTACTCTCGTGGGAGATTCTTGAAGTCGATGTACGCGCTCGGGTTGAGGTGGTCGCTGGCGCTCATTTGAAGTCCCACATTCTGGCTGCGTCGTCATTCATGCAGTCCCACCACCAACCGTCGCCACCGTTAGCCTCCCGGGTGGCCGCATCGTCGATCACGGCGGGGTTGCAGGTAGAGCACTCAGTTGCGGAGTCCTGGCACCGAGAACACACCGTCAGGAAGGCGGGCTCACTGCCGGTGGCCTCCGAGCACATCGGGCAGGCACCCGGCCCCCGCGGCGGCTCCTCCTCAAAGGTGACGGTGGCGGTGACGTCGGTGACGCCGAAGTCCAGGGTGACGGTCTTGGTGGTCATCGGTCTTCTCCTTCAACGGCTGGTGCTTGCATGTTGCAGTTGGTTGGCTGGCTGTGGACCCAGCTGGCGCGGCGGACCATGCCGCCCGGGGCGTGGGCGTCCAGAGTGTCCGTGACGACACGACTCAGGCCCTGGCACGGCCAATGGGTTACGACGGTCCTATAGGGTCGCGTGCGATCTCGCCGGTGCTCTTCTAGGGCGTCGAGGTCGGTGCTGTGGGCCTTGGCGACGGCGGTGAGCTCTTGGGCGCTGACCAGCTTCCACACCCATCCCCGCCCCTCTTTGACGGTGATGACGTCCGTACTTGCTTTGCGTGCTGCTTGGAGTGTTGAGGTGCGGTATCCGGCTGCAGCCCCGGCGCGGTAGAGCTCCTGGGCGCACGCCTCGCCCCCGTGGTCGGCCAGGTAGGTGCGTGCCCACTGCATGGCAGACTCTCTCCGGGAGAGCTCGGGCTCCTGAGTGTCTATCTCTGTCATCGATTCTTCCTATCTACTTTGTGTCTTGGGCCACTTTCGGAGGGGGTGGGTGTAGTTGGTGTAGTTGGTGCGATAAGTCCCCCGTGAAGGGGGGATATAGAAAGTTGCCGCTAGAACTACACCAACTGCACCCTCAGTTGAGAAACGTTGGAATCATGCGGTTTCCTCCGCCAGTAGCCCAACGCCCCTGAATGCCATGCCCGCCTTGCTGCGGTACTTCTCGAAGCCGTGACCCTCTAGCTGCTCTGAGAACTGCTTCCTGGCCAGTACGTCAGCGCCGTCGTCCACAGCCCACGACTGGAACTCTCGGTAGAGATCGGGCAGGGACGCGCGCCCCGCGGGGGTCCTCACGCACCTCTCGGCGAGGAAACGGGCCACGGTGTCGGAGTCCTGCCTGTACCGGTCGGTGGCCGCTGTCACCGCTGCCGCATCAGGCATCCCGTTGACCTGATAGTCGGCCCACCCTTCGAGCGCCCACGTCATGATCGCGTCGGCCTCGGCTTCAAGCTTCGCCCCCAACTCCGGGTCCCGCTCCTCCGGCGGAACGGTCACGTCGAAGGGGACCACCCTGATACGCCGCCATGCAGCCGGGTCCGTGCCATCGATCTTCGGCAGGAAGTTCGTGACCATGAGAGGCGTATGCGTCGGCCTGAACGTCACCGGAGAGCTGTAGAGAGCTCGGGCCGTGATCGGGTCACCGCCGGTCAGCTGCTTCATCAGGGCGACCGCCAAGGGCCGGTCCCGCTCGGTCTCCGAGACCACCACGAACCGGCGCCCCATGAGCTCGAAGAGGGCCGGGCTAGCCGCATTCGCACTGCCCTTGGCATTCATGAAAAGCTCGGAGTCTGCTGCGTGCCCATAGTCGCCCAGAGTGTGGAGGATGGCGTTGTAGGCGACCCCCTTACCGTTGGCGCCGGTCCCGGTAGCGATAGTGAAGACCTGCTCACGCACCGCACCACAGAGCGCCATGCCGACGAAGGCCCGGAAGTAGCGGCGCACACCCTCATCGGGGAGCACCTGTTCCAGGAACCTGAACCACAGCGGCACATCATCCTGGCTGTAGACGGCCTCAGGAGTGAACGCACCCCGCGTCATCTTCGTCATGCGGTCGGCCGGGTCATGGGGCCTGACCGCGTTGGTCCGCAGGTCATAGGTCCCGGCAGGCGTGTTCAGCAAGTACGGGTCAGCGTCCAGGTCCTCCGACACCACCACGAGCTCCTGCATACTCTCAGCCAGGCGCAGGATGCCGTCGATAGCGTTGGCGGACTGACAGGCCCGCACCGCCGTCCTCAGCTCGGAGTCATGCATGCCCTCATCGAAGGCGTCGTGAAGGACTTCCCGGATGTACTCACGGCACCGGCCGGTGACATCCTCGGCCCAGCGCCGCCCATCCCAAACGTGCCACCGCTTCAGATCGGCCACATAGAGAATGCGGTCTGAGTACTTGGCGGCCAGCCGGTAGGCCATGCGCAGCTGCCCGGATGATGCCCGTTCCTTCTCCGTGACGGCGGGGGCCTTGTCCTGCTTGTCCCGTAGGGCGGCGATCTGTTCGTCCGTCGCCGTGCCGGGGACCGCGGTCGGCCCCCACCCGTCTTCCACTACCGTGAGGGCGCTCATGCGATCCCCCTCTCCGCGTAGAGCTGACGGGCTCGCTCAGCACGGTCATGCTCCCCACGAAGCTCGCAGAGCTCCGCATACGGGACACCCTGGGCCAGAAAGGCCGACAGTGCCCGGTTCTCGGCGTCCAGCTGCTTCAGTTGCTCCGCATGTAGGGCAGTGAGTATGTCTGCCTGCCCGGCGGCGTAGGCGGCGTTCTGGGTGGTCTTCAGTAGGGCGCAAGCGGCCTCAAAACCGGCTCGGTAGCCCATACGCTCACCGACGGAGATGGTGCGGCTAACCTCCCTCATGGCTTCCGGGCCGAGCTCCTCCATCCGCTTGAAGACCGAGGGCGAAGCGTCCTGGGCGTAGTCCCGGCACTTCTCGGTGGCCGCCTGCCATGCGCGTGCTTCGATGGCCGTGGCCTCTCGCCGTCGCGCTCGGGCGTCGTGAGCGAGCATGTCTAGTGGTTGCGTCGTGTCTAGGCGCGGGAAGGTTGCAGTGGCGGCGTTGAACGCTGTATCCTGAGGCCAGCCCACCGCGCAATTTGGGCTTCCCCCCGTTGGAGTGATCTGGCGGGGGTTACTCATGTTCATCATCGGGCCGCACCCCCGATGGGGTTGAGAATCGCGATGATGCGATCACGTGTGGCTGGCGAGATGGCCGGCGCTTTGGCGATGGTGGCGGCAATAGCCTCGCTGTAGGTGGTCATTACGCACCCGCCTTGCTCACGAGGGCCTTAATGTCGTTGGCCTTGACTCGTGTCGTGTTGGGGCCGCCAGCCTTGTAGGCGATGATTCGCCCCTCGTGTATCCACCGGTAGACGGTGCTTCGGTCGCAGCCCAGGTATTCAGCTGCGTGGGTGACACTCCAGTAAGTGGTGCCGCCGATTCGGGTAGTAGCCCTCATCTCTGTTCTTCCATCCGATCATTCTTCTGTGATCCTTTCCTCTTTTGACGGCTGGCTGATACAGCCGCGCCCCGTCCCTTCAGGGGCACTAACATTTTCTCGTACGATGCATTTGCTGCACAAGTGTTCGAGACCGGTTTGTGTGTTGAGGGTGCGTGTTCCCGAAAGGGGGAATGTCTCGCTTAGTCAATGAACGTCTAAGCGTGTTACCTATTGCATGGCAGGGTTTCGTTGGAATGCTTAGGGAATGTGGCTGCATATGATTAGTGGGGTCGGTTGGAATCGATCACGGAAGCCTCAACCACCATCCTCTGAGTGATCTCAAACACACCGCTGTCGGTTCACAACACACCCACGTAGGCCATCACCGCCCCCACGCACACGAAAGGCCCCCGCACCACCACAACGGGCAGCACAGGGGCCTACAGGACGCCACAAGGGCCTACAAGGCAGGGATAGCGCCCTCAGTCGCCAGCGACAGACTCATGCTTCCAATCGATCCTCACAGTCTCAGGATCAAAGCGCCGTGCACCCGTCCGAGGGGTAGGCAGCAACGTCACCGTGCACAGGGCGTCAACCACAGCGCGCCGCTGGTCCGTAGACGCAGCCTCCCACGCAGCCCGAATATCCCCACCACTCAGGACCGCAGACAACGCCCCATCGGACACCAATGCCACCTGCCGTGCTTCAACGTCTTCCAGCTCGGCCGCGATTGACTCAGTGACCCGCTCCAAGGTCACCAACGACATCTTCCCCAGCGCATAGGACTCTGCCGCTGCATCCCGACGGCGCCGAAGGCCATCCGCGCGCTCAGCCAAGCTCTTCCGCTCCTCATCCCGGCCATCCCTACCCAACCCCTCAGACAACGCGGCCAGCACGCCAGGCTGTTCCAGGTAGGCCAGAACGACATCTGTCACGTAGCTCTCTACGTACTCACGGCGCTTATGAGGATGCCCGCCGCCCTTCGAGAAACAGGTGTACACGCGGTGACTCTTCCCCGTCCGAGTCCCAACCACCTTGACCCTGGTCGTTTTCCCGCACGTGCCGCACAGGGCCAGGCCGCTCAGGAGGAACCGGCTGTGCCTCGGCGCCTTCAACTTCCTATCCGGGTTAGCCACGATAGCCACGACGGCCCGCCACTGGTCCTCAGGAAGGATCGCCGGGAACAGGGACGGCGCAACCACCTCACCATCGTCATTCACCACCAGCCCCGCATTCTTAGCCCGCAGGAGAACCTGCTTCAACGGGGTCGGAGTCCACGGCTTCCCCGTCGGAGACAGGTGCCCCTGTTCATTCAGGTACTCCGCTGTTCCGGCCAACGTTCCGCCCGCGAGGATGCGGTTAGCGGCGTCCCGGATCACTGCCGCCTCGGCAGGGTTGATCTCGTAGGGCGGGCGCGTGACACCATCATCGCGACGCCACCCAAAGGGGAAGTTGCCGCCCGTGAACCTGCCAGAGTCTCGGACTTGCTGCATCGCCCGCTTGATCCGGTCGCTCTTGTGTTCGCTTTCAAACCTCGCCCATGCGCCCAGCGTCCTCGCCACGGCCCTACCCGACGGCGTTTCAAGGTCGATATGACCAGCCTTGCACGTCACGGTCGCCACACCCTGCTCCTCGCAGACCTTGATGTACTCCTCCAATTCGAGCGGGGACCGATGCAGGCGGTCGGTGTGCCAGGCGACCACTGTCCCGAACCGACCACCCCTCAGGTCCTCTAGTAGCCGCAAGTAGGCTGGCCTCGGCTTACCCGAGTAGGCGCTCAGGTCATCGTCAACGTAGACCTCTCCGACTTCAAGTCCCCGCTCCTCGGCTAAGCGGCGGCAGTCCTCCTCCTGACGGTCCACACCCAAGCCCCCGCCAGTACGGTCCTGGGAGATGCGGCAGTAGATCGCAGCTGGGCGCGTCGATGTGCGCAAGACGGTACTCATGTGGTTATAGTACTCCCAAGTTGCTGGCCTTGCCCTCCATGTGCACCATCCATGCCAACTCTGCTCGGGAGGCCGTCATCAAGATCTGTACGCTCCCGCTTCTAGCGGGGGAGAATGTTTCCAGCGACTTCGTGGTCCCCACCGTCGCCAGCGCCATCGACCTGGTTGTCCATCTTGACCTGGATCGCAGTGGGCGCCGTACCGTGCGAGAGGTTGCGGCCCTGTCCGGCCGGGTTGAGAACGGCATCATCGAGCTCTCCGACGTCTTCCACCGCGACTCCGCCGGCAACCTCGTGCGGGGCGCCGGGGCGCCTGACGCCGCCGAGCGCTTCAACCGGGCCGGTCATGACCTCACCACCCTGCTCAACGCCCGCCCCACTAGTGCCCAGGAGGCCTACTGATGGGTGCCGTCGCCGGGCTCCTGGGCGGGGTGGGGCTGCTCCTGATCTGGATGGCCTGCACCTCCGACCCGCCTCAGTGGCGCTCGAGGCGCTCCCGTCTCCTGGCCGACATCCTGGTCCAGGCCGGTGCCGGCCGCACCAGCCCCGCGATGTTCGTCCTGGGGTCGATCGGGCTGGGGCTGCTGATCGGTCTGGTCTTCCTGGGAATGTCCCGGGCCTGGCCGGTGGCCGTGGCCTTCACCGCCATCTTCACGGCGATTCCTTTCCTTGTCATCTCCTCACGAGCGCGTAACCGCCGCACCCGGCTGCGCGAGGTGTGGCCCGAGGCCGTCGACACCCTCGTCTCCGGCGTCCGCGCGGGCATGAGCCTGCCGGAGGCGCTGACCAACCTCGGTGAGCGCGGCCCGGAGGCCGTCCGCCCCCAGTTCCGGGCCTTCGCCACCGACTACGCCGCCTCCGCCCGCTTCGACAGCTCTCTGGACCGGCTCAAGGCCCGCTTCGCCGACCCGGTCGCCGACCGGATCGTTGAGGCCCTGCGCCTGGCCCACGAGGTCGGCGGCACCGACCTGGGGACGCTGCTGCGCTCCCTGTCGCAGATGCTGCGTGAGGACATGCGCACCCGAGGCGAGCTCGAGGCGCGCCAGTCCTGGACCGTCAACGGCGCCAAGGTCGCGGTCGCCGCCCCATGGCTGGTTCTGGCACTGCTGGCCACCCGGCCTCAGGCAGCAGCGGCCTACGCCACCACCGCCGGAGCTGTCGTTCTCCTGGTCGGAGCAGTTGTCTCGGTCGTCGCCTACCGGCTCATGCTGCGCCTGGGGCGGCTCCCTGAGGAGGAGAGGACACTGCGATGACTCCCATGAACGCGATGCTTACCGGAGGACTCGCCGGACTGGTGGGGGCCGTGGGCCTCCTGAGCGTCATCTCAGCCCTCCGCCGACGCCGCCCCACACTCATGGCCCGCCTGGAGCCCTACGTTCACCGCCGGCCCACGACCTCCGGCCTGCTGGTCGCTCCGGCAGGGCCGACCTCCGATGGGAGCACCGTCGCCGGCCTGCTCATGGCCACCACCGCACATGCTCTCAGCCTCGGCAGGCTGATGGACTCCCTAGGTTCGTCGGCCGACTCGGTACGGCGTCGCCTGACGCGATCAGGCTCGTCACTGGGGGTCGACCAGTTCCGCCTCCAGCAGGTCCTGTGGTCGGCGACGGCGCTCCTGCTCGTCGTGGCTGCAGGCGGCCTGGCGGCCCTGGCCCGCTCCGTCAACGTGCCCGCGCTCATCCTCCTGTGCCTCATGGGCACAGTGGCCGGGGCCGCTGCCCGCGACTGGTGGCTCAGCCGGGCCGTGGCGAAGCGGCTGTCACGGATCGAGGCGCAGCTGCCCGACGTCGTCGAGCTGCTGGCCCTGGCGGTGGGGGCAGGTCAGGGCCCGGTGTCGGCCATTGAGCGTATCGTCACGCTGGGCCGCGGCGACCTCGTTGACGAGCTGGGCGTCACTCTGACCGACATCCGCTCCGGCACGGTCCTGTCCACCGCCCTGGACCGTATGGAGCGGCGAGTCGGCTCCGTCCATGTCACCCGCCTGTGCGAGGCGGTCATCGTGGCCCTTGAGCGCGGCACACCACTGGCTGAGGTTCTGCGCTCCCAGGCCACCGACGTGCGTGAGGCGGCGCGCCAGGCCCTCATGGAGGAGGGCGGAAGACGGGAGATCGCCCAGATGGTTCCCGTGGTCTTCCTGGTCCTGCCCATCACCGTCGTCTTCGCCCTCTTCCCGGGACTGTTCGTCCTGAGGCTGGGGGTGTGAAGCGCCCTCACCTCCCTCCTACACCTGCTGAGCCCAATCAGCCTCCGTCCTCTTGCCCAGAATCCCGACCGACAGCAAGGAGCAGTCATGAAGCGCCTCATCCCTCCCACATTCCGCCGCCCTCAGCCAGGTTCCCGGTCGTGGCGTGCCACCGGTGCGACCCGGATCGATCTGCGCGATGAGCGCGGTGACGTCCCCGGCTGGGTCCTGGTGACCCTCATGACCGCGGGGCTCGTCGTGGCTCTGTGGACGGTGGCCGGCAGCACGCTGACCGAGGTCTTCCTCAACGCCATCGCGAAGGTGACCAGTGCGATCTGAACGAGCGCCTCGCCTCGGAGTGCTTCAACGGGCTGGTCGCACCCTGCCTCGGTCGGGTCGCCTCCGCCCGCTCGGGCAGAACGAGTCGGGCTCGGCCGTCGTCGACTTCGTCATGGTCGGTGCGCTCGTCATCATCGTATTCGTGGCACTTCTCCAGGTTGCCCTGGGGGTCTACGCCCGAAACGTCCTCACCGACGCCGCGGGCGACGGCGCTCGTCGAGCCGCTCTGGTCGGGGGCACGGAGGCCGAGGCGCGCCAACGGGTGCAGGTTCTGACCGATGCCGCCCTCAGGCGCGGCTACGTGGACACCGTCACCGTCTCGCGGGTGTCCTCCGGTGACCTGAGACTCGTTGAGGTGACGGTGACAGCGCCCTTTCCGGTCCTGGGGCTCCTCGGCCCCGGAGGGACACTACGGGTCACCGGGCACGCCATCGATGAGTCCTCCCTGACCCAGGAGAGGTGAGCCCGGGTGGTGTCCATGGTCGGATCGAGGCGTCGCGGGCGTCGTGCCGTGTCGCGGTCGCCGAGGACGGTCCCGGCCCGCGCCCTCATCACCGGGCGGTTCGTCAGCCGGTTCCGAGAGGCTCTCAGGGCGGGCGGTCGAAGTGTCCGGCGGCTCATGAGCCAGGAGGAGGGCAATGCGATCGTCGAGTTCATCGGATGGAGCGCCGTCCTGGTGGTACCTGTGCTCTACCTGGTGGTGACGCTCGCCCAGCTCCAGGCCACGACCTTCGCCGTCG
>ERZ773070.1898-NODE-1898-length-12254-cov-7.885318_pt1 | contig 12254 bp, 10 predicted proteins | sample MGYA00580618_ERZ773070 | MGnify/ENA primary metagenome ERZ773070 (study PRJEB29015, sample SAMEA2738023) | human oral metagenome | biome: human oral; feature: human-associated habitat; material: dental | place: China | collected 2019 ...
CCTCCCGCTCGCGCATGGACATCCTGCCCGCGGTGGCCGAGCACGGCTTCGAGCGTCAGCTCGGCCCGGGCGTGTGGGACATCCACTCCCCGCGCGTGCCCAGTGCGGCCGAGTGCACCGACCTGCTCGAGCGAGCCGCGGCGGCGCTGGGCATTGAGAAGCTGTGGGCCAACCCCGACTGCGGTCTCAAGACGCGCGCCTACGCCGAGACCGAGTCCAGTCTGCGCCACCTGGTCGAGGCAGCCCGCGCCGTGCGTGAGGCGGCGGACACCGACGAGGGTTGACGCCGCGGCGGGCACGGCGTACGCAGGACGGTACGCGCGAAGGCGGGGCGCACGCGCAGAGTCAATGCGGGTCGAGTGTGCGCGCAGCCTCGACGGCGCGTCGCACCTGAGCCTCCTCCGTGCGCTGCGGCTCCCGCCACGTCGCTCCGGGCATGGAGCAGCGCATGTGGACCTCCCGCACGCCGCTGGCCTCCACCACCTGCCTCACCGTTTCCGGGCGCACCGATCCGGCCGCGATGACCTTCGGGCCCGTGCTGCCGCGGCCGGCGGCGACCATGCCGCTGAGCACCTCGGCGCCGTCGAGGGCGGTCGTCGCACCGCCCGAAGTCAGGACATAATCCACGCCGAGTCCGCCCAGGTCCCCGTAGGCCTCGATCGGGTCGCGCGTCACGTCGATAGCCTTGGAGAAGGTCACCGGTGCGCCCTCAGCGAAGTCGACGAGCAGACGCAGCAGTCCGCGGTCAATCGCATGCTCGTCGGTCAGCGCCCCCATGACGAAACCGAGGTCGACCGCCGGCGGCAGCGCCTGCTTCGGCCCGCCGACCCGCTGCGGGCGCGTGAACTCACTCATCTGCCGTGCCAGAGCCGCTATCCGGCGCACGTCAGCCATCATGGCGCGGACCTCATCGGCGTCGAAGACGAAGGAGCCGCCTCTGGGGCGGATCATGATGCGCAGACCGAAGGGCGCGCTCGCCGGCCCGGTGGCCCAGTGGACGCCAGCCACCGCCCGACGGTGCGTCACCTCCTCGGCGGCCGCGAAGATCGCCGCCTCCACTGCGCCGATGGACGGCGTCGTCCCCCCGGCAGCGAGGTTGTCGCACAGCTCCGCACGGTCGGCGCCGGCGCGCGCGGACACGCGGACGCCCTCGATGTCCTCCACGCAGGTTTCGACGACGACGTGCCCGGGATCCCGCCACGGGTGCGCGGTTTCGATGGCCGATCGATAGCGGAGGGACGGTGCCGTCCCCGTGAGCCTCATTGCATTCATAACCCGAGTCTGGCACGGCTCGGGACCGGGCGGAACCGTCCGATCGGAAAGCGAGCTGTGCGGGCCTCAGAACTGACGGGACCGCGTCGCGGGCTCGCGCGGTTCGACCGTGGTGCCGGTGGCGGTGGTGACCGCCGGTTGAGAGACCAGCCCGCCGGAGTCGGCCGCCGCCACGTAGGCTCGTCCGCCGAGCAGGGCCCCGAGCAGGACGAGCAGGGTCGTGCCGATCAGGACGAGCAGTTGCAGGACGCTGACCCCCTCGACGGCGGTGCGGATGCGGGCGCTGCGAGTCAGTGATTCGGACGCGGGCGCGGTCGTGGACATGAAAGAGCCTTCCGGTCGTGGTCAGGCGGAGCGACGATACGCCCCTCGACGGGGCGAGCGCCCCGACGTGGCACTATCACAGCGGCGCATCCTGTCGAGTGCGGGAGATCGCCCTGAGTGTCGACTGTGAGTCGTGAGCACCGTCCGCGGCCGCGGACGGGGAGGGCCGCGCTCGACCGCATCACGCGGGGGCGTGCGCGCGTCCGCTCCCGACCCGTCGGCGTCCTCGCCGAGTCGAGGCGAACGGCGGGATGGCCCGCGGCCGGTCACACGTCCTCGACGTCCTCGTAGCTCTTGGGGTCCTCGATCGGCTCCAGGTGTGCGGAGACCCGCAGATTCGGGTCCACCGCGACCAGGTCGTCGATGACGCGTTCGGTGAAGTCGTGCCCCCTCTTCACGCTCCACTCGCCCGGGACGAGCACGTGCAGGTGCGCGAAGCGCCGGTTGCCCGCCTCGCGCAGGCGCACCGCGTGGAAGTCGATCCGCCCGGCGCGCCGGTGCTCGTCCAGCACCTCCTCGATCCGCGCCTGCGCCCGCCCGCCGGGCGCCGCGTCCATGAGCCCGCCCACGGATTCTCGGATGAGCTTGAAGCCGGTCCACATGATGTTCAGGCCCGCCCCCAGGGCGACGACGGCGTCGAGGACGGGCGAGCCGACGAGGGCCACGAGCCCGACGCCCACCAGAACCGCGGCGGAGGTGACGACGTCGGTGGCCAGGTGCTTGGCGTCCGCCAGCAGTGCCGCGGACCCCTCCCTCCTGCCCGCCCGGCGGAGCACCCAGGAGACCGCTCCGTTGACGGCTGAGGCGCCCACGGAGATGATCAGCCCCACGCTCAGCTGCTCGGGCATGACGGGGGTGATGAGTCGCTCGACGGCGGAGATGATGATGAACGCGGCCGCCACGAAGATCATGACGCCCTCGGTGATGGCCGAGAAGTACTCGGCCTTGGAGTGCCCGAACTGGTGGTCGTCGTCGGCCGGCCTGATCGCGATCTTCAGGACGATGAGCGCCACGACGGCGGCCACCAGGTTGACCACCGACTCCGCGGCGTCGGACAGCAGCCCGACCGAGCCGGTGAGCCACGCGGCGAACGCCTTGAGGGCGATGGTCGTCACCGCCGCGCCGATCGACAGCCAGGCGTAGGCGCTCAGGTCCTTGGGCGGGGTGTAGCGGGGCGAGGACGGCGTGGACACTGCTCGAGTCTTGCCGATGACGGCCGTCGGGTCCATTCGCAGCTTCGCCCGCCCGAACAGCGGCGGGGCGGGGATGCGTCGAGACGGCGCGTGGGCGGTGCCGGGCCGGCGGGGTGCGTCGCCATCGGGCGGCGTTCGGGCGGCGTCGTAGGGTTGCCGCGTGCTTCCCGCTCAGCTCGTCGTTCCGGACACGCTGCCCGAGACCTTCCGCGTCCTCGATTTGTCCGGCGTGCTCCTCAACGGCATCCTCGGCGGCCTGATCGCCCGGCGCAAGAACTACGACCTCGTCGGATTCGTCATCCTGGCGATCCTCACGGCGACCGGCGGCGGGATCTTGCGCGACGTCATGATCCAGGCCGGCCCGCCCTTCGCGCTGACCGACCCCTACTACCTGTACACCGCCTGCACGGGGGCGCTCATCGCCTGGTGGGCGCCCTTCACCTCTCGGCTCGCTCGCCGGTTCCTCGTCGTCGCCGATGCCGTGGTTCTGGGCACGTGGGCCGCCACCGGCGCCGCCAAGGCGTTGGACAGCGGGCTGGGCGTCATGCCCGCGCTGCTGCTGGGGTGCCTGACGGCGGTGGGCGGCTCCATGGTGCGCGACGTGTCCGTGGGCGAGACGCCGGCGGTCTTCGGCGGGAACAAGCTCTACGCCGTGCCCGCCCTGTGCGCGGCGGGCACGGCGGTGGCGTCCGTCCGGGTGGGCCTGCCGGAGGCGTACGCGATGGTGGCGGCCGCAGTGGTGGGGGCGGGGACCTGCCTGGTGGCCTACTGGCGCTCATGGCGGCTGCCCGTCGTGGGGGACCGGGAACGACGTCGCGCGGCGCGCCTGGCCGCCGCCGGTGGTCCGGCCGTCCGCGGCGGCTGGGCGCCGTACGGCGGCACGGCGTGGTCGGGCTGGCGCAGACTGCTGGTGCCGCGTCAGGTCCGCCGCCAGGCGTTGAGACCGCTGCGACGGCACGAGCCCCTCGACGTCGAGGATCTGTAGTCGAGCCGGCGCGACCGGCGTCGTCCGGCCGACCTCGGCGGGCTCGGCCGGCTTGCCGGTGGGGGAGGAAACCGGGTCAGCCGTTGACGGGGCGGACCTCGGCGTCGTCGACGTGGACAGCGGGGGAGGGGGCGGCGGCGCGGTTCGTCGGCCCGGCGAAGAAGCGCTCCTTGACGGCGTCGGCGACCTTGTCGGTGACGGCCTCGCCCTGCCGGCGGACAAACTGGCCCGCCCGATCGGAGGCGGCGTCGACCTTGTTCCGCACGAAGGGCTTCTCGGCGACCCGCGACGCTGCGGTCTTGATGCGCTCGTACTGGGCGCGACCGGCGCGCGTCCCCAGGACGTAGCCGGCGCCGAGGCCGATGACGAAAGGCAGCTTGCTGGTCATAGAGGTCTCCTCACAGTGGTGGTGTCGTGGCGCTGGGGGCGAGCCTAGCGGGCCGGGCGGTCCTCGGAGTCGGTCGGCGTCCCGATTGCGCGGTGGGCGGAGCCCCGGCTGGAGGCTTCGGCCGGCGGGGGTGACCCGAGGGCTCCGGTCGGCGGGGCGATGGATTCGTTTCTCACGATAGCGTCAAGAAGCCGGACCCCGGACCGCGATGTCCTCGGCTCCGTTGGGGAACCAGGGGATCCGGGAGGCGGGGTCGTCGGGTCCGCTCAGGTCGAGGATGGCGTGGGGCGTGCCGTCGGGCTTGGGTCCGTGTTTCCTCCTGAGGGATTCGGTGTTCCTCGTCCACGATCAGCTGCGTCCCTCGAGCTTGGCTCCTTTCTTTTGGCCGGGTCTCGTAGAGTACGTCGATGATGCTCTTCAGTCTGATCGAACGTTCTGTCGGGATGTCCTCGCCGTCCCCCGCGAATCTCATTTCCCTGCAGCATGCGGTGTCGATGCGGTCCACCTGTTCTCGGGTCAGCGTGGACTGTTCGTGCAGGGCTCGCGTCAGCTGCGGATCTTTCTCGTTCAGCACTTCCATAAGAAGACTTCTCATGGACTCGTTCGGGAACCGGTCGTAAATGTTCCTGGATACCTCCAGCCTCGACTGCTCGCAGGCCAGGCCGTGATTATTTTACCGTGTTCATTGACGACGACAACAGCATCAGCTCCTATAATCCTCCAGGTGTTGTTCTCACGAATTCGCACAATTCGTTCCGGACTTGCGGCGGCGTCCCGGATTGTGGCGTCGCTGACTCCATGATCATCTCAGGTGGTGATGCGATCATAGGTGTGATGCCCCGCATCCGTGATTTCGTTCGGCGGACACCGTCATCGGCGACAATGCGAGCGTATCCAATCGGAAGCGATGCGGACTCCCCGCGGTCCACTCACCCGCCCACCGGCGCGGCGGAGAGCCCCGGCTGCCCCAATGACCCGCCGATCGCCCCGGCATCGGCCGCCGCGTTCTCATCGGCGCCCTCCAACCCGGCCGCCGCCCGCCTCAAACGCTGCGCGCTACCGCAGATGCCGCCCGCAGCCGCCTCCATCATCCCATCAGCAGCCGCCTTGACCGCCGCGTACGCCGGCACGCACAGAGGTGCCGGCTGGCTGTCTCATCCTCGGCCCGGGACGATCATGCCCGGCCCGCCACGTCGTCGCTTGCCTCCGGCCCGATCCGGTCCTGGCGCGCCTTCCTGCGGCTGCTGCGGCTGCTCGGGCGGAGGCGGACCCGCCACCTGCCGGTAGGCGTCCAGCATCCCCCGTCCCAGCGCCGTGTCCTCACCCGCGTACCGATGCACTACACTCTCCACCTCACCGGCCGCCCGACGCCGACCCGCCTCGATCGCCTCCATCACCACCCGCGATAACCCGGCCTCATCCGACTCCCGACACGCCGATCCGAACGACACATCCCGCACACGACCCGCAGCATCGACCACCGCCGACACCTCGCCGCCTCTGGAGGACCTCTTCACTTCCAGCTCGTCCGCCTCGCCGCACCCGCTGCGCAGTATCCGCATCCCGCTGCGCCCCCACTACCCGCTCAGCCACATGAGCCAACTGATCCTCAACCCCGTGATCCACCATGCCGACCGCATTACCCGCGCCCGTCGGCCGACGGGCGCGGCCCGGACCGGTCGGTCGAGGGCCGCTTCCCGTGGCACCGCACCCTCTACTCGTCCTCCGGTCCGGCGAGCAGGCCGGGCGGCAGCATGCGGGCCAACTCGTAGCCGTCCGCCCCGACGACGAACGGGACATTCGCCTCGGCGAGCGTGCGCGACACCGGCCCCACCCCCATGGGGTGCACCAGCTGGGCTCCGGCCAGGACGTGCTGGGCCGGCGTCAGGCGGCGGATCGCCACCGCCGCCACCCGATCGGAGTGCTCGCGCACCACCTCGGAGTAGATGAGCGGGTCGTGCTGGCCGTCGTCTCCCACCAGCAGCCAGACCACGTCGGGCAGGTCGATCATGAGGCGCCGAAGCCCCGTGCGCTTGTGCTCGATGCCCGAGCGGAACAGACCCGTGTTGGTCGGCCCCCAGTCGGTCATGAGCATCGGCCCGGAGGGGAAGCCGTGGCGCTCGAAGAAGGAGCGGTGGGTGGGCACGACATTCCACGCGCCGGTCGACAGATAGATGACCGGCGCTCCCGGGTGCGCCCGTTGGGCCCGGGTGAGCAGTTCGGCCATGCCCGGCACGGGCTCGCGCGAGGATGTGTATTTCACCAGCTGGTTCCAGGCGGCGACGAACATGCGCGGCACGTGGGAGACCATGGCCGTGTCGTCGATGTCGGAGACGACGCCCAGGCGGGGTCCGGGCGCTACCACCAGGATCCGGGTGACCGCCGTGCCGGCGCCGGTCGCCTCGATGCGGGCCTCGTGCCACCCGGGGCTCAGGCCGTGCCCGCGCACGACGACGTCGACGTAGCCCTCCCGGTCCGCTCGCGTGCGCACGCCCGCCGCCCCGACGCGGATGGTCACCGGCAGGTAGGGGACGGGGGCGTCCACGAACAGACGCCAACCGCGCTGAGCCTCCAGAAGATTCATGGCCGCCAGATCGCGCACGTCCCGCACGTCGCGCGCTGACGTCGGCAGCTCCTCGGGCACGGAGCGGAATAGCGGGCCCTCGGCCGGGGCGTTCGACGGGCGCAGCACCATGCGGGCGAGCACCCTCGCCATGTCCGACGGCGTCTTCCCGCTTCCGGCCCGTCCTCCCCCGGGGCGGCGGGAGGCTCCCGCGGGGGCGGCCGAGCCGTAGCCGTCGTAGGCGATGACGCGCGGGCGCCAGCCGCGCCGCTTGAGCACGGGGATCGTGTCGCGATGGAACTGGTCCGTCACGGCGCGGACGAGGTCGGAGAGTGGCACGGGCAGATCCTAAGGGGCGGCCGGCTCGCGCGGGCACGCGGCGGGGGAGAGGGCGCGGGCCCGGCTCCGTGCCGTGGAATCCCCCGCCGCCGTCCATAGGACCACCCCGGCGGCCAATGCCCACCAGGTGTATGAGGAGCCGACGACGGTGGCCCACAAGGGCCACTCCTGCTCCACATGGTTCTGACCGGGGAACCACCACTGCATGGCCAGCCCGAATACCGCCAGGCCCGCCACCGCAGTGGCGGCCAGCGCCGGTGAGCGCCAGCGCCGCGCGGCCGCCGTCAGCGTCATGAGAGCGGGCAGGCACCACACCCAGTGGTGCGACCAGGTGATCGGCGAGACCAGCAGTCCCAGGACCATTGCGGTGGTCACCTGCAGCGTCAGGATGAGACCCTCCTGCGGGGCGCCCGTGGCGGGGGTCGGCGTCGTCCGCGCTGAGGACCCTGAGAATTCCGAGGGGGTCGAGGGCGCGGCCTGCGCCGACGTCGGCCCCCGCAGCGTCTCCAGGCGGCGCAGCAGGAGCCACGCCCCCAGGGCGACCACGACGACCGCCGCCGTCCATACGGGGATCCACAGCTGCTCGGGCAACCACCGGGCGATCGCCCCTTTGAGGTTCTGGTTGCCCGCGTAATCGGCGAAGCCCGCGCGGGAGGGATCGAGCATCGCGGAGAAGAAGAACCGGGAGGACTCCTCGGGCCGCACCAGCCAGCACAGAGCGGTGGCTCCGATCGCCGTGCCCGCCATCGTGGCCGCGGCCCGCCACTCGCGCCGCGCCAGCAGCAGGACGACTCCGATCGCCGGAGTCAGCTTGAACGCCGCGGCCAGCCCCGTGCCCACACCGCGCCAGCGCGACCGGGCCGGCACGACCAGCAGATCGACGGCGACCAGAAGCATGAGGATCGCGTTGACCTGCCCGTACTCCATCGTCTTGTAGATCGGCTCGAGGAGAATCCCGCCCGCCAGGCCGAGCCATGGCGCCGCCGCGAGAGCCCGCCGCTGCCCGACCCCGAGGGCGCGCGCCGTCGCCCACGCGCTCATCGCGGCGCACACCGGTGTGGCCGCGGTCAGGAGCACCTGGGCGGTGCGGTCGCCGCCCCAGGTCAAAGGTGTCAGCGTCCAGGCCGCGAAGGGCGGGTAGGTGAATGGCCACAGATGCTCGGCGGGGTTGGCGTACCAGTCGTACAGGCTTCCACCGTCGAACCATTGGGCGACGGCGTGGTAGTAGACCCACGCGTCGAGCTTGAACAGCCGACCCCCGTCCTTGTCCCACAGACGGGGGTAGACGCTGGCGATGAGGAGAATCCAGCCCATCGCCTGCACGGGAAGAGGGGTCAGAAGCCGGTCGATGCCGGGACGGGGGGCGGCCGGCCCGGCCGGCTCGATCCGCATGCTCTCATCCACTCGTCGCAGTCTACGGCCCCGTCCCGCCACTCCCTCACCGGCGCCGGGCGGGTCAGCGGGGCGGGCCAGGATGCGCGTGCGCCTGACGCAGGGCCCGCAGCCCGGCCAGGGCGGCCGCCACGGAGAGCCAGCCGCAGACGGCGACCACCAGGTACCCCCCGTGGCTTCCGGCGTCGTCGACCGCGCGGCCACCCGCCATCGAGCCCAGGGACACCCCGACGTTCAGCGCCGTGCTGATCCACGCCAGCCCCTCGGTGAGCTGGGAGGGCGCCACGGTGGCCTGGACGATGTTGTTGCCGGTGGTGATGGTCGGGGCGATCGCCATGCCGGTGGTGGCCATGAGTGCGCCGAGCACCACCAGCCCCGGCGCGAGCGGCAGGAGCGAGGCGCCGATGGACAGCGCCGCCGTGCCGGCCAGGAACTGCCTCCACAGCGGCCACCTCCATGAGCGCGCCCCGTAGACGAGCGCAGCGACCAGCGACCCCACGGACCACGCCGCCAGCAGCGCTCCCGAGGCCGACTTGCGCCCGGCCTCCGTGGCGAAGGCCACCGAGGCGACGTCGCTCGCGCCGAACATGGCCCCGGAGAACAGGAAGGCCACGAGGACGACGAGTACCGCGCCGTGGCGCACCACCGGCCTGTGCGGGTGCCGGGCGCCGTCGTCCCCGGCGGTCCCGGCGGTCTCGGCGGCCCCCTTCCGCGGCTCGCCCGGCGCGCTCGCGCGGCGGCGCGGGTGGGGCTCCGGCTCGGTGCGGCGCTGGGACAGGAACCACAGCCCGCCGGCGAGCTGGAGGGTCAGCGAGGCGATCCAGCCGCTGGTGACGGGCAGAATCGACGAGGTGCACAGGGCCGTGGTCAGGACCGGTCCGATAATGAGCGCCACCTCGTCGAAGGCGGCCTCGAGGGAGAAGGCCGTGTGCACGTCCTCCGGACGTGTGACCACCTTGGTCCACCGCGAGCGCACGAGTGAGCCCATGGAGCCGGACAGGCCGCCGGCCAGCGCCGCCAGCGCCATGAGGACCCGCAGGTCGGCGTGCCCCCGGGCGGCGAGGACCAGCCCGAGCATGGACGCTCCGGAGACCGCCAGCGCCGGCACCATCACCCGGGACTGCCCGTGCTCGTCCACCAGCCGCGCCAGCAGGGGCGCGCCCAGGGCGGCCGCGACGATGTTGGCCGCCGAGACGGCCCCCGCCGCCGAGTAGCTGTCGTACAGGGCCTGGACGGCCAGGATGGTGGCGATCCCCTGCATGGACATGGGGAACCGCGCCAGGAGCCCTGCGACGGAGAAGGCGGCGGCGCCGGGGATGCGCAGGATGTGACCGTAGGTGGAGGACATGAGTCGGTGTGCCTGTCTGGTCGGCCGTGGGCGGCGCCCACGGACTGAGAGGGACGACGCCGTTCCTGGGAGCGACGCCGTCGGGCGGCCGGCGGGTGCCGGGCGGCTGGCAGGAGGCCGCGCGGGGCGGCCAGTCGGGCCGGCGGACCGGTGCCGGTCAGTGCTGGGCGGACTTGGACGTGCCCCGCGAGTCGTCGCGGGACATCTTGAAGCCCTGTCCGGTGACCTGGCTCCAGCACTCGATGCCGTCCTCCGAGGAGGTGCAGGCGAAGGAGCTGTTCTTCGCGGCCGAGCCGTACTGGAGCTGGGCGCCCGAGCTGGAGAAGGAGCCGCCGCAGCTGCTGGTGGCGCTGCCGTCCTTCTTGACGGTCCAGGTCACGGGCGAGTTCGCGGAGTTCCTGCAGGAGGCGTCCGTGGGCGTGAAGTTGTGCTCCTTGATGGTGCAGGTGACCGAGTCGTCCCCCAGCGTGCAGGTGATGTTGCCGCTGGGGGCGGTGAAGGCGGACATCTCAACGGCGTTGGCCGGAGCGGGCGCCGTGATCTTCTGCGTCGGGGTGGGCGAGGGAGTGGGGGAGGCCGAGGGGGACGGCTTCTTCGAGGGGTTGTCCGTCTTGGGGGCCTCGCTCTGCGCAGCGGTCGGCGCGGGGTCCTCGGTGGCGGAGTCGTCCCCGCCGCCGTGGTTCGACAGGACGAACCACACGACGACGGCGACGACGGCGACAATGGCGACCGCCCCGAGGATCCACAGCCACAGGGTCGGACGGGGCCCGGCCTCCTCCTCGGCCAGCTCGCCGACGCCGAACACGCCCTCCGGGGCCGACTGAACGACCGGGGCGTACTCCGGCTGGACCGGCTGCTGGTACTGGGGCTGCTGGACGGTCTGCGTCTGCTGGGCGTACTCGGGCCGGGCAGGCTGCTGGTACTGGGGCTGCTGGATGGTCTGCGTCTGCTGGGCGTACTCGGGGACGGGCTGCTGGCGCTGGGTCTCGGCGAGCGACTGCCGCTGGGGCGCGGACTGGGGGGAATGCGCCCCGATCTGCCCGGGCGCCAGGATCTGGGTGGATCCGTCGGCGGGCGCGGTCGTCAGGGGCTGCGCGGGGCCGTAACGGCGCGCCAGGGCCGCGTCGACGGCGGGGTCGCCGAGCGTGCCGAGCCACTCCAGGAGCGCCGGGTACGTGCGCGGGTTCGTTGCGATGTAGGGGCGCAGACCCGGATAGTTGTTGGCGAGCTCGTGCAGCTTCGTGAGATCCGTATTGGGATCGCTCGCTGCGGCGACGAGGTCGTCCTGAGCCTGAGACATGAGGTGAGTCCTCCACGAGTTCACGGTTCCCGCCGTGCGCACCTGGTGCCGTATGGACGTTGTTTGTAGGGAGACGGGGCGGGTCGCCGGTGGGTACCGGTCCCCAAGAGCGTACCTGAGGTGAGCCGAGTCGCGCCCGTACCAGTATCTACCGGTATCGTCGGCGCCATTCAACCGGCGGCCGCGATCACGCCCCGACCGCCCAGTATAGAGGAGACGTCTATGAGCGAGATCTCGGCCGCGCCCCGGCCGCAAGGCGACGCCCTTGTGCCTGTTGCCGGCGCGGCCACCGACGTCGGCCGGTTGCGCCCCGTCAATGAGGACGGCTACCTCGCCCTGGCGCCCGCCTTCGTCGTCGTGGACGGCATGGGCGGGCACGCCGCCGGGCGTGCCGCCACCCGGGCCGCCCTGGGCGCGCTGGCGTCGCTGTCCGGCACCGCCGTGACCGACGAGCAGGTCATCACCAGGGCCATGCTCGCGGCCGGCGAGGCGGTGACGGCCATCCCCTCGCACGCGGCCCACCGGCCCGGGGCCACCGTGGCCGGCGCCGTCCTGGCGCGGCTGTCCGGGGAGCTGACGTGGATCACATTCAATATCGGCGACTCACGCGTCTACCTCATGCGCGACGGGGTCCTCACGCAGATGTCCCGCGACCACTCCCAGGTCCAGGTGCTCATCGACGCGGGCCAGCTCACGCCGGACCAGGCCCGCCGTGACCCCCGGAAGAACGTCGTCACCCGGGCACTCGGGGCCGGGCTGAACCAGGAGGCGGTCCCCGACATGCTCAGCGTGCCCGCCCGGTGCGGGGACCGCCTGCTCGTCTGCTCCGACGGGCTGAGCGACGAGCTCGACGACGAGGCCCTGGCCACCGTGCTCGGCGCCGGGATGCGTCCCCAGCGCACCGCCGAGGCGGCGGTCGCCGCCGCCCTCGAGGCCGGCGGCCACGACAACGCCACGGCCCTGGTCGTCGACCTGGTCCCGGAGTCGGCGCTATGAGCGATACGGCGGCTGGTGGCGAGGGCGCCCCGAGGCGGGTCGTGGGCCGCTGGGGGGAGGCGCTGCTGGCCCCGGACGCTCCCCAGGAGGTGGCCCAGGAGGTGCTCGCGGCCCTCAGCGGCCCGGTAGGCCCGCCGGCCGCGGGGGACCGGCC
>ERZ773070.1901-NODE-1901-length-12238-cov-8.482886_pt1 | contig 12238 bp, 8 predicted proteins | sample MGYA00580618_ERZ773070 | MGnify/ENA primary metagenome ERZ773070 (study PRJEB29015, sample SAMEA2738023) | human oral metagenome | biome: human oral; feature: human-associated habitat; material: dental | place: China | collected 2019 ...
CGCGACGACATCCCGCGCGCCCAGGTCGCCGACCAGCTGGGCCTGGCCCTGCGCGAGGAGGTCGCTGACCTCGAGGCCGCCGGTATCGGAGTCATCCAGGTCGACGAGCCCGCCATCCGCGAGACCCTGCCGCTGCGCCGCGCCGACCGCACCGCCTACCTGGAGTGGTCCGTCGGCTCCTTCCGACTGGCCACAGCAGGGGCGGCGCCGGCCACCCAGGTCCACACCCACCTGTGCTACTCCGAGTTCGACGTCGTCATCGACGCGGTCGACCACCTCGACGCCGACGTCACCTCCATCGAGGCGTCCCGCTCACGCATGGACATCCTGCCCGCCGTGGCCGAGCACGGCTTCGAGCGCCAGCTCGGCCCGGGCGTGTGGGACATCCACTCCCCGCGCGTTCCCAGCCGGGCCGAGTGCACCGACCTGCTCCAGCGGGCCGTTGACGCCCTGGGGGCGGAGAAGGTCTGGGTCAACCCCGACTGCGGGCTCAAGACCCGTGCCTACGCCGAGACCGAGGCGAGTCTGACCAGCCTCGTGGGCGCCGCCCGCGCCGTGCGCGAGACCCTGTGAGGCACTGACGCGGCTCAAGGCGTCTCAGGCGGTCTGGGAGAGGGCGTCTCTTCCAGACCGCCTCGTGGGTTGCCGGTAGGCTTACGGGCATGCTCACCCGCACAGATCTGCGCAGCGCCCGACTCTCTGCCCGTCAGCTGGCTCAGGCGCTTCCCCGGGCCACCCTTGATGTGACCGCTGCCCAGGCCGCCGTGGCTCCGCTGATCGAGGACGTCCGCTCCCGAGGCGCGGCCGCCCTGCGCGACGCCGCCGAGCGCTTCGACGGCGTACGCCCCGCCCACCTGCGCGTGCCCGCCCAGGCCATCGCTCAGGCGCTCAGTGACCTGGACCCGGCGGTGCGCGAGGCCCTGGAGACGTCCATCGCCCACAACCGTGCCGGGCACGCTGCTCAGGTGCCTACTGAGCGCATGACCCAGATTGTTCCAGGAGGTACCGTCACCCAACGCTGGATCCCGGTCAGGCGTGTGGGGGTCTACGTCCCCGGCGGCCTGGCCGTCTACCCCTCCAGCGTGGTGATGAACGCGGTGGCCGCCCAGGTCGCCGGCGTCGAGCAGATCGCACTGGCCAGCCCGCCCCAGGCCGAGTTCGGTGGTCTGCCCCACCCCACGATCCTGGCGGCCTGCGCCCTGCTGGGGCTGACCGAGGTCTATGCCGTCGGCGGTGCCCAGGCCATCGCGATGCTCGCCTACGGCGCCGGCGTCCAGGACGACACCGATCGCGCCGACGCCGGGGGAGAGACCCTGTGCCAGGGCGTTGACGTCATCACCGGCCCCGGCAACGTGTACGTGGCGGCGGCTAAACGCGCCGTCATGGGGGCGGTGGGGATCGACGCCGAGGCCGGCCCCACCGAGATCGCCGTCCTGGCCGACGCCGGTGCCGACCCCGAGTACGTGGCCGCCGACCTGCTCTCGCAGGCCGAGCACGATCCCAACGCGGGCAGCGTCCTGATCACCGACTCCCTGCACCTGGCCGAAGCCGTCGATGCCGCGCTCGAGCGCAGGCTCAGTGCGACTCGGCACCGTGACCGGGCCTCCACCGCACTGAGCGGGCCGCAGTCGGGGACCGTCCTGGTGCGTGACCTCGAGCAGGCCATCGAGGTCGCCGACGCCTACGCCGCCGAGCACCTGGAGATCCACACCGCCGAGGCTCCCGAGGTCGCTCGTCGGATCCGCAACGCCGGCGCCATCTTCGTCGGTCCTCACAGCCCGGTGCCGCTAGGAGACTACCTGGCCGGCTCCAACCACGTCCTTCCCACCGGCGGCACCGCCCGATTCGCCGCCGGACTGAGTGTCATGGCCTTTCTCAAACCGGTCCAGCTCATCGAGTACAGCGCAGGCGCCCTGGAGGCCTTGACACCTGCGCTGGAGGTCCTGGCGACCTGTGAGGACCTGCCCGCCCACGGTGAGGCCGCTCGCGCCCGCCGGAAGTGAGAAAGGCTTCCAAGAAGGCCATCTGAGACCATCTCGTTACCTTCTGTGACCTTCTCTTCGGTCCATCAAGGAGGGGGTGCTCGCGCGGGGCACCCCCTCCTTGACGTTTAGATCGTTGCAATGACAACGGTTGCTGGCATTGTGAGCCTTTCTCCAACTATCCTGTGGGTGGATAGTCGATCGACACAGTGTTGCAGAACGTTATTCTATTGTTATATTTAGTTGTGACGCACGGTGTGCCGTGCCCGACGGGCTGAGTTCCCACATCCCGTCACCCCCGGGCACGCCGCACCGAGGCGTTGGTGCCGACCGGGTCTGCTTGCTGTACCCGGTGACGCTGGTCGGTGCCGGCCCTACCCCTTGGATCCAGATGGATGGCCTCATGCACTACTCCCCATTCGCCGCCGGAACCGGACTGTTCGTCGTGTGGTACGTCGCTCCGGCAGGCTCTCCTCCTGCCCTCGTCGCCCGTTTCCTCATCGACTGCGCCGGACTGGTGTTCGTCGCCATCCTGGCCCTCTTCCTCCTGACCAACCTCTACGGCACGGCGCGCGACCTGTTCCCGTACCCGCGGCGCACCGTGGGACGTCACGCCCACCGGCGCGGTGGCATAGTGAGCCTGCGAGTCTGAATGAGTACGCAGGCATTGTCGTTGCACACGGGGCTCAGCCCCTTGAGCCCCCTGGGAGTCCTCGACCGCGTCGGTTGGTGGGGTGCTCTGGGAATGATCGCCGTCGCCCTCGTCTACACGCTGTTCATGCTGCTCGCCTCCCGAGGGGCTCCAAGGCGCAGCGGTCCCTCGCACCCGGACGCGCCTCTTCTCATCGTCATTCTCATGCCCTGCCTCAACGAGGCGGAGGTGATCGGCGCCAGTGTCAGGCGCCTGACCTCGATCCCCGACCCGGGCCTGCGCATCATGGTCATTGACGACGGCTCCGACGACGACACCGCTCAGGTGGCCGCCCAGGCCGGGGACGAGCGCGTCGAAGTAGTTCGCCGTCGCCCGCCGCGCGCCCGCCTGGGAAAGGGTGAGGCCCTCAACGACGCGTTGTCGATCGTGCGGTCCCGCTGCGCCTCGGTGCCCTCTTCCAGGGTCATCGTCGGGGTCATGGACGCCGACGGCCGCCTCGACCCCCACGCCATCGGCGAGGCCCGCAGGGCTTTCGCCCCCCAGGAGGTCGGGGCCGTCCAGATGGGCGTGCGCATCAACAACCGCTTCAGCTCCCTGCTCGCCCGCATGCAGGACATGGAGTTCGTCATCTTCACCGAGGTCTTCCAGCGGGGACGGCGCCGCGTGCGCAGCGTCGGAATGGGTGGAAACGCCCAGTTCGTTCGCCTCAGCGCCCTCGATGCCCTGGGCCCCAGGCCCTGGACCCGATCCCTCACTGAGGACTTCGACCTGGGGATCCGCCTCAACGCCACCGGCTGGACCAACGAGTTCTGGCCCGCAGCCGCTGTGCACCAGCAGGGTGTGACCAGCATGCGACGCCTCATGCGTCAGCGCACCCGCTGGTTCCAGGGAAACCTCCAGGCGCTGCACCTGCTGCGCGCCGTCGCCCGGGAACAGCGGGGGCTGGGGCGCGCCGACACGCTCTGGCAGATCCTCACCCCCTACCTGCTTCTGACCGGGTCCCTGCTGACACTGTCCTTCCTCATCACCATGGTCACAGCCGCAGTGGCGGCGGTCCTGAGGTGGGAGCAGTCATGGGCCTGGCTCGTGGGCGCCTACGTCATCGCTTTCGGGCCCGCACTCGTCTACGCCTGGATCTACTGGCGCATCGAGCGCAGCAATGGCCTGGGCCCGCTCAAGGCGGTGGGCTACTCCCACCTCTTCGTCCTGTACGGGCTCCTTCCCAGCGTCTACGGCTGGCGGGCTGTGGCCAGAGAGCTGACCGGACGGACCGGGTGGGCCAAGACCGCTCGCGAGGCCGAGCCCGCTCAGGCAACCGAGTCCGCCCGGAGCGTGTCGGCCACCGTGCCTCCGGCGACACACCCGGCAACCTGACCAATGAGGAGATGAGATGACTGCAACCACCGGCCCTCAGCATGCAGGAGCACTTGACTGTCTCCGTCGCAGCAGGGTCCTGCGCCGCGGACTGCTGGTTGGCTGCGTCCTGGCACTGATCCTAGGAATCACCGTGTACTGCCACGCTAGAGAAAGCGACGCCCAGAAGTGCTCTCAGTGGGAGATCATCTTTGACGGCTACGGCGAAGCCTCGTGCGCCGACGGTCTGCTGCGTCTGAAACCAACGACGGCTGACTCCCATGATAAAACTCATGCGGGATTGGCCAGATCCACCACGGTTGAGATCAAGGCCGGGGAAGTTCAGACGATCCGCACAACGATGACCACCGTCGAGCAGCTTCGTGAGGACGGCAGCCCCAACGCCTGGGAGGTCGGCTGGCTCCTGTGGAACTACTCCGACAACAACCACTTCTACGCCCTGGCTCTCAAGCCCAACGGCTGGGAGGTCTCCAAGCAGGACCCCGCCTACAAGGGCGCCCAGCGGTTCCTGAGCTCCGGCAGCACGCCCGTCTACCCGCCCGGAACGAGCCATGACGTCATTATCAGCATCGATGCGACCAGCCCCTCGTCGGTCACCTTCTCCATCACAGTCGACGGAAAGGATCTCGGCGAAGTGACCGACTCCGAGTCCCCTTACCGATCCGGCGCCGTGGCGGCCTACTGCGAGGACTCCGACGTCACCTTCACCCCGATCACCGAGGGCGAGTGAGACCGCCTTGCATCGGCTACCGCCCCATCCGTTCACTTCCCAGCCGGATCCACGATCCTGACACCTGAGTAGGAGAACTCATGCCAGCAGACTCCACGCCATCGGACTGCCCCCTGAAGGTCATGCTCGTCTACGGCACCCGTCCGGAGGCGATCAAGCTCGCCCCCCTGGTGGCCGCCATGCGTGACGACGAGCGCTTCAACCCCATCGTCATCGTCACCGGCCAGCACCGCGAGATGCTCGACCAGGTCCACGAGTTCTTCGGCATCGTCCCCGACGAAGACCTCGACATCCACGCCCCGGGACAGACCCTCACCCAGATCACCAACCGCTCCCTGCAAGGGGTGGGCCGAGCGATCGAGGCTCACCGGCCCGACGCCGTCGTAGTCCAGGGCGACACCACCTCGGCCTTCGCCGCCGCGCTGGCAGCCTTCTACCACGGGATCCCGGTCCTCCACGTCGAAGCCGGTCTGCGCACCGGCAACATCTCCTCACCCTTCCCCGAGGAGGCCAACCGGCGGCTGATCAGCCAGGTGACCGCCCTGCACCTGTGCCCCACTACCACCAGCCGGGACAACCTGCTGCGCGAGAGCACCGACCCGCAGACTGTCCGCGTCACGGGCAACACAGTCATTGACGCCCTCCTGATCGCCGTCGACCGCAGGGTCCCGCCCCCCGACGAGAATCTCACGGCGGCGCTGGAGGATACCTCCCGGAGAGTCGTGCTGGTCACCGCCCACCGCCGTGAGTCCTGGGGCGAGCCGATGCGGGCGATCGGACGAGCCGTCGCCCGCCTGGCCGAGCAGCACCCCGAGGTACTCTTCGTTCTGCCGGTCCACCGCAACCCCAAGGTCCGCGAGGACCTCCTGCCGCAGATTGAGGGTCACGGCAACATCATCTGGTGCGACCCGCTGGAGTACGGCGCCTTCTGCGCACTCATCAACCGTTCCGACGTCGTCCTGACCGACTCCGGGGGCGTTCAGGAGGAGGCTCCCGCGCTGTCCAAGCCGGTCCTGGTCATGCGGGACAACACCGAGCGGCCCGAGGCCGTCGCCTTCGGGGTCGCCGAGCTGGTCGGAACCGACGAGGACCGCATCATCGAGCGGGTCTCCACCCTGCTGACCGACGAGGCGGCCTACGCGGCCATGGCCCAGGCGGTCAACCCCTACGGCGACGGACACGCTGGCAAGCGCATCCTGGCCGCCGCTGCCGCCCTGTTCGACCGCGGCGTTCCCCTTCCCGAGTTCAACCCTGTTCCCATCTCATCTCACAAGGAGAGTTCATGATGTCCTCGACCCTCCCGTCGGTGCGACGACGTCGCTGCGCGCTGGCCGCCATCGTGGTGTGCCTGAGCAGCTCCATCGCCTCCGTCGGTCCTGCCCAGGCCGCACCCCAGTCGGCCGTCTCCCAGGCCCCGGTCGCGGGCCAGGCGGTCGCGGCGAAACCGGCCGGCGGTGCTCAGGACAAGGCTGCTAATGCAGCCAACGACGCAGACCCGGCCAAGAATCCCCTCCCGGCTCCGCCCGAGCCACCCGCCGCGGCCGAGAAGGAGCTGCCCCTCAAGGGCGATAAGCAGGCCGCCGTCGACCTGAGCAAGCCCGCGCCCGCAGCGGGCCAGGTCCGGCTGCGTGACCTGACCCAGAACGCCCCGGAGGTGCCGGCCGGAGCCGTCAGCTTCTCCAATCAGGACGCGGGACCGGCCTCGACCCTGGTCCTGTTCGACACGACCGGCGACTACGCCAAGCTGGGGGAGTACTACGCCCTGAGCATGGGAACCCTGGCCAGCCACTCCGGAACCGTGACGACCCTCCCCGTCAAGGACTACGTGGCCGGCCTGGCCGGGCGCTTCACCAACGTGGTCTACATCGGCTCCACCTACGACGAGCCCCTGCCGCGGGCCTTCATCGACGACACCCTGACCGGCAACATCCCGGTCATGTGGTCCGGCTTCAACATCTGGCAGCTGGCCAAGACCGACGCCGACCGCGCCGCCTTCACCCAGCGCTACGGCTGGGACGCCGCCACCTCCTACATCGACTCCGCCGACCGGGTCACCAAGATCAGCTACAACGGCGTCTCCCTGAGGCGCAACGAGCTCAACACCGGCGGGATCATCGCCCCGCACATCACCCGAGAGCAGGACGTCAAGGTCCTGGGGCGCGCGGAGTGCTCCAAGCCCGACGACGACGCCACCGCCTGCGCCTCCATCGCCCAGTCCGGGACCAGCTCCTTCCCCTGGGCCGTCAGCTCCTCGGGCCTGACCTTCATCGGCGAGATCCCGCTGACCTACCTCGGTGAGCAGGACCGTTACATCGCCGCCGCCGACATCCTCCTGGACTTCCTCCAGCCCGACGCCCAGCAGTACCGGCAGGCCGCCGTGCGCCTGGAGGACATCACCCCGGACAGCGACCCCGACGAGCTGCAGGCGATCGTCGACTACCTCCACAGCGAGAACGTGCCCTTCCAGATGGCGGTCGTGCCGCTCTACACCGACCCCAAGGGCACCGAGAACAACGGTGTGCCCAAGGAGCTGACCCTGGAGGACACCCCGGAGCTGGTGGCCGTCCTCCAGGACGCCGTGAGCAAGGGCGGAACGATCGTCCAGCACGGCACCAGCCACCAGTTCGGCACCCTGGACAACCCCTACAACGCCGTCTCCGCGGACGACTTCGAGTTCATCCGCTCGTGGTGCTCGGCCACCAACGACACGAAGGCGCCGGCCGTCGACTGCGAGGACAAGTCCTACGTGCAGATCGGAGGCGCTCTGCCGGGCACCTCCCAGGCATGGGCCGCGGAGCGCGTGGAGCAGGGGCGCCAGATCTTCGGTGAGGTCGGGTTGCCGACTCCGGAGATCTTCGAGACCCCGCACTACTCGGCCACCCGCGAGTCCTACGAGGGCATCGGCGAGCACTACCCGGTGCGCTACGAGCGCGAGCTGCTCTACGCCGGGCTGCTCACCAACGCCCAGGCCGGCCCGCACGACTACTTCGGACAGTTCTTCCCCTACGCGGTCAACGACCCCTACGGGACCCACGTGCTGCCGGAGAACCTGGGCAACTACGAGCCCAACGAGATCAACCAGCATCCGCCGCGCCTGGCCCAGGAGGTCGTCGACGCCGCCAAGCTCAACCTCGTGAACACCCATGCCACCGCGAGCTTCTTCTTCCACCCCTACTACCCGTTGCCAGAGCTGAAGAAGATCGTCACCGGTATCAAGGCCGATGGCTACACGTTCGTCCCGGCCTCGGAGCTGAAGTGACGACGGCCGCTGCCGGACGTGACACCGAGCCGCGCAGAAACCACCACGGTGGAACCGCTCGGTCGGACGGTCCCTCACGAGACGGGAACACGGGAATACTGTATGCCTCTTGAGACCAGTCGCAGAAGGGTGCTGACGCTCCTGAGCGCCGGGGTTCTGGGAGCGTCAGTGTCCTCCTGCGGTCACGGGCGTGCGGTCAGCCCGCCGGCCATGGGCGACGGGGCGACCACCCACCTGAGCCTTCACCTCACCGACGCCCAGGGCGGTGCGCTCAGCCTCGAGGCACTGCGACGCATCCAGTCCAACGGCAAGGGCGAGGCCGGCTACGACGACGCCCTGTTGGACGCCAAGACCCTGGAAGTCGTCGTCGTCGGGCCGCTCTACCAGGACGAGGACGGGGCCATCGGCATCGACGTACCCACTGGGCGTGCCTGCACCCTGACGATGTCGTGGCCCACCAGCCACGGATACTCGGCCCTCATGGCGGACCTGCCCGCCTCCGGCGAGCACAACCTCCTGGAGCTGGCGGCCAGGACCCTTCACGACCGTCAGGCCGAGCGCTACCAGCAGGCCACCGCACACGGCCTCAAGGGCACCGACGAAGCCGCGACGCTGCGAGCCGCCACCCAGGAGTCCCTGGACGCCTGCGCCGCGGCCCGGTCCTGGGCCGACAAAGGCCGCCCGGCCTCAGCGGCCCTGGAGTCGGCCTCCGGAGCCCAGCTGGCCCTGGATCGGGCGCTGGTGGCCCAGGCCCCGCAAGACGCCATCATCGGGGTGACCTTCACCCGGGTTCCCACTGCCGCCGAGATCGCCGCCGTTCTAGCTTCTAGTGGCCCGGGAGGCGGCAAGCGGAGGGTCTCGGCCCGCCTGGTGATCGGTGACCCCACCGACGCCCACGAGATGGCCGGCTGGCGCACCACGGTGGAGTCCCTGCACGCGCAGGGAGGCTTGGCCCTGGCCCAGATCTGCGACTCCCACGACGTGGCCGCCCTGACCGACTCGGCTTGGGACGCGCGGGTCGACGCCCTCATCAAGGCTCTTCCCTCCGCGGACGCCTGGGAGATCGGGAACGAGCTCGGAGGGGACTGGCTGGGCACAGGGCCGGTCGCCAAGGCCCAGCGCGCGGCCAAGGCGGTGCGCGAGCGCACCAGTGCCACGACGATACTCACCCTGTACTACCAGCTCGGACAGGCCGACCCTGCATACTCCCTGTTCAGCTATGCCGCCAAGGAGATCACCCAGCCGATCAGGGACCTGGTCGACGTCGTCGGACTGTCCGTCTACCCTCAGCTCCACCCGCTGGGGACGGCCGCTGACCGCGTTCTGACGACCCTGGACGCCGCCTTCCCGGCCTCCCGCATCGCCGTCACCGAGCTGGGGTACGGGGCTGAGGACCTGAACAACGGTCCGTGGTGGTTCGGGTCGACCACCGACCCGGCTGTCGCCCGCACTGCGGTCGCCGAGCACGTCACCGGTGCGGCACTGGGACGCCCCGATGCCTGGGGAGCGCCCTTCTGGTGGTACTACCTCGAGGACCAGGTGGGGACCCCCGGCGGCCAGGTGGCTCCGGCGCTGGCATCCGCCTCCAACGGTTTTTGATACGACAGCGCCGAATGAGGACCCGTGCCCACGCGCCCGGCCCTACCGCTGAGCCAGCACGAAGGGGTGGACCGCTGCGGCACCCGCCCGGCGCAGTAAGGACGCCGCCACAGTGAGCGTCCAGCCGGAATCGCTCCAGTCATCCACCAGGACCACCGTGGCGCCGTGCAGAGACTCAAGCGCCTGCGCCTGCCACTTCTGAAGCGTCAGGCTGCGAGCCACTTCCGCCAGGCGGAACGCCGATCCCACGTCGTGGCGCGGCGGCTCCAGGCCGGTGAGTCCCACGATCCCTAGTGGCCTGGCCCCGAGTCGGTTCGTCACGGCGTGACCCAGTTGGCGGACCAGACGGGGGCGAGAGCGGGAGTCCACGATGACGACGGCGATGCGCTGTTCCGGGACTCCAGTGTCTTCGGCGGCCCCGGAGCCGGGCTCAGAACCGGCCTGGGAGCCGGTGCCGGACCGCCTGCCGCTTCGGATGGTCTCACCAAGCCTGTCCACCACCTCCAGCACCAGCGGCCTCAAGGAGACGGGAACCTCACCGTCATGACCGGAGGCCACCAGCTCCCTCAGCACCCCCGCGGCACCCAGCCCGTCCAGACGGCCCACGGCCATCCCGATCTCCGCCTGCTCGCCGGCACCGATGCGGCCCTTGTACCGTCCTAGTCCTAGGCGATTCATCCCGGTGGGCCACTGACGGCGCGGCCGCAACTCGACTCCGGCACGACTGAGCGCATGGCGAGCGACATCGATCTGCTCCTCACCGGGAACCTTGGGCAGGACCAGGCCTCCGCACAGGTCACAGGCCCCGCAGCGCCACCCCTGCCGAAGGTGCGGATCATCGAGGCAGGATCTCAGGAAAGCCATCCGGCAGGACGCGGGCGCCCCCGAGGAGTCGGGCACCTCCCCGAGCCGCTCATAGGAAACCATCGCCTCCTGCTCGCTCCGACGGGCGGCATCCACTCGTGCATAGCGCTCGGTGTCGTAGGACCAGGGCTCACCGGTGGACTCCCAGCCGCCACGAACCCTGCGCACGGCGCCGTCGACGTCAAGGACCTTGAGCATGGACTCCAGCCGAGCGCGCCGCAACGACGTGACCGTCTCCAGCGCCGCCGTCGACATCGGTCCGGCCCCCGTGGCCCGCTGCCCCTCCAGCCCGTCCAGGACCTCACGGACCTCCGCCTCGGGAGGGAAGCCCTGCGAGCCGAACCACTCCCAGATGGCGCGCTCCTCAGCACCCGGGAGCAGAATCACCTCGGCCCGCTCCACGCCACGACCGGCACGTCCCACCTGTTGGTAGTAGCTCACCGGTGAGGACGGAGCCCCTATGTGCACCACGAAGGCCAGATCCGGCTTGTCGAAGCCCATTCCCAGGGCCGAGGTGGCCACCAGCGCCCTGATCCGGTTGGCCTTGAGATCCTCCTCCAGGCTCTCTCGCTCGGCGGCGTCCGTCCGCCCCGTGTAAGCGGCCGCCTCCACGCCGGCCCCGATCAGGTACTCGGCGACCTCCAGCGCCGCCGAGACGGTCAGGCAGTAGACGATGCCGCTGCCGGGGGCGTGCCGCAGGTAAGCGGCCAGCCAGGCCAGGCGGGTGGCGGCGTCCGGCAGGGCCTTGACCCCCAGGTGGAGGGAGCTGCGTTCCAGGGAGCCGCGCAGGACCAGGACCTCGGAGCTGCTCGCAGAGCCGTCCGCTGCGGTTGCCGTCGGGGAAGCCCCCAGCTGCTCGGCGACGTCGGCACTGACCCGGGCGTTGGCGGTCGCCGTGGTCGCCAGGACCGGGGTGTGCGGTGGCAGGTCGGCCAGCAACGTGCGAATGCGCCGGTAGTCCGGGCGGAAGTCGTGCCCCCAGTCCGAGATGCAGTGGGCCTCGTCGATGACCACCAGTGCGGCTCCGGCCGCCAGGTGCGGCAGGATCTCGTCACGGAACACAGGGTTGTTGAGTCGCTCGGGGGAGACCAGCAGGACATCCACCTCGCCGGCACGCACCCGGGTCTCGATCTCCTCCCACTGGGTGACGTTGGCCGAGTTCATGGTGACGGCCCGGATTCCGGCGCGCTCGGCGGCGGCGACCTGGTCACGCATAAGGGCCAGCAGCGGCGAGATGATGACGCTCGTTCCGACGACTCCGGACCGGCTACGCGAGCCGGATACGGGTGGTGGCATGCCGGGACGCCAGTCTCCCCAGCCCTCGCGCAGCAGCACCGTCGCCACGAAGTACACCGCCGATTTGCCCCATCCCGTGCGCTGGACCACCAGGGCCCGGCGGTGGGCAAGGACCAACGCCTCGACCGCCCGCCACTGGTCCTCGCGCAGGTGCGCGTCGCTACGGCCCACGAGCTCGCGCAGGACTGCCTCGGCACGCTCACGGATGAGGGAACCGCGCTGCTCAAAGTACTCAGGAATTTTAGGGTCTGGGATCACCATGGGGCCACGGTAGCGCCGGCGATCGTGGAAATCAGGCCTTGGATACCCTTGGCCCATGGACCTCCTCATCATCGCCGTACTGGGCGCTCTGGCCATTGCGGCGGCCTCTCAACTCAGTGACCGCATCGGCGTCGCCCCGGCGCTGATCCTCCTGGCCGGCGGCACGGCGGTGGGCTTCCTGCCCTTCATCCCGGCGATCGAGCTGGACCCCCAGGTGGTCC
>ERZ773070.1904-NODE-1904-length-12216-cov-15.177864_pt1 | contig 12216 bp, 8 predicted proteins | sample MGYA00580618_ERZ773070 | MGnify/ENA primary metagenome ERZ773070 (study PRJEB29015, sample SAMEA2738023) | human oral metagenome | biome: human oral; feature: human-associated habitat; material: dental | place: China | collected 2019 ...
CCCACCGCCGTCGTCGACGGCGTGTAAGCGGCGTAGATCATGGGGTCTCCTTTCTTCTGCGAGGGGATCTGCCCCTGGCCGCACCTCCGTTGGTTACGGTCTGAAAGTGACCGAAATGGTGAGAGGCTTCTGCCGTCTCCTTCGTACGGCGAGATCCCCTGATGTGCGACCTACGTTACACCCGGCGAACGTTCGAGATCAACGGGATTGGCAGAGCGGGGTTCTATGCATAAAGAGCCTCGGTCAATCAGCCCTGCGACAGCCGCCGCACTCGATGATTGCGGCCGGATACTAGAGGTCTCATTTGCCCGTGGGGATAGAAGCTCGGGCTGCCCGGAATGTGGCAGTCACTGCGGCAGGCGGGCATCCCCATAAAGCCGAGAGCCTTCTGTGGCTTGGCGTGCACGCCTTTCTCCGTCTCGCATTCCTGAAGGGGGAAACAACCTACCGAAATGCCTACTATTCTGGTGTTCATCCGCCTAGTCTGGTTGGTGTACGGGGGTTGAACGCCCGACCGTTTGCCGGAGAGTTGAGGAGGCTCGGCATGTCCACATCTATGAAAACGTATCAGCGAATCATTGGTTTTCTGGCGCTAGTACTTACGTTGCTTTTGGGAGCGTGCCGAACCGACATAACTTTTGAAGTGCATCCAGACGGTAAAATCAAAACCGTTGTGATTGCCGAGGACAGCCGCGGCACGCTGGCGGCTATACATCAAACTTGTGATGACCTGCGAGTTCAGTTTAAACGTGTCGGCAACCTTTCTGAAAACGCCAAAATGGAAGACATTACGCCCTCAGGCGGCAATCTCACGTGTAGATACACTTCGGACGATCCGATCAGAAAAGGCGAAAAGATTACTGATAATGGTAGGAACTACTCTCTTACCTTTCCGCCTTCAACACAACAGAGTCAGACGAATCGCAAAATGAACGCCACGACGACGATTGTCATGCCGGGCAAGATTGTGCGGACCACGGTGGGCAGGATTGAGGGCAATAAGGTGATCATCAAAGGTTTGGATTACATTAGTGACGGTTTCACTATTGTTGCTCAGAAAGAATCTTCATCTAATCATTCTGATAGTTCGTCGTCTAAGAAGCCTGGTGTGTCGGTCTCGGAGAAGGCCGACGGCGGTTTTTCTGTATGGGGGTGGATTCTCCTCGGATTCAGCGTTTGCGTGGTTGTTGTTATTGTTGTGGGAGTTGTTGTCGCTGTTGTGAAGCGGCGGCGGGGTCGCGGGCAGGGCGGATCACGAGTGTGCCGAACATGGGGATCCACGGCACCCAGTACATGATCCACCCCCACCCCAGGAATGTGTGCTGCTCCCACAAATCAATCACCTTCAGCCAGATCTCCCAGCGGCCGGTCATGTCCGGGCTGCGCCCGAGCAGAGCGGTCACCTGGGAGTGCCAGCCGATCGCGAAGACGATCACCGCCACGCCCAGTGTTGAGGCGGCGACAATGACGGTGGTTCTCAGAGCGACAGGAACGTGACGCAGCAGCCACAGGAACAACATGACGATCCCGCACACAACGGCCGCGACGATCACGGTGGCCGAGCCGGTCAGGATGAGTGTCATGATGGACAGGGTCGACCAGATCAGGAAGTTAGGCAGCCGCAGCCGGTAGTCCCTCCAGCGCACGACCACGCAGATCAGAGTGAGCAGGGCGATGAAGGCCAGCGGGTTGCGATTACCTACAATGCCCTGGATCGGTCCGCCCTGGAAGATATTGCCCTCGACCCAGATGTAGGAGGGCGGGACCTCCTCCCAATCCTTCATGTAGATGGGAACCAACGGCTCGCGCAGCACGAGCGCCACATAGAGCTCGAGCAGGAAGCTCAGCACGAGGGTGGCCTCAAGAGCCCGGCTGAGGGCATCGGTGAACTGACGCAGAGACAGCCCGCAGGCCAGCAGGACGCCGGTGGTAGTAGTGGCCAGCATGAGGAGCCCGGCCAGAACGGTCTCGCGCGGGTAATAGGACCAGATGACGCTCGCCATGCACAGGATGGTGTAGGCGCAGGCCGGGGCGGGCAGCGCACGCCACTGGACGCGATGTCCCTCACGCACGAAGACCAAGAAGAGCATAACGCCGCTGATCGCAGCTATGACGCCGAATGCCCACCAGCCGACAACATTGCGCAGGCCCTGGCCTGAGAACGTGACGATGAAGCCCCATGTTCCCAGGGCGGGCATGAGACTGCGCCGTGCGCCGACGACAGCAGCTCTGGAACGAGCCTCGGCTATTGGCACGTGGAAGTCCTCTCGTGTTATCGGACCACCGGCACCGCAGAGCGATGGTCGAGCCCGAGGCCCGGCGGCGGTCCACATTGCTACGTGCATCGTAAGCAGATCGGAGGAGTACCGCTGACCGGCAGGACTTAGCGTCGAGGCTCAGACGTGGGGACATCTCCCCGGTTTCGGACGCGAGTACTACAAGAACTTGCCCCCTTCGGAAGCGCCAGGACACGCGCAATCCGCGCTACTCTCCGGTCTATGACCGAGATCCCACCCCCGCTCCCCCTGCCGTCGGACCCTGACGCCGAGGCGCTGCGCAACCCGGCCACCTCCCCCGCCGAGCTGGCGCGGATAGCGGGCCAGCGCCCCGACCTGCACCCCGCCATCGCCGCGCACCCTGGCTGCTACCCCGACCTCGCCGCCTGGATCACCGCCCAGACCAACACCGCCCAACCCACCAGCACCCAGCAGGCCGCCAGCGCCCAGCAGGCAGCCGACACCCAGCAGACGGCCGGGCCCGCCACGAGCCCCGAGGAGCCAGCCAGCCCCGACAAGCCGGACCAGCCGGAAAGCCCCCAGGAACCAGACCAGCCCACCGACACCCCGGATGCGTCGTCCGGGGCCGGGGTGCGACGTCGATTCGTGATCAAAGCGCTGTCCGTCGGTATCGGCGCCACCGCCGTCGGCACCCTGGTAGGCGCGGGCACCTGGTGGATGACCCACCGTGACGGCTCGAAGGACGATGATCAGGCGGCCGCGGGCCCCTTCTCGATGTCGGCGCTGGAGGGAGCATTCCTTCAGGGGACTCGCGAGACCTGGAGCATTGCCGAGGGCCGGGCCACTGTCGCCCTGTCCCCAGACGGTACCCAGGTGGTGGCGCTGTGCCCGAAACTGGAATCGTCGGACTTCTCCTACGAGCCACGGGTCTACCCGGTCGACGCGGATGCTCTTGGCGAGCCCGTCGTCTTCCCGGAGGACCAGATGAGCAAGAACAACGGCGAGTACAGCGTCGTTCTCTCCTGGTGGGCCCGAAGCCCCCTGATCTGGGACAGCGTCTACGACGCCTCCTCCTCGACGAGCTCGCTGGTGCCGTGGGACACCGCCAGCGTCATGTTCCTGGGCGCGCCCAGCAAGAGCAGGGCGATACTTCTTGAGGCTCCCCACGTCTTCGATGAAACGCCGTCCACCCCGCCTCAAGGCGCCATGATCGCCGTGGACAAGTCGGGGAAGGAGCTGTGGCGCACGACCGATGAATACATCTCCGGTTTCTTCGACCCGGCCCGTCCCGACCTGCTCATCGGCTACAAGAATGAGGGAGGCGAAGATGATTCGAAGTCAATCTCCGTGACGCCCCACCTCCTCGACCCCAAGACCGGCTCCATGCGCGTCGCGCTCTCACCGGTGGTCTTCGACGACTCGGGAAAGAAGTCCGGCGGGCTTCTTCTCGCCTCCGACGGGCTCGTATGCTTCTCGAATGATGGCAGCACGATGACCGCAGAGGCCTACGCGTTCGATGGCCAGTCGGCGTGGAGCCTCACCGGCAAATTCGCCAAGATCGTCTTCTGCGGGGTGCCGTCTCTGGACGTGGTCAACCAGGCCCTGACGTCTCAGGACGGGTCGACCGCGCTCATCGCAGAGAACGGCACAGCCCTTATCCAGGCATCCGACGGCGGCTTCTCCCTCGAGGGCACAGGCACGGCTCTTAAGCTCGGTAAGTACGATGCCGAAAACGTGGGATTCGCCGACTTCTCCTACTTCACCGTGCTTGCTGACGGCTCGGGCGTCCTCACCCAGGCCTCCGCGAAGGAGGAGTCCGTCCGTATGCTCGACACGAGCACCGGGACAGAGGCGTGGTCCGTTCCCGGCCAGCTCGTGGGCGACGGACTCCCGCAGAACCAGAGCACTGTGAAGACGCTGCCGCGTTCGACCGGAGGCGTGACAAGAAATGGCCCCCTTCCTGCCGGAATCATGCTCATAGCCAGCGGCACGGGCCCCTCGGCGACCATTACGTGCTTTGCGCCGGCATCCTGACGCACTACGCCGCCGATGACTCAAGCCGGGACACCGGCGGCGTCGCCGCGGCCGCGGCGAACGTAGGCTCATTGCCGAGGCCTAGGAAGTCAGACTCCTCGGAGACGCCGGAGACCGCGCGATGCGCGCTACCCTGCGACCCATGAGCGAGATGCTCCCGCCTGGACAAGACCCCGACGCCGAGGCGGCGGGCAGGCCCACCACCTCCCCCGCCGAGCTGGCGCGGATAGCGGGCCAGCGCCCCGACCTGCACCACGCCATCGCCGCGCACCCCAGCTGCTACCCCGGCCTCGCCGCCTGGATCACCGCCCAGGGAGGCCCAGCATCTCAGTCCCCGAGCACCGGCTCGCAGCAGCCTGCTCGGCCGAGCGCAGGGCCAGCACCGCAGTCCAGCTCCCAGCAGCAGGAGACACCACCGGATACGCCGCCCGGAGTGCGACGCCGGTCAGTGGTCAAGGCAATTCCTATCGGCATCGGCGCCACCGCCGTCGGGACCCTCGCGGGCGCGGGAGCCCGGTGGGCCACCCGCCGCGTCGACACGAGCAACAGCACCTCGACAGCCTCGGGACCTTTTTCTCTCGTGGCGCTGGATGGAGAATTCCTCCAGGGGACCCACGAGACCTGGAGCATTCCAGAATGTGATTTCGATAATCTTAACGTCTCTCCGGACGGCAACTACGTGGCGGTCTTCCACTTGAACATATCGGATCGCGACACCAAGGTCCAAATATATCCCATCAATGCGGACGCACTCGGTGATCCTGTCGTTTTCAGCAAAGGCAAAAACCATAGCAGGAAAAATGACGACAATAACAGCGTTATATTCTCCTGGTGGGGCGAGCGCCTGCTGCTCCAAGACGTTATCTACGACTCGTCCGCGTCAACCCAGCTGCCGGTTCCATGGGATCCCAACAGCAACACGTTCCTGGGCGCCCTCGATAAGAGCACGGCGGCGCTCATCGAGGTCCCCCACGTCCTCCAAGAGGACTCATTCCCCATTCCTCCGGGAGCCCAAGGCCCTATTGTCGCCGTCGACCAGCAGGGCCAAGAGCTGTGGCGAACCGCAGAAAGCTACACCACCGGCTTTCTCGATCCCGCCAGGCCCGACCTGCTCATCGGCTACCAAAAAGACAGCGCCGACGACGACCCGAAGTCGTTCTCGGTCGTGCCCCATCTCCTCGACCCCAAGACCGGCGCCGTGCGGGCCCCACTACCTTTCGGCATGGTCATCCTCGCCATCCAGGCGGCCGACGGTAGTTTTTCACGCGAGGACACCGGCACGGCCGTGAGACTCGGAAATTATCATGCCGACACAGTCCGTCTGGACGACCTCCAATATTTCACCGTGCTCGCCGACGGCTCGGGCGTCCTTACTTACAGCCTTAAAGACCCGAAGAACCCCGAAATACGCATGATCGATACAGGCAGCGGAACGGAGGCATGGTCTCTTCCCAGCTATCGCTTGACAGGCAGCCCGCCGAACCAGGGACGACGGCCCGTATTTTCGGCTGGAACCTGGATCACAAACGGTTCCCGACCCGCAGAGTCCATGTGCGTCGCCAGCGGCTCGCTTTTCTCCCCGCAAACCATTACATGCCTCGCACCCGGCCCCTGAGGCGCTGAACCCTCTCGTCACCGGATCCACGCCGGCTTCGCAGGGACTGCCCCGGTGCACGCCCCGGCCCCGGCCGGTCGCAGTCTGCGCGCCGTCTAACGCTTGCCCGGCTCCGGGAGCCGAGGTCGCCCAGAAGCACCGGGCACAGTGCGATTCACGCTGCCCCGCGATTTATGGTCGAGACTCCGACGTCCTGGCCGGCGGCGCCGTCAGCCGCTGCCCGCGATCCGGGCCGTGGATCGTGGGCGGCGCCACGACCGGGAGCTCACGCCTTCGGCCCTGGGCCGGCTCCGAGCGGGCCCGGGCCATCCTCGTGGCATGCCACTGGGCCGTCCCGACCTCCGCCGTCTCGCGGGCCAGGGCTGGGGCAGAGCCGCCCGCGCCCCTCAAAGTGGTTGGACGTCATAGTCGTTGGTAACGATATGAGCACACGATCTGCGCTACCCTCCTGGCTGTGACCCACACCCCATCCTCTTCCTCATCACAGCCGGACCGCGACGCCGAGGCACTGCGCAACCCCGATACGCCCGCCGGCGAGCTGGCACGGATCGCGACGCGGCGTCCCGACCTGCACCCTGTCATCACCGAGCATCCCCACTGCTTCCCCGCCCTCACGAGCTGGATCGCCGCGCAGGGCGCCACGACCGTGCCGCACCCCGTGGCCCAGGCGGATGACGCCGAGGAGGAGCATCTGGATGAGCCGAGTACCGTCCCCCAGCAGTCGAGCCAGGAGTCGGCCCAGCCGGAGGAGGCTCGAGACGAGCCGGAGGTCGCTCCAGCCGCCCTGGAGGAGCCGGAGGATGCTCCAGGCTCTTCGGAGGGGCCGGAGGAGCCGGAGGGTGCTCCAGACTCTTCGGAGGAGCCGGCTGCCCCCGAGGAGGACCAGCCGGACCAGCCGAGTGCGGACCCGGCGCCCTCCGGCGTGCGGCGCCGGTCGGTGACCAAGGCGCTCCCCATTGGCGTCGGCATCGCCGTCATCGGAGCCTTGACCGGCGTCGGCGCGTGGAAGCTGTCCCAACGTTCGAAGAACGCTGCCGCGGCGGCAACCTCTCCAGACGAGAATCGAGGCTTCTCCGTATCCGCGCTGTCCGGAGAGTTCATCCGAGGCGTCACGCAGGCATGGTCGATCAACTCATTCGCGGCGAAAGGCGTATCCCCCGCGGGAGATTGTCTATTCGGCGAGTACTATGCCCAGGACACCGATGAGCAGCCTGCCGGCTACCGCATCTACCCACTTGCCGACTCCGGCCTCGGCGATCCCGTCGATATCCCGTCATCGAGCTGGAACAAGGACGACCAGCGCGATCCGAGCCGGTTCAGCGCGTGGCAGTCCTGGTGGGGCGGCTCACCCATGTGGAAGGACATGGTCATCGATCCTCACAGCGGCGAGGTGGCTCCCGTTCCCTGGGACGCATCCTCGTCCCTGTTCCTCGGAGCGGTCGACAGCGACTCCGCCCTGCTTCTGGAGGTGCAGCCGGGCGAGGAGAGCGCTGCAACGGGAGCCATGATTGCGGTCGATCGTCAGGGGAATGAGCTCTGGCGCACGTCCGAGTCCTACACCAACGCCTTCTTCGATCCATTGCAGCCGGATATTCTCATTGGCTACCAGGCCTACAGCACTTCCTCGCAGGATGAGCACCGCGAGCTCACCCCGCACCTTGTGAGCACCTCTACGGGAGAGATGGTGGCGGCACTTCCCCCGTTCAAGAGCGGCAAGGACACAGGCGGCATAGTCCTGGCCGCAGACGGGCTCGTCGTTCTGACCAGCATCGCCTCGAAGCCCGGGGTCCTGACCGCCCATGCCTTCGGCTTCACCGGATCGCCGCAGTGGGAGCAGGACAGCAACTGCGCAGGCGTCAGGTTCAATGGAGTGCCGTCGCTCGAGGTCGTCCGGCACTCGCTGGCGGAGCTCAGCGGGGTGGAGGCTGTTGTCGCCGAGAACGGTGTCGCGTTCGTCCCGTACGAGGGCGGCTGTATCCGTTGGAACGACGACGGCGTAATCGAGCCCCTGCTCAGCCTGGGATATGATTCCACGGAGAAGAAGTGGAATCTCACCGCGACCATCCTGGCCGACGGATCGGGCTTTGTCGACTATGCCGCCGACTCCGAGGGCAACAAGGCCACGGTCCTTGTCGACGTCTCCACCGGGAGCCACCTCTGGGAGGCCCCCTCGGCGGCCCCGACGTTCTCCCCGCTGTTTCAGAGCATGCGCGGGAGCCTGCCCAGCGCGGGCCAGGTCAAGAGCCATCTGGGTGCTCCCACCCGTCTGCTCATCCCCAAGGACAAGACCGTCTCCTGCTACGTCCCCGCGCAGTAGAGCCTTGCCACCGCGGTGACCGCGGTGGTGCGGCTGCCGGCCCGCATCGGGTCGGCAGCCGCACCGTCATCGGGCGCCCCGCCGCACTGGGCCGGGCCCGCGTCTCGGAAGCGACCCGGAGAAGCGCTCAGAACCCGACGCCCTCGCCCATGCGCACGTCGCGGGCCGCCGCGAGCTTGGACTGCATACCGAAGATCTCGATGAAGCCGCGCGAAGAGGACTGGTCGAAGGTGTCGCCGGTCTCGTAGGTCGCCAGGTTGAAGTCATAGAGGCTCGACTCGGAGCGCCGGCCGTTGACCGTGGCGCGCCCGCCGTGCAGCACCATGCGGATATCGCCGGAGACATACCTCTGGGTGTCCTCGATGAAGGCGTCCATGGAGCGCTTGAGCGGGGAGTACCACTGGGCCTCGTAGACCAGGTCGCTCCAGGCCTGCTCCATCTGCCGCTTGTAGCGGTGCTGGAGGCGCTCCAGGGTCACCGACTCCAGCGCCTGGTGGGCCCTGATGAGGACGATGGCTCCGGGGGCCTCGTAGATCTCACGTGACTTGATGCCGACCAGCCGGTCCTCGACGACGTCGATGCGGCCGACGCCCTGAGCGCCCGCCCGGCGGTTGAGCTCCTGGATGGCCTCCAGCGGAGTGACCTTCTTGCCGTCGATAGCCACCGGGATGCCGCGCTCGAAGGTGATGACGACCTCGTCGGGCAGCGGCGGGTAGGTCGGGTCGTCGGTGTAGACATAGACGTCCTTGGTGGGGGCGTTCCACAGGTCCTCCAGGAACCCGGTCTCGATGGCGCGCCCCCACACGTTCTGGTCGATGGAGAAGGGGTTGTGCTTCGTGGTCTCGATGGGGAGGCTGTGCTTCTCCGCGTAGTCGATGGCGACGTCGCGCGTCAGGGCGAGGTCGCGCACTGGGGACAGGCAGTCCATGTCCGGGGCCATGGAGGTGATGGCGACCTCGAAGCGGACCTGGTCGTTGCCCTTGCCCGTGCAGCCGTGGGCCACCGTCGAGGCGCCGAACTCGCGGGCGGCGCGAACGAGGTGCTTGGCGATGACCGGCCGGGAGAGCGCCGAGACGAGCGGGTAGGTTCCCTCGTAGAGCGCGTTGGCCTTGAGCGCGGGCATGCAGTACTCGGTGGCGAACTCGTCGCGGGCGTCGGCGACGTAGGCCTCGACGGCGCCGCAGTCGAGCGCGCGCTGGCGGATGACATCGAGATCCTCGCCTCCCTGCCCGACGTCGACCGAGACGGTGACCACCTCTCGGCCGGTCTGCTCTCCGATCCAGCCGATGGCGACGGAGGTGTCCAGCCCGCCGGAGTAGGCCAGGACGACGCGATCAGTGTTCTTCTTCATGAGGGATCTCCATGGGAGGGGTTGTGCCGGTGGACCGGCCTGTCGGTTGATGGGGCGCGCGGGGCGGGGCGCCGTGGGCGGTCGGGTTGGGGCGGCTCTCAGCGCCGTCCCGCGGGATCGGCCAGGGCCAGGAGGTGGGTGGCCACTCGGGCGGCGGTCTCCTCGGAGCGGGAGATGACCAGGACGGTGTCGTCGCCGGCGATGCAGCCGAGGACCCCGGGGAGCATCGCGTCGTCGACGGCGCTGGCCAGCAGCTGGGCCGATGCCGCGGGGGTGCGCAGGACGAGCTGCCCGCCGGACCACTCGGCCGTGACGAGGAGGTCGGCGCACCAGCGGGTCAGGCGGGGCGTCGTGTACGGGGCCAGGTCGTTCTCGTCCGCGCCCTCGGCCACCGCCTGCGCCGCCCGGAGCTGGCCGGGGGCGCCGGCCTCGGGGACGGAGTAGACGAGGGCGCCGTCGCATGCGCGGATCTTCGTGGCGCGCAGCTCGACGAGGTCGCGGGACAGGGTGGCCTGGGTGGTGCTCACGCCGCGCTCGGCCAGGGCCTCGCGCAGCTCGGCCTGGGAGCGGATCTGGGAGTGGCCCAGGACCTGGCGGATGAGGGCGTGCCTGGCGGCCTTCGTCGCCGGCGCCGCCGGGGCCGCTTGGGGCGAGGGCTCGGCGCTGGCCGCGGCCGGGCCCGGGGCGGTCATGCGCTCAGTCATGGTGGTCCGTGATCGCCGCGCCCTCGGGGGCGCCCGCCAGGCGCGCGGCGAGGAGGGCCGCGAGCGCGGCGGTGAAGGCATCGGCGTCCTCATCGGACAGGATGAGGGGCGGCGCGAGGCGCAGGGTGTCCGGGCGGGGGGCGTTGACGATGAACCCGGCCTGGGCAAGGTCCTCGGCGACGGCGGAGGCGGGCCCGACCGCGGGGTCGAGGGCGACACCGATGAGCAGTCCCAGTCCGCGCGTGGCGGTGACGCCGGGAACCTGCGCGAGCTCCGATGCCCAGCGCTCGCCGAGACTGCCCGCGCGCTCCAGGAGGCCCTCGGAGCGCAGGGTGGCGATGACGGCCAGGGCGGCGCTGGCGGCCACCGGGTTGCCGCCGAAGGTCGTTCCGTGCTGGCCCGGGCCGAGGAGCTCGGCGGCCTGACCGGTGGCGACCACGGCGCCGATGGGCATCCCGCCGCCCAGTCCCTTGGCCAGGGTGACGACGTCGGGGACGATGCCCGGCGCCAGGAGGTGGTGGGCCATCCAGGCGCCCGCGCGGCCCATGCCGGTCTGGACCTCGTCGATGATGAGCAGGGCGCCGGCGTCGCGGGTCATGGCGCGGGCGGCCTCGAGGTAGCCGTCGGGCAGGGGGCGCACGCCGGCCTCGCCCTGGATGGGCTCGACGATGAGGGCGGCGACGTCCGGCCCCATGGCGTCCCGCAGGGCGGTCACGTCCCCGGCGGGCACGAACTCGATGCCCCCGGGCAGGGGCTCGAAGGGCTCGCGGTAGGCGGCCTTGTGGGTCATGGCGAGCGCGCCCATGGTGCGCCCGTGGAAGGCCTGCTCCAGGGCGAGGACCCGGGGGCGGGAGGCGCCGCCGTGGCGGCGGGCGATCTTGAGGGCTCCCTCGTTGGCCTCGGTTCCGGAGTTGGCCAGGAAGACGCGGGAGGCGCCGGGCTCGGCGCCCGGGAGGGTCAGCGCGATGAGCTCCTCGGCCAGGCGGACCTGGGCGGGGGTGGTGAAGAAGTTGGAGACGTGGCCCAGCGTGGCCAGCTGGGTGCTCACGGCCTCGACGATCGCGGGGTGGGCGTGGCCGAGGCAGTTGACGGCGATGCCCGCGAGCAGGTCGAGGTACTCGGTGCCGTCGGCGTCCCAGACCCGCGCGCCACTGCCCCGCACGAGCACGCGCGAGGGCGTGCCGAAGGTGTTCATGATGGCGCCGGCGTAGCGGTCGCGCCACTGGGCGTTGCCGCCGGGGGTGGTGGTCGCGTCGGTCATAGCCGCTTCCCTCCGTCGAGTGGTGGCACGGGGCTGTCCCCCGGGTGGATGACGGTGCCCACGCCCTCGTCGGTGACGATCTCCAGGAGCATCGAGTGGGCCTGGCGCCCGTCGATGACGTGGGCCTGGCCCACTCCCCCGCGCACGGCCCGCAGGCAGGCCTCCATCTTGGGGATCATGCCGCTGGCGAGGCTGGGGAGCATCTCCTCCAGGGCGTGGGCGGAGATGAAGGGGACGAGGGAGGAGCGGTCCGGCCAGGCGGAGTAGAGCCCCTCGACGTCGGTGAGCATGACCAGGGAGCGGGCCTGAAGCGCGATGGCGATGGCGGCGGCGGCGGTGTCCGCGTTGACGTTGAGGACGGTCGCCGAGTCGGTCACCAGCGGCGCGACGGAGGAGATGACGGGGATGCGGCCCTGGTCGAGCAGGTCGATGATGGGCTGGGGGCTGACCTCGACGACGTCGCCGACGAGGCCCACGTCCACACTGGCGCCGTCGACGGTGGCCGCGCGCTGACTGGCGCGCAGGAGGCCGCCGTCCTCCCCGGAGATGCCCACGGCGGCCGTGCCGTCGAGGTTGAGCAGGGAGACGAGCTCTCGCTGGACGGAGCCGGTGAGGACCATGCGGACCACGTCCATGACCTCCGGCGTGGTCACGCGCAGGCCGCCGCGGAACTCGGACTCGATCCCGAGGCGCCCGA
>ERZ773070.1906-NODE-1906-length-12199-cov-13.777256_pt1 | contig 12199 bp, 13 predicted proteins | sample MGYA00580618_ERZ773070 | MGnify/ENA primary metagenome ERZ773070 (study PRJEB29015, sample SAMEA2738023) | human oral metagenome | biome: human oral; feature: human-associated habitat; material: dental | place: China | collected 2019 ...
CCCGCACCCCGTGGGCACAATGGCCGCGCCTCCCCATCTACCTCAAAGCCATGACCCTGCGCCTCGAAAAATACAGCAGCAACCCCGCCCGCGACGCAGCCCGCGAAGCCGACATACAGGAATTGGAACAGATGTGGCAGGAAAAAACCGACGGCTTGGTGAAACAAGGACAACCCATTTCAGACGACCTCGCTGCGTTTAAATGGATGATTGAAGAATTGAGAGTGTCGCTGTTCGCGCAGGAATTGAAGACGCCGTATCCGGTGTCGGTGAAGAGGTTGTTGAAGGTGTGGGATGGCTATAAGAACTAGCTTTTAAACTCATTTTTGATTAAAATATTACTTGCTGATTACGCGTTTTTGGATGATTTGATTTTTTATTTTTATCATTCATAGTCAGGCGAATCGCTAGACTGCATACTAATTGAACATTCTCCGCGAGAATTCGGGATTTCTCCCGAATCAGAATTCGGGAGAAATCCCGAATTCTCGCTTAATTTAGGTAATTAGCACACAATTTTATGAATACACACCTTGATAAGTTTTTTGGTTCTATTCAAATAGAAAAAACCCATATAAAAGAGACTTTGCCTTTTGTATGGGTTTTTGGTTCAAATAAAGATCACTCTTTCCGTAAAAAGTTTCTAAATCAACTTGCAATTCAATCTAATCATTTACTTAATAAATACAAAATCAGTCAAATAGAAGACTACCCTAATTGGATTGACTATAATAATTTATACAAAAATCTTGTTGATTTTGAAAAAGATGTTATATCAATATCACAAGGCGTTATTATTTTCTCAGAGAGTGTAGGTGCTTTTGCTGAAATAGGAGTGTTTTCTTGCTTCCCATTCTTGTATAAAAACTTATTAATTGTAGCAAAAGAAAGCTATGTTAATCAGAATAATGCAAGCTTTTTGAATTTTGGACCAATATTAAAAATCAAAGGAGATAATGAGGAATCTAAAAATATTTGGGCAATTAATGATGACAATTCTTTATTATCCGATGAGTGTAAAAAAATATCAGATCATTTCTTAGAAATGATTACTGAACCATCTCTTCAACTATTGGATATCAACTTAGAGCAAGATGTAATATTACTAATAATTGATTTAATTCATATATTCCCGAATAAAACAAAGAGTTTTTATGAAGAAGCTCTTAAAAAATTTTTCATACGAACAGAAATTTTTAATCTAAAAAAAATTTTTAGATTAATTCAGATACTAAACGTTGTTGAAAGTAAAAAATCAGGAAACAATACCCTATATTACATAGCAGAACATTATAATTATAAGCCATGTATAAAATATACTGGAATAAGAAATAAACCATTTGATAGGGCTGCATTTAAAATTGAAATGAGTGAATAATTATGCCATCTGTGTTAGAAGCTTTCCAAAAAACTTTCTCTTTATCTACTGTGGATGCACATATTTTTATTGAAACAGCACCTAATAGATATAAATTTCATACTATAAAAAAAAGACACGGTGGAGAGAGAGAAATCGCCCAACCTACTAAAAGCTTGAAAATCGTACAACGTTGGATAATTAACCAATATTTTAAAGAATTTCCTGTACATGATGCAGCAACTGCTTATATAAAAGGAAAAAGTATTTTAAATCATGCTTCACCACATAAATTAAATAAATACTTACTTAAACTCGATTTTAAAAATTTCTTTAACTCTATAAATATTAATGATTTTTATGAATTTATAAATTACTCAAATCTAGAGATTGGAGAAGAGGATAGAAATATATTGGGATTATTATTATTCTGCAAAAACAAGGATGACAACTATTATCTATCAATAGGTGCACCTAGTTCTCCATATATTTCAAATATTATTCTTTATGAATTCGATTGTTTAATTCAAGAAATATGCTATAAGAAAAATGTAACTTACACTAGATATGCTGATGACTTAGCTTTTTCAACTAACATTCCAAATATTCTTAATGATATTCTACAAGAAGTTAAAGATATTTTATCTAGAATAAAACATCCAAAAAATCTTACATTGAATGAAGATAAAACAGTATTTTTATCAAGAAAACACAATAGAACTCTAACTGGTCTAGTAATTTCAAATTCAGGGACGATTAGTATTGGAAGAAACAAAAAGAGAAAACTTAGAGCAGCTGTCCATAATGCAATGCATGGAAGATTAACCGCTGAAGAAGTGCAGACACTAAAGGGGCAGATTGCTTTCGTAAAAGGCATTGATAGAGATTTTGCAATTCAACTTGAACAAAAATTAAACCTCTAATACGCACGCCATAGCCTGCATCTAACCACGTATGTGCTTTTTGGTGCATGCACTACCTGAAAATCACGCAAAACTTGGAATCCGTGTATAGGGTGTGTGCGGTACGCACGCAGTCTTCTAAACTACACCCTTTCCACCCAAACTAAAGGTCGTCTGAAACCCATTTTCAGACGACCTTTTGCCGCTTTGCCAAAAAAGAATTCCCACCACCCTCTCCCCAAACGTCGCCCAAACCAGTAAACTTCCCATATTTCAACAACTTCTTGGAAACCAACCATGCCCCGTATCCATCCGCTCCACCTGTTCCCGCCCCACATCGCCGAACGCGGTCTGCTGTATTTTCAGCAGGGCAAGGTTCGCGATGTCCAAAAAACTTCCGCCGGGCGTTATCGGGCGGAGGTGTGCGGTTCGGAAAACTATTCGGTATGGCTGAAGCTGGATAGTGATTTGTACATTAAGGACGGGGGCTGCGATTGTCCTTATGGCGGGGCGTGCAAGCATATGGCGGCGTTGTGGTATGCGGTGCGCGCTCAAACGCCGGACGGGCAGCCTGACGAATCTGAAGCGCAGCAGCCTAAAAAGGGCGGCAATCCGTATCGGCAGCAGCTCTCCCGAATCTTTTCCCGAACCCGATATTATGATTACTACGAAGCCGCTGATTTGGGCTTCAGGCTGCAAAACTGGTTGGAAGATGTGGCGCAGGAGGGGGCGGAGGCGTTGCAACAGGCTTTGCCTCTGTTGATACCGCGTTTGCAGGATGCTTTTGAAAAGGCGGACGATTCGGACGGTATGTTGGGCGATGCTATGTATATGGCAATCGACCTGCTGGAAGAGGCGGTCATGGAAAATGTCCCGAAGCGTTTGATTAATTTTTTGGACAAATGTTTGGACGACAGCCGCTATTTTGATTTCTCGGAGGCAGGCAATAAAATCTACCAAATCCGCGCCCGAATCTGGCGGCTGCGCGGCGAATGGCAGGCGTGGCAAGATTATGTGGCTAAACGTTTGGCTGCTACCGAGTCGGGTTGGGAACATGAATTTTGGGCATTCGAGGGTTGGCAGGTTTTGCAGGCGAAAGGCGATTCTGCTGCCGCACAGGATTATTTCAGACGACATCTGCACCTGCCGCAATTCAGACAAATCGCGGTAGAGCAAGCTGTCGGGCAGCAAGATTGGGCGGAAGCGGAACGCCTCTTGCGTGAAGGAATCAAGATTGCCAAAGCTGAGGGAACGCTCGGCACAACGCACAAATGGAAGCTGCAATTGTTTGATGTATTGAAGGAAACCGGTAAAAATGTACGCGAAATCGCAGCGGATTTGGCGTTTTCCACCAGCCTTTCATTGCCGCATTATGAAGCGTGGAAAGCCACGTTTTCCGCCGACGAATGGCCGCATGAATTCAACCGCCTGCTTGCGCGTTTGTCGGGTCAATATTCGCTGCAAGCTGAAATATTGGAGCATGAACAGGAATTCGACCTGTTGCTCGCCCTATTGCAGCAACACCTTTCGTTGTACATGATGGAACGTTTTGCCCCGTCTTTCCCCGAGCCGTATCACGACCAAATCGTAGCTTGCTACCTGAAAATCTTTGCGGCTGAAATCCATAAGGCAAGCAACCGTAAGCAATACCGCCAGCTCTTTAACCAATTAAAGACCCTCCGCCGCCAATATTCCGCACAACGGCAGGCGATGGAAGACTTTGCCGACGAAATCAGGGAACGATATAGCGAAAAACCGCGCCGGCCTGCGCTGTTGGAAGAATTGGATCGAGCGGGGTTTTAGGAAAAAGCTATTCATCTATACCTTGTAATAGATCTTTCTAAATAGCAAGCTGTAGCCTGCATCAAACCGCGTGCGTGCCTTCGGGCGCACACCCTACCTATGAATCACAAAGAATTTGAAATTTATGCGTAGGGTGTGTGCGGTACGCACGCACGCGGTCTTTAAGAAATATTCTTTCCAATCAAACCAAAGGCCGTCTGAAAGTATTTCCCAACTTTCAGACGGCCTTTTTTATGTTCATATTTCTGTTTATTTTTCCAACCGTGCAATCAGTTCATCGGCTAAGTCCAGATAAGCCTGTGTGCCTTTGGCGTGGGCGTCGTAGGCGAGGGCGGGGAGGCCGTGGCTGGGGGCTTCGGCGAGGCGGATGTTGCGGGGGATGACGGTGTCGAAGAGCAGGTTGCCGAAGTGTTGTTTGAGCTGTTCGCTGACTTCGACGACGAGGCGGCTGCGGCTGTCGTACATGGTGCGGACGATGCCGGTTACGTCGAGGTCGGGGTTGATGGCTTGGCGGATTTTGCGGACGGTGGCCACGAGGTCGGAGATGCCTTCGAGGGCGTAGTATTCGCAAAGCATGGGGACGATGACGCCGTTGGCGGCGACCAGGCCGTTGAGGGTGAGCAGGGTCAGGGACGGGGGGCAGTCGATGAGGACGTAGTCGTAGTTGTCGGCAACGAGCTGCAGGGCGTTTTTGAGGCGGATTTCGCGTGCGATTTCTTGGACGAGTTCGACTTCTGCGCCGGCCAGTGTGCGGTTGGCGCCCAATACGTCGTAGCCGCCTTCTTTGCTGCGGACGACGGCGTTGGGGATGTCGGTTTCGCCGAGGACAACTTGGTAAACGCCGTTTTCGATGGTGGCTTTGTTGATGCCGCTGCCTGTGGTGGCGTTGCCTTGGGGGTCGAGGTCGACGACGAGGACGCGGCGGCCTTTGGAGGCCAGGGAGGCGGCTAGGTTGACGGTGGTGGTGGTTTTGCCGACTCCGCCTTTTTGGTTGGCGACGGCGAGGATTTGTGCGCTCATGTGCTTTGCTGTCGTGTTAAGTGTGGATGGCTGGATTGTACCGTTATTCGGTATGCTTGGGTTGTTTTCAGACGGCCTTTTTGCGGATGATGACGATATGGCGTTCAGCATTGAGTTGGGGGACGTGCAATGCTTCGACTTTTTCGACGGCGACGCTTTCGGGCAGTTTGTTGATTTCTTCTTGCGGGTATACGCCTTTCATGGCCGCCCAGTAGCCTCCGTCTTTGAGGAGGTGCTCTGTCCAGTTGACGAAGTCGGCGAGTTCGGCAAAGGCGCGGCTGGTGATGACGTCGGCGCGGCAGTCGGCGGCGGCTTCTACGCGGCCGCTGATGACGCGGACGTTTTTAAGGCCGAGTTCGATGACGGCTTGTTGCAGAAAGGCGGTTTTTTTGGTGTTGGCATCGAGGAGGGTGATGTCGAGGTCGGGACGGCAGATGGCGGTGGGTATGCCGGGCTGTCCGCCGCCGGAGCCGACGTCGAGCATGGTTTGCGCGTGTTCGATATAGGGCAGGAGGGTCAGGCTGTCGAGCAGGTGATGGCTGACGGTTTGGGCGGGATCGCGCAGGGCGGTCAGGTTGTAGGTTTTGTTCCACTTTTGCAGCAGGGCGGCATAGTCTAGCAGTTTGGCCTGTTTGGCTTCGTCGATGTCCAAACCCAGTGCCTGTATGCCGTCGCGGAGCTGTTGCGCCTGATTCATTTGTTATTCCTTATTGGTTAAAACGCGTTGGATGTAATGGTAACGGAAAGTATGCCGTCTGAAAATGTTTGTGCCTGTTGAATCAACGTTTCATTTTGTGAAAGACGATGGGCTGCTCCGGCGCGCGCGTGAGCTGTTTGGGCAGGGTCAGCATGGCGATGATCCACACGGAGAGGGTGTAGTAGAACACGCCTTGTCCGCGCATGCCTGCCAATGCGGCATTGCCTAAGATGGCTTCAAAAATCAAGCCTGCCGCCGCCGAGGCACACGCTGCGACACCGGCAAGGAAGATGGCGTAACGCGAATGCCGGCGCATCATTTTTTTATACGCCAGCTTGGTCAGTCCGCCGGCAATCGGCAGGTTGAGGAAGGCAAACATGCCGCAGACGAACCATACGACGGAATCCTGCCAACCGCTTTGCCATGCCCACGCGCCGTCTTTGACCGTGACCAGCAGCCCTTGGCCGTCTGAAAAGGCGATTTGCACGATATTGTGCAATATCATCGCCAGCGGCAGGGTGAGGAACATCAGTGCCACCAATAGGGGGCGGTAGGGCTTTTCTTGAGTCAGGTACATGGCGGCTTGCCTTGGGGAAATAAGTTGAAATGATAGCAGATCGGCGGTTGATTCACGTTAGTTTGCCACCGAAATTGCTGACAAAAACAGTCAATTAAAAAAGAAATGAAAAATTCTTTTTTCTTGGTAAACATTGGCAGATAAAGGGTAAGAAAACGTTTTCAGACGGCCTAATCTATTATTTTTATATGAACCGAACAGAAAATCTTTGCATTTCTCCGTAAAATCTACTAAATTCTTAATAACATATTATAAAGACCTGAAATCTGGAACCCAAACCGAAACTGCCTTCCGCCATTTACGCTCGGAAACTCAGCAGGCAAAAAGTTTCACACACAACAAAACCAAAAAATAATTCCTCTGAAATCAGTTGTTTATAATGATAGATAACCACAAGGCAAACCATGCCTGACTTTAGTAGGAGTAAAACCATGGCTGAAGCAACCGATGTCGTATTAGTAGGCGGCGGCATTATGAGCGCCACTTTGGGCGTATTGCTCAAAGAACTCGAACCATCTTGGGAAATCACCCTGATCGAACGCTTGGAAGATGTAGCGTTGGAATCATCAAATGCATGGAACAATGCCGGTACGGGACACTCTGCGCTGTGTGAATTGAACTATGCGCCCCTGACTGCCGACGGCACGATCGATCCGACCCGTGCCCTCAATATTGCCGAACAATTCCATATCAGCCGCCAATTTTGGGCGACTTTGGTCGAAGAAGGCAAACTGACCGACCGCACTTTCATCAATTCCGTCCCCCATATGTCGCTGGTGATGAACGCCGACCATTGCAGTTATCTGCAAAAACGTTTCGACGTATTCAAAAACCAAAAACTCTTTGAAAAAATGGAGTTTTCTACTGACCGCGCTAAAATCGCCGAATGGGCGCCACTGGTTGTCAACGGTCGTGATGAAAGCCAACCCATTGCCGCCAACTACTCCGCCGAAGGTACGGACGTTGATTTCGGTAATCTGACCCGCCAAATGGTGCAATATCTGCGCGAAAAAGGCGTGAAAATGGAATTCAACCGCCATGTTGAAGACATCAAACGCGAATCTGACGGCGCGTGGGTACTCAAAACCTGCAACACTGAAAACCATGAAGACCATTTGACCCTCCGCAGCCGTTTCGTGTTCCTCGGCGCAGGCGGCGGCGCACTGACCCTGCTGCAAAAATCCGGTATTCCGGAAGGCAAAGGCTACGGCGGCTTCCCTGTTTCCGGCCTGTTCTTCCGCAACAGCAACCCTGAAACCGTTACCCAACACAATGCCAAAGTGTACGGTCAAGCTTCCGTTGGCGCGCCTCCTATGTCCGTTCCACACTTGGATACCCGCAATGTGAACGGCGAACGTCATCTGATGTTTGGCCCATACGCAGGCTTCCGCCCCAATTTCCTCAAACAAGGCTCGCTCATGGATCTGCCGATGTCCATCCAAATGGACAACCTCTATCCTATGCTCCGCGCCGGTTGGGCTAATATGCCGCTGACCAAATACCTCTTAGGCGAATTGCGTAAAACCAAAGAAGAACGCTTTAATTCGCTCTTAGAGTATTATCCGGAAGCCAATCCTGACAATTGGGAACTGATTACCGCCGGTCAACGCGTACAAATCATCAAAAAAGACCCGAAAAAAGGCGGCGTACTCCAATTCGGTACCGAAATCGTCGCCCATGCCGACGGCTCGCTGGCCGCATTGCTGGGCGCATCCCCAGGCGCATCAACCGCCGTGCCTTTGATGATTAAGCTGATCAACCAATGCTTCCCAGGTCGTATCGAGGCATGGTCAGGCCGTCTGAAAGAATTGGTGCCCGGCTACGGTATCAAGCTGAACGACAATCCGACTTTGGCGGACGAAATCATCAGCCACACTTCGGCCGTTTTGGGCATTCATCACTAAATTGAAGCAGACACAAAGGCGGGCATTCTTGCCCGCCTTTTTTCAAATCATTAAAATAGCGGCATTCAGGCCGTCTGAAATCTAATCTGCGGCAGCATGTTGCATGATTCAAACCCGAAAATCAGCCCCAATAGAAAAACGCCATGACCGATATTCTCAACAAAATCCTTGCCACCAAAGCAGAAGAAGTGGCCGCCCAAAAAGCCGCCGTTTCCTTGGAAGACATCAAAGCCCAAGCGCAGGCTGCCGCGCCTGTTCGCAGCTTTATCGGCTCGATCCGTGAAAAACATGCGCAGAATCTGCCTGCCATTATTGCCGAAGTCAAAAAAGCCAGCCCGAGCAAAGGCCTGATCCGTCCTGATTTTCATCCTGCCGAAATCGCCGTTGCCTATGAAAAAGCCGGCGCGGCCTGTTTGTCCGTGTTGACGGACGAACCTTATTTCCAAGGCTCGCCCGAGTATTTGAAACAGGCGCGTGCGGCCGTGGCGCTGCCGGTCTTGCGTAAAGATTTCATCATTGACGAATACCAAATCTATCAGGCGCGCGCGTGGGGTGCGGATGCGGTTCTTCTGATTGCCGCCGCCTTGGAAGCAGAGCAGCTTGAGCGTTTTGAAGCCGTTGCCCACGAATTGGGCATGACTGTCTTGTTGGAGTTACACGATGCGTCCGAGCTGGAAAAATGCCGCAACATGACCACGCCGTTGTGGGGCGTCAACAACCGCAACCTGCGTACGTTTGAAGTGACCCTGCAACAAACCCTCGACCTCTTGCCTGAATTGAACGGCAAAACCGTTGTAACCGAAAGCGGCATCCGCAACAAAGAAGACGTCGATTTCATGCGCAGCCACGGCGTGCATACTTTCCTGATCGGCGAAACCTTTATGCGAGCCGACGATATCGAAGCCGAAGTCAAAAAACTGTTTTAAACCCTAAAAAACATCAGGTCGTCTGAATTTTCAGACGGCCTGAATCGATTTGAAGGCAGACATAATGTTTACCGTACAACGCATTTACGCTTATCAGCCGAATCCCGAACAGACCGCCGTTTTTATCGACCGCCTCTATCCGCGCGGCGTCCACAAAGAGGTCTTCGCCACTGCTCTTTGGCTGAAAGACATTACGCCCAGTGCAAACCTGCGCCGCTGGTATCACGAAAATCCGGCTCAAAATTTCGACGGTTTTGTCAGCCGTTATCATGAAGAGTTGCACAATGAAACTGCACAAGCCGCCATCAAGCAGCTGCTGGATTTGGAGCGGCAACACGGCAATATCCTGCTGCTGACCGCCGTCAAAGACCCCCGACATTCCCACGTTTCTACGCTGGCTCAATTTTTGGGCGCAAGGTTTGAATACCGCGATTAAAACATCAGTGTTTGGGCTGAATGCAAAAAGGCCGTCTGAAATCAGGGTTTCAGACGGCCTGCTATTTTCAAATCAAGAAGGATAACGGTGTGCCACCAATTTTCCGTCTATATATTCGCCGATATAGACTTGCGAGGCTTCAAGGTGGAGGCGGTCAAGCTCTTGTTGCAGCCACTCTTCATCACGCTTAATGATTTCGAGGATGTCGGGGTCGACTTGGCCGTCTGTAATCAGCGGATAGCGTAGGCTTTCGTCGCCGTACTTAATGACGGCGAGCTGGCCGTTTTGTTCCATCACGGCGCGTTTGACCGAAGAGATTTCATAGATGCCGGCGGCGCGGAGTTTGAACATGAGGTCATGCGCGCTGCCGTTTTTCATACATTCTTCTGCTTGTACTTTGCCGTTGACGATGATCCGAACGGATTTGCCGTCAATCACGGATTTGACCCAGCGGTTGTGGTTTTTGATGGATTTCAGGCTTAAGACCAACAACGTCCATAAAATCAGTACGAGGAAAAATTGCAACAGGCCGATGCTGTCGCTGTAAATCACGTCGCTGATGATGCCGCCGAGTACAAAGTTTTGTACTTGATCCATGGCGGAGGTCGGCGCGAGGTTGCCTTTGCCTAAGAGATTGATTTGCAAAATCAAACCTAAAATACCCATCAGCAGTTTGAGGGCGAGCAGAGAGTTGCTTCCATGTGTGTATCCTGTTATTCTTTATCGATGAGTTCGATATTGTTGTTGACCAGATTGATGGGCGTCAGTGTGTAGGCGGAGAAGTCTTGATTGAAATGGACTTTGTAATATTGGCTTTTGATGCCGATAATCATGCCGTTGGATAGGCGCGTGCTGTTGACGATGATGTCTTGTTTTTCAACCTTTTGGTTTTCGATTAAGGCATCGAGAAAGCCAACCATGCGCGAAGTGTCGGCGGCGAAGTTTTGACGTTCGCTGTACGAAAGATATTGCGTGCCGCAGATGAGGATGAGCAGCAACAGGGCAATAATGCTCAGGTCGCGGTATTTGGTGTCCATACTGTGGCGCAGGTATTGCGATACGGCGAGCAAGAGTATGACGAGGACGGCGAAAATCAGGACGTATTTGAAGTTTTGACACAGAACCATATTCATTTGAAAAACTAGAAAGTTTTATGGAAAAACATGGTCTTTTAAGAAAATTTGATTATCATACAGAAATCTATTTGAGCAACAAGAATAGAACATCAGAAGAAAACTTAAAAACCATATTGAGATATAGCGTAAAGTAGGAGGAAATATTATGCCAAGACCAAGAACAAAAGAAGATTTAATGATTGCAGCGAAAGAAAACTATGATAAGTTGAACGTGTTAATTGCTAAGCTGTCTGACGAAGAATTAAATACACCTTTTGACTTTTCAAGTGATGAAAAAAAGAAAGAGGCTCATTGGAAAAGAGATAAAAATCTAAGAGATATTTTGATCCATTTATATGAATGGCACCAGCTTCTTTTGAATTGGGTAGATACAAATTTAAAGGGAGTGGCAAAACCTTTTATTCCAGCTCCATATAATTGGAAAACTTATGGAGATATGAATGTGGAGTTTTGGAAAAAACATCAAAACACTTCTCTTGAAGATGCAAAAGAAATGTTTCATAAATCCCATAAAGATATTTTAGAATTAGCTGAAAGATTTACAAATAAAGAACTGTTTTCAAAAGATGTCTATAAGTGGGTAGGAGGAAGTGTACTCGGTTCGTACTTTGTAAGCACTACTTCAAGCCACTATGATTGGGCGATGAAGAAATTAAAAGCACATCAAAAAACAAGTAGTCGTTGAAATACATATGGTTTTCAAGATAAAAGTGGGAAAAGAATTTCATGGTATTCAGTAGCTTTGAGGAGGGTAATAAGGCCGTCTGAAACATAAATTTCAGACGGCCTTGTCTATTGAACAAGGATGTTGCGTCAAGGTTTCGGATAAAGCACACATGGTGCTTTCCGAAGTAGGATCAGTTGATAAATCCGTCGTCTTTCATTTTCTTTTCGGAAAAATACTGGCTGATCACCAGTAAGCTGGCCAGAATGATAATGAAAAGACCTGCCATGGTCAGGGTGATTTTGAGAAACAAATCGGCATCGATGAAGGAAAACCACAGTTGCAAAATCAAGAGCAACACCCAGCTGACGAATAATCCGAGACAGGCATAGACGCCGAGTTTAAACACGTTCTTTTTCCAAAATGACGACGTAGGCTTCACGCACGAAAAACAGCAACATGCGGCGCTGGTCTTTTTCCATGGTAACGACCTTCCAGCCTTGCGAAGCGTGGCTGTTGAGGAAATCGCTGAATTTGACCGGATTGATTTTAGCGCTGCCGAAAACCAAACTGGACAGAAGGTTCTCTTGATAAATGACTGCCTTATATTCTTTCATTTTATTCCTTTAAAAAAAGGGGGCTTTAAAGCCCCCTAATTCTACTCCTTATTATTCAACTGCGGTAATACGGAGCCTTCGCCCAATGCCAACAAGCCGCTTTGCGAGTAGATACCCAGTTTGGCGCGGGTGTCGGTGATGTCGAGGTTGCGCATGGTGA
>ERZ773070.1907-NODE-1907-length-12198-cov-27.962612_pt1 | contig 12198 bp, 10 predicted proteins | sample MGYA00580618_ERZ773070 | MGnify/ENA primary metagenome ERZ773070 (study PRJEB29015, sample SAMEA2738023) | human oral metagenome | biome: human oral; feature: human-associated habitat; material: dental | place: China | collected 2019 ...
GCTAAGGAGGTTGGGGTGGAAGCCCCTCGGGAGTTCGAATCTCCCCATCTCCGCCGCACCGCACGGTTCCAGCAAGAACCCCCGCCACGGGGGCGGGCGTGGAACGCACGTGCCCCAACGGCGCAAGTCCGGGGCACGGCCTCCGCGTGCCCGCCGTCTGCGCACGACCGCCTCCCACGCCTCGTGCAGTCCGCTCGGCGCGGTCCCTAACAGTTTGAAAAAGCCGCCCTATACGCGCCTTCCATGTGGTGTCGATCACTTCCGCGGCTCGGGGTGGGACGATAGCGTGTGCGCAGGAGCATCCCCGCTCTCCCCATGACGCACCACGATGTGCGCCTGACCCTGCCAGGAAGAAGAATCGTGCGCCAGATCCCATTGTTGCGCCGCGTCGTCGCGGCCGGCGTCGCCGTCCTGACCGCCGGAGCGCTCGCCGCCCCGACGGCTGCGGCCGCCTCCGACCAGTCGCAGACCACCACCGGCGACCCGTCCTCGAAGATCACCACCGAGCTGACCAAGCCCGACGGCACCAAGGCCGAGACGGTCGAGAACCGCTGGTTCGTCCAGCTGTCCTCGCCCGCCGTCGCCGCGGGCGGCTCCCGGGCCACCATCGAGACCGAGCAGACCGACCTCGCCAACGCGATCAAGGACGCCGGCATCGACGCCCAGGTCACCACCGAGTACGAGACGCTGTGGAACGGCGTGGCCCTGTCCGTCAGCGATGCAGACGTCGACGACCTGGCCGAGCTCGACCAGGTCGTCGCCATCAAGCCCGTCGTCGCCATCCCGCGCCCGGGCGTCGACACCGACGACTCCCGCACCGACGAGGAGAAGAACGAGGGCGTGGGCTCCCCCCAGATGGCCCATGCCCTGGGCATGACCGGTGCCGACGTGGTCCACTCCAAGCTCGGCTTCACCGGCAGCGGGGTCAGGATCGGCATTATCGACACCGGCGTCGACTACGACCACGTCGAGTTCGGCGGCACCGGCACCCCGGGCGCCGAGGCTCCCGGGGCCGACGGCTCCACCGGCTTCCCCACCTCGAAGGTCGTCGCCGGCTACGACTTCGTCGGCAACGCCTACGGCGACCCCGATATCGCCGACCAGACCGCGCGCTACACGCCCGTCCCCGACGCCTACCCGGACGACTGCAGCGGCCACGGCACCCACGTCGCCGGCATCGCCGCGGCCAAGGGGACGCCCGGCACCAAGCAGGTCACGGGCGTCGCCCCCGACGCCCAGCTGGGCGCCTACCGCGTCTTCGGCTGCGCGGGGCAGACCAGCGCCGAGATCATGACCGCCGCCATGGAGCGGGCCGCCGACGACGGCATGGACGTCGTCAACATGTCGATCGGCGCCGACTTCATGGTCTTCAAGGACTACCCGACCGCCGTCGCCGCGGAGAGCCTCGCCGCCAAGGGCGTCATCGTGACGACGTCCCAGGGCAACACCGGCGAGACGGGCCGCTGGAGCATGAGCGCCCCCGCCTCGGCCGAGCACGTCCTGGCCGTCGGCAGCGTGGACAACACGGTGGAGACGAACTTCTACATGACCGTGTCCACCAACCCCGGCCAGAAGTACCTCTACGCGGAGGCGGAGGGCGCCGGCGCCGCGATCATCCGCGACAACACTGCCACGCACCCGCTGGTGGCGTCCGGCGACCCGGCCGCCGACGGCGGGGACGAGGAGTCCGACGCCTCCCTGCTGTGCACCGCCCCGACGCCCGGCACCTACTCCGGCAAGACCGTGCTCATCCGGCGCGGAGCATGCCCCCTGCGGCAGAAGGTCCTCAGCGCCCAGGCCGGCGGCGCCGCCGCCGTCGTCATGGACAACAACCAGCCCGGCCTCTTCACCGCCGTCCTGTACGGCGACGGCGACCCGATCACCATCCCGGTCGTCACCGTCTCCCAGGAGGACGGCGACGCCATCCGCGGCGCGCTCGCCGCAGACTCCACGCTGACCTACACCGAGAACATCGGCGAGTTCAACCGGCCCACCGCCGGCCTCGTCTCCGGCTTCTCCGCCTGGGGGCTCAACGACGTCCTCCAGGCCAAGCCCGACGTCGTCGCCCCGGGCGGCAAGATCTGGTCCACCTGGCCGATCGACCACGGCGGCCCCTACCTGACCGCGGAGGGCACCTCTATGGCGGCCCCGTACGCCGCCGGGATCGCGGCGCTCATCGTGCAGGCGCATCCCGAGATCAAGGACGCCTCGGGCCACGACGCCTTCGCCCAGATCGCCTGGCGCCTGCGCTCGACCGCCACGCCGGTGATCTGGACCGAGGCCGGGGGCGACGCGAGCCTCCTTGAGCCCGCCGCCCGCCAGGGCGCCGGCCTCATCGACGCCGACGCCGCCGTCCTCGCCTCCGTGCAGCCCAGCTCCTCGGTGCTCAGCATCGGCCGGTACGACAAGCTCCCGGACGGCTACCAGAGCTCGGTGACCCTGACCAACCACGGCGACGCCCCCGTGACCTACGCGCTGTCGCACCAGGACGCGGTGACGGTCACCGGCGCCTCCGAGGCGCCCCAGCGGGGCACGGCCTCGCCGTCGACGGTGTCCACCGACGGCCAGTCGGTCACGGTCCCGGCGGGCGGGACCGCCACCCTCGACGTCACCATCACGGCGCCGGACGGCATCGCCGACGGCGACTTCTTCGGCGGCTGGATCGTGCTGACCCCCGCCGGCGCCAAGCCGGTGCGCATCCCCTTCCAGGGCGTGGGCGGCAACCTCGCGCGGGCCGGCGTCATCGGGGAGCGGACTCACCTGGGCAACCTCAAGGGCGAGGCCGTCGACCCGGCGAGCTACGTGTACGGCGACTCGTCGCTGACCACGCTGGGCGCCTACGAGGACCTCCCGGTCGTGCTCATCGACACGGCCATCCCCTACCGCGGCTCGACCATGGAGGTCTCCCGCGTCAACGCCGACGGCACCACCGAGAGCCTCGGCCAGGTGGCGTCCAACCCGAGCCCCTACACCCGTGCGGACCAGCCGGTGTTCGTGTGGGACGGCAGCTACATCGACGCCGCGGACGGCGACAAGGTCCTGCAGGCCCCCACCGGGCGGTACCAGCTCACCGTGTACGCGCTCCCGGTCGGCGGCGAGGAGGGCGTCGGCGAGGACTGGGCGTCGTGGACCTCGCCGGCCTTCAGCCTCGACTGGAAGACCGACGGCTACATCCCCCAGAGCCGGCTGACCGTCACCTCGCCCGACGGCGCGGGCGGGGACGCGGCCGCGCTGTCCGACGACAACATCTTCTCCGTCGCCGAGGGCCCCGCCACCGCCTCCTACGACATCGACCTCGGCGGCGTCTACGACGTCGGCAAGGTCCACTGGACGCCCCAGCAGCGCGAGAAGGCGGGGCACGCGACGCAGTGGACCGTGCAGACCTCCCTGGACGGGACCACGTGGTCCGACGCCGGGGCCGCCGACATCGACCCGGCCACCTTCAACCCGGCGATCCTGGAGCTGGGCACCGCCGTGCGGGCACGGTACGTCCGTGTCACCCTGGTCAACGGCCAGGACGGCGCGACCTCGCTGCAGAGCGCCGAGCTGCGCGTCGCCGGGAGCGCCGTGGACCCGACGCCGTCGCCGAGCGGCTCGGCGGCCCCGAACGATCCCTCGGCGCCCGCCGACCCCTCCCAGCCGACCGCCCCGCAGGACCCCGGCTCCGGCTCGACGGAGGCGGCCGGCGGGGCGGCACCCGGTGGCGGAGGGGCTCCCGGCTTCCTGGCCAGGACCGGCGCGTCCGTAGGGATCGGTCTTGTGGGCCTGGGCCTCGCCGCAGCCGGGGCCGTCCTGCTCGTCCGCCGTCGTCGCGGGGCCGGGGACGAGGGCGACGCTCCCGACAGCGCGGCCGAGGAGGAGTGAGCCGTGTGAGCGCTGTGTGCCGAGCGCTGTGAGCCGAGTGCTCGCCCGGCCGACGGCTGCCCCGACGGCCCCGGGGCCCGAGTGGTCCCGGGGCCGCCCGGGCCCCGACCGTGTTCCGACCGCGCTGTTTCTCGCGTGTGCTCAGACTCACGACCCTGCGATTTGTCTGAGAACCTGGGAGCCGAGTAATGTTCCTGAATGTCGGAAACGACATGCGCCAGTAGCTCAACGGATAGAGCATCTGACTACGGATCAGAAGGTTGGGGGTTCGAATCCCTTCTGGCGCACCAACGCCCCGTCATTGGCTGAATAGTCGGTCGCGGGGCGTTTTCCATTCCCTCCCGGGCCCGCCGAGATCGGTCCGGTTCCGCGCCGAGATCGGTCCGGCTCGGGCTGCGGGCCCTCCCGGAGGACGCGCCCGGGTGGCACCATAGGGCTGTGCGAGACATCACCAAGGACACCCGGCTGTGCATCTCCCTGTCGGCCCGGCCCACGAACATCGGCACCCGATTCCACAACCACCTCTACGAGGTCCTCGACCTCGACTTCGTCTACAAGGCCTTCACCACCACCGATATCGCCGCGGCCATCGCAGGTGTGCGCGGCCTGGGGATACGCGGATGCTCGGTCTCCATGCCGTGGAAGGAGGACGTCATCGCCCTCGTGGACGAGATGACCCCCTCGGCCGACGCGATCCGCTCAGTCAACACGATCGTCAACGACGACGGCCGCCTGGTGGCCTACAACACCGATTTCATCGCCATCCGCGCCCTCCTCGACACCCACGAGGTGCCGCGCACCTCCTGCGCGGTGCTCGGCGCGGGCGGCATGGCCAAGGCGTGCGTCGCCGCGCTGAAGGACGCCGGCTTCGGGCCGGGGACCGTCGTGGCCCGCAACACCACCACCGGCCCCGCCCTGGCCGAGCAGTACGGCTGGTCCTGGGCGTCCTCCCCCGAGGGGCTCGACGACGGCGCCCTCCTGCTCAACGCCACCCCCGTCGGCATGGCCGGGGGACCGGCCGAGCACGACCTGCCGGTGGGGGAGGATCTCATCGGGGCCGCCGGCACCGTCTTCGACGTCGTCGCTCTCCCCTCGCGCACCCCGCTGCTGCGCGCCGCCCTGGCTGCGGGCAAGCCTGTCATCACCGGGGCGGAGGTCATCGCCCTGCAGGCCGCCGAGCAGTTCGCCCTGTACACCGGGGAGCGCCCCACCCCCGAGCAGGTGACCGAGGCCTCCCGCATCTCGCGGGCCTGAGAGGGGCGCGCGTCGTTCTTCCTGCGTCCTGCAACCTGCGTCCTGCATCGAGATCGACATTGTCGTACGAGATAGACGGTGGCACCGCCGACCTCGTACGAAAATGTCTATCTCGGCAAGGAGCGCCGGCGGGCGTCCACCGCGCCCGTCCCGGTGCTTCCCAACCCCGCGGGGCGCCGGTAGCGTGACCGGGTGAAGTTCCTCAACGGTCTTGTACCGACATTCGACCTCACCTATGACGACGTCTTCATGGTGCCGTCGCGCTCGGCCGTGGGCAGCCGCTTAGGGGTGGACCTCGCCTCTGACGACGCCACCGGCACGACCATCCCGCTGGTCGTGGCCAATATGACGGCGGTGGCGGGCAAGCGCATGGCCGAGACGGTGGCGCGGCGCGGGGCGATGGCGATCATTCCGCAGGACATCCCCGTCGACGTCGTCATCGACACGGTCGCCCAGGTCAAGGCCTCGCACCGGTTCTACGACACACCGGTCACCGTCAAGCCGCACCACACCTGCGGCTACGCGCTCGGCCTCATCCCCAAGCGCTCGCACGGCGCCGCCGTCGTCGTCGACGCCGACACGGGCGTGCCGGTGGGGCTCGTGGACACCTCCGACGTCTCCGGCGTGGACCGCTTCACCCAGGTCCGCGAGGTCATGTCCACCGAGCTGCTCACCCTGCCCGAGGGCATCGAGTCGCGCGAGGCCTTCTCCCGCCTGCGGGCCGCCCGTCGTCGGCTGGCGCCCGTTGTCGACGACGGCGGCCGCCTGGTGGGCCTGCTCACCCGCGACGGCGCGGTGCGCTCGACCATCTACGCCCCCGCGCTGGATGCCGACGGGCGGCTGCGGGTGGGAGCGGCCATCGGCCTGAATGGCGACCCGGCCGGGCGGGCCGCCGAGCTTGTGGCCGCCGGGGTGGATGTCGTCGTCGTCGACACCGCTCACGGCCACCAGGACCGGATGATCGAGGTGGTCGGGGCCGTGCGCGCCGCCCTGGGGCAGGGGGCGCCGGTCGTGGCCGGGAACGTCGTGTCGGCGGCGGGCGTGCGGGACCTCGTCGAGGCCGGTGCCTCCATCGTCAAGGTGGGGGTGGGGCCGGGCGCCATGTGCACCACCCGCATGGCCACCGGCGTGGGCCGCCCCCAGTTCTCCGCCGTCCTGGAGTGCGCCGCCGAGGCGGCCCGGCTCGGCGCCCACGTGTGGGCCGACGGCGGGGTCCGCCACCCGCGCGACGTCGCCCTGGCCCTGGCGGCCGGGGCCTCCAACGTCATGGTCGGCTCCTGGTTCGCCGGCACCCACGAGTCGCCCGGCGACATCCGGCACGACGCCGATGGGCGCGCCTACAAGGAGAGCTTCGGCATGGCCTCCAAGCGGGCCGTCACCCACCGCACCGAGGGCGAGGACGCCTTCGACCGGGCCCGCAAGGCCCTTTTCGAGGAGGGCATCAGCGCGGGGCGCATGTACCTGGACCCGGCGCGTCCGGGCGTGGAGGACCTCATCGACTCGATCATGGCGGGCGTGCGGTCCTCCTTCACCTACGCGGGCGCCCGGTCGATCCCGGAGTTCCGCGAGCGGGCGATCGTGGGGATTCAGTCGGCCTCGGGATACCGGGAGGGCGCGCCGGTGCCGGTCAGCTGGTGAGGGCGGCGGTCGGCGGCGGCTACTCGTGCCACGGGTCGATCAGTTCGATGCCGGTCTGCGCGAAGTCCTTCGTGTTCCGGGTGGCGCAGGAGGCGCCGTGCGCCCGGCAGATCGCGGCGATCTGTGCGTCGGCCGTGCTGATCGGCAGTCCTGCGCGCTCCCGCGCGGCGAGGATGGTGGCGTAGTGCTCGGCCGCGCTGCTGTCGAAGGCCAGTATCGCCCGGGTGCTCCGGTAGGTCTGCACGGTGGTGCTGACTGCTGTGCTCAGCGTTTCCCTGCGTCTGCCATTCGGAAGGCGGCGCACGCCGGCCAGCAGCTCGGCAAGCGTGATCGCTGTGATTGCGACGTCATCTGCGAGAGACTCCATCCATACGGCGACGCGGGTGTCCGGGTGCGGCCTGAAGACTTCCGAGAGCACACTCGTGTCGAGAATGATCATCCGAGATCCGCCGTCCACGCCGTATCCGTGCGAGCCGGCACCGGAAGGTCCTCGATTCCGCCTGACTCCTGCACTGCGCGCATGAGTGCCAGCCCAATATGGAGCTTGCGCACGGCACCTGTGAGAATGGCCCGGGCCTCCGCCTCCATGGAGCGGTTGTTCTCTCTCGCCTGGGCGGCGAGCCGCTTCTTCACGGACTCGTCTAGGCCGCGGATAACAATGGATGGCATCGCCGCTCCCTCTCCTTCGTGTGCTATCACTAATGATAGCACACGAAGAGAAGGCCGGTCTCGGACAACGCCGCGGGCTCAGTCGGTCCAGACGATTCCCTTGAGGAAGACGTTGAGCTCCTCCTCACTCAGGGTGTGCCGGCTGGACTTGCCGAGCGCCGATGACGAAGGTCCGCCCGTTGCGGGGGCGACGACGGCGCCGCGCTCGGCCAGGTAGCCGGCGTCGGAGGCGGCTCCCTCGCCGGCGAAGGTCTGCGCGGTCTCGCTGTCGATAGTCGTCTCGCCGATGGCGGTGAAGCTGTTCGGGCCAGGCCTACGCTGACGGTTGTCCTCCTGGATGGCAGTCTCGACGGTCGTGGGTCCGCCCCTCGACCGCGACGCCCGACATGCGGCCACGCGAGAGAGGGCGCGACCGTGCGCCGAGCGGATCGCGGCGTCCGGACGAGGCGGAACGTGAACGTACCTTTCCAACGTGAACGTACCTTTCTCCCATCCTTCTGGGGATAGAAGTCAGTAAGATGGGAGAAAGGTACGTTCACGTGACGAAGCTCCGTTGACGTTGAGACTGCACTCCGCCCAACGCGTCTCACGCTCCCCGGGAGTCACTATCCAGCCGCGTCGCCCGTCGTCGTACTACCGGGGACCCGGCATGACGCGGACTGCGGGTGCGGGTCTGTTCCCGGCCTGCGGTCGCGAGCGGGATCAGCGGGCGGTTCCGGCCATCCCGGCGATCCCGACGGCGTCGGCGGCGTCGGCGCTCCCGGTTCTCCCCGCGGCCCAGGCCGCCGTCAGCGCCCGCTCCAGGTCGGCCACGAGGTTGGCGAAGCTCAGCATCGTCTTCACCTGCCTTCAGGAAGTCCACGACGTCAATGTCGTCGCCCAGGGTTGACGCGACCTTGCGGGGTGGAGCATACTGCTCGCGTTGCTCCCCACCGCCCGCCAGGGTTGGTGGGGATTTTTCTGGCATGAAGGAGTGCCCTGTGTCGCTGCGTGCGGTCGTCGTCATGGACTACCAGAACGTCCATCTCACCGCCCATGATGTCTTCGACCCTGATGGTGAGAGGCATGACGCTCTGATTCATCCGGTCCGGTTCGCTCGGACTGCAATACGACGCCGTAACGAGTGTCAACGTGCTGGCTACCCTGAGGCGGTGCTGAGGGAGGTCATCACCTTCCGCGGGCTTCCGCACACCGACTACAACTGGGAGCAGCACCGCCGCTGCATGGCTCAGGCCGACCAGTGGCGCCGGGACGGCGCCACTGTCGAGCTGCGGGACCTGAGGTACTCCTTCCGGATGACCGCTGAGGGGAGTCCCGCCACTGATGTCTATGGCCGCAAGATCCCCGAGGGCCCGGGGAGGGAGAAGGGAATCGACGTTCTGGTAGCCCTGACCTGCCTGCGTCGTGCTTTGGAACCTGAAGTGGACCTGGTTGTTCTCGCCTCGCGGGACACGCACGACTACCAGTAGCTGCGGACAGGATCAGCCCTGCGTGGCCGCCGTCAGCGCCCGCTCCAGGTCGGCCACGAGGTCGTCGGGGTCCTCGATGCCCACGCTCAGGCGCAGCAGCCGGTCGGTCAGCCCGTAGGCGGCCCGTGTGGCCAGCGGGACGTCGGCGTGGGTCTGCACGCTCGGGCACGTCACCAGCGACTCCACGCCGCCCAGCGACTCGGCGAAGGTGAACACCCGCACCGCCCCCAGGAAGGCCGCGATGTCGACGTCGTCGGCGAGGTCGAAGGAGATCATGCCCGAGCGCCCCGGGTAGAGCACCCGGGTGACGCGCGCGTCCGCCTCCAGGAAGGCCGCCACCCGGCGGGCATTCGCCTCATGGCGCGCCATGCGCAGGGACAGGGTCTTCAGGCCGCGCAGCAGCAGGAAGCAGTCGAAGGGGCCGAGCGTGGCCCCGGTGGTGTTGAGCCGGTACATGAGCCGCTCGCCCAGGTCGGGGTCGGCCACGACGACGGCGCCCGCCATGACGTCGTTGTGCCCACCCAGGTACTTGGTGGCCGAGTACACGACGACGTCGGCGCCCAGCTCCAGCGGCCGGCAGATGACCGGGGTGTAGAAGGTGTTGTCCACCACCAGCAGCGCCCCGGCGTCGTGCGCCCAGCCCGCCACCCGCGCAATGTCGATCTCGGCCATCATGGGGTTGGTCGGCGACTCGATGACGACCAGGGAGGCCGGGCGGCGCAGCGCCTCGCGCAGGCCGTCCTCGCCGATGACGAAGTCCACCTCTAGGGCGCCGGCCTCGGCCAGCACCTGCAGGTAGCGGTAGGTGCCGCCGTACAGGTCCTCCAGCGTCACTATCCGGCTGCCGTAGGGGGCGAGGGTCTCGACGGCGAGCTGGATCGCGGCCATCCCGGAGGACAGGGCGAAGCCTGCCGTCCCGCCGTCGAGGCGCGCCAGCGCGTCCTGCAGGACGTCTCGGGTGGGGGAGGCCGTGCGCGTGTAGTCGTAGCCGGTCGACTCGCGCAGCCCCGGGTGCCCGAAGGCGGTCGACAGGTGGATGGGGGTGGTGATCGCGCCGGTGGCGGGGTCGGTGGCGGTGCCCGCGTGGGCGAGCAGCGTGTCGAGCCTCCAGGTCGAGGGCTGTGTCGGCCAGGAGGCGTGGTGCTGGATCGGCACGGTGCGACAGCCGGAGCGGTCGTCGTAGGCGCTGTGGGCGGGGGCCGCGGTCTCCGACGAGCCGGGGCGGACGGGGGCGGTCATGGTGCGGTTTCTCCTGGGGCTGGTGCGAATAGCGACCGATCTCGACGCGGAACTGAACCGATCTCGACGCGGAACTGAACCGATCTCGGTACGGAACTGAACCGATCTCGACGAATGGGGCGGCGGGGCCCGGCCGGTCAGGCGCGCAGGGCGCCGGCCTCGATGAGCGCGCGCAGCGGCGCCTCGTCGTCGGCAATGGTCTCCACGTGCTGCGGCCGCGCGAGCAGCTCGGCGATCTCCGGCGGGACGGACTGGGGCCGCCCCAGCGCCTCGGCCACGGTCTCACCGAACTTCGCGGCCTTGGCCGTCTCGAGCACGAGGGTCGGGAAACCCGGCTCCATGAGCCTGAGCGCCACCGTGACGCCGTCGGCCGTGTGCGGGTCGATGAGCTCGCCGGTGGCCGAGTGCACCCGGCGGATGGCGGCGAGCCGGTCGGCGTGGGTGGACGAGCCCGAGACGAAGCCGAGCTCGGTGCTCAGCCGCGCCAGGTGGTCGGACAGGTCGAGGACGCCGTCGGCCTCCAGCGCGGGCCAGCGGCGGCTGAACTCCTCCGGGCCGAGCAGCTGCCAGATGAAGCGCTCCAGGTTCGAGGCCTTGGAGATGTCCATGGAGGGGCTCGACGTCGCCAGCGTCTCCGCCCGTCCTCGCGGACGATAAATCCCCGTGGAGAAGAACTCGTCGAGGACATTGTTCTCATTGGTGGCCAGGATCAGGCGCCTGATCGGCACGCCCATGGAGCGGGCCAGGTGGCCGGAATAGATATTGCCGAAGTTGCCGCTGGGAACGGCGATATCCACCTCGCGCCCGGTGCGCGCCACCTTCTCCGCATCGGTCGCCCGCAGCCAGGCCCACACGTAGTAGACGATCTGAGCGGCAATGCGGCCGATATTAATGGAGTTGACCGCACCAATAGAGTGTGCCGCCTTGAAGGCGGCGTCATTATTGAGCGCCTTGACGAGGCTCTGGCAGTCGTCGAAGACGCCGTCGACCGCAATGTTGTGAATATTGGCGTCGTCGAGCGAGTACATCTGGGCGCGCTGCACATCGCTCATGCGGCCCTGCGGGGAAAGCATGAAGACGGCGACGCCCCTCTGCCCCCTGAATGCGTGCTCGGCAGCGGAACCGGTGTCGCCGCTCGTGGCGCCGAGAATATTGAGCACCTGTCCCCTGCGGCTGAGCACATGTGGAATCGCCTGCCCCAGGAACTGCATGGCCAGGTCCTTGAAGGCCATGGTCGGGCCCTCCGACAGCCCGACGAGCCCGAGTCCCCCGGCGACGTCGTCGAACCGTCTCACGGGCACGACGGGCGCCGCGAAGCGCCCGGGTCCGTAGGCCGCAGCGCTCAGGGCCGCGAGGTCCCGGGCCGGGATGTCCGTGGCGTACAGGCCGATGACCTCGGCGGCGAGCTCGGGATAGCTCAGCGGCCGCCACCCCTCGAGCCGTTCCCGGCCGATGGCGGGAGTGCTCTCCGGCACGACCAGCCCGCCGTCGGGCGCGAGACCGGACAGGAGCACGTCGGTGAAACCGGCGGGGGCCATCCCGCTACGGGTGGAGATGAAGCGCATGGGCGTGCCTTCGCGTCGTCGGTGTACGAGCGCACCGAGTCTATAGCGGACCGTCGACAGGAATGCGCATGGCACCGCCGTTCCCGACGGCGGTGCCATGCGCGTCCCCGCTCCCCGCCCCGGGCCGGGCGAACGGGCCCGGCGGACGGCGAACGGCGAAACCGGCGGATCAGCCGAGCGCCTTGCGAACCTCCTTGGTGAAGGAGCCCTTGGGGCGCGAGCCGGAGAACCGGTGGACGACCTTCCCACCGCGCACGACGGCGAAGGTCGGGATGGAGCTGATGCCGAAGGACGCGGCGGTGGCCGGGTTGGCATCGACATCGACCTTGACGAACTTGGCCTGCGGGCCCAGCTCGGCGGCCACCTCGTCGACAACCGGCGCCATCTGGCGGCACGGGCCGCACCACTCGGCCCAGAAGTCGATGACGACGGGCACCTCCGATGCCAGCACCTCGGACTCGAAGGTGGCGTCGGTGACGGCAAGAGCGTTGGACATGGTC
>ERZ773070.1909-NODE-1909-length-12196-cov-3.692035_pt1 | contig 12196 bp, 20 predicted proteins | sample MGYA00580618_ERZ773070 | MGnify/ENA primary metagenome ERZ773070 (study PRJEB29015, sample SAMEA2738023) | human oral metagenome | biome: human oral; feature: human-associated habitat; material: dental | place: China | collected 2019 ...
AATCTAGCACTCAATCAAGCACTGATGTAGCACTTAAAAATTTAATCGAGCACTTAAAAATTAAATTTTTAATTCACCCATTAGCTTTTCTTCTAATTTTTAATTTACCATTTGTTTTATAAGTTTCAAAACCAAGAGCTTCTAGTTTGTGAGAGAATCTCTTTTTACTTAATGCACCATATCCACTTTCATCACAAAAATTAGTGTAACAAACATAAATTTTGGCAAAAGTATCGTTTTTGATATCATGTAGAATAAAATCTTCTCCATATTCCTCAAGAAATAATTTAACATTATCTGATTCTGTTAAATATTTATCTGTAAGTTGCTTAACAAGTTCACTCTTTGTAAGTTCTCCACCATTATTAATTATTCTTTTCATTCCATTTATGGCTATATTTAAAAGCCTTGACTTAGCTTCAGGTGTTGATAATTTTTGGTCTATTTTCATATCAATTTTTTCTACGATTGCATTGCATGGAAAACATATAACTCTTCTAGCTATTCCACCAGATTTATCTTTAAAGTTTGGCATTTCATTACAAGTAAATAATAAAGTTGCAACTGACTTCATTTTTATTGGGTTTTCATACAATGCTCTACAAAGTATTTCATTTCCTGCTGCAAGTGTTTTTACTGCTCTTGATTTTTCTATAAGTGAAGCATCTATATCATCTCCACAGTTTACAAGTTTCCCATTTATTGCAAATAAGTTTTCTGATTTATCAAATTCTTCTAATGCTACTGAACTATGTAAATCTCCAACAAAATTACTTATCATAGTTAATGTTGTACTTTTACCATTTTTTCCACTATTTGCAACAAAGAAAAATACATGATGTGGAAAACTTGAAGTCATTAAGATATGTCCTAATATTTCTTCAAATAACATTATTAAACTTTCATCATTGTTACAAAACCACTTTATATAATTGTCCACATCTTTGCATTCTGCACCAGAATCATAAGCTACATCTAAATTAAATGGAGTAAATACAGTATCCATATGCAACACATCTTCACCATCTAAGATAAAACCATTATTAAATTTTATTGGATAATTATTTGAGTTCGATTCTATCTCTGCTATCTTAGTGAGTTGATGTAATAGTTCATTATCCTGAGATTTTTTTAACTTCAACTTCATTTGTTCCAACACCTCTCTTAAAATATTATTTGTACTTTCATTTCCAACATAATTTTTCTTGCCATTTTTATCTTCTTTAAGAAAATAAAATCTTCCATTATAAATTTTTAACTGAAATAATTTATTTACATATTCTGCAACAGCAAAGATATCTAACTTTTTATTTCCATTCTTATCTTCATAATAAAGCTCTATTTCTTCATTATCAGACTTTTTAAAAGCAGATATTACCGTTGGTTTTAACTCTGTATCTGTTAATGGAGTTTTAAAAACTTTATTATTTATAAAATCAGCTAACTCAATTATATTTTTTTCAGGTACTCCATAGTCTTGTAATATTTTTATATGTTTATATATTGCTTGATTTCTTCCATCACCATCGTCAAGATGGTATAAATTATATTTCACTCCTGCCATAGGGTATAGAGCCAAAGGTAATATAGCTAAATTATCAACTGGTGTATCATTTAAAACTGTTCTAAGAACTCCGTTGACCTTTACCTTAGCTGATGCCTTTTTCTTTCCATATCCTGTCTTATAATCAACATTTAATCCACAATAAGTCATAATATTTATATTGTTATGTAATTTCAAGTTTGGAGGAATTTTATAATATAAATGGGCTCCTCTTGTTGTCTTTATAGCTCTTGTTGGATATCTATTTAATATTTCTTTCCACAAATCACCAACATGGTCAAAATCAACTACTACAACATCTTCTGGAACTAAAAAAGCAGCATCAGATATTTTAGAGATATCATAAACAAATTCATCAAATGATACTTTGGGTTTGCTTGTTCCTGGTTCTAGTTCTATGTATTTTGCTCGAATAGTTCCCATGATACCACCTTTCTATCTGTGAATTTGTTCTTTTCCACCAATTTTCTATAGTAGTCTAAATCTAAAATACTCTTATCTAGTTTCTCAATTTCTTCATTATGAATATAAACCCTATCCGCAGAATTTGGAATTTTAGTATACTTTTTAGATCCATCTTCTATTTTTATTTTATGTATTGGTCCATATTCTTTTTTCCAAGTTGCAAATATTCTATTTACCTTTTGTAACTCAATAGCTTCACCATTTACAACTGTCTCTACATGATGGAATGTTCCACCCATTTTGGCTACTTGTTGAAAAGGCATTAAGTTATTTTCTTTTATTAAGGATAAAATAAATTTATCAACAGAAATATCATCCATATAGAAAGCTTTTAAAGCCATATCTATGATTGTGAGATTATTTTTTTCAAAGTTTCCACCATCATGATTTTGAAATATTCCTTTTCCTTTCAATTTGTAACCATCTTTGGTTTTTACTTTTAAGATGTAATTATTAACATCCCTTTGAGCTATTTTTACAGCATAATCATAATCCAAAGTTAAACCATAATTTTCTTCCCATTCCTTACATAACTCTATAATTTTGGGTAAATCATCTTCTTCATATGCAACCAATATTCCATCGGTATTGCTTTGTATTACTCTTGTGTAATTTTTAAGAGATACTATTAAATCTGTTAATAATAACTGCCCATTTATACAAATGTTATTTGATTGAACAGGATCATACAAATCATTGAATTCAGATTTTAAAGCTCCAAATGTTCCATTAAGAAGTATTTTATATATTCCTTGTTTTGGGTCTTTATTTCTTTTATATTCCATTCTTGTATCATATAATTTTTTATATAATTCTGGATGTTCTGAAGCTCTAGACATAAAGTTAAAATTAATAATCATGCTAGGGTAATAACTACCAACATCGACCATCAACATGTTACCTTCATAATAGAAATTAGACCTTGCTGCATGTAGTCCACCAAAAGCATATGTATGCTCCACTCCACATAAGTTAAATACTAAGCTTTCTTTTTCTAATTCTTTAAAGTTTTCTCCAACTAAAAATCTATTTTGAATATCTGTGTAAAAATCTAAAATTGGTTGAGGTATATTTTCCTTTCTTAGTTTATCTGTGATGGTAAACAATAATCTATCTTTATTCAACCTGGCTTGTGTTGGTAATTTAGATTTATTACATTGTAAAACTTTAGCTGCAAGGTTGGCTCTTGTTTTTTTAGAATCCAACTTAGATAAATTAAATTCTTTGCAAATATCAATCTTAGATTCAAAGTAATCTTTTCTATATTCAAATACTTTCTTTGTAGTCTCTACGTCATGCCTACAATACTTTATTACTTCCATAAATTCATCAGATGTTAAAGGTCTATCTAAATTAAAAGATACAGGAGTTTCAATTATATTCATACCCATATTGCTTTCAATTTCTTTTAAACTAACTCCTGGTGGAAGCTCTTGTTTGGTATCTAATGTTGGTAACTGATTAGCTATTTTTTTATAAAAGCTAGTATTTTCACCATTTATTATAGATTGTGATAGTTTATATACTTCACCAGGATTCATATTTCTTGATATTATCCCTGCAAGTATCAAATCATCATAATTATTATTATTGAATCCTATCAAGCAATTTATATTTCTCATTGTCTTTTTTAATAGTTCAGGATCATTGTGTATTATAATTTCTTCGTCTTGAGTAGTGATTATGACAACTAACCAATCACACATGAAAACTTCAAAGTCATAAAATCCAACTATATCACTTCTCATGTATCCTCCTTTCATAGAATAGTTAGGGAGAGTTTAACTCTCCCTTTTATTTTTTCTACTGTTCTTACTATTCTTGGAAAATAAACTTGAAGTTTTGGAATTCTTTTTTAGTTGTTAATTCTATAACTACATCTTTTCCAATTAGTTCATCATTTAATCTTTGTGCTAATGCTACTTCATTTGCAAAGTCCATAGATGTTAATGCTTCTCCTGTTAGATTTAATATAATATTTATAAATTTTTTTAGGTTCATAGCTGCCATTTTTCCGCTAAAGTATACATTTGCAAAATACTTTTTATTTTCATTTATTAAATTTACTGTAAATGAAAACCATTGAGTACCTTTTTCATTCTCCTTGTATTCAAGTCCTTCAATAACTCCTTCATAAACTCCATCTGCCACAGAAAAATCTGTTTCCTTATCTCCTGCTTTCCAATCTTGTGCCTCTAATTCTGCCATGATATCTGCTATACTCATTATTTGTTACCTCCATCTTTATTTATATTATTTGTGTTATCAGTTGCTTTAACTGTATTTTCAGTATTTTTTGTTGCTACTTGTTTAATTGCTGGTTTTATTTCAAAAACCCCTTTTACTGTTTTTAAAATATCCAGAATTTTTTTATCTTTTATATCATCTTCTTTGTAAGCTTCTCTTTTATTTGTGCATATTCTAATGTAGTTACTTCCAATCTTTTTAGTTTGGATTGAAAAATCACATCTACCCATACAAGCATTCAATGGTTTTTGTCCTAAACTAGGTGCTTGATACATTGTTTGCCCATTATTTTCAGATTTTTCTATTGAATGTGATATAAATATTACATTCATATTCATTTGAGTTAATTCAATCATTAATTTCTTCCATACAGCATTGAATTTAGCATAACCTTTTCCAAATGGGATATCCGCCAGTGATTCAACTTTAGCTGCTTCACATATATGAATTGTTAACATAGTTTCAATATCATCTATCAAATCTATAATCACAGTTTTATATGTATGTTTTTCAGTTTTTAAAGCCTCAATAACTTCTGCAAATTCAGCAAAGGTTTTAATTGCAACAGATGGAGTATTTACTTTTGTAGCATTTCCATCAGTATTAATTATTAATGGGCTTTCAAATTCTCTTGCTAAGTAAGTCTTTCCTGACATTGACTCACCCCATATCAAAAAGCTTTTTGGTGTAATGTCTGCTATTTTTGGTTCGTTTACTGGTAATTTAATCATTTTATCCTCCTTATAATCCTAGTGCAGCCAGTGCTGCTGATTTTTTATTATCTATATTTTTATTTGTTACTTCTTCTTTTACTTCTGTTATTACAGTTTTATCCGCTCTAACTGTAATTCTTACATAACCTTTCACATCACTAATTTTTGTATATTTTTTGGCTATTTCCGGTAATTCTTCTTTTAATTTCTTAGAATCAATTTTTTCACTTGTGGTAGAATTTACTTTTGTAATTAATAAATTATCTGTAACTATTGTTTTAACTCCTACTTTATCCATTAATTCATACAATATTTCTTTTTGCTTTTTAGCTTCCTTTTCCATTTCTTTTAATCTAGCTATTTCTTTTTCTAATACTGATAATTTATTGATAGTGTTGTTATACTTCACTAAATTATTTCCAAAATAAAACTCTTGTTCTGTCATATTTGGATTTTCTTTCAATCTTTCCACTTGTTCCCAAAACTTATTGGCTTTTTCTAAAATTTTAGATATTAAGCTATTATCTCTTTTTATCTCCATCACAGAAATTCTTTCTGCTTCAAACTCTTGATTGAAAAAATCATCAGTGTGTTGAGTTTCATAATCTAATCCAGTCCAAAAATTATCTGGTCTTTTATATTGAACTAAGTAACCTTTTTCAACATTAAATTGAAACATATACATTTGCATTTGTAATACATAATCATATATATCTTCATATGTTGTCTTGTCTCCAGCATTGGTTTTAATCTCTAATAGTAATCCTGCATCTTTATCTAATCCATCACAGTTAGATCTAAGTCTTAAATCTTCATTGATATTTGTGTTTTCTTTAAATTTAAGCTCATAGATACTATTGATATAATCTCTTATTTGTGGTTCTAATAATTGACCATATCTAGTGTATTCATTTCCTTTAAATGCTGCAGGAATTACTCCAGCTTTTTCTCTTGCAAGAGTAAAGCAATCTTTGAAAGGACTTACATTAAATAATGCAGGTAAATCACTTCCTCCTAAATATTTATTTCTATTTTGTGTTACATTTTCTCCAGGAGTGTGTGATACTATTTTTTCTTGTTCCATTCATATCCTCCTAAATCTTCTAAATTTAATAATTTATCTACAAAGTCTTTTTTATCATCTAACCTTGTGTAAACCTTTTCTTCTATTGTCCCTAGTCCAATGTACTTATAAACTGTTACTTTGTTTTTTTGACCTATCCTGTAAGCTCTACCGATTGCTTGCTCATAGTCTTGATAACTCCAAGTGGGGCTAAAAAATATAACCTCTGAATTGTATTGAAGTTCTATTCCCGCTCCTCCAGCTTGTATCTGTACAAGAGTTGTTTTATTTTTCAAATTTTTAAAATTTTCAAAATCAGGTATATTACTTACATTTCCACTTACCTCATAATCTACTTTTACTAATTGTTTTATAGCTTCAGCTTCTTTTTTAAAGTTATAGAAAATTAAGATATTACTATCTGTTGATTCTCTAAACTCTTTTAAGTATTCTAGTTTTTCATAAAATCCAGCATACTGTCTAAGTCCAGCTATAAATTTTGGAGAACTATCATATAATTCATCTCCTAAAACTCTATCTTTTTTTATTGTTATGTACTCATCGCCAGCTGCAAAATACTTTTCTTCAAATACTAAATCTGGTAAATCCAAACAATCATTTTTATTTAAGGCTATACTACTGATAGCTTTCCAGCATTTATCTATATATGCTGTATTTTTCCAACCAACTATTTCTGAAAATCCCATATAATTTAATTGCTTTATAGCATTTGCTTTTTCATAACTATATCCCGATTTATATATTCTAAATATAGCCATATAGTTTCCTAAATCTTGATACCCATTACTGGCAGGTGTTGCTGATAATAAGCAATATCCATAACAAGTTTTACATAACTTTAAAGCCATTTTGCTTCTTTGAGATTTTTTATAGTTTTTAATGTAATGACACTCATCAAATATTAAATAGGTATTCCTGTCTCCAGTAATGTGTTTTAATCTACCATAACTAATAACTTCATAATTTATATTTGTTTCATAATATTTATTGAAGTTATTAATTTCTCTATCCCATCCACCTTCTTTAACTTTCTGAGCAGGTGCAACAATAACTAATCTTTTATCTTGTGCATACTTCCAGTAATGATGAATTGATAATAGAGTTTTCCCAGTTCCTGTTCCTAGTGGATAAATATAATTTTTAAGACTTTTATCTAATAAATCTTTTTGATATTTATACAGCATCATAGCAATTTAGCCTCCTTTAATATTTGTAAGAATTCATCAACACTATGAGCTACTCCAACCACACCACCACAAGCTTTTATTTTTTTTATTTGAGCTTTTTGTAACTCAGAAACAATACCACCATTACTTCTTTTAACTTCTATAGCTACAAATTTTCCTTTTATACAAGCTATAATGTCAGGTACTCCTGTTTTTTGAAAAGCTCCACCATGCACTTTAAAATACCAATAATTATTTTCCTCTAACCATTTTTTAATTTTATTTTCAACTTGTTTTTCTAACATTTATAAATCTCCTAAAATTTACTTAATAGTTGTATCAATAATTCTGCCAATCTAATTCTTTCACTTACTTTTGTGCTGCTTTTAAAATCTTCTAAAAGAGTTTCCATCATTTCTTCTACTATTTCTATTTTGTCATCAGATTTATTTATAGCTGGTGTTTTAATAACCACCCAACTACCATTAACTTCTTTTATCCAACCATTTTTTCTAAATCTAGCAACACATCTTTTAATAGCTTCATAATCTTCATTTAGATGTTCAGCTATTTCTTTTCTTGTTTTGTTGGGATATTCCCTTAAGCATTCCAATACTTCCCATCTATTTATCATTATTTTTCACCTTATCTTTTTCAATTTCTTCCAGAATAGAAGTCCAAATTTTGCCTTCACAACTTTTAAAATTTCTAAGGCTTACAAACTTAGTTCCTTTATGGATTTCTACTATTTCATGTCCGTAATCTATACAAATTCTGTATTCTCCAACAACCTTATTAAGCTGTAGAGTATAGATATGTTTAAGTATTTCTGCATTACCATCAACATCTTTGCTATCTTTAAAGCAAACAGTAACCTCTTTGCTATCTATCCAAATTCTGTGAGATTCATCTTGCATAACTTCTAAAATTTTGTCTATGAATTTTGCTTTTAACATAAAATTCCTCCTTGATATTTTTAGATATTTAGTGTAAAATCAAGGATAGATAGAGTATATCTATCCTATTTTTGGTTAACATCTGTTTTAGTTTGGTCGCTGTCAACAGATGTTTTTCTTTTATTTATAACTAATATTGCAGCTAAAACTATTGCTAATTTTTTCATAACTCTTCTCCCTTGTGCTTCTCAAACCAATCTGCCAACTTATTTTTAATAACCAAGTGTTTCACACCAACTTTTATATAAGGGAAATCAGTATATTCTCTTGCTATTTGTTTTAATTTTGCAACACCGATATTTGTCAATTTAGCGGTTTCTGGCATTGTCAACATCATCTTTTCTTCCATAACTCCTCCTTACACACATTCCATTAAAATATCAAAAGGTCTATTTATACAGAACCAGAGAGTTTTCAGTAACCATTTCACTTTGTATTTAATTACATCTTTTAAAGATGCTCTTGCAAAATTTTCATTTTTATTTTCCATTTTTTGCCTCCATTTTTTGATATGCTTCCATTACTGCCACTACATCTTTTAGTTTTGCAGTAGCAGGAAATGGTATTATTTTTATTAATCTTAAAAATTCATTTCTATGTACTCCCATTTTTACATCCTCCTTATTTCATACCTCTATAAAGTTTTTCTAAATTCTCTAATGCTACATCTTTCATTTCATGTTTACTAACTGCTAAAATATCTTTGATATTTGAGTACCAAATTTCAGATATTTTCTTATCAGAATAGTGGCTGTAGTCAATTCCTAATAAGTCCATTTGTGGTTTACCTCCCAGTACAACCAATCCAAATATTATTTTTGCTTCATGATTTTTAAAATATAAATCTTCCATTTTTCCTTCCTTTCTTTTGTGTTATAATCATCTCCAAGGAGGTGATTAATATGTCTGCTAAAATTTATGCTTGTTTACTCGGTAATTGGGTTGATATTACTAATACTGATACTCTTATTAACGGATTACCCATTAATAAATGGTTATTAAGTGAATCTCCAATAAGAGTTGACAGATTAGATGAGCAAGATTTGAAAGTATTCAAAGAAACTATCTTACAGTCCCCACTAATAGAAATTTCTTTTGAAAATAAAACCTATGCCATCAATCCAATATTTTTACAACTTGTTTATTAATTTTGTGATAACCCTTGTTATTTATGAGGGTTATCTATCCAACCATCTACATTTATTAACTGTATTAAAAATTCCAAAACCATTTTTCTTTCCCTATAAGTCAAAGGCTTTAATTCTTTCATTAATTCCTTTGCTTTATTTAATATCTTTTCTTCTCTTTCCATATTCCTCCTTTACCAAGGCTCAAATGCACTACATAACTCAGTACCATCACAGTCACTATAAATACAGTCAGCACATGTACGGCCTTCTCTACGATAACCATTCACATACTCATCATCTGTTCTGTTATCATTTTCCATTTCTTCTTCATCTTGTAATTCTTCATTTTCTAATTCGTCTTCATAATTTTTGTTCATGATAGGTCCTCCTTAATCTATTCAAAAAATATTTCATCTAAAACTTCTTCAGGATATGTATTTATTAGTCCATATCTACTATCCACAACCTTGCCTACTAAAATATTTCTTTCCTTACATAACTTTGTTGCTTTTCTTCCTACAACGCTGCTGTTGTATTCATTGGGCCTTATACCTTTCATATTTGCATAAGCTATAACTGTTAATTGATTACTTGTTATTGTTCTTCTGCAGTTATGTTCTAGTCTTCTTACTCCTTGTTCTACTGCTTCTACTCTGCTATCCATTTCAACTAAGATTTGAGCTTGTGCTAATAGCTGTTGTACTGGAGATAAAACTTTAGCTGGTTGACTAACCTTTTCTATCAATTTAAATCTAACTACCGCATCATATCTTGCTGCTAACTGTAAAACTCCTTCTCTTGTCAATACATACATTGGTAATGTTCTACCTGTTTTATCTTGATATTCACTCAACGCAAAAATGCGTTCAGTAGAAAATCCTTGAGATTCAAGCTTTTCTATTTCATCTCTTATGTCTCTCATGATATCTGCATGTCTTTTGCCTGTTACTTCTGCAACTTCTAATGAAGTCATTTGTGTTACTGTTGTTAATTGCATTTAAATCACCTCTTTATTTTTGTCTTATTACGACATAAAATCACCAAAAAAAATTTCAATAGGATTGTCTATTTTAAGAATCTTTACTAGTTTTTCTATTTCAACATTATTAAAAACACCTCTTTTTAATTTAAGAGATAGTCCTCTAGTACTAATTCCCATAGCTTTTGCTAACTTTTCTCTAGTAAGTCTATTTTCAGCTATCTTACCATTTAACTTATCAATATTTATCATTTGAGCTTCACCTCCTTTTGTCTTATTACGACATAATAGTATCATACTAAAATTTGTCTTGTCAAGAAATTTTTTTCTAAATTTTATAATTTTTTATTGCTTTATAGGAAAATTTATGCTATATTTATTTTAAGAATAAGGAGGAATTGTTATGAAAAGTATTGGAGAAAGAATTAGAGAAAAAAGACAAAACCTAGGATATACTCTTGAAAAATTAGCTAATGAAATTGGAGTAACTCCTTCTACTATTTTAAAATATGAAAATGGCAGTATTAATATTCCTAGTGATAAGATTGAAAAACTATCTATAGCTTTGAAAACTACCCCTGCTTATCTAATGGGGTGGGAAGACGAAAGAATTTTTAGAAACCAAGTAGTTCATGGTGTAGATATCCCAACAGAAAAGAAAATAAACTTTATAAAGAATATTGCTAAGAAATTAAATGAAGGATATTCTATAGATGAAATAGCTAAAATACTTTCTTTTCCAAATATAGATAAATTTTTAAATGATACTATTTTTGAAAAAGATTTATTGGAAATGGCTAAAAATGATACTGGGGTATTTAATAGTTTAGCAGATACTGTTGTACTTTTAACAAAACAAGCTTTTAAAAAAGCAGGATTAACTTTTGATTCTGAAGATGAAGAAATTAATAGAGAAACTTTTGAAGATGTTGTTAATAGAAAAAATATGTCTGAAATATTAGAAAGAGAAATAAGTAAATATAATAAAAGAGAAACACATGATTTTTACATAAACGAAAATCTTGCTGGAGATGTTAAATATAAAAATAAAAAAATATCTATAATAATGGGAGACCCAAAAGATAAATCTACTTTTAAAGAATTAGATTTAAATAGCGATGAAAATATAAAATTAGGAACTGTTATTTCGCTTATTCAATTAGCATTAGAAAAAGTAGAATTAACAAATAAAGGACGTGTTGGCTTAGAAAATTTATTGTGTGATATCATAGAATATTTTTTTGTTCCTAAAGGATCTATAACACCTAAGATTGCTCCTAAAAAATATGATATTTCTCAACCAGATATTTCAGATTTAATAAACAGTAGTGGTCTTGCAGCATTTTCAGGGGATATTAAGAAGGGGAAAAAATGATACAATATTCTATTTTTTTAGGGTTAGAACTTACAAATCTTTTTAAAAAAGATATAGAGAAATGTGTAAGTAGTTTTGGAATAAAACTTGAAGGTTTAAATAAAACTAAGCTAAAGAAAAAAATTAGAGAACTAAACTCTAAAAATTGTTTATCTTTCAATTCTTTAAAAGAAGATGAAACTTCTTTTATATATAAAGAAGGAGTTTTATTTACCATATATTACAATTCAAATCTTTTTGAAAAAAATTCTTATGATTGGAAATTCATGATTGCTCATGAACTGGCACATTATTTATTTTGGAATGTACAAAGATATCAAAATTATGTGAATTTAGATGATTTACCTACTCCACCTGGATTAGATGAACAAATAAAAGATTGTTATTCTTTTGCCCGTGATATTAGGGATAATATGGTTATTGTAGAGAATATTTGGCTTTTACCATATAATATTGAAATTTTAGCAGATATATTTGCAGCAATCTTTATTCTTACAAGAGTAATAGACTATGTATG
>ERZ773070.1914-NODE-1914-length-12171-cov-5.167630_pt1 | contig 12171 bp, 8 predicted proteins | sample MGYA00580618_ERZ773070 | MGnify/ENA primary metagenome ERZ773070 (study PRJEB29015, sample SAMEA2738023) | human oral metagenome | biome: human oral; feature: human-associated habitat; material: dental | place: China | collected 2019 ...
TTTTTTACTTTTTTTTGTTTGAGGTAAAGTGTCAACTTATTTAGTACACTACAACTATTGAATTGTAGTGTGGCTACAAAAGGCTTGTAGTCGCCGTACAAAGGCCTTTGTACGGTACGATTGACGCCAATCAGCGATTTTACTTGATTTTAATTGGCTGCTCCTACCTTCGTTAATAGGTTCATCAAATCTATCTTTTTCCTATTTTTGTCTTGTTCTCAGAGAAGTGCACATTTAGCCATGGTAAGGCTAAAATAGGCATAGTAGGGCTCATTTGACTTAATATAAACGCCCTTTCTGTTGCATGGTTCACCCTGTTTCTTTAAGAAATACCCGAAAATTGCACTGATAAGGGACTATAAAACGTCAAAAGTAATCCTTAAAACAGCCGTAAATGGTTGAAGATTAATGAAAGATCGCCAATTTTCCTCACTTTAACCTACTTCTATCAAACAAATGATGGTGGTGCCTTCAATTGTTATTTCTCGTCCTTCTCCCGATATAGCCAATGCGCTTTACCAGTCATGTTGTGCATCCGACGAACCACTTTTTGTGGCGAAAGCACCTTGATGCCAGGTCCATAGCTCATTAGCACCGAGTAAAGTTCGAAGTTTAGCACCACCTTTATGCTGAAAACGCAGCCCCCTTGTTGCGGATGCTTGTCCTCAACCTGTTGCGAAGGGTGCAGCGGTTTAGTGGAAATGTATCCTGCTTGCTCGTCATCTGCCCAGAACATAACGGTTCTAGGCTTATCTCCCACATTCTTACTCACTCCGATAACGTCGTCGAAGAAGTGCTCTGTGTCGAAATTGGGGTTGTCGCGATAAGGTTCGCCGGCTGTTTCCACCTTTATAATGCGGTCTAAGGGCAGGTTAAACAGCACCATCTCGCCCGCAGTTGAGCCAAATAGGAACCAGCGATTGCGAAACTCTTTCAGCAGATGCGGACACAAAACCAGCGTTATAGGCTCTTTGGCCGAGAAGGATTGGTAGCTTATGTGCAGTGTCTGTCGATGCGCGATGTAGTTGTATAAGAGGTTAAGCAGTCGCAAACCTTTCAGGTTAGGCACCTTATCGAAATGCACAATGGGCTTGCGATGGTTGCGAACAATGGCCAAGTGGTCTTGCAAGCGGTTCACAACGTCGCTCATTTCTGTAAATTGTTCGAAGTCTTCAAGCTGCCTCAGCAGGTCCACCGCTTCTTGCATCACCTCGTAATCATTTTGCGACAGTGGCATGTTGTTGATGCTAAACGTGGCATCGGCATAGCGATAGAACTTGTGTTCGTACACTTCGATGGGTGCGTTATAGCCTAACTTGTCCGAACGCATCATTTGTAAGTCGGCCTGAACCGTCCTTACCGACACGCCTTTACGTATTCCCTCCAAGTCGTATAGGGCATCGCTGCATGCGTCCACCAAATCGTCAAGCGTCCATCGTCTGTAACGGTTGCGCAGGCAGTTGTCAATGGTTTTATACCTTATCAGTGCATTCTTATTGGCAGGCATCGTTATGTATATTAAATAGGTGTATGGCGAACATCGTCCGATTGTTCCATGTAATGTGAAAACTGCAACATGGCATGCAAACTCAATGGCTTATGAAAATACGCCATTTCTTTCACGTTGGTTGTTCGCCGTGTTAAAAACGTTACAAAGATAGCGAGTTTCTACGCAACCTATCTGCGTAGACGCGATAAAAATGAAAAAAAATGACTTCTATAAGCAATCTTTTTTCATTACGCAAAAACACTGCGTACCCTTAAACGAACTTTGCAAACGAAAAGGGAAGGCAACCAGCCGACTTCCCCAAAACAACATATCGACAACATAACACATTAAATATATATAGCAATGGAAACAAAAATAATAAACAACAGGCCGGTGAAAATATGGGCAAACAGTGTAGATGCCAAGGCCATGCAACAGATTGAGAACCTCACCACATTGCCTTTCTTGTTTCATCATCTGGCCATCATGCCCGACGTACATGCAGGAATGGGTATGCCTATTGGTGGTGTGCTGGCGTGTAAAGATGTGGTGATACCCAATGCCGTGGGCGTTGACATTGGTTGCGGCATGTGTGCCGTTAAGTCGAACTATAAGGTGACCGACATATCGCAGGATGTTTTGAGAAAGAAAATAATGAACGGCATCAGGCAACGCATACCCCTAGGCATGGCTCACCATACCCAACCCCAACCTGAGACTTGTTTGCCCAATGGCCACGAGGTTGAGCGTATGGAGGTGGTGAAGCGTAGGCAATCGGCCATTGTTTACGAAGTGGGTACACTTGGTGGAGGAAACCACTTCATAGAATTGCAAAAAGACGAGGAGGGAAACCTTTGGGTGATGTTGCATTCAGGCTCACGAAACCTCGGTAAGTTGGTTTGCGAACATTATAACAAGCTTGCCCAGCAGCTTAACGCTCGTTGGCACACGGTGGTAGACGAGAAACTGCGCTTGCCTTTCTTGCCCGTTGGCTCGGTTGAATTTAAAAATTATTGGGCAGAAATGCAATATTGCATCGATTTTGCGTTATGCAATAGAAGCCTGATGATGCAAAGAATACAGGAAGTGATTACTGATGCATTGCCTGGCATTGCGTTCGAGCCGATGATAAATATTGCGCACAACTATGCAGCATGGGAAAACCACTACGGGCAGAACGTTATTGTGCATCGCAAAGGCGCCACTTTGGCTCGCGAAGGCATGGTGGGCATCATCCCTGGTTCGCAAGGCACGGCTTCGTATATCGTCGAGGGACTGGGTAATGCTGCCTCGTTCAACTCTTGTTCGCATGGTGCGGGTCGTGTTTTAAGTAGAACGGCCGCCATAGCGTCACTCGACTTGCAGGCCGAAGTGGCACAGCTTGAAGCCAAAGGCATTGTTCACGCCATACGTTCGCAAGACGATATGCAAGAGGCAACAGGCGCATACAAAGACATTGAAGAAGTTATTGCCAACCAAACAGACCTGATTAAGGTGAAATCCAAGCTGTTACCCATTGCGGTGATTAAGGGCTAAGGTGGCTAGGCAATAAGCAAAGGTGCGCAACAAATGGCGGCATGTAGCGCCCCATTATATAAAAGGTGGGCATGTTCTTACCGCAAACGTGCCATAACACGTTGTTTTGATGCACGGTATAAAGGGAAACGAGGGACGGTCAAGTTGGTCTTACTTCAACTCATAGGAAATTTAGGCCAGCAATTACCGCCCTCTCACCTTTTTTTATTTTAGATGGCGAGTTCGTGAGTTCATGAGTTGATGTGTTATAATTCCCGAACATCCTCCTAAGTTTATAACTCGTAAGCTTTTAAGTTAAGGGTGTATGCGATGGAGTTCAATCCTGTCAGGAACTTATCGACTAAGATACGCCACGTCTTTATCCCACAATATAAAACCCATTGACAAGCGAGAAAACGTCGTCTAATTTTTTAATTGTTTGGAAAACAACCAGTATCAACAATCCCACAACATGGACCATATCATAGCAAACAAAGTGGCTTTTCGCTACCAAGCCCTGTTTATCGACATTGATAGAGAACAGATACAACACCCCCACGTGCCTTCTTCGGCCGCGTTGGCCTTGGTGTCGCGTCTCAATGGCTGTGGCTATGGCGTAGACGAGCCATTGTTGCAGGCGCTTTACATGGTGTCCGACCAACAACTGGAGAGCATTTTCAGCGTGATAAGCGATGTTTTGGGCTTGAAACTCAACTGGGCACCCTTGGTAAAGGCATGGGATACGCCCACGGGAGAGGGACTTATCGACCATTTCATCACTTTCGCGGCCAACAATAGCAAAGATAGGCTGAACCTTCAAGGCACAACCTTGCCTTGCGGACACTTCATTCCCACAGGCACTTTCCCTTTAGAGCGATATAACGGCTGTCCCTTTTGTGGCAAACCGTTTGTCACCTCCACCATCATTTACGAGGGTCAGGGCAAGAAACTCAAACCTCTGCACCTCTTTACGCGTGCCGACCTGATGCGCGAGTTGCGCACATTGCTTGCTTCGCCCACGCCGTTAGATGCCACCCAAGCGCAATCGGTGGCACAACTGCTCATGTTGTTCGATTTGCCTAGCGATGTAACCATAGCCATGAAAGAAACGGCGATGATTGCCATTAAGGCTTTGGTAGCCTTAGGGAAAGGCGAACAGGCAACAGGACTGTTTGAAACACCTGCCGATATCTTGCGATTTCTATGGTATGAGAAGAATGGATGCGCACGAATAATTGAGCCCCGAACGCTCATAGCTAACGCCCGAGGCCTACATTGGCACATGGCCGCACAAGAAAACAGGGCTAACGAAGCAGGCGAGGCTATGCGTGAGCGACTAAAACTGAAATACAGCAGGGCTTATTGCCGACTTGTGGCCACGTGGATGAATGCCATTCCACTGCCTGAGGAGAAATCGGCCGAAGCGATGCACGCCAAAAGAGGAATGTGGGTGCGCATGATTAGGGCCTTGCGACTGGCCGATTATGCGCGTAAAAAGGGTTTCGAACGTCTCGCCTCACTGCTCGACGTGTTTTATTGCCAAGCTTACACTCCTTGGTTGGGTACGTTAGATAAGGCACGAAGGGCTAACGACGCGCAACTTACCCTGTCGTTGTTGTCCCAACGCCCTGGCTTGTTCGCCCGTTGTCTGTTCTCCACCATGCTTAGCTTTGATTCGCAGTCCACACTTGCGGCTTTCGAAGGCATCGTTCATCAGCTGCCCACGCGTCTGTTGCTTTCGTTAAACGATGCGGCTGCTGCCTATTTCGACCCACAGCGCATGCGTTTGGCACGTCCAATAACGGGTGTGATGCACAATCTCGACCCCCATCCATTACTTGCTTTTTACGATGAAGCACAGCTTAAACAGATGGTGGCCGATATAAATGCGATGTACAAACGAGCAATGAAACGCCGATATGCGCAACAGCCGCACTGTGCTGGTGGCACCGTTTATATCGACCCGCGACTTTATCAGGTGCCAATCGGCGTGGGAGATAGGTCGAATACCGTTCAAGACGCATCGTGCGCCTTGCAAGGAACGCGGTTTAAGGTGAAAGGAAATGCCGTTAGGTTGTTCATGCAATGGGGGAAGGGGTTGCCTGCCCAGCACCTAGATATGGACCTAAGTGCACGTATTGCCCTCGATAAAAAAGAGGTTAGGGAGTGTGCTTACTTCAATTTGCGCTGTCCTGGGGCTAAACATTCAGGTGATATACAGTATATTCCAGAGCAAGTTGGTACGGCCGAGTACATTGAATTGGACCTAAACGAATTAGAAAAGACGGGCGCCCACTACGTAACATTTAGCTGCAATGCCTATTCCACTGGTGCTTTGTCGCCCAACTTAATGGTGGGTTGGATGAATTCGGTCTATCCCATGACCGTTTCGGATAAGGATGGGGTGGCTTACGATCCGTCGTGCGTTCAGTTTATGGTACGCGTTAGCGAGGCCAATTTGTCCAAAGGGTTGGTGTTTGGCGTGCTTAAAGTGGCGCAAAGAGAAATTGTTTGGTTAGAGATGCCCTTCTCTTCTCAAACCATTTTGGGAGCAGACGCATCTAGTATTGAGGCTCTTCTCAAGCGGTTGGAAGAGAAAACAACGATTGGCGAACTGCTGGAAATAAGGGCAGAGGCACAAGGTATGACGCTGGTTAGCAGCGAAAACGATGCCAACGAACATTACAATTACCAATGGGCACTGAATACCGCTGAGGTGAGTAAGATGTTATTGGGGTAGGGAAGAGGCGTTTAAGCAGACTCTTTGGTTAACGAATAGGTAAAAAGTACAGATTACGAGCTGACAAGTTAATAAGTAGATTTATGATAATACTGCTTAGTAAACCTGTCAGCTCCTATCTTGTCAACTTGTTAACTTGTACCTTTTCAGCCAGTTAATTTGTACTTGGTTAACTCGTTAGCTTGTATCTCGTCAACTAACTTCCTTTCTTCATTTGCTCAACACTTCCAGTTTGTTTTCTCCAATTTTGGAAGCCATAACCGAATAGCTGCTTCCTGCCGAACCATAGATGGTAGCGGTGGAGGCCAGCATCCACAATTCGGCCACTCCACCTCTAATACCTGCAATGCTATTGCGTGCTGCGGGTTTGCTGGAAGTGATGATGCGGTTGCCAAATTCGGCCTTTAATGCCGTTTTGGTGCCTTCATCGTCGGTTGCAAGAAAAATGCGTGTGTCGTCGTGAAGGTCAATTTCTCGCTGGGCAGCATCAATAAACAGGCTAAGTGGACTTCGTTCTATCGACTCCTTATTGTCTGTGCGCCTAATGTGCATGCCAATGGTATGCGCCAAGAATTGTTCGTGATAGCCCTGTATTTCATCGAGAATGGGCCCAACGGGGTGGAACAAATGCTTGTAAACGGAGTTGGGAACGTGCCCAAAGTCTTGGTAACAGCTCATATAGCTGTTTTTTCCTGCAGCCCACTTATTAAAGTCGAAACCTTTATTTTTTAAGGGCGTAACCTGCCATTCGTCGATGCGCTGCGCGAAACGGAGCTGCTGATACAACAGTGGAATGCGGAAATTGCGCTTTCTAGGACGGTCAAGCGTAAGCTGTTCCCATGCCTTGGCTTCTCTTGCCACCATCTCCGCATTTTCAATAGGTTCGAAAATGGAATGGAAAGGCGCATTAAGTGCCCAGTCGCAAAACCAAACGGTCTCAACTTTAACACCAGTATGCACAGCCAACTGCCATGCCGATGCCATCGCACGCATTCTGTTGGCCAGTCCACCAGAGGGTACAAAAAGTAGTTTTCCTGTATTCATTGCATTTGATTTCGTGTTGTATTGAATGCAGATTGCCATGATAATTGTTGTCGGTTGTACGCCTATCTCTAGGCAATGGCATACTGTTAAACAACTTTATGTGGCTTTCCGTTCATCATTTAGTTTGTTGGTGTGAGTGCATATCACGAGAGTTAGCCTGCCGAAAGTGGAGTGGAATGGCCGAAACGTGCCCTCGCATGGATGTTTATTCCACGATGTCGAACACATCCTCCTTATCTTTCTCCGATTGTTTTGGCGCTTTCTTCTGTTTTTTCAAGTTGCCCTTATCGTCTAGCAATCCGTATGTGGTGCGTTGAACCACAAATTCGGTTCTGCGGTTCAGTTGGTTGCAAATCTCCTGCTTCTCTTTATCTAGCTTGGTGATAAAGTCTTCGGTCAGCACATCTCCCTCTTTCAGCCACTTATACCGTTCTGTCAGCTTCTTTCTGATGGTTTTAGGCTTCTCCTTACCATAGCCCATGGGTGTGAGCCTTTGTGGGGCGATGCCCGCCTCGATAAGATAGTGTACCACGGCGTTTGCCCTATGCTGTGCCAAAGTTTTGTTATATTCGGGCGTACCGCGGTAATCGCAGTGCGCACTTAGTTCGATTGTAACGTTGGGGTTTTCGTTAAGAAGCTTCACAAGTTCGTCTAATGCTTGTTTCGATTCAGGTCGCAAGGTGTACTTATCTAAGTCGTAAAAGATGTTGTCGATGAGTACGGGGGCCGTGATAGAGGCCAATGGGAATTGTAAAACGTATTCGTGCGAAGTCTCCGAAGGCTTCACCACCAGTTCTTCCTTGTGATTGAGGTAGCCCTTACACGTGGCTAACATCACGTATTCAACGCCTGGTTTCACCACTTGTTTAAACGATCCGTCGGCCAGCACGTTCAGTTTGAGGTTCGTTCCATCGTTTCCCACCATGAAAACCTGTGCTGCGGGCAGTTCGTAGCCCTCTTGTTCGTACACCCATCCTTTAATACTCTGTACTATTTCAGGATATTCGAAAGCGTAGATGTGATCCCATCCGCGTGCGTCACCACGGTTCGACGAGAAAAAGCCACGGTTGTATGGGCCTTCGAAGGTTAGTCCGAAGTCGTCGCCATTCGAGTTTAGGGGAAATCCTGGGTGCTCTATCGTCCATTGTTGGGCCATGTTTTGCCGTGCCACATACACGTCTAGTCCGCCAAGACCTATGTGTCCGTCAGACGAGAAGTAAAGGTCGCCATTGGGTCTAAACGTTGGAAAGCATTCGTTTCCTGCCGTGTTGATGGCTTCACCTAAGTTTTCCATCTCTCCCAAGCCGTTAGTGGTAAGCCTAATGCGCCATAAGTCTTGCCCGCCTTGTCCTCCTGGCATATCAGAAACAAAGTAAAGCCACTGCCCGTCGGGTGAAACGGCAGGGTGGGCGAAGCTCGAAAGCGTATCTTTCGATATGTCTAGCTTTGTGGCTTTTGCCCACGCGGCATCCGAACGAGCAGAAGTCATCACCTGCGCATAGCGTGGGTAGTTGGGATCTGTGGTGCATTGGGTGAAGTACATTGTGCGTTGGTCGGGCGAGAAGGTACAAGCCCCCTCATCGTATTCGGTGTTCAGTCCGCCTTGCACCGGTTCGGGCTTGCTCCATTTGCCCTTGTCGTCGCGCTCTGATACGAATATGTCGGCGGGTTTGGCACCTGTTATGCCGCTCAGTGCATCGCCTTTGGCCTCGTTTCGGGTAGACGAGAAGTAAAGTTTGTTATGGTCGTCGCCGAAGAACATAGGCGAATAGTCGGCTTTATGCGAGTTAAATGCGTCCATGCGTTTCACGATATAGTGTGAGCCTTCGCTCTTGGTTTGCGCCGCTTGTTGTGCCGATAGCAAACCTTCGCTGGCCAATTTGTTTCCAGGCAGCGAGTCTAGGGCACTCTTAAACTGCGCTTCGGCCGCCTTATATGCACCAGTTTTCAGTAGCTGCCTACCCAAAAGCAGGTGCGTGTTGGCATCGGCCACACCGTATCGCAGCACGTTTTGGTATGCGCCCACAGCCTTTTGGCTAGCGTTCATCTTATCGTAGCAGAAGGCTAGCTTGGTAGACAGGCGTCCTCTGGCTGCCTTATCCTTGGAGGGCGTTCGCGTATAGGCTTGCTTAAAATTGTTGGCGGCATCGAAATATTCGCCCAATGCAAGGTTCTTTTCACCCTTTTTGATGTAGGCATCAGCACCACATGATGTGGCGACGATGGTTAAAACTATCAGCAGGGCGTGTATGTGGATTGATTTCATCTTGCTTTTTCGTATGGGGTTGGCGGTTTTCTTATGGTTAACCGCTATTGTATTACCAACGTGTTTTTGTGCAGTTTATTGTAAAAGCATGTTCTATAAATTGCCCCGTGGCTTACAAACTTGCACCAAAACACACCTTCATTCTTATTCCGTTCTGGGAACTTTCCCCTCGCGCGCGCGTATATTAATCAATGAGTAGCTCTGTTTTTGGGGAATCTGCAAAAGCTTTTTAGAGGCCTGTTTCGTATGTATCGAATATTGCTTAACGGCAAAACGGCAGCAAGTTAAAAAGCGTTTACCATTAACTTTTTAACCATCTGGCTTGTTCCATCTAACCTGTAACAACGTTCCATACAACATGGAACAATGTTCCATTTAATCTGGAATAATGTTCCACCTAACATGTAACAGCAGTCCCAACAAGATGTACCATGGTGGGAATTGAAAAAGCGTTCTTTAATGGTTAGTTTATGGGCTTATAAGAACCGTGCACCTTGTTGGTGATAATTGTATTTTACCATCCCTTATAACGCAGAAATCCCAACCATAAAATTATGGTTGGGATTCTGTTGTTTGTTTGGAATAAGTGTAATTGTTCTTATTTATGCCTCAGCTTCCGGTATTACAGAAACGTAGCTTTTATCTTTGCGACTCTTGCGGAAGTTCACAACACCGTCAACAAGTGCGAAGAGCGTATCGTCTTTACCGATGCCCACGTTCTTGCCGGGGTTGTGTTTCGTGCCACGCTGACGAACGATGATGTTACCAGCAGTAACCTTCTGTCCGCCATAAATCTTAACGCCAAGTCTTTGTGAAGCTGATTCGCGTCCGTTCTTAGAACTACCAACACCTTTTTTATGTGCCATTCTTAATTCCTCCTGCGTTTAAGCGATTACTTGTTTAACTTCTACTTGCGTGAACTGAGCGCGGTGACCATTCTTCTTGCGATAGTCTTTGCGACGTTTCATCTTGAAAACGATGACCTTGTCACCCTTTACAAGTGGGTTCACAACTTCTACTACTACTTTCGCACCTTCAACGGTGGGTGCGCCAACGGTTACTGCTCCTTCTTTGTCTACAAGCAGAACCTTGTCAAACTCAACAGTTTTGCCGGCTTCCACATCTTTAATGTGGTGAACATAGAGCTTCATGCCCTGTTCAACCTTAAACTGCTGACCGTTAATTTCTACAATTGCGTACATTATAATGTTTGTAAAACGGTTTTCCGCGAGGCGTTCAGACTCGTTCCGACACTTTTTTAAGCCTCCACGGACTAAAACAGGTGCAAAGTTACGAAATATATTCGGGTGTTTCATTTTATTGGGATACGGCAATAATAACTTTAACACTTATTAAACATTAAGAGGGTGTTGGAGTTATGAGGAGTGATGGTGTTAAGGCATGAGGCTTATTCTAAAAAATCCCCGCTTTTGTTCTTTTTCGTTTAATTCGTTCGTTTTAATTGCCTTAAACCAGAGGTTTGAGAGGGTAGGGGTATAAGTTCGTGAGAGAGTTGGTTTAATAAGGTCATCGGTTTGTGTGTTCATGTGTGTTGATAAGGGCGTAATTCTTAAGTTCGGATGTTCAGCCATAGTCCCTATAAACTTAGTTGTTCACAGGCTTAGAACCTCAACTATTTTAGGCGAACGTTGCGTTTTCCGAAATTTATTCTATATATTTGCATGCGTAACCAGTAAATACATAGGCTATCAATTCGCTTTTCCAACATCGACGCATCGCGTTTCTCATCAGGCTTACTTTCGTTGGCCTCTGGGTGTCGGGCCTCTTTGCTTGCAGTGATAAGAACGCTGACGAGGCAGACAGGCTCAACAGTAAAGCGTACGCCTTTCACTATCGCAGCCTCGACTCTACTGCCGTGTATGCCCAACGCGCATTGGATGTGTCGGAAGATTATGCCGACGGACGGGCTGAAGCGTTGAACAACTTGGCTTTTGTGCACATTTCTAAGATGGAATTTGAAAAGGCTTCGAAGCTACTTAACGATGTGCAGAATATCACCGACAACCAAGTGGAACTGCTTGTGGCCGATGTGCAGATGATGAGACTTTGCCAAAGGCAGTCGCGTAACAAGGATTTCTACAACTATCGTGAAAGTGCCTTACGCCGACTAAAGCGTATAAAGGAAGAAGCCCATAACCTTTCGCCACGTCTGCGCAAGCGAATGATATACGCCGAAACCGAACTTTATATCGTGGCTTCGGTGTATTTCTACTACATTGGCTTACCCGAAAGAGCGGTAATAGAACAAGAAAACATCGAACCTAACGGCGATATACAGCAAGATACGGCACAATGGTTGAGCTATATGTATAATGTGGGTGCGGGTGGACTAATCTCTGCGCCTACCAAAGAGGCCATCTGCCAGCAGGAATTTGAGTTCTTGTTCCGCTGTTATGGTCTTGCTATGCAAAGCAATTACTCTTATTGGGAGGCCAACTCGTTGCAGGCCATAAGCGAACACTTAATAGACAAACGCCAGAGGCGACAATTGGTGCGTGACAACACAACGGCCATCACCATACTTAACACCGACGAGATGCCCGACAGCTTGCTGGCTGGCAACTTGGCGCAAAGGGCATTGGTGATTTTCTCTAGCTATGGCGACGTTTATCAAACAGCTGGTGCTTATCGTACGCTCGCCTCTTGTTACTGGGCGCTTAGAGATTATAAGTCGGCCCTTTTCTGTTTGCAAAACGCCTTACATCGTAACCCCGTCATCAAGAAGGCTCCCGACCTGGTGTCGTCTATCTGCGAACAACTCAGTTTGGTTTATTCGGCCATGAACGTGAAAAGCCAAAGCGACGTGAACCGCAACGTCTACCTCGACATACAACGCCAAACCCGACAAGACAAGCAGCAAGAGGCACGTGCCGAACAGCTGGAAAACTCGTCGAAACAGCTAAATATGATGCTTGTGTATGTGGGCGTGGCCATCTTGGTGGTGATACTCTTGCTATACCTCTTTAATTCAATGCGTGCGAGGCAGGCTGCAAAATATTCGCCCGAAAAGATGCTCGAACCCCTGCGACAATGGGAGAAGACGAACGCAAGGCACGTGGAAGAACAGAACGACCGATATGAAGAATTGCATGAGGA
>ERZ773070.1915-NODE-1915-length-12168-cov-3.277553_pt1 | contig 12168 bp, 10 predicted proteins | sample MGYA00580618_ERZ773070 | MGnify/ENA primary metagenome ERZ773070 (study PRJEB29015, sample SAMEA2738023) | human oral metagenome | biome: human oral; feature: human-associated habitat; material: dental | place: China | collected 2019 ...
TGTTTTCATTGAACGCTTCTTCGTAATCGTCTAGCTTGGTTTTGTTCGTGGTGCCGATTTCTACGAGCTTTGCGCCAGAGTTTGCCATCACTTCGCTTACCCGAAAGCTCCCGCCGATCTCGACTAGCTCGCCGCGGCTTACTACGACTTCGCGTCCGCGCGCGAAGGTATTTAGCACCAAAAATACCGCCGCAGCGTTGTTATTGACCACGAGCGCGTCCTGCGCGCCGAAGAGCTCGCTGCACAAAAGCGCTATGTAGTCGTATCTGTTGCCGCGCGCGCCCTCGGATAGGTCGTATTCTAAATTTGAATATGAGGTGATGATCTTTTGCGCGCGGGCTAAAATTTCGGCGCTGATGACGCTGCGGCCGAGGTTTGTGTGCAGCACGACGCCGGTTGCGTTAATGAGCGGTTTGAGGCTTAGATTTTGAAATTTTTCGTAGCGCGATTTGATGCGCGCGATGATCTCGCTTTCGCTTGCGAGCTCGCCTCCTTGCAGCGCCTTCCTGCGTGCTTCTTCGATGAGCTCTTGCGCGATTTTGATGATTTGCGGGCGGAGGCAGTTTTGAAACTCCTGCGCGTTTGCGATTTTGTCGATTTTTGGTAGTTTGATTCGTTGCATTGCGACCCCGATGCCTTAAAATTTAGGCGATTTTATCATTTAAAGCTTTGATTTTGCTTTATCTATAGAATTATTAATTTAAATTCGATTTACTTTAAGCGCAGAATTTAAAAGCTGTTTAGAAAATAAGAGTAAAACCCGCCTAATTATCAATTTAGGATAGATTATGAAAGAACATGGATTTTACGCCGCGGGGCTAAAAGATGTCGTCTTAAGCGACGATATCGAAATTTGCGGCGATGAAGAGGAGGCAAAAAATGAGGAATTTATCGTTGCGAATTCGCCGAAATTAAAAGCGCAAATTTATGCGCCCGAGATAAATTTTTATATAGAAAATTCCGCAGATGAGCCGCTGCAAATCGCTAAAAACGTAGATATTTTGTATCGCGCCAAGGATATTGCCTTCGATGGTGCGCTAGATAGCGACTATCAAAAGCCCGTCGGCAAAAACGTGATTCTCGCCTGTGACGAGCCTCGAGGGGAGCTTGTGGGGCTACTTAGGCAGCATGGATTTAAGGTGATCGCGTTAAGCAGGGCTGAGATTAAGTTCGTCTATGGCGAGATTGGCGATCTTGCGGTTACGATTTTAAGCGAGCGGGATGAGGTTGAGACTGAGGCGGATTTTTTCTTGATTAGCGGTGCAGCGCCATATCAGCTACGACAAAGCGGCTGCTACGAGATCTCGGGGCTAAAAGACGATGAAATTTTAGAAATTTTAAATTCCAAAAGCCCGGTTTATCATTATAAGAATTCCACGATCTTCGATCCTGCGATCTGCCAATATCACGGCAGGCGAAATGAGCTGCGCGCGCCGTGCGTGGAGGTTTGCCCTACAGTGGCGATTTTGAAAAACGACGAAAAGCGCGAGTTAGTATTTTCGCACATCGACTGCATCGGTTGCGGCGCGTGCGTGAGCGTCTGCCCTAGCGGCGCGCTGAAATTTGCCAAGCTGCCCCAAAGCGTATTTGGCGAGATCGCAAAGCTCTATGCAGACAAAATTCCGCTTCTCATCGCAGAGAGCGAAATCGAGTCCACACCCGTAGCGCAGCTTCCGTGCGGCGTGCTACCGTTTGGAATTTTTGGAAGCAAGCAAATAGATGAGGTAAATTTGCTAAGCGCGATGCAAGAAAGCGGCTCGAGCGTGATCGTTTACGGCGCGGACGCGGGCGAGGGCACGCGCGAAGCGGTGGAGCTTATCAATGGAATTTCGCGCGCGATCTACGGCAAGGACGCGGTATTTTTAGCGCGAAATTTAACCGAGCTGCAAGAAGCGCTAAAGTGGGCGCAAAGCTCTCGGCCGTGGGCGTTTAGCCTAAATGAGCAGGGTCTTAGCAAGAAAGAAATTTTTTCCAAACGCGTAAGCGCAATGGTCGGCGATGGTAGCTTCGGCGTCGTAAAAAGCGGAGAGTTGCTAAAATTTGGCAAAGTAAGCATAAACGAAGCAAGCTGCACGCTCTGCCTTAGCTGCGTGGGCGCCTGTAATACCGGCGCGCTGTATGCCGACAACAGCGACAACTCGATTAAGCTCAACGCTTCGCTTTGCACGATGTGCAACTACTGCGTGCTAAGCTGCGCCGAAAAGGATACGATCGAGCTTAAGCCTTGCGGCGTGGAGCTTGAGCCGGGATTTTTTAATTACAAAATGCTAGCTAAAGACGAGCTTTTTAAGTGCATCGAGTGCGGTAAGGAATTTGCGACGAGCAAAGCCGTGATGAAGATCGCGGATATGATGGGCGCGCATTTTGCAAACGAGCCTGAAAAGATGAAGACACTTTTTTGCTGCGGCGATTGCAAAGCGAAAATAATGATAAAAAAGCAGATAGAAGATGCTAGAAAAGGGGCAATGTAATGGATGCGAATCTACTTCAAGCAAGAAGCTACTACTACGAATTTTTTGCAATTCCGTTTTTTTTCTATGAAACGGATGCGAAATTTAAGCGCTGGAAGGAGCAACTGGAGTTTTTACGTAGCTCGCCAATCGTGTCTAGCGATGAGGCGGAATTTCAAAATTTGGCGAAATTCGACTTTGCAGCGTTTAAAAGCGAGCAAAATTCCGTGCTTTTTGATTTTTCATACGCCAATGTGCCGATGAGTGCGAGCTTCTACGACGAAGGACGCGACGATGGGCGTATGCGTGTCGCGGTAATCGACGTGCTAAAAAAGAGTAAATTTCGCCGTAATATGGAGCTTTGCAAAGAGTGCGAGGACTATGTGGGATTTATTTTTTACCTGCATTCGACTCTGCTGCGCGACGCGGCTGCAAAACACAGCGCGGTTTTAAACGGACAAAATTCTGTGACAAACGAGCAAAATTCCACAAATAGCGCGAGCTTAACGGCGCAAGACGGAAAAAATTCTGCAGATTCGCATGGCAGTAAAAATTTTATAGGCCCGCAGGATGGTAAAAATACTGCGAGCGCGCAATACGCTAAAAATTTCGTCGGCGCGCAAGACGGCGAAGCGCTGGCGTTAGAGCTTTTTACGAATGTCACCAACAGCTTTGTGGATGAGTTTAGCGAGCTTTTGTGCGGGCATGTGCGGGCGGATTTTTTCAAATCATTAGGCGCACTAATGAGAAGCTTTTTTGCGCTTGAGCGCTCGCTTTTAGCGCTTGCCGCTCCGCAAAAGAAAGATCGCAGCGTCGTTAAAGAAGCGATCAAAAAAGGCGGCTATCAAAATAAATTTACCAATCCGGAAGATATTTTTAATCTGGATTGATAAATAAAATTTTTAACGAAAATCTTAACGCGAAAGCAGAATTTCGGTTAAATTTTAAACTTGCAAGCTCGAGTTTTGCGAGTAGTTTTTTAGTTAGAACTTTATATTTTGAATTTTAAATAAAATTTAAAAAGTAACTTAAAATTTAATTTCCATCTCACTGCCTTTTCGTTATAATTCATTAGACTTAAATCCTGTAACAGGCGTTACTACAATAAAAGATTTAAAGCGATTTCTTCACAAAGGAAAACCATGGAGAACAAACGCAGGGATTTTCTTAAAAAATCTCTAAAAATCGGCGCAGTAGGTGCCGTGGGCGTTGCCGCGTCTCAGGCTCTAGCGAAAAGCGAGCAGGACTATGGCGATACCGTTCGTGGCAAATCACCGAAAAAAGAGGTGCTTTACTGGGAGAGTGAAGCGTGGAAAAAATACTATAAAGTAGCTTACTAGGAGAATTTTCATGAGTGAGAATGCGATCGGAAGGAGATCGTTTTTGAAACTCGCCGCTTTAGGAGCGAGCAGCGTAGCCGCGTTTGGCGAAAATAATACGCTAAGAGCCGCTACTGAGCAAGAGATCAAAAACCCATTTCCAGGTTCCGTTATGAAGCGAACGATATGTTCGATCTGTTCCGTAGGCTGTGGTATCGAGGCTCAAGTGGATGAGAGCACCAATACCTGGATTCGCCAAGATATGGCAGTAGATCACCCGATCTCGCAGGGCAGTCACTGCTGTAAGGGAATCGATCAAATCGATCTAACCAAATCTAAAATGCGTCTTAAATATCCACTCAAAAAGGTTGGTGGCAAGTGGGAGCGCATAAGTTGGGAGCAAGCCGTTAACGAAATCGGCGATAAAATGCTTCAAGTTCGCAAAGAGGACGGCCCAGATAGTGTGGTATTTCTGGGTTCGGCTAAATTTTGCAACGAGCAGGCATATTATTTTAGAAAATTTGCAGCCTTTTGGGGTACGAACAGCAACGACCACGTAGCCAGAATTTGACATAGCGCAACAGTCGCCGGTGTGGCGAATACTTGGGGTTATGGAGCTATGACAAATCACGTAGGTGATATGGCGAAAAATTCTAAAATGATCCTTTTCATAGGTGCGAATTCCGCGGTTGCAAATCCAGTGGGAGCTATGAAGCACGCTCTTCAGGCTCGCGATAGAAACGGCGCGAAAATCGTTGTAGTTGATCCAAATTTTACTAGAACTGCGGCTAAGGCCGATATGTATATTAGAATTCGTCCGGGAACCGATATAGCGTTTGTGTACGGAATGCTGCATCTAATCTTTAAAAACGGCTGGGAAGATAAGGAGCTAATAAAAACCAGAACCTACGCTGTAGAGGAGATTAGAGCCGAAGCTGAGAAGTGGGATCCTAAAGAGGTAGCCAATGTCACCGGCTGCAAAGAAGAGGAGCTGATAGAATTTACGAGGATGTTCGCTACCACAAAGCCCGCTACTTTATGCTGGGCTCTAGGCATTACACAGCACTCGATCGGAAGTTCTAATACTAGAATTTTGGCTCTTTTGCAGCTCATACTAGGCAATATGGGCAAGCCTGGCGGCGGCTGCAACATCCTTAGAGGTCACGATAATGTTCAAGGCGCTACCGATATGTGCAATCTCTCCGATAGCTTGCCTGCGTATTACGGGCTAGCCGATAACTCCTGGAAGCACTTCTGCAAGGGCTGGGGCGTAGATTACGAGCAGTTTATTAAAAGATTTGCCGTATCTACTAAGCAGCCGCACGAAAAGCAGGGTGAAAAAGTGCCTGGCACGAATTTTACCGAGTATTTTTACTACGATCCGAGCATCGAGCAAGATGTGATAAACTGGCGCAACGAAAAGGGCTTTTCGCTATCTAAATGGTGGCAGGGCGTTTTGAAAAACGAGCCCGTTTTAAGTAGTGGCAATGTCCGCGTTCTTTGGGTGCAAGGCACAGGAATTACTTCTATGGCTCACGTTCGCGAGACTCAAGAAGCATTAGGTAAGATCGATATGCTGGTAGTCGCTGAGCCATTTTTAAACGAAGTGGCGATTCTAAACGACAGACCGGATGGAATTTATGTTTTGCCGGTAGCTACGCAGTTCGAGAGCGAAGGTCATCTAAGCGCTACAAACCGCAGCGGTCAGTGGAGAACTCAGATTGTTAAGCCTCTATTTGAGAGCAAAGAGGATCAAGAAGTAATGTTTTTATTCGCGAAAAAATTCGGCTTTTACGACGAATACGTTCGCGGCATGAAGATGGGTATAGTTGACGGTGAGCTTAAGCAGGTTAAGGACGATTTTGTTTGGCCTGACGATGCTACCGATGAGATCGCACGCAATACTCAAAGTATTGGAAATAACGGACGCACCGCAGCTAGATTTCGCAGACAGCAGAAAAACTGGCATCTATTTGATCCCGATACTTTGCGCGGCATAGGCGGCGAGGTCGAAGGCGAATACTACGGGCTTCCATGGCCTTGCTGGGATACGCAACACCCAGGCACGCCGATCCTTTACGACGTAACTAAGCCTTATGCCGACGGCGGTATGGGATTTAGAAACCGCTTCGGCTTAGAGCACGACGGCGTTTCGCAGCTAGCCGACGAGAGCATTACACTTCCGGGATCAAAAATTCAAGGCGGTCATGCAGAGATTACCAAGGCAAATATCGAGCAGGTTTTAGGTATCACGCTAAACGAGGAAGAGAAAGCCAAGATGGGGCCTACGTGGAGCACAGATTATAGCGGCATTATCGCTAAAAAATGCCGCGAGTTTGGAATTTGTCCTTGCGGAAACGCAAGAGCAAGAGCGAAGGTTTGGCAGTTTGCGGATCAAATTCCAAAGCATCGCGAACCGATCCACTCGCCTAGATGGGATTTGGTGGAGAAATATCCGACCTTTGCGGATCAAAAACGAAATTTCCGCGTCTTTACGAGATTTATCTCCGAGCAGAAAAAGCAGGATTGGAGCAAGGACTTCCCTACTATCGTAAGCTCGTTAAGGCTTGTAAATTTAAGCGGTGCGGGCATGATTGAGCGCACGAGCAAGTATCTTTCGGCGATTACTCCGGAGATGTTTGCGCACGTAAATCCTAAGCTTGCCGCTGATAAAGGTATCAAAGATGGCGAGATGATGTGGATTCATTCGCCGCAAGGCACGAAGATCAAAGTCAAGTGCATCTATTCGCACGCCGTTACGCCCGATCGCATCGTTATGCCGTATAACTTCGCGGGAATTTTCCAGGGCGAGGATCTAAGCGAGCGCTATCCTGAGGGCACTAAGCCATATATCAGAGGCGAGAGCTCAAATACGATTACCAACTACGGCTTTGACATAAATACGCAAATTTCGGAATTTAACGCCGGTCTTTGCAGACTAGAAAGAGCATAAGGAGATAAAATGCCGGCAAGATTAAAATTTTACGTCGATGTCGAGCGTTGCATCGCTTGCTATGGTTGCCAGGTAGCCTGCAGCTCGGCGCACGAGGTTCCCGTGCAGATCAATAGGCGCAAGGTTATTACTTTAAACGAGGGCATAGAGGGGCAGGAGGTTTCAAGCTCTATTGCTTGCCAACACTGCACCGATGCGCCTTGCGCGCAGGTTTGCCCGGTTCAATGCTTCTATATCAGAACCGACGGCGTCGTTTTACACGACAAAGATAAATGTATCGGCTGCGGATACTGCCTCTACGCGTGTCCGTTCGGTGCTCCGCAATTCCCTAGAGACGGAGCTTTCGGTATCAAAGGCGCGATGGATAAGTGCACTATGTGCGCGGGTGGACCGGAGCCTACGTTTTCGCACGAGGAACTGCATAAATACGGTCAAAACCGCATCGCAGAGGGCAAGGTTCCGATGTGTGCGGCGATCTGCTGCACGAACGCTCTAATCGTGGGCGACGCGAGCAGAGTTTCGGAGGTTTATCGCAAGCGCGTACTTACGCGCGGCGTGAGCCTATAGGATTGTGGAATTTTAAACTCCTCAGGTTTTAAAATTCCGTCTCTTTTCGCAGAAATTTCAACCGAGCGACGGTTTTAAATTTAGCGGTCGCTCGGCGCGAAATTTTATTTGAAAATCTCCGCTCCTGCGTATCGATCGTTATATTATTTCAAAAAATCACTCCTTACTGACATTAAAATTTTAAATTTATGCTACAATCACTCAAATTTAGGATTTGAAATCTTAAGCGAAAGGATCCGTCTTGAAAAATAAAATTTCACTTTTTTTGGTCATTTCGGCGTTTTTGATTTTTACAGGTTGCTCTAAAAACGTGCCCGTAAATAGCGGTATCGTGCGCACTTCCGAGCCGCTTCACATTATGGAATTTCCGCAGGATAAACTCATAAGCGTAAATTTCACCAATACTTCTACGACGGATTCAAATTTAACCCAAGTAGTGATCCAGCATCTGCGTGCGGACGGATTTAAGGTCGTAAATAAAAGTGCGGCGAACGTCCAAATCGGCGGCAATCTCAACTACTTCCGCAAGGCGGATTTTTCGCGCAGATCGTGGGATAATCCGAGATTTAGCTTCGGTATGGGATTTGGCAGATATTACAGATATACGGGCGTAGGCGTGGGCTGGGGGATGCCGTTCGGTTATGATCCTTGGGACGACGACGATTATTACAGAGACTACTTCTACGACTCGCAGATTAGCCTCTACATAAGCGTTAAAAACAAAGGCGCATGGAAGGATTACGTAACTAATCTCAACTACCAAAGCATCAAAAATCCGGGCTCTAAAGACTCGGTAATGGATGCGCTAAATTTTAAAATTTACGAATATATAAGACAACTGATTAAGCAGGGAAGATGATAGTAAAAGAGAATAAAAAGCCCGTAGCGATGACGCTGGCGGGATCGGCGATTTTGGCGCTCGCTAGCGGATATTGCTACCACGCGGGCTTTGGCGGTGCGGCGCTTTTTGCTTCCGTAGTGGCGGCATTTTGCGCGTTTTTTTGCGCGCTCAGACTCGGCGCGAAAAATTATTTGCAGATCGGCGAGGATGCTTTTACGATCGTGCGCGGGGCAAATTCCGAGAGCTTCGAATACAAAGATATCGCAAATTTAGGCACCAAAACCTTCGTCGCGGGCAGAAACAAAACGGAGCTTTTAAATTTTGTATTCAAAAAAGCGCCGCAGGCGCAGGACCGCTTTAATTTTTTGCGATTTTACAGCGACACGGAGGCTACGCTACCGGGCTCGTTTGAAATTTCGATCTACGAGCTGAGTAAAATTTTGCGTGAGAAAGCGGGTCTTTCGCAAAGCCCTGAGGAAGAACAAACCGCTTTAAAAACTCGCAAGGGTGCCAAAGGCTCTAAAAAAAGCGTGAGTAGCGCTAAAAATTTTAAAGCTAAAAACTTTCGCGATGAGAATTTTGCTTCAAAAAATTTCGATGCGCAAAGTTCCTGCGGCGCGCAAAATTTAGATGAAAATTCAGGCGCGGAAAATTCCCGCTCTACGCAGGATTCCGCCGTGCAAAATTCTAATGGCGCCGCTGATTCAAACGGCGCGCAGAATTTGAAAGGCGCTTCAAATTTAAACGAACAAAGCTCCGCCGCGCCGAATGGTGCCGCTTCCTCAAATGACGCCGCCGCGGGCGAAAATTTCACAGGCACCGAGAATTCCGCGCCTAAATTTTCTGCGGGCGATAATGGATCTGCCACTGCGTCCGAAAGTGCGGCAGCGGCTAGCTATGATGCCGCCGATGCCGAGATGCAAAGCTCCGCCTGCGAAAGTAAAATAAGTAGGCAGGTGCAGCCTTGAACTCCTTGCCGATCGGAATTTTCTTGCAAGGAGCCGCGCTGATGCTCTCGCTCATCGTCGCGATCGGCGCGCAAAATATCTTCGTCATCTCCCAAGGCCTTGCGAAAAACCACGTCGCGGCTGTTTGCATGGTTTGCGCGCTAAGCGATGCCGTATTTACGGCCGTAGGGATATTTTTAATCGGCGGCGCCCTTAAGCAAGGCTCGCTTCTTACCCAAATTTTAGGCATAGGCGGGATCATATTTCTGCTCTGCTACGCGCTAAGCTCGTTTTTTAGCGCCTACAGAGGCTCGCATTTTGCCAAGATCCAAAACTCTGCAAATAGCCCGCTGGCGCCCGTCGTAGCCAAAGCTCTTGCGGTGACGCTTCTAAATCCGCACGTGTATTTAGACACCGTCGTGGTCGTGGGCTCGCTCGGCGCTACGATCGCAGATGCCCAAAAGCCGTGGTTTTACGCGGGAGTTATGTTCGTATCGTTTGCGTGGTTTTTCGGCTTGGGCTACGGTTCAGGGGCGCTTTCGAGGCTTTTTGCAAGTAGCAGAGCGTGGCGCATAATCGACGCGCTCGTGGGAGTTTTGATGCTGTATATGGCGTATCTGATCGCGAAGTTTGTCTTTAAAATTTAAAATTTCACGCTAAAATTCCGCACTCTTGATAAAGGATCTATGATGAAAATTGAAATTGAAAGCGGGCTCGAGCTAAAAGAGGCCTTGTGGCGCGTAGAGAAAGCTCTGCGACTAGTGACCGACAAGGACGGCAAAATCACATCGAGCGCGACGCTTTACGTGGGCAAACATTCGCTTTTAAATTTACTCGATACCAACCAGATCGAAAATATCCAAAACGCTTATGCGCGCGCCAGGACGGAATTTCGCGCGGAGATGCTGGGAGTACTGGAGGGCTTTTTATCCCAAGAGGATGCCGAGAAAGATCCGGAATACGCGCTATTTAATCAGCTCTACCAAATGGCGATGACTGCGGGCAGAAAGAGCGATATTTTTATCCACGTCCAAGGCATCAGCGAAAACGAGGTCGTGCTGCGCGTGTATCAGCGCTTCGAGCTGGAGAGCGGCGAGACAATCTATTACGCAGGCGGCGAGTTTAGCTACACTCTGGATGAAAATTTCGGTAAAATTTATCGCTACGAAATTTGATTTTAGCGGTACAGCGTAAGATCGGTGCCGCCTTGATCGTAAATATCGCACTACGCTTCTTTGCCGCGAGGACGCATAAATTTAAACTCTAAAACACATGGCAAGTTTAAATTTAAACAAACTTTCTGCAATGATAGAATTCCGCTCGGTTAAAATTTATCTCAACTTTAAATTTAAAGCTCGTGTAAATTTCGCCGCATTACCGCCAGCGTTTGAGTCTGCCTTTTATGCTTGCCGAAATTTTTAAGTCGAGCTCGCATAAAATTTTATTTCTTAGGCACATAAATTTTGTCGGATCGCACTTTTATGCAAAAGAAAAGATAATTAAACGAAGCCGAATTTAACCAAGGCGCGTATATAGGAGGGCGGGCTCAAAGATGATACGCTAGGTGGCGGTTTGCTGCCATTGCTTACTTTAAAAATTTTAAGCATTAATACGTGCAAAATGTAAAAACAAAGAAGTGAAAACGCAATGCCAAGTAAAAAAACTAGGATAATAAGAGCGCTGATCGGTCTAACGATAATGATCGCTGGAGTGGTGTTTAGCAGCTGGTGGGGGCTGGTCGGACTCGTGCCCTTTATCGTGGGCGTCACGGGATTTTGCCCCGCTTGCTACTTTTTAAACCGCTGTTCGCTAAAGCGCTAAATTTAGCCACAGTATGCGGTTTTGCCATGCATCGGGCAAAAGGCGCGATAAATTTTATGGCGAAGTGGGCGAGCTTTAAATTTTAAATTCTCCACGCCTTGCCGCGGAACGTTAAATTTAAACGAGCGCTTAAGGCTTAAAATTTTATCGCGCGATACAAGGCCGTAAATTTAATTTCATGCCGCCGTCAATCGGCATGCCGCTATCTGGGTAAAATTTTAGTACACGCCGCTTTCGGCGCTCTTATTGGAGCTGGCTTGCGCTCCGCGTTAGCTATGCCAAACTTTATGATTAATTGCGCCCGCCTCTTAAAATTCATCTTAAATTTGCTAAAATTGCAGCAAAATTTAAAATTTAAAGGAGCCAAAATGTCAAATATCTTAATCATAGGCGCGGGCGGCGTGAGCCAAGTCGCGACCGTAAAATGCGCGATGAACGCGGACGTTTTTACAAAAATCACCCTTGCAAGCCGCACCAAAAGCAAGTGCGACGCGATCGCCAAATTTATCAAAGACCGCTTGGGCGTCGCTATCGACACCGCCCAGATCGACGCGGACGATACCGACGCCGTAGTCGCGCTCATCAAAAAAACGGGCGCCGATTTGCTTTTAAATGTGGCGCTACCGTATCAGGACCTAACCCTCATGGACGCGTGCTCTCGTGCCGGCATCCCATACATCGACACCGCAAACTACGAGCACCCCGACACGGCGAAATTTGAATACAAGCTACAGTGGGCGAAGGACGGCGAGTTTAAAGCTGCAAACACGATGGCGCTGCTGGGAAGCGGCTTTGATCCGGGCGTGACGAACGTATTTTGCGCCTACGCGCAGCAAAATCTCTTTGACGAGATCCACGAGATCGACATCCTAGACTGCAACGCAGGCGATCACGGCTACCCGTTTGCGACAAATTTTAACCCAGAGATAAATTTACGTGAAGTGAGCGCAAAGGGCCGCTACTGGGAGCGCGGCGAGTGGAAAGAAACCGAGCCGATGGAAATAATGTTTAAATGGGACTATCCGAAAGTGGGCGTCAAAGATAGCTACCTACTCTATCACGAGGAGCTTGAAAGCTTAGTAAAAAACATCAAAGGACTAAAGCGAATCCGCTTTTTTATGACCTTCGGACAGAGCTACCTAACTCACATGAAATGCCTAGAAAACGTCGGCATGCTTCGCATCGACGAGGTCGAGCATAACGGCGTAAAAATCGTGCCGATCCAGTTTCTAAAGACGCTTTTGCCTGATCCTGCGTCGCTAGGCCCTCG
>ERZ773070.1916-NODE-1916-length-12167-cov-6.827196_pt1 | contig 12167 bp, 8 predicted proteins | sample MGYA00580618_ERZ773070 | MGnify/ENA primary metagenome ERZ773070 (study PRJEB29015, sample SAMEA2738023) | human oral metagenome | biome: human oral; feature: human-associated habitat; material: dental | place: China | collected 2019 ...
GGCGGGATCCGGATCGGTCCCGCCCGCCGTTTCCGCGCTTTGTCCGAGCAAAAAGGGGCGTTGTGCGCCCTTCGCCCACTTGAGCGCCCCATGTGCCCCGCTACTGCGGAGACGGTCTGCGGATGATGTTGCACACTTTCGTTTCCTTGTCTACTATGTGCGTAAGAGAAAGTGAAACGACGGGTTTCTGTCCACGAAGAGGTGATGGTCATGGATCGGGCGGCACGCACCGGTTACATCCTCGACCGCCTCGCCGCCGAGGGCGAGGTGAGCGTCGCGGCCCTGGCCGCCGACCTCGGCGTCTCGCCCGTCACCGTGCGCACCACGCTCAGGGCCCTCGAGGTCGAGGGGTACCTGGTGCGCACCCACGGAGGGGCCCGGCCCACCGCCTTCCGCAACATCCACCTGCGCCAACTCGACCGCGTCGAGCAGAAGGAGCGCATCGCGCGCGCCGCCGCCGACATGATCCGCGACGACGACCGCATCATGATCGAGGCCGGCACCTCGTGCGCCCTCATCGTCAAATTCCTCACCCGCAAGCGCGGCGTCCAGATCCTCACCAACTCCGTGCTCGTCTTCGCCAACGCGCGCTCGAACCCCAACCTCAACATCACCCTCACAGGAGGGCAGTTCCGCGCCGAGTCCGAGTCCCTGGTCGGGCCGGTCGCCGAGCGCTCCATCAACGACTTCAACGCCCGCATCGCCTTCCTCGGAACCGATGGCTTCAGCGTTGACCGCGGCCTGACCACGCAGCTCATCGAGGGCGGGCAGGTCGGTGCCGTCATGCGCACCCGCGCAGAAGAGACGTGGCTGCTGGCCGACTCGTCCAAGTACGGGTGCGCCGGTTTCGTCAGCTTCATGGGGATCGACGAGGTCACCGGAATCATCACCGACGATGAGATCCCCGCCCAATCCACAAAGGAACTTTCCGAGCGCACGAAACTGCGCATCGTCTAGGAGGAAATACATGGCCACCATCGTGGTGATGCCCCAGCTGGGCAACTCTGTGGAGTCCTGCATCATCGTGGAGTGGACGGTCGCCGAGGGCGACGCCGTCTCCCTCGACCAGACCCTGTGCTCCATCGAGACCGACAAGTCGACGATGGAGGTGCCCTCGACCGCCGAGGGTACCGTCCTGAAGCTCCTGTGGGAGGAAGGCGACGAGGTCCCCGTCAAGGATCCCCTCATCATCGTCGGAGCGCCCGGAGAAGACATCTCGGGCCTCGTCCCTGGAGGCGAGGGTGCCAGCGAGTCGGCCGAGGCTGCCGCCGCTCCCGGGCAGGCCGCCGCTGCCCCCGAGCAGGCCGCCCCCGCCTTCGCGACCGAGCGCGCCACGGGAGCCGTCTCCCCGCGCGCCCGTGCCCTGGCCGCCAGTTCCGGCGTGGACGCCTCGGCCATCGCCGAGGGGTCGGGTCCCCACGGGCGAGTCATCGAACGCGACGTTGCCGCCGCGATCGCGGCCGGCCCCACCCTGACCTCCGCCGCGCGCGCCGCGGGAGTGAGCGCCGCGGAGGGCACCGGCATCGGAGGGCGCGTCAGTGTCGCGGACGCGAACCGGGCCCCCGAGGCGAGCGCGCCCGCCGCCGTTCCCGCCCCCGCCGCCCCGGCGGCCGACTTCCCCGGCGCCTCCACCTCCTCCCCGCTCAAGGGCGTGCGCAAGGTCGTCGCCAAGCGCATGATGGAGTCCCTGACCTCCACCGCGCAGCTGACCCTCAACACGAGCGCCAACGCCGCCGGCATCCTCGCGATGCGCAAGAAGGTCAAGAACGCCGACGAGGCCCTGGGCCTGAACAAGATCACGCTCAACGACCTGGTCTGCTTCGCGGTGTCGCGCACCCTGCTCAAGTACCCCGTGTTCAACGCTCACCTCGAGGACGGCGTCCTCACCGAGTTCGAGCAGGTCCACCTCGGCTTCGCGTGCGACACCCCGCGCGGCCTCCTGGTTCCCGTCATCCGCTCGGCGCAGTCCCTGGGCCTCAAGGCGTTCTCCGACGAGGCCAAGCGCCTGGCCGGCGGCGCCATCGACGGCACCCTGCCGCCCGACTACCTGGGCGGCGGGACCTTCACGGTCTCCAACATCGGATCCTTCGGGATCGAGACCTTCACCCCCGTCATCAACCTGCCCCAGACGGCGATCCTCGGCGTCGGCGCGATCACTCCGCGCCCGGCCCTGGCCCCCGACGGCACCGTCGGCGTCGAGCAGCGCCTCAACCTGTCGCTCACGATCGACCACCAGGTCATCGACGGAGCGGACGGCGCGCGCTTCCTGCGCGACCTCGTCGCCGCCATCGAGAACATCGACGTGACCGTCCTGGCCTGAGAGAAGAGGAACACACATGAGCGAGACACACTTCGACGTCATCGTCCTGGGGGCCGGCCCCGGGGGCTACCTGGCCGCCGAGCGCCTCGGCCACGCGGGCAAGAAGGTCGCCCTGGTGGAGGAGCAGTACCTGGGGGGCACCTGCCTGAACGTGGGCTGCATCCCCACCAAGACCCTGCTCAACGGCGCGAAGAACTACCTGCACGCCAAGGAGGCCGGCCAGTTCGGCGTCGACGCCCAGGGCGTGTCCGTCAACTGGGCGCAGATGCAGGCCTGGAAGGACCAGGTCGTCAAGGGACTCGTGGCCGGCGTGGCCGCCACCGAGCGCAAGGCGGGAGTCACGGTCATCAACGGCCGGGGCCGCCTCGACGCCCCCGGCCGCGTCACCGTCGAGGGCACCGCCTACACCTCGGACCACGTCATCATCGCCACCGGTTCCGTCCCCGCCATGCCGCCGCTACCCGGCACGCAGGACAACCCGGCCCTGGTGGACTCCACGGGCATCCTGTCCCTGCCCGAGGTGCCCGCGCGCCTGGCCGTCATCGGCGGCGGCGTCATCGGCGTCGAGTTCGCCTCCCTGTACTCCACGCTCGGCTCGAAGGTCACCGTCATCGAGATGGCCCCCGAGATCCTGCCCTTCATGGACGACGACCTGGCCGCCAGGGCCCGCGCCGCCATGAAGGACGTGGCCTTCGAACTGGGATGCCGGGTCGAGTCCCTCGACGGGGGCACCGTCCACTACTCCAAGGACGGGGAGAGCAAGAGCGTCGAGGCCGACGTGGTCCTCATGGCCGTCGGCCGCCGTCCCGCGACTGCGGGCTGGGGCGCCGAGGAGGCCGGCCTCGAGATCGACCGCGGCGTCGTCGTCGACGACACGATGCGCACCAACCTGCCCAATGTCTGGGCCATCGGCGACGTCACCGGACGGTCGCTGCTCGCCCACGCCGCCTACCGCATGGCGGAGATCGCCTCGGCGAACATCCTCGACCCTGCCGCCAAGAAGCGCGGCGAGGTCATGCGCTGGCACACCGTCCCGTGGGCCGTGTTCTCGATCCCCGAGGCGGCCGGAGTCGGCCTGACCGAGTCGGCGGCCAAGCGCGAGGGGCGCCCCGTCCTGGTGGCCAAGGTCCCCGCCCTCATGTCCGGGCGCTTCATCGCCGAGAACGGCTTCAAAGCCCCCGGCGAGGCGAAGATCCTCGTCGATCCCGACACCCACCAGGTCCTCGGCATCCACGTGCTCGGCGCCTACGCCGCCGAGATGATCTGGGGGGCCCAGGCCGTCCTCGAGATGGAGCTCACCGTCGAGGACCTGCGCCAGGTCGTCTTCCCCCACCCCACGGTCTCCGAGGTCATCCGCGAGGCCGCCTGGGCCGTCAAGCTCTGATACACCCGCTACTCAAGGAAGAAGTAGAAAACCCATGACCAAGTCACTGATCGTCGACCCCTCGGAGGTGCGCGCGCCCGGGCACGTCGCCTTCCCGGACGTTCCCGTGAACCAGTACTCCTTCGACCTCGGCACCGAGGTGGCGCGCCACGGCGAGGACGGCCTCGTGCGCATGCTCCACGACATGATCGTCGTGCGCACCTTCGAGTCGATGCTGGACTCCATCAAGAAGACCGGAGAGTGGCAGGGCGTCGCCTACAACCACAAGGGCCCCGCCCACCTCGGCATCGGCCAGGAGTCCGCCTACGTCGGCCAGAGCGCTGTACTGACCCCGGACGACTTCATCTTCGGCTCCCACCGCTCCCACGGGGAGATCCTCGCCAAGTGCTACTCGGCGATGCACCAGATGGACGAGGGCGACCTCGAGGCCATCATGAAGGGCTTCCTGGGCGGCGAGACCCTGTCCTACGCCGAGCGGATCGACTACAAGGACACCAAGGACCTCACCGAGAACTTCATCCTCTTCGGGGCGCTCGCCGAGATCTTCGCCCGCAAGTCCGGATTCAACCGGGGCCTGGGCGGCTCCATGCACACCTTCTTCCTCCCGTTCGGCTCCTACCCGAACAACGCGATCGTCGGCGGGAGCGCCCCCATCGCCAACGGCGCCGCCCTGTTCAAGCGCATCAACCGCAAGCCCGGCATCGTCATCTCCAACGTCGGCGACGCCGCCCTGGCATGCGGCCCCGTGTGGGAGGCCCTCAACTTCGCGTCGATGGACCAGTTCCGCTCCCTGTGGCGCGCGGAGGACGGCGGCAACCCGCCGATCCTGTTCAACTTCTTCAACAACTTCTACGGCATGGGCGGCCAGACCTACGGCGAGACCATGGGCTACGAGGTCCTCGCCCGCGTGGGCGCCGCCCTCAACCCCGAGGCCATGCACGCCGAGCGCGTCGACGGCATCAACCCCCTCGCCGTCGCCGAGGCCACCGCCCGCAAGAAGAAGATCCTCGAGGAGGGGCGCGGCCCCGTCCTCATGGACACCATCACCTACCGCTTCTCGGGCCACTCGCCGTCGGACGCCTCGTCGTACCGCACGAAGGAGGAGGTCGAGCTGTGGGAGCAGGTGGACTGCATCAAGGAGTACTCCGACCTCCTCATCTCCAACGGCCTCACCACCCAGTCCGCCATCGACGACTACACGGCGGACCTGACCGGCAAACTCGTCAAGGTCCTCAAGCTCTCGATCGACGACGAGGCCACCCCGCGCGTCGCCGACGGCTACATCGACTCCGTCATGTACTCCAACGAGAAGGTCGAGGCCTTCGACGACGCCGCCCCCGAGATCGACCTGGCGGACAACCCGCGCGTGAAGGCCCTGGCCAAGAAGGTGCGCACCAGCGTCGACGCCAACGGCAAGCCCGTCTCCAAGATGCGCATGTACCAGTTCCGCGACGGCCTCTTCGAGGCGATGCTCCACCGCTTCAAGACCGACCCGACGATGGCGGCCTGGGGCGAGGAGAACCGCGACTGGGGCGGCGCCTTCGCCGTCTACCGCGGCCTCACCGAGGCCCTGCCCTACCGCCGCCTCTTCAACTCGCCCATCGCCGAGGCCTCCATCGTCGGCGCGGGCGTCGGCTACGCCATGGCCGGCGGGCGCGCGGTCGTCGAGCTCATGTACTGCGACTTCCTGGGCCGCGCGGGCGACGAGGTCTTCAACCAGATGGCCAAGTGGCAGTCCATGAGCGCCGGCCTGCTCAAGATGCCCCTCGTGCTGCGCGTGTCCGTGGGCGCCAAGTACGGCGCCCAGCACAGCCAGGACTGGAGCGCCCTGACCGCCCACATCCCCGGCCTCAAGGTCTACTTCCCGACCACGCCCACCGACGCCAAGGGCATGCTCAACCTGGCGCTGTCCGGCACCGACCCCGTCGTCTTCTTCGAGTCCCAGAAGCTCTACGACAAGGGCGAGGACTTCGAGCCCGGCGGCGTCCCCGAGGGCTACTACGAGACCGAGGAGGGCGAGCCCGCCATCCGCCGCGAGGGCGGCGACATCACGATCGCGGCATACGGCGCCACCGTCTACAAGGCACTGGAGGCCGCCGACGTGCTGGCTGAGAAGTACGGCATGAGCGCCGAGGTCATCGACCTGCGCTTCGTGGCGCCCCTGAACTACGACAAGCTCATCGCCTCCGTGAAGAAGACGGGCCGCCTGCTGCTCACCTCGGACGCGGTCGAGCGCGGCTCCTTCCTCAACACGGTCGCCACCAACGTGCAGACCCTCGCCTTCGACGCCCTCGACGCGCCGGTGGCCGTCGTGGGCTCGCGCAACGGCATCACGCCCGGCCCTGAGATGGAATCTTTCTTCTTCCCGCAGGTATCCTGGATCATTGACGCGATCCATGAGCGCATCGTCCCTCTGCCCGGCCACGTGCCCACCACGAAGCACGCGACCGAGGCCGAGATCGCCCGCCTCAACAGGGCGGGCCTGTAAAAGCCATGGGGCGGGCCGTGCTCCCCTTTCCGGTCCGCCCCCTGCCGGTCCGCCAAGCGGACCAGCGACGGGGCCGGGGCACCCTCCACGCCAACACCGCCCCGGCCCCGTCGCCACACTTCATCGCAACCCAATGACCGTGATGCGAGGACCAACAATGGACGCCACGAACGACGCGACCCTCAGCCAGGACGAGCGCACAGCAGCGCTCCGGGAAGCCATCCGCGGGGAAGCGTTCCCCGAATGGGTCCCCGAGTCCAACAACCACATCCACACCTGCTACTCCTTCAGCCCCTACACCCCCACGCACGCCGCCCTGCTGGCGCGCCGCGCGGGACTGCGGGTGGTGGGCTCCGTCGACCACGACTCCATCGCCGCCGCACCGGAGATGACGGCCGCCACCCGCGCCCTGGGAATGGGCTCCGTGACGGGCTTCGAGATCCGCGCGCGCTTCGACCCGGACGGCCCGCTCGACGGGCGCAAACTCAACAACCCCGACTCCGCGGGGATCGCCTACATGACCGTTCAGGGAGTGCCCGCCCCCGCGCGCGCCGCCGTGGACGCGTGGCTGGCCCCCAAGCGGCAGGCGCGGCTGCGCCGCACCCTGGCGATGGCGGACGAGGCGAACACCGTCCTGGCCGGCCTGGGCCTGGAGCCCTTCGACCCGCGCTCCGACATGGTCGCCGCGTCCCAGTACGCCCACGGGGGAGGCATCACCGAGCGCCACCTCCTGGCCGCCATGGCCTCGGCCCTGATCAGGGGATTCGGGCGCGGCCCCGCGCTGGTGGCAGGCCTGGGGACGATGGGTGTCACCGTGCCCGCCGCCCTCGCCGGCGCCCTGGCCGACCCCGGCAACCCCCACCTCGTGTTCGACCTGCTCGGCGTCCTCAAGGCCGAGTACCTCGACCGCGTCTACATCCAGCCCACCGACGAGCTGGCCACCGCCGCCGAGGTCGTCGCCTTCGCCGACTCCGTGGGGGCGATCGCCACCTACGCCTACCTGGGCGACGTGTCCGCCTCGCCGACCGGCGACAAGAAGGCGGAGAAGTTCGAGGACGACTTCCTGGACGAGCTCTTCGACGCCATGGAGGCCAAGGGCCTGCGCGCCGTCACCTACATGCCCCCGCGCAACACCCCCGCCCAGCTCGAGCGCGTCCACAGGCTCGCCGCCGCCCACGGCATGCTGGAGATCTCCGGCGTCGACATCAACCAGCCGCGCCAGGCCTTCAACTGCCCCGAACTGCGCCGCCCCGAGTTCGCCGGCCTCAACGAGGCCACATGGGCGCTGGTCGCCCACGAGGCCCTGTCCTCCGTGGACCCCGCCCTGCACCTGCTGGGCCGGACGGGACGGCTGGGCCCCGACCGCCTCGCGCAGCGCATCGCCCAGTACGCGCCCCTGGGCAGGAGGATCGCCGACGGCGAGGCGGCCGACCGCGTCGCCGAGGACGCCACGAGGGCCTGAGACCACAACCGCACGCCCCGCCAGGCGGGGCAGAGAGAAAGACAATCGCCATGACACACGCACCGCTGATCCGCGGACTCTTCCTGGCGGCGCTGCGCCGCCCCGTCATCGTCAGCCCCACGCAGGAGGAGGCGGGCATCGTCCTCGACGAGCCCCTGGCCGATGTGGCCCCCGACTCCCTCGCCGACGTGGAACTGCCCGTCGTCGTCTCCGCCGGGGGCGAGTCCTACCAGGTCCGGGCCACCGCCTCCGGGGAGCGCGCCATCACCGGGCGCGTCGCCCTGGTCACGGGCGGCGCCCAGGGCTTCGGCGCTGAGATCGCCAAGGGCCTGGTCGACCAGGGGTGCTTCGTGTACATCGCCGACCTCAACGGCGAGGGCGCGGCCGCCAAGGCCGCGGAACTCGGAGCCGGCACCACCCACCCCATCACCGTCAACGTCGCCGACGAGGACTCCGTGGCCGCGATGGCCGCCGAGGTCGAGCGGGTCACGGGCGGCCTCGACCTGGTCGTGTCCAACGCCGGCATCGTGCGCGCCGGCTCCGTCCTGGAGCAGGACGCGTCGGCGTTCCGCCTGTCCACGGACATCAACTACGTGGCGTTCTTCCTGGTGACCAAACACCTGGGGCAGCTGCTGGCCCGCCAGCACTCGACGGCCCCCGAGTGGATGTGCGACATCATCCAGATCAACTCCAAGTCCGGCCTGGTCGGCTCCAACAAGAACGCCGCCTACGCGGGCTCCAAGTTCGGCGGCATCGGCCTCGTCCAGTCCTTCGCCCTCGAGATGGTTGAGCACGGCGTGAAGGTCAACGCGATCTGCCCCGGGAACTTCTACGACGGGCCGCTGTGGTCCGACCCCGACCGCGGGCTCTTCGTCCAGTACCTCAACTCCGGCAAGGTCCCCGGCGCCAAGACGGTCGCCGACGTCAAGGAGTTCTACGAGGCGAAGGTCCCCATGCGCCGCGGCGCCCAGGGCATCGACGTTCTGCGCGCGATCTTCTACATCGTCGAGCAGGAATACGAGACCGGCCAGGCCGTGCCCGTCACGGGCGGCCAGGTGATGCTCTCCTGACTTCTCACGAGGTCGGGGACGCATGCGGGTTTCTCGCCAGCTCCCCGGCCTCGTCCTTTCTTCCCACGTCCAGTTGTTTTTCCAGCGAAAGAGTCAGTCATGACCCAGATTCCCTCCACCCAGTACGCGATTCAGATCGTCGGCAAGGAAGAGTTCGTCGTTAACCCGGCGAAGCCCGTTGACCCCGTTGGCCCGACGCAGATCATGCTCGAGGTCGAAGCCTGCGGCATTTGCTTCTCTGATACGAAGCTGCTCCACCAGTTCGATGGCCACCCGCGCAAGTCGGATGTGGTGGCGGGCATCGACCTGGACGCCCTGAAGGACATTCCGTCCTACCACCCGAACCAGGAGGCCGTGACCCCCGGTCACGAGCCCGTCGTGCGCGTCGTGCAGGTCGGCGAGAAGGTCACGCACTTCAAGGTCGGCGACCGTCTGCTGGTCCAGGCCGACTGGAAGCACCTGCGTACCGCCAAGTCGAACGGCGCCTTCGGCTACAACTTCGACGGCGCCCTCGAGGAGTTCGTCGTTGTCGACGAGCGCTGCGTCGTGTCCCCGGACGGGGAAGAGTTCCTCATTCACCTGTCGGAGGGTCCGTCGGCCGCAGCCGTCGGCCTCATCGAGCCCTGGGCGACCGTCGAGGGTTCCTACGCGTGGGCCGAACGTAACCACGTCGCCGACGGCGGCCGCCTGCTGATCGTCGGTGAGGGCGATATCGACGCTCTGACCGCCGAGCACAAGCCCGCCGAGGTCGTGCGCGTTGCCGCCGACGCCATCGAGGGCGTCCTGGGCGAATTCGACGACGTCGTGTTCTTCGGTGCGGACGCCGACGCCATCGAGAAGGCCGCGCTCCTGATCGGCACCCGCGGCACCATGTGTGTCGTCCTCGGCGGCGAGAAGATCTCGCGCAAGGTGTCCCTGGACATCGGCCGCGTCCACTACGACTTCACCCGCTTCTGCGGCACGACCGGCTCGGACCCGCGCGAGGGCTACGCCTGGATCCCCGCCAACGGCGATCTTCGCGAGAACGACCGTTGCGTCTTCGTCGGCGCCGCCGGCCCGATGGGCGTCATGCACACCATGCGCGCCGTCACCTCCGGCGTTCCCGGCCTCAGCGTCGTGGGCACCGACCTGTCGGACGAGCGTCTAGCGAACCTGACGAAGGTCGTCGGCCCGACCGCCGAGAAGAACGGCGTGCCGCTGGACATCGTCAACACCTCCTCGTCGCCGTCGTCCCCGTCATCGTCATGCTCTTCGCCCTGAAGGACCACCGGGTCAACCTGGCGGTCCTGGTGGCGGCGAGCGTCCTCATGACCGCCGCACGGGCCCCGCGCACCCGCACGCTCGTCTCGGTCCTGGGCTCCTGGGCCGTCACGGGGCTCATGCTGTGGATCTTCGGCAACGGGCTCCGCTCCGGCCCCGAGACGCAGGTCTACGACATGGGCAGCGCCGTGGCCGCCGGGACCGGGATCGGGGCCATGGTCTCCCTGGTGCTGCTCTCCGGTATCTCCACCGACGCCGAGGCCCTTATCCGCACGCTGACGGCCACCTTCCGCATGCCCTACCGGATCGGGTCCGCGGGGACGGCGGCCACCGCCTTTATCGCCCGGTTCCACGGGGACCTCACCGTGCTACGCACGGCCCGCGCCCTGCGAGGTGTCGGCCGTGCCTGGGGGCCGGCGGCCCCGGTGGTGCGCTGGGCGGGCTCGATCCTGCCGCTCATGATCCTGGCGATCCAGCACGCTGAACGTGTGGCCCTGTCCATGGACTCGCGCGCCTTCGGGGCGTACAGGGGGCGCACCGAGCTGCGGGACGAGCCCTGGCGCCGGCGCGACTGGGCCGTGGTGGCCTGCACCTGGCTGGTCACCGCGATCACGTGGAGGACCGTGGGATGAGGGCCCCTGCGCCCTCTTGAGGACACTGAGACGGAACGGCAAAGGAACAGAGGAACAGAGAGGAGAGTCGACCATGCCAGCAGTTACAGGACGACCACAGGAGTCCCCCGGGGCGAGCTCACCGGGTGCGGGGACCAGGACGGTCACCGTCAGCGACCTCATTAGGCCGGCGCGGGGGGCGATGATCCTCTCCGGCGCCCTGACCGCCGTCGGGGCGGTGCTGTCCATCGTGCCCTTCGTGGCCCTGCGGAACCTGGCCGCCATCTGGCTGGAGGAGTCGGACGCCCAGGGGCTCGCGGCCCGGCCCTGGACGTGGGCGGTGGTCGCCGTCGGGTCCCTCTTCGTCGCCCAGCTGCTCTACCTCACGGGCCTGGGCGTCACCCACCTGGCCGAGGCCAGGCTGCGCCACCACCTGCGGGTCCGTGTGGTGGAGGCCCTCAGCCGCCTGCCGCTGGGGCGCGTGGCCGCCATCCCCCACGGCACCATACGCAAGATGGTGTGCGACGACACCACCGCCATCCACACCCTCGTGGCCCACATGCCCGGGGACACCACCAACGCCGTGGTCATGGCCCTGGCGGGGACGGCCTACCTGCTGTGGACCGACTGGGCGCTGACCCTGGCCCTGCTGGGGGTGTGGCTCCTGGCCCTGGCCGCCGTCATGCCCGCCATGCGCGGCCTGAGCGGTATCACCGACCGCTTCGGGAAGGCGCAGACGGACCTGGCCGCCGCCACCGTCGAGATGATCGAGGGCATTAAGGAGGTCAAGGGCTTCCAGGCCACCGACCTGAGCCGTACCCGCTTCAACGCCGCCCGGAGGCACTTCTCCGACATCTCCTACGAGTGGGTCACGAGCTCGGGGCGGCCCATGAGCCTCATGGCGGCGGTGCTGCGCCCGGCCACCGTGTTCGCCACCGTGGCGCCCCTGGCGGTGCTCTTCGTGTGGCAGGGCTGGACCCAGCTGTCCGCCACCCTGCCCTTCTTCCTGGTGGCCCTGGGGCTGCCCGAGGGCATGGTCACGTTCATCAACCTCATGCAGCACGCCTACGAGTCGCGTATGGCGGCCCAGGACACCGCCGAGCTGCTCTCCCAGGCGCCCATGCCCGAGGGCGGCTTCGACGCCGACGACGGCCCCGCCCCGGGGAGGGTGGAGGTGGATGACGTCACCTTCTCCTACGAGCCCGGCTCCCCGGTGCTCAAGGGCGTGTCCCTCACGGCCGAGCCCGGCACCGTCACCGCCCTGGTGGGCCCCTCCGGGGGCGGGAAGTCCACCCTGGCCCGTCTCATTGCCCGCTTCTACGACGTCGACGCCGGCGCCGTGCGCGTCTCCGGCGTCGACGTGCGCGAGGCCACCTTCCCCTGGCTGTTCTCCCGGGTGGCGATCGTGCTGCAGGACGTGGCCCTGTCCCACGACACCGTGCACGACAACATCGCCCTGGGCCGGCCCGGGGCCACCCGCGAGCAGGTGGAGGCAGCGGCCCGGGCCGCCTGCGTCCACGAGCGCATTACGCGCCTGCCCCACGGCTACGACACGGTCCTGGGCGAGGCGGG
>ERZ773070.1917-NODE-1917-length-12148-cov-4.845613_pt1 | contig 12148 bp, 24 predicted proteins | sample MGYA00580618_ERZ773070 | MGnify/ENA primary metagenome ERZ773070 (study PRJEB29015, sample SAMEA2738023) | human oral metagenome | biome: human oral; feature: human-associated habitat; material: dental | place: China | collected 2019 ...
CGATGACGGCAACAGTCAAGCAATCCTTGATAGTTGCACTGGCCGCCCTGCTGGCCGGTTGCGCCGCCCCGAGCGCACCGCGCGTGCAGCAGGTCAATGTGCCCGTGCCTGTGCCATGCCGCGAGAGCGAGCCGCCGCGCCCGGCAATGCCCACGGAAGCGCTAGCCGCCGACGTGACGCTGGATACCTTCGCCGCCGCCGCCATCGCGGAAATCGAAAGGCGCGAAGGCTACGAGGTCCAGCTACGCGCCGCATTGGCGGCATGCACCGCGCCGCCGTAACCGACTCAAAAAAGGACGGAGCGACCGCGCCAGATGCGTCACCACCTGGCCCGGCCCCGCCCCGCAGAACGCACCTGCGAGCCAGCAAGGCCCCGCCCACCCGATCGGGCGCGGGCAGTGTAATCACTTTTTACAAGCCGAAAGACTCGCAAACATGCCCACCCCCATCATCCCGTGGATCGGCGGCAAACGCCGCCTGGCCGATCACCTCATCCCCCGTTTTCCGCGCCACACCTGCTACGTTGAGGTCTTTGCAGGTGGCGCGGCCCTCTACTTTCTCAAAAACCCTTCAAAAGTCGAGGTCATTAACGACGTCAATGGCGAACTGGTCAATCTTTACCGGGTCGTCAAAACGCACCTCGAAGAGTTCGTCCGTCAATTCAAATGGGCGCTCTCCAGCCGCGAAGTGTTTAAGTGGCTGCAAACCACCCGCCCCGAAACCCTGACCGACATTCAGCGCGCCGCCCGCTTTTTTTACCTGCAACACCAGGCATTCGGCGGCAAAGTCCAAGGGCAAAGCTGGGGCAACTCCACCACCGCGCCAGCGCCGACTGTCAATTTGTTGCGGCTGGAAGAAACCTTGAGCGCCGCCCATTTGCGACTCACCGGCGCGTACATCGAGCGCCTAGACTGGCGCGAGTGCCTGCGCCGCTACGACCGCCCCCACACCCTTTTTTATCTAGACCCGCCGTACTGGCAAAACAGAAGGCTACGGTGTCCCCTTTGACTGGCCCGAATACGAGCACATGGCCGCCACTCTGCGCACCCTGCAAGGCAAAGCCATCGTCAGCCTGGGCGACCATCCCGACATCCGCCGCTGCTTTGACGGCTACGACATCGAGTGCACCACCCTGGCCCACGGACTTGCAGGCGGCGACACCAAGCAAGCGGGCGAACTCATCATCTACAGCTGGAGCCGCGCCAGCGACCCGGCGGGGCTTTTCTGACACGGCGTGCCGCGTGTGCTATATTTCGCGTGCGCCCTATGGCGCTTCAGCCTTGTAACACTGCGGGCTGTGTGTTGAAACCAAAAAGGCTCTACTCATCGCAATGTAGTCCGTCCAGAAAATGGCCCCTCGCGGGGCCATTTTTTTTGCCCTGACATCGGATGGGCGTCAGCCGCACAAACCGCCGCAACGCCTTTGTGCGCGGGGCTTTTCCGCTATCAATGCAATAGCAATTGGCAAAAAGGCAACGGCAAAAGGCCCCACAAGCAAGCCGGGAATAAAAAAAGATTTGACAAACGGGCGTTAGTCATGCATAATACAAGTCATGTTGATCGGGGTGATCAATACCGACGCCCGGCGGCACCGGGCACTCTAAGGAGTCAAACATGACAAACGCAAACGAAAAACTGGCCGCCCTGGAAGCTGCATTGCCTGATCTACTGGATGGCGGCTCTTGGATGGTGGAAGCCGTGGAAACGGCCGACACGCTGGCTGACTTTGAGGCCGCCAGCCAAGGCTGGGCCGCATGCAGCTCCCAAACGATTCGTGGCACTGTGGCCGGCATGCCCTTCGTGGCATGGGAGCAAGTGCAAGTGCGCAAAGGCGACCGCCGCCGCCCTCTGGCTGTGATCGACCTCGGCGACAAGCGCGTAGCGCTGGATGACGATGCCAGCTTCTGGCGTGTCTGACCTCTCGCAAAACAGGCCCCGGCAACGGGGCCGCTAAACAACCGAAAAGGCCATACAGGCGAGTCGGAATAACAAAAGATTTGACTAACGCCCGTTTTATGGTATAATTCATCTCAAGTTAATCAAGGTGATTAACTCCGACGCCGGGCGGTTCCTCCGGCTCTTTTAAGGAGAGATACATGAAAATCAAAGATATTTTGCAGCGGATCAAGGAACATGGATTCGAGATTGCCTTGTTTGAGGATAACGCTGGCGGTTTGCAGCTCGCCATCTGGCATGAAACAGAGACAGGGAAGAAGTTTTACTGTCACATAGGGTATGAGTTTTGTATAGGCAATCTCGTGGATGATTTGACGGCGTTAGCTGACGGCTCCGACCCTGAGCAATGGGAAGGCATGGATGACCTGACCGAGGACGATTGGGCAGAAATGTTAGCGGAGCCGTACGGTGGCCGCATTATCCTTGATACGGATGGGCTACATGTGTCGATTATGGATGATTCTGCTGAGCTTTTGGAATTCGAGCAGTTTTTGCGCGAAGATTGATCAAAGGGAGAGGCCGAATAAGGTGGGCATAAAAAAGCCCCGCAAGTTGCCTTGCGGGGCTTTTGCTCTAAAGAACAAGAGCGGACTAATAAAGTCGTTTCAACACACAGCCTTGCGGCTGGAAGCCACTGGCTGCGCCAATCGCGAAGCTGATTATACGCGAGAAAGGCCAAACAATGACAGGCAAACATTACAACTGGCACCGTCGCTGGCGCAGGGACGGCGAGAGGCTGCTGCACGATAGCGGGCTGGTGGCGGAGTATGACCGCGAGCTGGGCTGCTGGGCGGCCACAGAAGAGTCATGCGAGGCGTGGGCCGCGTGGGAGTGCGCGCGCGGCGTGCCGCTGCATGACCTGACGGCGCGCATGATCCGTCTATGCAAAGAGGCTGCTTTGTTTGCGGCCTGGGAGCAAAGACATGCGAAAAATTGATCTCGCGAAACAAGCGGTGTGGTCGCGCGCCAACGAAAAGAGCCGCATCGAAAAAGGCGCGCGCTATCTGCCAGGCGGGCTGATGACCCCCGCCGCCGCCGCCGCGCTGGATGCGCTCATGGACGCTGGCGCGGCCAGCAGCAAAACGGCGGCCATCAACGCCGCGCTCGTTGAGGCCGCCGCCCGGCGCGGGCTGAGTAAGTCCGAAACACTTTAATACAAAATATCATGGCGCAAGCTTGACTAACGCCCGTTATTGATGCATAATACAAGCCATGTTGATTGAGGTAATCAACACCGATGCCCGGCGGGACCGGGCACTCTAAGGAGTCAACCATGAACATGCATCCTTCGCAAATCGAAAACAGTGGTCGCGCCGAAATTCATGCCTTCGCTGAAAAAGTGGCCGCCGCCCTCGAACGTATAGGATGCGCCGTTCGCCTGGAATACAGTGGATCTGCCTTCGGCGCGTCTGTTTATCTCGATGTCATCGACCCTCTGGGGTCCCCTCTGTCTAAGCAAGTGCGTGTATCCGGACACCGCAAATCGGGCTGGCAGTCCAGCTTGGTAATCGACATTAATTCCGACGCCGCCTTGGGCGAATTGATTGCAGCCATCAATGCCCGCTGCACCCCTGAAAAACAGGCGTGGATGCAGGAAGTGCTGGCCAGACAACAGGCCAGAGAAGAGGCCGAAGAAGCCGAGTGGCTCCAGCGGCAAATCGAAAAAGAGGCAAACGCCTTGGCGCGTGCAGACGCCAAGGCCGCTACCGGCGAAAAACTGTCTCGATTGGAGTCCAACGCCGTAAAAGCCCGCGCCGCAGGCTGTCTGGTTCGCGATGGCGGAAAAATCTACTGGTAAGCCGCAGCGGGGGCGCAGCCTCCGCAAGATCTGTCGGGGGGGGGAGGCATAAGGTTATGCCGTCATATTTTGCTCAGCGTAGTTTTTGGCGTAACTTCCGCAGTCCATGTCCACCTTCCCCCTGCGGAAAACGCCCCTGCATCATCGGCGTGTGGCTACTTATTTCAGCATCCGCAAGTCGGTGATTTTCGACTGATTTTTTCGCTAACTGATTGATTTGGCTGGGCATCTTTCCACAATCTCATTCCTGCATTGGCTTTTTTACGCGCGCTTAATCTTGCCTACACTTGCCAATTTGGCGTAAGTTTTTAAGGCATCTGGCGAAAACCTACGCCGCCAGAGCGGAGGGGCACATGAAGATCGATGCACGCACAGCAAAGAGCCTGCTGCCTGGGCAGCGGCTGATTGTGGATGGTTGCCCAGGCTTGCGGCTGGTGGCCACGCGCACAAATCGGACCTGGACGTACAGATACAAGTCGCCGGTAGATGGCCGCATGCGCCAAGTCGCGCTGGGGCACTGGCCAGCCATGTCGCTCGCAGCGGCGGCGGGCGAGTGGGAGCGCCTGCGTGGTGAGCGTGAGGCGGGCGTCGATCCGGCGCTTGTCAAACGCACCGCTCGCGCCCAGCGGCAGGCCAAACAACAAGCTCGCGCTGATGTTTACACGGTCGAGCATTTGGTCTCCGACTACTTGCAGGGGCACATTCGCCAGCGGCGCAAAGCCAAAGGCGCGGCGGAGATCGCTCGGCTATTCAGTCGGCATCTCGGCCTTATCGCCCTCCAGCCTGCCAGCGCATTGCCCCGCGCCGCTGCATTCGAGTTGCTGGAAAAGCTGTCCGGCACGCCCGTACAAGCCAACATGCTCCGCCGCGAGCTGGCGGCGGCATGGGATTACGCCGCTGATGCGGGCCGCCTGCCGGATTCCGCCGTCAATTGGTGGCGGCTCGTCATGCGAACGCGCCTGCGCAGCAAAGGCACCCTCACGAAACAAGGGCACCAAGATCGCGCCGCCCGCGTGCTAAGCGAGACCGAAATTGGCGCGCTTATTAACTGGCTGCCCAATTTTTCGCCCCTGATCGCTGATATTCTGACCATGTATTTATGGACAGGCACACGCGGCGCAGAAATCGTTGCCATGCAAGCCGCCGAAATCACGCAAGAAAATGACGGATGGTGGTGGACGATTCCAAAAGTAAAAACCAAAAATGCACGCCACAAAAACGCCACGGCCCAGCGCGTGCCGTTGGCAGGGCGGGCGCTGGATGTCGTTCAGCGCCGCATGCGCACCGCTCCGCCATCCGGCTGGCTTTTCCCCGCCAGCACAAAAGACGGGCGCATCACTCATTCCGATCAAAAAGTGGTCGGCGTCGCCGTCTGGTTTCACATGCCCGGCTGCCAGCTCCGTCCGCAAGAGCAACGCCAGCGACTGCCGGTTGTTGGCTGGACGCCTCACATATTGCGGCGCACCGTCCGCACCGTACTTGCCAGCATGGGCTGCCCGGCAGACGTCGCCGAAAGCGTGCTCGGCCACATGCGCCCAGGTGTCGAGGGCATCTACAACCTGCACTCATATGACGCGGAGCGCAGGCATTGGCTCCAGCGCCTCAGCGACAGACTAGAGCGGACCGCAAAATCCGTCCTAAAGTCAGCAATTTAGGATCGGAGGGTGTCAAGCCACAGGTTATCTCACTCACATCCGCCCTCCTGACGCGCGAATCAAGGCTTGCGCGTGTTGTGACGCGCAATCGCTTGATAAATGGATCATTCCACGCCTTAACATGCGCTTGTCGTCATCGTTGCCGCACCAAATAAATGTGTTGAACATAACGTGCTTATCCAAGCCAACACACCAATACCGGGCACCGGGCGGGGGTGGGTCCATCACGGGCTTTGGGACCCTCCTTTCGCCAATTAATATTGTCTCTGTCGTGCTGACAAAATAACCTTTTGCCTCCAAAGCAACAATCATTTCTGCTTCAGTCATTTCCTTCATTCCTTTCCCAATCCTGTTTAACATCCCGCTTCACGCAGGATTTCGGCCTTGAGGCTGCTAACCAGTTTCCCTGCATTCAAGATGGCTTCATCCAGCGCGTCCTGCTCCGGCGTCCAGTCACCTTCTTCTCTTTTCAGGCTCTCAATCGCTGCCTGCGTTGCGGCTTCGTCGCACCTCAAAATCTCATCCAGAGCATCCAACAGTTCCGGCGCGGCTTCGATAAGCGTAGCCTTGGCCGCATTGTTTCTGGCGCAGCTTGCGACTACTGCGATGCATTCGCCTCTGCGCAGACTGCATTCATGATTGACGATGGCGTAGCCAGCCTGCCGTCCATCAGCCGAGATTTCAGCGCGTATCCACGGGCCACGGATGTATTCCTGCACGTCAATCCGTTGCAGCTCATTTTTCTTGCTTGTCATAATTTTCCTGCCTTTCCCAATCCTGCCCAATCCGTGATGGGCATTTTCCATCGACAAAATTCGGCGGCATTATCATGACCTGATTATCAGGCCGCCCAGGTTCGCGCCGTCTGCAATTGAGGCATTCGGCTTGTCCAATGGTGATGTTCAAAAATCCATCGGAACGCGTTTGCATATGCCCGTTGCAGCGGGCGTAGTCGTATGGCAACGTCATTGCGCCACATCCTTGATAAACACTTGCCAATGCGTCAATCCATGTCAAGGGGCAAGAACTGGCGGCGTCATTGCAAGCCCTTGGCGTCAATGACGATACCTTCGCCGCACGGCCAGCCGTTGAAATCCTTCACCGTGAATGTCGCATGCGGCAAATCGGTTGCTATGCGCCAGCAATCGCGGTCGTCGTTCCATTTGAGTGTTGCCAAATGCGCCTTTTCGAGGCCATTGAACCATTCCCGCGCCTCCTCAAGGGAGAGCAGGTCATAAACAACTAGCAGTCCGCTGTCTTTTGCATTGGCTATTATCATCTCCAGTTGTTCAGCGTAGCCTGCTTTGCCACTCAGTAATTGAGCAAACTCTTCCTTTGTCATTTCTTATCCTTTTTGCTTCGTTGCCTGCATGGCATCCATTTCATCAGCTGCTGAAAGCAGCATGCGGGCTACGTCGCGCATTTTGGGGGCTTTCATCCGCCGCTCGAATTGCGCAAAAGCATTTCCCCTCATGCATTCGATGCCCAAAATGCAGTCTGCTTTGGTGACGGTGCAACAGAACACTCCTATAGTGAAAATCTTCTCCGTCCCTTTTTGGAATTCGCCACAGTACCCAGGAATTGGCTCATATTCAAAAACGCGCTTATTTGTCATTTGTATTTTCATTGCCGAATACATCCATAATCAACCGGTGAAACGCCCTGTATCGAGCCAAATCTTGCGGGCGGTTCTGGTGCGTTTTTTCGATTGCGGCGGCAAATTCCGCCAGCGAGCCGGAAAAGCAGCCGCAATTGACGCGCACGCCCAGCTCCGCATCCCGGTGCGCCGTGGTAAAGCGGCGGCTGGAGGCAGACGGGCCAACATATATCCAGTCCGCTTTGTCGCAGATGACCGCGTCACCGCCAACACATGCGTGGTTGTAGACATGCGCGGCGCTGTAGACACGCGCGTAGTCGTAGATACGCGCGCTGTTGTAGACACGTACGTCATCGTAGACACGCGCGTAGTCGCTGACCCATGCGTTGTCGCTGACCCATGCGTTGTTGAAGACCTGCGCGTAGTCGCTGACCCATGCGTTGTCGAAGACCCGCGCCTTGCCGTAGACCTGCGCGTCGCCGAAGACCTTCGCCTTGTTGCAAACCTGCGCGTAGTCGAATACCTTCGCCTTGCCGTAGACCTGCGCGTCGTGGAATATCCATGCGTGGCTTTTTTGGGGCAAATTCTCTTCGTGCTCTACGTAGCCGCCAAAATCTCCAGCCTGGACGCCATATTGAGGCATATTCACCAGCGCGCGGATTCGGCGCAATATGCTCCCCTTAACATTTATTTCGGAGTTGGGCACGAATTCCCAGCGCTTTGATTGCTTCGTCATTCTCAACCTCTCTTTAAAACTTGCCCGGATACACAAATATCCACTTCATTCCGGCACCGTGTTTCTCATCAACACATCCACCAGATGCCCATAATCCCCGCTTCTGGCTTCTGCAATCACGCGGTCAATATCTGCTTGCGGATATCCCTGTTGCTGGGCTGCCTTGCAAAACGCGCCCAGCATGGCAAATGCGTTGTCTTTTACGCCGACCCAATCCATTTTGACTTCCATCATCTATCCTTCTATTCATTCATCGTTTTGCCCGCTGATTCATTCAGCGCAGCGCAGCGCAGCGGGGCCTTGGCTTGGCCGCGCCGGTATTGGGTGGCGGCAAAAAACTGGACACCGGCCTGCTTTCCAGCCATGCATCCAGCTCGCGCACCAGCCAGCCTGTGCGCCGCCCTGAAAGCACGCGCGGCTTCGGAAAATCAGCCTGCTCGCGCGTCAGCTTTTCCAGCGTTGATTCAGATAAGGATAAATACCTAGCCGCCGCCGAGCGATCCAGGCAAGCTGGCCGTGTCGTCACCACGCTCATGCCGCCGCCTCCTCTGCAACGTCTTGGGCGTGGCCTTCTGGCTGGCTGGCGTTGTAGATTTCAGGCCCTGCCACATCGCTCAATTGCACCGTGCCGTTTTTGATGCGCAGCTCGATGCCTTCGGCCCACGGCTGCATTCGCAGCGCCAGCCGGGCGTTGTCAATCAACAGCTTTTCGGCCAGGTGCAACGACCTCTCAATCGCGGGCGTCAGCGCCGCATTCCAGCGCGCCCCCGCGTGAGCCGCCTGCACAATGCCGCGCAGCGTGCCGTGCAACTGCTTCATGCGAGCGCTGCCAAATTCGATTTCGCTGGCCATGGCCAGCCCCCAGCCCACATAAAAACCCATCAGCGCCAGCTGGTCGCGTGCCGCCTCGCCATGTGGCGTCATATACATGCCAATGGCTAAATGAGTAATCCCACTTAATAGCCGCTGGTGGGCGTAAAACTTGACAACCGGGCTGGTAACCGGGCGCGGCCTGTACGTTTTTGTGCGTTTGGCTTTTTTCATAGCGACTCCTTGCTGGCGCGAGCGCGCCGCGCTTTGGCGCACGCCTCAGCAAATGCCTTTTTGAAAGCGCGCCCGGCTTCGCTGAAAAACGGATACGGGCAGGCCGCTTCCAGGCTCATGCCCGCCTGCGCCGCGTCGCGCGCCGTGCTTTCCACTTCGGCGCGCGTCACCGTCACCACTGCGCCATTCCACATCGTGCCCACGTGCATGCGCTCGGGGGCGGGGCTGTCGGCGGCGTTCATGGCAGGCTCTCCGCAAGAGCCTGCAAATGCTCCATGCGCAGCCGCAGCGCCCGCGCCACCGTCTCGCCGCTTCCAGCGTGCACCGTCAGCACCGCCACGGCCAGCGCATCCAGCAGGCATGCCACGGCCTCGCCGCCCGGCATATCTGCCAGCGCCGCCAGCGCGCCCTCCAGCCCTTGCGCCAGCCGCTCCGCATCCATGTGCGGGGCGGCCAGCGTTGCCAGCGGCGCTTGCGCTGCCAAAGCCATCCATTGCTCCAGCTTCATGGCGCGCTCCTTGCGGCCCAGGCCACATCCTGCGCGCGCTCGGCCTGGCGGCGCGCTTGCGCCTCCTGCGCCGCCAGGCGCTCCGCATCCAGTGCCTGCGCCCGCTCAATGGCGTCGCGCACGCTCGCCTGCGTGGCGGCGTCCAGCGCGGCATCGTCCTGCACGCCCAGCCAGCTGGTCAGCGCGCAAAAGGCCAGCGCCAACGCCACGCCCCAAAACCAGTCCGCGCGGCTCATTGGGCGGCTCCCCTGGTGGCCTCGTCGCGCCAGAAAGCGGCCAGCCCGTCGTGGTGGGCGGTGGCGTGGTGCAAGGCGCTGGAAAGCGCCACCCGCAGCGCGTCATCTGCGGGGGCTTCGGCTTGCTCCAAGGCGGAGCAGGCCGCGCCGTAATAGCGCTGTGTTCGATAGCGCTCCGACACCAGCGCAGGCCGGGGGGTGTGGGTGAAGGCTGCGCCTTCTTTTTCGGGTGTGGTCATGGATGCCTCCATCGGTTGAAGATGGAGGCATTATTAGTTTATGCTTTACATTTGTCAATAGGCATAGCTTTATTTTTTTACGAAGCCGCGCACATCGCCTGTTTGCGCGCAGCGGCTCGTTTGTTATCCGGCCCGGCCCATCTTGCACCAATACTTGCCAAGCTCCACAAATTTCCCTTTGCGCGCCACGATCACCACATCCACCACTTTCACCATCTCCGCGCCGTACTTTTTGGCGTCTTCACAGACGGCTTGCGCCAGCCCATCGCGCTGCGTGCCGTCGTCAATCACCCCCACATACAAGGATCGCTCATTCATCCACACGGCGTCTTTAATCACCACGCCCTTTTCCTCCTTCAGCATCTTTTTCAGCCACGCCTCCTGCTCCGGCGTGCCCGCTGCCCAGGCTCCTGCGACGGCGGCCATCAAGCAAGCAAAAACAAGTTTTTTCATTCGCATCTCCACAGGGGTTGGAAAAGTTACATTTTGGCCGAATCCATCACGGCAAATCGCCCAGCGAGGCGTCTTTCACCACCCCGCACCACACATCGTCCGGCTGCAAGGGCAGGTATTTGAGTTCTTTCGGCCAGTCCGGGTTGATGGCCTCCAAAAACGGCCGCCCGTCTATGAGTACGTAGCGCTTGAACGTCGCCTCGTCCGAATCCGCCCGCCGCACCACCACAAACTGCCCCGGCATCGGCGCGGCGTCCGGGTTCACATGCAAAATCATGCCCTCCGGGAAACTGTAGGCCTGTCCCGGCGCATACATGCTCTGCCCCGCCACCCGCAGCATGTAGCCATTCGGCCCCAGGCGACGGGCCGAATGGCGCCACTCCTGCGCATCCTCGCGCTGAAACTGCCCGCAAATCTCCGTCCACCGCCCCGCCTGCACCGTGCTGAGCACTGGATACGGCCCGTGCAAATTCGGCCCCTGCTCCACATTGGCCTCTGAGGGCACCAGCGCAGTATCCAGCCCCCAGTGTTGCGGGCCCACCACATCGCTGAAGTAGCGCCAGATTTCGGGCAATTTGTCCTTTGAAATCACCCCCCGCTTGATCCATTCCTGAACCGAAGGCGGCGTCACGCCGAAATGGCGGGCCAGCTCCACTTTTCGTACGCCCTTGAGTTCGATCGCCTGGGCCAAGGCCGCGCCCAAATCTTTACCAGTAAGCATCGCCTAATTTTCTAAAAAGCGACGACAAAAAAGCAATGTCTAATTTCACTTGACAGAAGTTAAGCGCAGCCTTAAAATGGCGGGCATGAGTGCAATCTTTAAAGCCGCGCAAATCCTCGGCAGCCAAAAGCGGCTGGCCGATTTGCTGGGGGTCAAGGCCCCCACCGTTTCCCAGTGGCTGAAGGGCCAGCGGCCCGTGCCCGTGCTGCGTTGTCCTGAAATTGAGCGACTCACCCGGGGCGAGGTCCGCTGTGAAGACCTGCGGCCTGACATCGAGTGGGAGCAGCATACGAATATGCGCTTGGATGGGAACAACGTCGACATCGACGTGGAAATGGCAGAGGTTGCGAAGAACCAGCTGTACTACAGCGCACTGGCAACGACGCTTGGCGGACAGATCAGCAAGCTGAAGAGCGTCATTTCGAGCGGTCAGGGCAGCTGATAAACAGGAGGGCATGATATGGGAATGTTTCTGGGAATTGATGCAGCCGCGTCCGGACTTACGGCGGAACGTCTGCGCATGGATGTGATCTCTAACAATATCGCAAACGCCAACACAACGCGTGCACAGGGCGGAGGTGCCTATCACCGCCGCTATGTTGTCTTCCAGCCGCGCGAAAAGGGGAATGGCATCGGCTTCGAGTCCTTTCTTGCGCGTGCCTCGGAGCGTATGCGTCCGGGCGACGGCGTACGTGCCGTCTCCATTCAGGAGGATCGCACGCAGGGGACGCTCGTCTATGAGCCGGGACATCCGGATGCGAATGCGGAGGGCTATGTCGAACGTCCGAACGTCAACATCGTTGCAGAGATGGTGGATATGATCTCTGCGTCGCGCGGGTACGAAGCGAATACGACAACGATCAATGCGGCAAAGTCCATGGTGACTGCGGCGCTTCGCATTGGCAGCGGCAGCTGATTTCAGCGCACAGTTTAAGGGAGATCAATGTATATGGAAGTACAAGCACTGCAAATGACCCCCGTGACGATGCGCGCGACCAGTCATCTGGGCGAGACCGTCGAGAAAGAAGCACCGAAGAGCTTTGGTACATATCTGAAAGATGCCCTCTCTGAGGTGAACAAGCTCCAGCTTGCGTCGGACGAGCAGAACAAACTGCTCGCGGCAGGCGAAGTCCAGGATGTCTCTCAGGTCATCGTGGCGGGGCAGAAAGCGGAGATTGCTCTGCAGTTGACACTGCAGCTGCGCA
>ERZ773070.1924-NODE-1924-length-12140-cov-2.440463_pt1 | contig 12140 bp, 11 predicted proteins | sample MGYA00580618_ERZ773070 | MGnify/ENA primary metagenome ERZ773070 (study PRJEB29015, sample SAMEA2738023) | human oral metagenome | biome: human oral; feature: human-associated habitat; material: dental | place: China | collected 2019 ...
CCTCCCCTTCACCACCTGCGGCGGATGTGTCTGCATGCAGCGTGGAATTCTCGCCGCTAGCACCGCTTTCATCATCGCTCAAGCTAAGGCTAAATTTTATCCCGTCCAGATCCGCACCGTGGATTTCCAGCCCCTCGTCATAGATCGTGACGCGCTCGTCCGCGCTTTTTTGCGTGGAGCTGTGCAAAAACGCATGCTTTAGCCGCGCACTTGTGAGCGCTTCGAGCTTGGTTTTGCGGATGTTTTCGATGCTTTTGAAATACTCGATGTGTTGCGCGCCGATCTCGCCCACGACGACGATCTGCGGTGCCAAAAACTCAGTGATCTCGGCGATGTCGCCGCTTAGCCTGGCGCCTGCTTCGGCGATGTAGATCTGCGTATCTGCGGGTAGCGCCTCGTTTACGTCGCGCACGAGCCCTGCTAGCGTGTTTACCGAGCGCGGCGTCTTGTAGCATCGAAAGTCGCTTTTTAAAATTTGATACAAGAAGTTTTTAATGCTCGTCTTGCCGTAGCTCGCAGTGATCTGAATGATCGTAAGCGAGGGCATCTGGGCTAGTTTTTTGCGCGCGGCGGCCTTAAATTTCGCAGCCTGCGCCCGCTCATAAACAAAACTTGCAACAAGAGCGGCGCCAAGCGGTAAAAATATCGGCAAAATCGGCCCCTCCGCGGCATAAAACGCGGCGCTAAAGCCAAACGCACAAACCGCCAAAATCGCGAAAAATCGCTTCACACGCGGCGTAAAGACGAGCTTTTTATCTAGTCCTCTTTGCCAAAAATAAAGCGCTAGCGCATAGACCGCGACGATTAGAATTTTAGCGGCGTGCAGAGCATAGAGGGACTCGGCGCCGAATTTAGCCGCGCAGAGGCTCGCCGCGACCTCGCAGCCAAGATACGCCGCTAACGGCAAAATCAAAAAATAGAGGTGCCACGCGGGTTTGGTGAAGTGAAAGATGATGCGTGCAGGCTTGTATGAAAACCACTGCAGGCAGGTGATCAGATAAAAGCCGAGCATCAGGACGAATGCCGCGTGCGCGATCAAAAATATTATATTCATCTTTTAAAATTCCTTTTTATAAATTTACGCGCCCGCTTTGCAAGCCCGTGCGGGCAAAACGCGGCGAGCTCGGACTAACCGGCATTCGGCTTCATTTGTAAATTTTACGAATTCTCGCTTTGCAAATTCTATTTTTGCAAACTTGCGCGCTCATAAATTTACGCTCTCGCGTTGGCTGCACGAGCCGCGCGCTAGATAAATTTACGCTGCCGCGCCGCTCTTTCGTTATTGATACTGTGCCGCACTCATCTCTCGCGACCTGAAATTTTCGCATGCTGTATATCTTACGATATCTAGCCCTACCTCGCGCGATTATTTGCGTGCCATCCGCGGCGCATAGACCTTGTGTCGCGGTAAATACATGACGCGATTATGCGACCTGCAACTAAATTTAATTGTCCGCTTTGCAGTGCACACGCGGTTTCGCCGCATAATGTACGGCTGTCGCAATCGCGAGCGCATAGCAGAAACAATCCGCTACGGCGTAAAATTTTAAAATTTAACGCGGCGCGCTACAATTTGAGCTTTGCGTTTTATACTACGCGCCCAAAGAGCGAATTTTATGCCGCTAAATTTTAAATATGTGGCGCACGTGCGCGGCTTTATAATTTAAATTTACGCTTCGGTTTGCGATCTTTGACGCAAACAGATTGCAAAATTTTAAAGCGCGGGCGAACTGCACTAAAGCGCCGCATTGAAACGCTTTTAAATTACACCCCGCTCTTACATTCGCACGATCTGTCTTTGCATCTAAAGCGCAATTTTTAGCGGCGCTAAAATTTCGCGACTAAATTTTAAAATTTACACAAAATCGCGTCTTGTTTTAAATTTAGCGCGGCGCAAATCGTTAAATTTAGCTGCCGCCAAGCTCCTTTTCGATCTGCTCGCCGATAAAATCTGCGCTTTGCAAAAAGAAAAAGTGATCCCCCTCTAGCGGATAAAATTTGCTATTTTTGACGAGCGAGTGGATCAGCTCGCCGCTTTTTAAGCTAGTGGCGCGGTCGTCTTTGCCCCAAAATATGAGCGCATTTTGTGGGCTTAGCGCGGGAAAAATATCGCGAAAGTCCTCATTTACGACGTTTTTTAGCGTCTCATACATCGTCTTGCTCATACCTGCGGCATCCTTGCTCGCAAACGCGCGCCAAAGCCCCGCTAGTCCAAGTCTTTTTAAAATTTTAAAAATCGCGATTTTGGTGCGCACTGCAAAGGGCTTGGGCTCGATGATACCGGCGCTGCTTAGCAGTATGAGATTGCGCGGAGCTAGCAATGCAGCGATCTTGCCGCCGAAGCTGTGCCCCATGATCGCTGCAGGCTGCCTGCCCAAAGCTGCGATAAAGGCGCGCATAATCTCCGCGTAATCCTCGCTGCCAAGGGCGTGCGCGGGCTGAGAGCTGGCGCCAAATCCAGGCAGATCGACGCACACTAACGCGTAACGGCGGAATTTATCCGCAAAAACCCGAGACATAAGCGCTTTGTTTGCACCCCAGCCGTGCAACACCAAAATATATTCGGTGCGTTGCAGGTTTGAAATTTCGTAGCTGATCTTGTAGCTTTCGCCGCCGTAGACGAGCTCCTTACTCGCCACCGCCGCTCCTTTTGGCGTAAACGGCCTTGAGTAGCTCGACTGCCTTTTCGAGTCGCTCAAACTCGCTCATACTGATCATCACGGCTTCAAATTTGTTGTTTTTGACGATCAGGGCTTTTTTGATCTCTTGGTTTTTGATCTTGTTTAAAACGGTGCTGAAGTTGCGCACGATCTCGGTAGCGGTGTAAATTTCGTCTTGATTTATCATAACTCGACCTTTTGGGGTAAAATTTTACGCAAAATTTAGCGTAAAATTTTAAACGATTGGCTACTTATTAGCGGTGATTTTGGTGATCAGCTCGTAGCTTACAGGGATCTGCCTCATCGGCGGCAGCGACGAAGCAAGAGCTGCTAAGACCTCGGAGAAATCATCAAATAGATAGTTTGCGAGGCTACCAGGGTTTGGATTTATCTCGTTTAGATAAATTTCGCCCTCTTTTTCAAAAAAATCGCAGCGAATTAGCGCGCCATCGAATGATCCTGCGTTATAAAGCCGCGTAAAGGCGTCTTTCATCTTACCCTCTAGCAAAGCGCCAGGACGAGCGGGCTCGATCGCGCCACTACGCGAAAAATCCAAATACTTACGATCGAAATTTAAATAGCCCTCTTTTTTCGGCTCTTCGATGTTTGAAAATACGATTTTGCCGTCTATTTTAGCGCCTGCAAGATTAAATTCCTTTACGTTTTCCCAGTACGGCTCTACGATCGCGCTGTCGTCCAGCTCAAAAGCCTGATCCAGCGCGTAGCTAAACTCGCTTTCGTTCTTGGCTATCGAAATTCCAATGCTAGAGCCCAAATGAGCGGGCTTAACGATGATCGGAAAATTAAAATTAGGCAGGCTAGTACGATTTACGATCTCATACGGCAGAGTTTTTACATTTGCGATTGCGGCTAAGTGCTTGGTTAAAATTTTATTATAGCTTAGCACGCTAGCTTCTATGCGAGGGCCTATGTAAGGGATGCCAAAAAACTCAAATAGCGCTGCCATTTTGCCATCCTCGCCGTCGCAGCCATGGATTAGATTGATATATGTGCCGACTTCTAGCATGCTTTTGCTAAACATTCCACTCTCAAAAAATCCGCCCGCACCGATACTAAGCTCTTTTGCTTTAGCATAGCCGCCCTGCTTAAAATATGCCGCGCGCATATTTTTATCCTCGATGCGGTAAAATTTACGATTTTTATCGCAAAATACAAGCTCCAAGTCCCAGCCTTTTAGGGCGTTTTTAACGGCAATTGCCGAGATGATACTTACTTCGTGCTCGTAGCTTTGAGCCCCAAAAACTATGCCAAATTTCATTGCTTTCCTTCAAATTTTATTTTCTACGCTAATTTTTTTAACGCCTCTTTGACAAGATCTGACGTATTCGTGCTGCTGCATCCCGCTAAGATTTGATTGATCTTATCGCGCTTAAATCCAAGGCTTTGTAGCGCGGATGCCGCTTCGTTCTTATAAGTCTCGCTAGGACCGAATTCCATTAGCTTCGCATCGCCCAGTTCGGCAATGATCCGTCTAGCGGTCTTTGGGCCGATGCCCGGAACTGAAGTTAGCGTCGCAGCATCCCCCGTAGCTACGCAACGCGCGAAATCCTGCGGAGCGAGCGTCGAACAAACCGCCATCGCCGTGCTTGCACCTACACCGCTAAGCTTGATTAGGGTTTCAAACATCCTTTTTTCACTCTCGTCTAAAAACCCATACAGCGAATCGGCATCCTCGCGCAGAATTTGTACGCACGCAAGCTCGGTCAGCCTGCCCTGCGTGAGCTTCGCGGAGGTATTTAATGACAATGAAAGGGCGTAGCTTACGCCGCTAGCGCATTTAATGACGCAAGCAGTGGGCTCCTTGCGCGTGATAATCCCTTCGATCGCCGCTATCATCTAAGAGCCTTTAAAATTTCGTTTATGCTCTCATTAAGCGCTAAATTTAGGGCATTATAAATGCTTTGCGAGCTAGGATCAGGCACGAAAACGCGCTTAGTGACGATGCCTGATTTTATGCTTTCTAAAGAATTCAAAATTTCATATCCCATCGTGACGGTTGCTTGATCGTTATTGACCTGAAGCGCTACGATACTGGTTTTTAGGCGCAAATCCCGCTCTTTTGGCACGAAGATCGGATTTAGCGAGCAGGTGGAAAATGCCGCATCAAGCAGCGCCTTATATACCATTTCGCTAGGCATCGTGATAAATTTGGCGTCGCTTGCGAACCGCGTTCGGTTTCTAAAATCCACTATTAAAATATCCCGCCTATCGACGAGATCTGTCGCCGTGATGGTGTCAATAAAGATATTTTTGCGCACGCCGCTAGGATTTACGCAGCGCTTTTGATCATAACGCAGCTCGTAGTAGGTGTATGGCTTAGCCTGCTTGGCTAAGCAGCCGCCTAAAAATATCGCCGCCAGCGTCGTAGCAAGCGTAAACTTTATAAAATTTTTCATCTTTATTCCTTTTTATCGTCGCGATCCGCGCCTTTAGAAGTGTCTTTGAAAAAGAAATCGTAAGGATTGTCCTCTAGCCTAAACATTGCGCCTTGGAATTCTCTAAGCGATTTTTTTAGCTCGCCAAGAGTGTTTTTTGCCTCCTCAAGTGTAGGATCCAAGATTGCTTTTAGATTGTACTCGCCGCGATCGATACGCTTAGTGATGATGCCTGCGGTTTTATCCAGTGAATTCGATAGATTGGCAGCACTCACGGCAAAGGCGTTTAGATTATCTAGCAGCGCGTCCAGCTCCTTCTCGCGCTCGTTTAAATTTGCTATGAGAGTATTTACGTTAGCAAGCAGTGCGTCTAGGCTTTGGAATTTTTTCTCATCACTTAGCTCAGCGCTAAATTTATCCATCGAAGATAGAATTCTATCCACTTTATCAGTATTTTGTTTAGACAACAGCCCGTTAATCTTAAAGATCATCTCACTCACGCTATCGGTGATGACTTCAGCTTTAGAGCCGATTTTATCAAGAAGCGTTTTATCCAGCGCAATTATCGGCTTTTTATCATTCGGCGGAAAAAGCTTACCGCTTCCTTTCGTGATATTTATAAACGCGATTCCGCTTATGCCTTGAGATTCTACCTTGGCGACGCTATCTTGCGAGATCGGCAGTTTGCTTTTTACCGAAATTTCAATCTCGATGATCGCATTTTCGATATCGGCAAAGTCGATACTTTTGATGATGCCCGCATTTACGCCGATAAATTTAACCTCGGAATTCTCCTTAATGCCTACGGGAAGCTCTTTTGTGTGGATATAGTAGGAGCGGTAGCTTTCGCTGCGATCAGTCTTTGTAAGCATCCACCACATAAATGCCGTAAGAGCCGCGACGCAGATCATAACAAATGCGCCTACTATCGTGTATGAAGTTCTATTTTCCAATCTTTTCTCCTAATTTCAGAGCGTAAAATTTAAGCCCTGCGATATGTCTTAAAAATAGCGGTCTGAGCTTAAATTTTAGAATTTAGCCTTTTCTCAAATAGCCGCAAAATTCGCAGAATCATCTGAGTTTAAATTTTAAAGCTTAGCGTGCATTTTGAAATTTCAAAATATCATCGCGCCGTATTTTAGCGTAAAATTTTACCGCCCCGGTTTAAATTTAACGCCGTTTGCTCGTTTAAATTTTAAAATTTAATGCGCTATCCAATAAATGCGCCCTTAAATACGACCCGCCTAAATTTTAAAATTTCGATTGAGCCGCTAAGGTCTAAATTTTAAAATTTAAGCCCTGCGGAGCCCGGAATTCCTCGCTAGGTTTAAAATTTAAAATTCTTCCGCTGCTATTTTAAAATTTCAGCTTGCACCTATCTAAATTTTACCTGCTGAGATGCATATTTCGGCTCGCTAAATTTCAAAGCTCAATCCCTTTGTCGCATCTTAAATAGCTCTTCGAGCGGGTTATTCTCTAGGCTTGAAATCTCCTCGATATTTCCTTCAAAAGCGATTTTTTGATTATCCACGATCAAAAACCGATCCAAAATGTCAAAGATACTATCCACGTCATGCGTCACCATCACGACCGTGACGCCGAGGCTGTCTCTAAGCTCGCAAACAAGCCTATCAAGGGCTCTGGCGCTGAGCGGATCAAGCCCCGAGTTTGGCTCGTCCAAAAATAAAATTTCAGGGCTCAGAGCTAGCGCGCGAGCCAGCGCCACGCGCTTTTTCATACCGCCGCTAAGCTCGTTTGGGCTAAGCGCGGCGGCTTCCTTCTTAAGCCCCACTTTCTGGATCCAAAACATCGATAGCTCATCTATCTCGCGCTCGCTAAATTTAGAGTATTCGCGAAGCAGCACGCCTACGTTTTCGAGCACGCTCATTGAGCTGTAAAGCGCGCCAAACTGAAACATCACGCCGCATTTTAGGCGGATCTCGTTTTGCTCCGCCTCGCTCGCGCGCCAAATATCGCGCCCGAAAATTTTAATCTCGCCGCTTTGCGGGCGCTTTAAAAATATGAGCGTTTTCATTAACGTCGTTTTGCCGCTGCCGCTGCCGCCTAGGAAGCCGTAAATTTCGCCTCTTTTGACGCTAAAGCTCACGCTATCGTGCATAATGCGCGATCCGTACGCAGTAGTAACATCGCGCGCGACTATAATTTTAGAGGTCCCGCTAGACTGCGCTTGCTCGCTCATAGCCCGATTTCCGAAAACAAAACCGCAAATACCGCGTCGATCGCGATAACCCAAAATATCGCATTTACGACGCTAATGGTAGTGTATTCGCCGATGCTTTGGGTATTTCCTTTTACTTCGAAACCCCGCATACAGCCGATGATAGCAATGAATGCCCCGAAAAACGGCGCTTTAATCACACCTACTAAAAAATGCCTAAGCTCTACAGAAGCCTTAAATCTATCCAAATAATCGCTAAAGGCTATATCTAAATACGCGTCGCACACTATCATCTGAGCAAAAATACTTACCGAATCTGCGATAAAAATGACTAGCGGCATGATTAGTACCATCGCGATAATGCGCGGCATCGCAAGAAAATAAAACGGATCAAAGCCCATCGTCCTCATCGCATCGATCTCCTCAGTGATCTTCATCACGCCGATCTGCGCCGTAAAGCTCGAAGCCGAGCGACCTGCGATAACGATAGCGGCGATTAGAGGCGCTACTTCACGGAGCGTCAAAGCACCCATTATATCGATGATATAGATGCTGGCGCCAAATTTAGAAAGCATATCCGAGCCTATGTAAGCAAGCACGATACCGATCAAAAATGCCGTCAGTGAGACGATGAAAAGCGCGTCTATGCCGCTATCTTTGATGAAATTTACAGTTTCTTTGAAACGGAATTTCATCGGATGAATTACAAAAGCCACGAGTTTGGAGAAAAACTCGCCTAAAAAGCTAGCAAGGCTTAGCAAGCCTAGAATTCCAAGATGACAATAAAGTCCGATCTGCGCTAAAAAATTTAGCCTACGAGACTCGGGTACGTAGCTAAAATCGATCGTTTTATCATCCATAAAGCTTAAAATTTTGGCGGCTTTGCAGCTATCCTCCACAAGGCTAACCCGCTTGCCGGCAAGGGCGTTTTTGATCATCAGCGCCATGAAATAGTCTAAATTTGAAATTTCGCTTAAGCTTAGCTCCAGCTCGTTTAAATTTTTTACCGCTTTTTTTAGTGCAAGTAGCTGCGAGCGCGAGCTTTTGTAGTTCCACTGCCCGCGTAGCGATAGAGTATTTTTCCCGCCCGAGCTTTCGAGCGAAAAGGCTAAATTCCGCAAAAATTTCTCTCCAAAATCAAAAAATAGGGGAAATTATAATATAATCAACCTTGGCATTTTATAAAATTTAATGGAGATTTATGCTCAGAGGCTTTTTTACAAATAGCGCAGGCACGCTGGTTTCGCGCATTTTGGGTTTCGTGCGCGACCTGCTTACCGCATCGGTTTTGGGCGCGGGAATTTACAGCGATCTGTTTTTCGTAGCGTTTAAACTGCCCAATCTTTTCCGCAGGCTCTTCGGCGAGGGAGCCTTTACGCAGGCGTTTTTGCCAAGCTTTACCGCCGCGCGTAAAAAAGGAATTTTCGCCGCAGCGGTGCTTATAAAATTTAGCATTTTTATCGCGCTTTTAACGGCGCTCGTGCTGCTTGCCGCGCCCGTTTTTACTAAAGTTTTGGCATACGGATTTAGCGCCGAGCAGATCGGTCTTGCGGTGCCATACGTGCGGATAAATTTTTTCTACCTTACGTTTATCTTCGTCGTTACGCTCTTTGCCTCGCTGCTTCAGTATCGCGACCACTTCGCTACGACGGCGTTTTCGACCGCACTTTTAAATTTAGCGATGATCGTGGCGCTTTTGCTAGCTCGCGGCAAAGACGGCGCCACGGCGGTGCTCTATCTTAGCTTTGGCGTAGTAGCGGGCGGACTTTTGCAGCTTGCGGTGCACGTTTATGCGCTGAAATTTACCGGTATGCTGCGCGTCTTAGCGGGCGGCTTTGCGCGGCTAGCGCGGGGCGATAAACCGCAGACGCAGGGCTTTTATAAAAATTTTTTCGCAGGCGTGCTCGGCGCGTCGGCGCTTCAGCTAAGCTCGTTTATAGATACCTTTTTTGCGAGCTTCCTTGCTAGCGGCAGTATCAGCTATCTATACTACGCCAACCGCATATTTCAGCTGCCGCTCGCGCTTTTTGCGATCGCGCTTAGCACGGCGATCTTTCCGCGCATGAGCAAATTCGTAAAAGCGCGCGACGACGCGCAGGATTTAGCGATCGTGGAGCGCGGATTTTACTTCCTTTTGGCGCTGCTCGGGCTCTCTGCGATAGGCGGCGTGATACTACGAAACGAGATCACGCAGCTGCTGTTTGAGCGCGGAGAATTTACCCGCCAAAATTCCATCGAATGCGCCGCAGTTCTCGGCGCGTATATGGTGGGACTCGTGCCGTTCGGGCTGTCTAGGATTTTTTCGCACTGGCTGTATGCGAATATGAAGCAGAAGCTAAGCGCGAAAATTTCGATCTGGTGCGTCTTTATAAACGTCGCTTTGTGCGCGCTGTTTTTTAAACCCTTCGGAGCCGTGGGACTTGCGTTTGCAAGCACGATAACGGGAGCGTTTCTGCTCGGCTTTAATCTCTATTTTTTTGGATTTAATAACTTTTTGGCTATAATCCGCGCAAAAAAAATTATTGCGATCGCGGCGCTTTGTGCGGGCGAAGCGGCGATTTTATACATTTTAAAAGGCTTGTATTATGGTAATTTATGATAGTTTGAGCAAAAGAAAGCTCCCATTTAAGCCCATTAGCGAGGGGCTAGCGCGCATTTACGCCTGCGGTCCGACCGTTTATGACGATGCGCATTTGGGGCACGCAAAAAGCGCCGTGAGCTTCGATCTGCTGCGCCGCGTACTGCAAGCGGAGGGCTATGAGGTAAAATTTGCGCGAAATTTCACCGACATCGACGATAAAATTTTAAAAAAGATGGCGCAGAGCGGCAAAAGCCTGGAGGAGATCACGGAGCTTTATACCCGCAGATATTTGCAGGATATGAGCGCGCTAAACGTCGCGGACGCGAGCATTTCGCCCAAAGCGACCGAAAATATCGCCGCGATCTGCGAGCTCATATCTTCACTTCTCCAAAAAGGCTTTGCCTACGAGATCGCAGGTGACGGCATCTACTTCGACACGCGCAAGGACGGGGACTATCTAAGTCTTAGCGGCAAAAAAGAGGGTGCCGGCAAAAACATCGCCCGCGTCGCCTCAAACGATGCCAAGCACGATGAGAAGGACTTCGTGCTGTGGAAATTTGACGAGAATTGGTTTGATAGCCCATTCGGCAAAGGGCGCCCCGGCTGGCACAGCGAGTGCGTAGCGATGATTTTAGCACACCTTGATAGCGGCGATCCGCAATTTTGCATCGACATTCACGCAGGCGGCGCCGATCTGCTCTTCCCGCATCACGAAAACGAAGCTGCGCAGTGCCGCTGCGCCCGCCATAGAGCGCTAAGCAAATACTGGCTTCACAACGGCTTCGTGCAAGTAAATAACGAAAAGATGAGCAAGAGCCTAGGCAACTCCTTTTTTGTAGGCGACGCCCTAAAAATAGCACCAGGCGAGGCGCTGAGATTTTATCTCTTAAGCTCGCATTACAGGGCAAATTTTAATTATTCAGTGACCGATCTACTTGCGAGCAAAAAGAGGCTCGATAAAATTTACCGCCTTAAAAAGCGCGTCCGTGACGTTTTAGCTCCCGCTGCAGGACAAAATTCTACGTCCGAGCCGCCTGCTGCGGAGGCTAAATTTAGATCGGAGATGATGGAGTTTTTAAGCGATGATCTAAACACTTCAGGCGCGCTTGCGGTGCTTGATAGCTTCGTAGCAAGCGCGAACGAAGCGCTAGATCGCGCGCCAAAAGATAAGGCGCTAAAGGCTAGAATCGCCGCAAATTTGGAGTTTGCGAAGCAGACCCTTGGAATTTTATATGAGGATGAGACCGAATACTTTCGCTTCGGCGTGAACGCGGAGCAAAGAGCGCAGATCGAGGAGCTGATAAAACAGCGCGCGCAGGCGAAGGCGGAAAAGGACTTTGCGAGCGCGGATGCCATCAGGGCGCGCCTTACGGATATGAAGATCGAAGTGATGGACACGCCTAGCGGCACCGTTTGGGAGGTCGCAGTGGAGTAAAACGTAAAATCTAGCGCGAAATTTTACGTTAAATTTTATGATTTTTACGATGCTAAGCGTAAATCAGGACGCTAATTTGCGCGTAAATTTTAGTGCGGTTTTTATCTGAAACATTGTGATACGGCGGCGTGATTTTATTTAGCGATGCGATGCAAGAGCGATGTGTGGCGTGACGCGGCAACAGAAGCGCGAGGCGGATAGCGATTTTCATTCCTCGGCGCGGCTGATACGGCGGTGCGATATAGCCGTGGCAAAATGGAGTAACGCTACGGTGTCTGCGCGTATTTACCGCGTTTTATCGGCAATGGACGATGCGGCGGCGTGATATAGCGCGGTACAGCGGTAGCACTACGGCTCGTCTGTGCGTAAATTTCAGTGCGATTTTTATGGCAATTGGCGATGCAAAGTTGCGATGCAGCGCAGTGAAAGTAGCGCTGCGGCAGCCTGTGCGTAAATTTTAACGCGACTAGGTGTAGTGGAATGTGCTGCGGCGACGCACAAATTTCGGCGCGATTTTTATTCGTCGATATCGTACATAGTGCGTAGCGATGAAAGTCGCAATTTCATTCGGTAACGCTGCTGATATAGTGGCTAATGCGCAAGGCAGGCCGCGATTTTCATTTGGTAACGCAGTGGGTAAAAAGCGCAATGCATCGCGGCGGTGCGAAGCCGCGATAAACGCGATGTATATTACGATACGGCATTTTGTAGCGCTTTATGGCGTCTCAAAGCGTTCAGCGTTTTAAAAGCGGCTCGCGAAAGCGAAAGATCGCGATGAATAAAAACTCACTCGCTTTAAGCGCTTAACGCTTTAAAAGCGGCAAACAAAAAAGCTAAATCTCGGCGTCGTTCGCACGATCGCCGCATGCAAGCAGCAGATTTAGCGAGC